>Ga0209415_10012805_pt1 | contig 13926 bp, 13 predicted proteins | sample PeaSoiSIISIP2007_FD_187696 | JGI IMG/M metagenome (GOLD analysis project Ga0209415, IMG submission 187696) | Peat soil microbial communities from Weissenstadt, Germany - SII-SIP-2007 (SPAdes) (version 2) | ecosystem: Environmental > Terrestrial > Soil > Wetlands > Peat | place: Germany... | reverse complement strand
TGACCGCCGGCCTGCGCAGCAGGACCATCGTGCCGCTATGCAGCAGCTCCTGTTTCGCAAACTGCCTGACTGACGCGGATCGCTTCGATCCTAACGCGTCGCCGCCGACGGTGGACAGCCGTCGACTTGTATCTGGCATCTTGAGAAACAGGCATCATGGCCGACACCAAACCATATGAGCCGTCACCGGCCTCGGCCGTTCCGGGCGGCCGAGAACTCCCAGACGTCATCCTCCTGAATGGCACATCCAGCGCCGGAAAGTCCTCTCTGACCCTGGCGCTGCAAGCTCAGCTACCGCTCGTCCGCATGGGCATTGACGACTTCATCTACGAGCGCGCTCCCATCGGCTGGTACGGCGCGCCGGAGGGGCTAACGCGCGTCCCGTTCAACGGCGCGATGGTCACTCAATACGGCGCAGAGGCGCTGAAGCTGTGGCGGGCCTACCACCGCTCCGTCCGCGTCTGCGTGGACGAGGGTTTGCAGGTCGTGGTGGACGACGCGATCCTGACGCGCGAGCTGATGGAAGATTGGGTGACCGCGTTGGCCGGTCTGGACGTGTTCTTCGTCGGCGTGCATTGCGCCCCGGCGGAGCTGACGCTTCGGGAGATTGCGCGTCGAGACCGGGAACCTGGCGGGGCCGTCGCCTCGCTGGAGCGGGTACACGCCCATGCAATCTACGATCTTGAGATCGACTCCACGGTCACGCCAAGCTCGGCGCTCGCCGCCCAGATCATTGCCGCGATGGCAGTGCGAAGTGGGCTAAGCGCCTTCGAGCGTCTGGCTGACGTTTTCGCGGGTTGATGGTCATGGCGACCCCGACTGAACTGAACGCGAATTTGGATCGGTACTACGCCACGCCCCAAGCGTTGATGAAGATCAGCGCTCGCCGACGGCTCAACCTTCTGATGGCCGGCGAGGGCGGGCCTACCGTGATTTTCGCGCCGGGCGGATGGGCCAGCACCCTGGAATGGGCGCGGGTGCAGCACGCCGTCGCGGCCAACACCCGAACGGTGGCTTACGACAACGCCGGCTTCGGCTTCAGCGATCCGGGGCCGCTGCCGCGCACCGGCTCTGCCATCGTGAGTGACCTGAGGGCGGCGCTGAAGGCAGCCGGCATCCCGCCGCCCTACGTCCTGGCGGGGTGGTCGTTTGGCGGTCTGATCATGCGCCTGTTCGCCTTCAACCATCCTCAGGATGTCGTCGGCATGGTGATGGTCGACAGTTCAAGCGAGCGGCAGATCAGCCTGTTCGCCAAAGACCCCAAGGCCATCGCGTGGCGGCGCAAGTTGTTGCGCGTCGAGCAAATGGCGCGCGCCGGCGAACTGGTCGCGGGGACGCCCGAGTACGAAGAGTTCGTCGTTCGCGATGGAGCGCCCAAGCTCCCGGCCGCCGTCAAGGCGGCACGTCGGGCTCAGCGGACCTCACCGGGCTTCTATCGCGCCGCGCGGTCTGAATACGCCAGCCTTGCGGCGACCCTCGACGAGATGAATGCGCTGCGAACGCCGCTGGGCGACATGCCGCTGATCGTGCTCACCGCCGGCAAGTTCTTCCAGATGCCCGAGGAGTCGGTCCATCCCGCCGAGGCTTGGCGGGAGGCTTGGCGCACCGGGCACGACGAGATCGCCGCTCTGTCCACGCGAGGCGAACGGCGCACCATCGCGTCTGGGCACGCCATACAGTGGGAGAAGCCCGATGCCGTCATCGCGGCCATCGACGAGGTGCTGGCCCAGGTGCGAGGCGGCTAGGACTTGGCCCTGAACTTCCGCTCGCCACCTCACATCGTACTTAGGCCGCGTCTGCTTCCGAGCCCGCGCGGGTCTATCCTTGCGCCTCTGGCGTCGCTTATGATCAGGGTTGCGTGCGAGGGGACGCGGCGCGCGGTTTTGAACGGGTTCGGAGCAGAATGCAGTGGCTCGGCAACGGCTTCTGGACAGAGGTGGCGGCCACCCTCGTGCTCCTCTCGACGCCGTTATCGGCGACCGCTCAGTCGCCGCCGAAAGGCACTCCGGCGACGGTGGCGGGCGGCGGCCCAATGGCCGGCTTCTCAACGCGATCGCAGGGTCCTGTCGACATCGCCGCCGACAAACTCACGTACGACAGCGCGAACTGTGAAAGCATTGCGACCGGCTCGGTAGAAATGCTGCAAGGGACCTCAAGGCTTCGCGCCGAGGCCGCACACGCCTTTTCGAAGCACAAACCCGCGACCGGTCCTGACCAGCCCGCATGTGGCCCGGTCGAGCGCATCGAGGTCGACGGCGGCGTGTTCTACGTGACGCCCGACGAGACGGCGCGCGGCGACCACGCGGTCTATGATGCTGACCAGAACCTGATCGTGATGACGGGCAACGTCGTCCTGGTTCAAGCCAAGCAAAACGTAGTGCGCGGCGACCGGCTCACCATCCACACGCTGACGCATCTCGCCGAGATGGTGTCCACCGCACAAGGGCGCGGAACACCGGGCCGCGTGCGCGCTGTCCTCTATCCGAGCGCAGGGCCAGGGGTACCCGGCGGTCCGACCGGAGCTCATTGACTGTTAGCGATTGGACGCGCCGTCTTGGCTCGCTCCCAAAGCGGCGATTAGCGGGGCGCTGCGCCAGCGGCAAGTTTCCACACCCAACCCGGTCATTCCGAACGGCAGGTTTCGGGCAGGCTAGTTGTCCGCAAACGGATGGACCCAAGGATACGATGCGGTGGTGAGGCTCGTTTGTCCGCCGTCGGTCGGTTGGCGGACGCGCTTCGAACGTCGGCTTTCGGGAGCGCTCCCAAACGAGAGAATCGGATCCGCGTTTGGGATTGTCGAGGTTGAGGTGAGTGGTTTCACCCCCGAGAGGCTGCGGACGGGGGCGGCGACGTCGCAGGCGCCGGCGGGGCCGGACCGAAGAATGCTCCGTCCACCTTCCCGTCCGGTGTGAGGCTGAGGAACCAGATTTCGGCGCCCTTGGCGAACCTCACCTCGAAGCTGTCGCCACCCATGCCGCCAGGACCACGAAACGTCACGGACTGGATCGGCCCCATACCGGCCAAAAGCGGCTGAATGCTGCCCAGCTGGCGGCGAACAACCTCGGCGAAGGCTGGGTTCAGTTGGTCATAGTCGGGCTGGCCGCTCGCCGTACCTTCGATCATGTGCCGGAGAGCCGCCTCCGTACCCGGCAGCGCGGTCGTGCGTATCTGGAACAGACTCGCCTGTGACAGGACCGCGATGTCGCCAGACTTAGGCGTCTGTCCGAGCTTCTCAAGCGCGACCCTCAGGGCTTGGTCGGCGGGCGCAGCCACGTCGGCAATCACGCCGACACCTTCCCAGCTCCTACCGGTGACCGGGCTTCTGGCTTTGCCCGTGGGGAGAAACATCGAGAGCCCTGCGCCAAGAGGCCGGCCTCCACCCGGATTAGCGCCGCCACCCGTGGTCTCGCCCACAAGCACGGCGAGCTTTAAGTTCTGCATGTCGTAACAGAACTCTTCGCCCCCAGAGAAGGTGCGAGGGCTGGTCAGCACATAGACCGGCTTGCCCAGGTAGGAGGTGGGCGTGGGCGACGTGAACGTCTGGTCCGTGCGATAGTCCGCTGTTGCGGGACTGCGCCAGAGCAGGTCCATGACGTGAACTGGCTTCGTCGCGTCCACGAAGTAGCTCACCAGATAGGCCACACCTTGCGGGCTGCCGCCGCCGTTGCGGCGCATGTCGATGATGAGCGCGCGCGTATCAGCCAGTCCCGCCATCGCTTTGTCGATCGCAGCCTTGAACGCGTTGGGCGGCGGGAAGCCGATGATCTCGATGTAGCCAATGTCGCCCGCCAGCCGGTCGGCGCGGACCACGCCAGAGTCATTGGGAGGCGGGGCTTCGGCCGTCGCGCCAGGCGGCGGAGCCTGGCCAAGCGCGGTGACCCGCAGGTGCTTGTCGTGGGTGACGTCGGCCAGGTCCGCAGCAAGCCGAGCAGAGAAGGCGGCGGGGGTGACGAGGCTGTCGTATTCGCCGCCGGCTAGCGCCTCTTCGATCTTGGCGGCGGCGCGAGCGCCGACGTCTGGCTCGACGTATTCGTCGCGCATGGCCTTAGCCACTTCGCCGACGATGGCGCGCCGAGCGGCAAGATCGAACTGGGCGGACTCTGCGACGGCCAACGGGGCCGGCGCCGCACCCAACCCGGCGAGTTTGCCGTCGGCGGAGAGTGTGATCGCCCAGGAGACATCGCCGTTGGCGAATTTCAGATCATAGATGTCGGCGCCGCCCGGACCGACCTCTCGGAAAGTCACAGATTGCAGGGCGCCGCGGGCGTGCATCACGTCCCTGAGTTCGGCGAGGTCCCGCTGAATACGGGCAGCCACGGCGACGGTCATGAGGTCGTAGCGTGGTGCTCCGCGTTGCAGTTCACCAACGATGCGGCGGACTACCGCTTCCGTTGGTCGCGGCGTCTCTGCCTGGGTAGTGACTTTGGGAGTGACTGGAGGCTGGGCCTGTGAGGCCGTGCCCAATGCGAGACTCAAGACGAGCGCGGTCGCCAACCGGGACATTTGAAGGGTCCTTTGATTTGCGCCAACTTGCAGGCAAGAGTTGCGTCCGACTCCGCGTTTTGTCGACATCATTGTTGCGGTGGGGCCTAACCGAACTGGCTCGGGCGGGCTGCTCTACAGACCGCTACCCAAGAGGCTTCGTCACGGCGGCGACGTCCGCTTGCCGACCCAATGCCGCCCGTTCCGTACGGCAACTACCCACCCAACCCCGTCACTTCGAAGGTCTGTTGTCCGCCAACCGATAGCTGTGAGGACCGGAGTGGTCGGCTCGGCGGCCATGTCCGCCAGCCGTCCTTTGTTGGACACGCCCCGACGTCCGCTGTCGGGAGGGACTCGAGGGCAATGATTGGCTCATCTCGGAAGTTGGGAAGGTCCGCTCTCAGGCCGGCACCACAATGGGGACTTTCGATCCCCTAAGCGGTCTCTCGCGCAGGGCGGTCCAGAAGGTATGTTAGGGGGCGGCCGCCGCCTGCCTGAGACTGACCGAGATCAGCATCATGCCCTGGTCAATCGCGGTCCTGGGACCGGCTGTGGCGGCTCACCGCCGAGGACGGCACAATGGCGCCACCACCGGTCCGACGTCGAACCAGATCACGCGCTGGACATCCGTAACTTTCCAGCCTGAAACCAGGGTCGACATAAGAAGTCGGTGCTGACAGGCAAAAAAGGCTTCAGTCTAAACGCCAGAAGCCTGGTTCGGGGAATTTGATGCGGGTGATCTTTAAGCCCGGCATGTTGGTTGTCTCGCCGGAAAACGAGGCCGAACGGAGGGCATTTTCGCTGTGGCGAGATCAGGCTCGTGGCCACGTGCTGTACTTCGACGGCGGCACGGACAAGGGCGGGGCCTTGCATGATTTAGGTTTGCGGGAGGACGCCTGCCGCGAGCCGATCGACATCGCCTCCAATCAGGCCGATGCCCGCTGGCGCCTGGTCGGCAATCTGGCCGAGACGCCATTCATCCTGCACGCGCGGCGCTACGCCAGCGTGGAGGGGTTCTGGCAGAGCCTGAAGGTCGAATCAGAGGCGGATCGCGACCGGGTTGGGGGCCTCTGGGGGCAGGCGGCCAGGACGGCCCTGCGTGACAGCCCATCACCACCGAACATCGTCTACGGCGGCCAAAGCTACGCGACAGGCGGACCCGGCCACAGGCGGCTGATGCTCCTGGCGTGCCGCGCCAAGTTCGACCAGCACGCCGATGCGCGTGCGGCGCTGTTGTCGACCGGCGAGCGACCCCTGATCCATCGCCTTCGCCGCGATCCCCAGGATATCCCAGGCGCCCTGATGGCGGACATATGGATGCGCATCCGCGGCGAATTGCGTGGGGCGCCGAGGGAGGATCAGGATTGGACCGGCGATCAACCCGACGGGCGAATTCTCTTCTTCGCCCGCGACCGCGCAGCGTTTGGGTTCATGTCGCACTTCGAACCATCGCCGATTGAGATGGACGGGGTGATCTGGCCAACCGTCGAGCACTACTTCCAGGCCCAGAGATCGCTCGACCCGGAATATGTTGCGGCCATCAGATCCGCGCGCACGCCCGGCGCCGCCAAGCAATTGGCCGCCGATCCGGATCCAAGCAGAGTCGCGGCGCAGAAGTCGTGGTTCTCGCGCATGAAGCGCGCGCCGAGGTCCGACTGGGCCGACGTGAGGCTGGACGTCATGCGCCGGGCGGACCTCGCCAAGTACATGCAAAACCCGGCGCTCGCGAAGCGACTGTTGGCGACGGGCGATGCGGAGCTGGTGGAAGATTCGCCATTCGACGACTTCTGGGGCGCCGGCCACCGCGGCGATGGGCGGAACTGGGCCGGCCGCATTCTCATGGAGGTCCGTCGGCAGCTTGCGGCTACCTGATCGACGCCGCACCTCAGTTGGATACAGTTGCGATCTGTTCGGCCCCGAATTCTCCCTTGATGCGGCGCAGCTCAAGGTACACGCACGCCAACCCCGCCGAGCCGATGAGTACGTTGGCGGACTGGGCGATAAAATTGGCGCCGGCCTGGAGGACGAACACGCGGTCGATCTCGCAGCCGGCAGGATCGCCGGTCGAGCACGCGCCGCTGATGGCTGCGTCCCCCGTCAGCTGGAGGACGAGACCGACTGCGGGGATGATCGCCAGGGCGAAGATCGCGGCGCGCCGATTCCGGGTGAGTTCCTTACTGCGGCGCAGGGCGCCGAAGACTCCGGCGCGCTCGACGATCGCCACCGGCGCGGCGACGCTCCAGGCCAGCGCTATCAGCACGCCAGGGACGATGAAGATCAGCAACCCGAGGAAGCAAGCCACCGCTGCGATGAAGCCGATGCCAATCAGCGGCAGGGAAAAGCGCACGCCCGCTGTAAGGCACTCCGCGAAGTTGGCCTTCCTGCCGGCGAGGTCGCAGACCGTACCGTGGATCACGGCGCCTTGTAGCACCGTGCTCGCCATTGCCCCGATCAGCCAGGCGACCGCCGCGAACACGAGGCTGGTGCCAAACGCGTCGTCGGCCGGGTCTTGGAAGAACTCCATAGCGCATGTTGCGACCGTCGGCAGACCGATGAGCAGGACGGCGAGGAGCAGGAATTGGCGGAAGTTGCGCCCGAGCGCGCCGAACGCCCTTGAGAGCACCTGGCGCACGAAGTCCATCGCGGTTGGCGGCGTCGTTCGAGGCGGCGCCACCGCTTGATCTGTCGGCGGATTGCTAGCCCTCATCTGAGAAATCGCCCGCACGCCGAACGATCGCGCATGCATTGTCGGCGCCTTGGGCGGCCGCCTTGTTGTCCGGCTGGCGCCGAATCCGCCGAACGAGGCTCTGACCAACCAGGACAGTCAGTGCGACGGCCAGAACGACGACCGTCGCGCCAATGACGGCAAGTCCCAGATCCCACACCGCGACAGCGAGCACCGAGAACGAACCGGCATCGCCGGAGACGCCGCCGGTCAGGCGCAGCCGGTCGGCGGCGTCCGCCGGCGACATCCAGACCCCCGGTCCGAAGACGCCCACGAATATCGACACGCCGGCGACGCTGGCCGCGAAGCCCGCAACGAATTTGAGGGCCACTTCAGGAATCTGCCGCGGTCCCCAACGCCAAACTTCACCCGGCTTGCGCGTTATCTGATGGATCACCAGACCGCCGACCCAACCCAGGATCGCAAGCTGGAAGGCGTTGAGAGCGGCGCCGTTCGTCCTCAGCCACGCACTACCCAGCGTCCAAAGCACGACAATGAGGATGACTTGCCACTTCATGGAGCACCGCCTCCTTGCGGTGTTACGCTTGGTTGGAATGACCTGAGGGCGCTCCCGCCAGGGCCTGCCCGCAGCGGCTTTGCACACTCATCGCTGCCCTGCGGCGTCGGGCGCGGGAGAGACTTTGACCGTGCCTTGCGGGTCTTCGGTCAACAGATACCGGGCCTTGCCGTCGCACTGCGCCACGTAGGAGCGACCGCCGTCCGGCCATTTGGCAAGGAAGGTGTAGGCGGTCACCGCGCGGCAACTGTAGCCGTTGGCCATGATGCCAAGGAAAGCTGCGGTGCGGGCCTGCGGGCCATCGAGCGGATGCGGCTCGAGGGTCTCGCCGGCGTCCAAGGAAGCCGGGGGGGCCGGCCTCCGGATCGGCGTCAAGCCCGACGGAGTATTTGCCACCGACTGAGCGAGCGGCGACTTGAACACCTCCGGCCCCGGCAGCATCGGCGGCGTCATCAACGTAAAGCCTGTGCGGGCCTGATCCGACGTTAGGCGCATGGCCTGGCACGACGTCTGGTCACCATCCGCGCATGCCCGGACCTTGGCGGTGCAGGCCTGATCCTGCGCCCGGCTGGCGTCCGGATAGGACCGGCCGCAGGTCAGCGCGCTGATTTCATCGGGCTGTGGCTTGCACCCTGTCAAAACGACTGCCGCCGGGATGGCGAAAACTGCGATCCACAACGATTTCGAGGCCGGCATGACGAGCTCCTTGGCGCTTGATGGCCAACGCGATCCTACACGCTCGCGGCCGCGGAGCAACAATTATCGACACTCAGACTGATAAAATAGATGTCGCAATTGGACCCTAGGTTCCGGAACCTCCGCCGCGGCGCCGGGCGCGAGCCCCGAGGCCGCGCGACAGCGCAAGCAAGCCAAGACCCACGGCGGCGACGCCGGCGGCGAGGCAAGCGATCCAAACGCCAAGGCCGACCTTCGTTGGGCCCGGCGGGTTGGGAGCGGCTGCGCGTGTCGGCGCCGAGGCAGCGGCGGGCGGGACGATCTCACCTCCTGCGTCTGCGAGTCGAAGCGGTGAATGCTGAGCCGGAGGCGGCGAGCTTGCTGTCGGCGGCAGAGCTGCGCCTCCGCCAGGTGCGACGGCGCCGCCTTCGCCACCGGCGGCCGGCGGAGAAGCGGCGCCAGGCGGGGCGAGCTCGCCGCCCGAGGCAGCCAGTTGATGGGGTGAAGGTCGAGACGCAGCGGGCGGCGCCGATGGGGGCGCCGGCCCCAGATCGCGCATCAACCAAGCGCCCCCGCCGGCAGCGACGATGATCGCCGCGATCGCGGCCGCGGACTCGCGTCGCCGGATTCGCGCCGCGTGGCGCGGCGGCCGCGGCAAGAACGAGGCCGGCGCCAGTCTGCCAACGCCGCGGACCCCGGCGGCAATCATCTGTGGGGTCTGTTGAAACGACGGCGCGGCGTCGTCGGGCCTGGTCTGGCCAAGGTCACCGGCCAGCCACGCGGTTCCGTCCGCCAGGTGCTGGTTGCGCAGCGCCCATTCGTGCGTCGCACCAGGCGCGCGCCCGGCGCTCGCCAGCCGGACGTAGAGCGGATTGTACTCGCACGCAGGCAGGGCCAGGGTCGCGCTTTGCGACTCTCCAGCGCGGCGCACGCGGATCTCGACCTGGCCGGACGGCGGCTGCTCGAATCCGGCGACGATGTTGTCGCCGAAGCCGGCGCCCCCGCTCTTGGGCAAGATTTCCCACGTCGGCGCGCAGGGCCAGACCACCTCGACCGTCCCGAGCGTTGGAGTGACCAGGGCGACAAGCAACTCGCGAACCGCCGACTCGATCAGATCGGCCGGCGTGAAACCGACATACGCCCCGCCGCGGGACCCGGCCGCCCGACGCAGCGGCTCGGCGTCGGGCGCGGCGCCGAGCCCAAGCACGAACAGCCGGTGGCCGACGCCGGAGGCCGCCTCGGCGAAGCGTTCGGCCAGCCGGCTGCGGCCGTCCGTGACAAAAAGCAGGTCGGCGCCCGGCGCGACTCCCAGCGAATCCAGCGGCGCGCCGCCCGGAGGGTCCCCGAGGTCGGCTCGGAAACCGGCAAGCGGCGCAAGGTCGCGCCCCGGCCGGCGCCTGGCGAGCAATGGCGCCGCGCTGCGGCCCAGACGGGTCGCGGCGAGGTGGTCGTTGCGGTCCAGTTCGCCGGCGAAGGCGACCAAAAACGCCCCGGCGGATTGGGCCCCGCCGCCGGCTATCGAACCGCTTGCGTCGATGACAACGTGCAGGTCGATTGCCGCCCGCGCGGTGCAAATCCAGGCGGGCAACGGTGCGACGACCGCTGCGGCAGTCCCGTCCGAGACCAGGCGCACGCCAGGCTCGAAGCGTTCCAGCACCAGCACTACGTCGCGGTCGAGCGCCCCGGTCAGGGCTACCTGCCGCCCGCTTGCGGTCCGAGTGACCACGAGGTCGTGAGACGGCGATGAGATCTCGACGCCGCCGGACCGATCAACCAGCTCGAGGTTCAAGCCCAGCGGATACTCGGCGGTGAAGCTGGCGCGGGGCCGCGCGTGCGGCGCGAGTTTGGCGTCGAGACGCGACCCCTGCGGCCTGGCGACGACCGTCGGCAGCACGAGGCGCGCCTCGTCGAGACGCGTCTCCAGCAGCAGCCCGACCCGCACCCGCACCCGAGCGCGGCCGCCGGGCGCGAGCGGACCCAGGGAGACGCCGCAGAGGCCGTCGTCCAGCCGCTCCACCAGCGCGGTCGCCCGGCCGTCTGCCAGACGGGCCTCATAGGCGGCTTCGGCATGGGTGGCGTCGACGAGCGCCGCCTCCGCCCCAGCCTCGCCAGTCTCGGCCCAGGCGCCGAGAACCGCCGCACCTACCGGCAGCGGAAACGTGTAGGCGGCTTCCACGGGGGCGCTCGACGCGTTCCGATAGCTTTGTGTCAAGTCCAGCACGACGAAGGCGCCGTCGATGGTCCCGGTCACATCGAGCCGCTCGAACGCCGTGGCGGCGTCCGGCGCCTCAGCCGGCATCCGACCCACTCCCCACGCCGCCCTCTTGCGTCACCCGCTGGTAGACGGCCAGGGCCTCACGAAACAGCGCGCGGATCTGGGGCGGGGACAGCGACGCGCGGTCTGGATTGATGCTGAGCTCCAGCCCGTCGGCGAGGATCAGCCGCGTCCATTGTTCCACCGAGCCGGCGCGCGGCCCATCGCTGCCCGCCTCGCCAGCGTCCAGCCGTTCGCGAATTCGGGCAAGCGAGAAGCCGGCCTGGCTCAGCTGATGGATCTGCAGCAGCCGACGAAGATGATGCTCGCCATACCGCGCGGCGCGGGTCTCTCCAATCGGGCGCTCCAGCAGGCCGATCTGGATGTAATAGCGGATCGTCCGCTTGGGCAGCTGGGTGAGCGCGCAAAGTTCGTCCAGGGTGCGGGTTTGATCGCCTAGGTCGATAGAGTCGCTCACGCCCTGCTATATATCACCGATGATGTCTAAGTCACTGTCGAAAAGATTGCTGCGGGGCTAAAGGCGTCCATAGTGGTCGGCCACGACGTGACGAGGCGATCGATGCAGGTGCGGTTCAGACCAGGGTTGCTCATCCTCGCGCCCGAGGACCGGGCCGAGGTCGCCGCCTTGTCCAAGTTTGACGCGGCACACCGGGGGCACGTGTTTCAACTCGGCGTTATGAGCGCCGAGGGCGTCGTGCTGCACGACCTCGGCGCCCGTGCGGAGGCTTGCAAAGAGCCGCTCAACATCACGTCGAGATCGCCGGGCGCGCTGAAGATGATCTCCAATTTCAGCGAGACGAAATTCGAACTTGACGGCGCGATCTACGCCAGCGTCGAAGGGTTCTGGCAGGGTCTGAAGTTTCCGGATGAAGCCGACCGTCGCCGGCTCGCCGTCATGCACGGAAGCAAGGCCAAGGACGCCGGCTACTACGCACCGAAGTCCGATGTCATCTCCTACGGGGGCCAAAGCATCAGTATTGGGACATGGGATCATTGGCGCTTGATGGAGGCGGCCTGCACGGCCAAGTTTGAGCAGTGCGAGGCGGCGCGGCTGGCGCTGCGGTCGACCGGCAATCGCCCGCTGACGCATCAAATGCGTCGGGACAGCCGGACCATTCCGGGCGTTATCCTGGCCGACATCTGGATGCGCCTTCGGCGCAACTTTCGCTAAGGCGCAAACGACGTCCCGTCGTAACTCGTTTGAGCAGTGGTCTCTTCGCATAATCAGGACCTACCGGCAGCTTCTCTGTCGCGACTCCGTCAAGCGGGTCAGCAGATTGCATAGTCTGCGCTCCCCGGTGGTTGGCCGCCGTCGTGAATGTCGGCTTTCCGGCCGGGCGCCAACTTCCGCTCTTGGCGCATAGCGGTCGTCACTGCGGCCCGGCCGCCGCGTTTGATAGGGGACGTCCCGAATGACCGGGCAGGGGGAAAGCTGCCGTAGCTGGCCTGCGAGGAAGCGGATTTTAGTAGGTCTACTTTCTCGGTCTGGCCAACGGCGAAGTCTACGTCGGATCGACCAACGACTTGAAACGCCGCATCGGTTCACATCGGCAGGGTCAGGTCTCTCGACGGAGCCGCACCGAACAATTTTTTGTCAACGCGCGTTGACTTATGTCAACAGTGGCCTGAGTTACCGACGGACGGCTGTGCTCTCGCCGCGTGGATCGTGGGTCGTCAGCTTCGGGATGGGGCGTTGAAAATGGCCTGGCTCTACCTCGTTTCGTATGTCTTCGGCGGGGCTTTTCTCGCCAACGCCATACCGCACTTGGTGAGCGGCGTCCTGGGCAGGCCGTTCCAGAGCCCGTTCGCGAAGCCGCCGGGGCAGGGCCTCTCGTCATCAACGACCAACGTTCTATGGGGGTTCTTCAACTTGGCCATCGGCTATGCGCTGGTGTGCTGGGTCGGCGACTTCGCGCTGCGCGACCTGAAGGATGTCGTAGCTCTGGGCGCCGGCGCGCTGGCCATGAACGTTCACCACGCCCGTCATTTCGGGCGCTTCCACGGCGGCGCCGACCTCCGCCCAAACCTTCAGGGAGACCGCAATGACTGACGAAGCCGCCGCCCGTCCCGCGCCGCCCGCCGCCGACCCGGGCGGTCTGATCCGCCGTGGCCATCCGGCCGGGGACTTCCTCGAGGCCTGGGCATGGCAGGTGCTCGAGGAGGGTGACGGCTTCCTGAAGGTGTCTGCGCACCTGCCGGATCGCGTGCGCAATCCGAGGGGGCAACTGTTCGGCGGCTTCACACCGGCCTACGTCGATCTGATCGCGCTCGCCACCGCCCGCCGGCACGCCGGCCGTCACGCACCGCCCGAGCGCCTCTGGCTGGCGACCAGCAACATGCACGTGGACTACTTCAAGCCCATTGTTGGTCCCGGCTTCGTTATGGAGAGCCGGCACGAGACGCAGAGCGGCCGCACCCACCTCGTGCTGACGCGCTTCCTGCAGGATGGGGAACTCGCTGTGCACGCGGCCACGACGATGCGGGAGCAGGCGCTGGGGCCTGAGGTCACGGCGCGCTGATAGAACGGCGAGCAATTCCGCAGATTCGGGAGGTGGCGGGCAGTCATGGCGTGACGGCGGTTGGGTTGAGCCTGCTGCGCCCGGCCGGAGACAACGACTTTGGGTTGACAACACCCCCTGAACGTCTCGAGGCTCCGGAGCCTTCACTTTGCGCGAGGACCCATGCGCCGCCTACTAGTCGCAGCCAAAGCGGCTAGAACGTTGCCACAACCGCGGCGGGACGGCCAGGCCAGTTCCCGTCCCTGAAACGCGCCCCAGCCGATCTACGGCTCGCGCGACGCCTCTGCGCTTCATCAACAAGAGACACTGGCCGACGCGCCGCACGAACAGCTTGCGAAGCTCAGGATCGGCCGCGGTCGCCCTTGCGGGCCGAGTCATCTTGCGGCTCGAACAGGACCTCAACGGCGGGCATTGTCAGAGTAACCGAGTATAGCCGATTTTCGGCGTCAAAACGCGCCGACAGGATCGCCGATTCTCCAGCAAAAACAGTGACACCTTTCTGGCGGCGCCAGGCACACAAGCCAGTATAGAATTTACACTGACAGTGCCGGTTTGGGTCATCGTGCGCCCGCCATCTCCCTGGCTTTCAGCGCCACTTCGACACGGTTCTGCGCCTCGGCCGCGCGCATGAGGGATCGCACATGCAGCTTCACGGTAGGGACGGCGACGCCGAGGCTCAGTGCGATCTGGGCGTTGGTCTGGCCCTCGGCCAGTAGATCCAGCACCTGGGCCT
>Ga0209415_10012804_pt1 | contig 13926 bp, 11 predicted proteins | sample PeaSoiSIISIP2007_FD_187696 | JGI IMG/M metagenome (GOLD analysis project Ga0209415, IMG submission 187696) | Peat soil microbial communities from Weissenstadt, Germany - SII-SIP-2007 (SPAdes) (version 2) | ecosystem: Environmental > Terrestrial > Soil > Wetlands > Peat | place: Germany... | reverse complement strand
GGGAGCCGTATGCGGGAATGCCGCACGTACGGTTCTGTGCGGGGGGCGCGCAGTAATGCGCGTCCCTACCGCGACTAGTCATACACCTCTCGCGCCGCCGCTGCATCCATCCTTGCCTCGGCGACATCGCGCCTGACGGCGGCGGGATCGCGCTCCGCCGGCGGGCCGTAGCCGCCGGAGCCGGCGGTGACCACCTCGATGATCTCGCCTTTGCGCAGCGTGCCGGACCCGTGGTTGAACGGTACGGCGCCGCCGTGCAGCGTCAGCCCCGCCTTGCCGCCCGGCTGGCCGCCGAACAGGCCCCACGGCGCGGACAGCATGCGCGAGCCGTCCACCCGCACGCGGCACTCGGCCTCGGCGCGGTAGACCCGGCGCAGCCCCATGCCGCCGCGGTGCCGCCCCGGCCCGCCGGAGCCGTCCACCAGCTCGTAGCGCAGCAGGGTCAGCGGGTATTCGATCTCCAGCGCCTCGACCGGCAAGTTCGACGTGTTGGTCAGGTGCACGTGCACGCCGTCCAGCCCGTCCTTCGTCGCGCGCGCGCCGGAGCCGCCGCCGATCGTTTCCAGATAGACCCAAAGGCTGTTGTCCTTCGGCTGGTGCCCGGCAAAAGTGATCGCGCAGCAGGCGCCGTTGGACGCCGCGGTCACCCGTTCCGGCACCGCCTCGGCCAGCGCGCCGTGGATCAGGTCCACCACGCGCTGGCAGGTGCCGAGCCGGCCGTTCACCGCGGCGGGATGCGTGCAGTTGACGATGGTGCCCTCCGGCGCGGTCACGTGCAGCGGCCGCGCCAGGCCGGCATTCGGCAGGATGGTCGGATCGACCACCGTCTTGACCGCGTAATAGACGGTCGAGAGCAGCGCCGTGTAGGTCATGTTCATGCCGGCACGCACCTGGGGCGGGCCGTCGAACGCCAGGTGCATCTCGTCGCCGGCGACGCGGATCTCGCAGTGCATCGGCAGCTCGCCGTCCACCTCCGGGCAGTCGTAGCGGTCGGCGAAACGATAGGTGCCGTCGGGGATGGACGCGATGCCGGCGCGCATCTTGCGCTCGGCGTAGTCCTGCAAGGCGTCGCCGGCGGCCAGCACGATGTCGCGGCCGTATTTGGCGCACAGCGCGGTCATGCGTTGCACGCCGAGGCGGTTGGCCGCCATCTGCGCGCGCAGGTCGGACAGGCGCTCGCGCGGCACCTGGCAGTTCAGCAGGATCAGCTCCTGCACGTCGCGCTGGAGTTCGTGGCCGCGGTAGAGGCGCACCGGCGGGATGCGCAGGCCCTCCTGGTAGATGTGCGCGTGGCCGCGATCGGCGAAGTCGGCGTGGTGCGCCAGGTTGACCGCCCAGGCGACCATGCTGCCGTCAACGAAGATCGGTTCGGCCATGACGATGTCGGGCAGGTGCGTGCCGCCGCCCTCATAGGCGTCGTTGCCGACGAACATGTCGCCCGGCTGCATCTGTTCGAGCGGGTGGCGCTTCATGATGTGCGGCAGCAGGCCGATGAAGCTGCCGAGATGCATCGGGATGTGCTCGGCCTGGCAGAGCGTGTTGCCGTTAAGGTCGAACAGCGCGGTGGAGCAGTCGCGGCGTTCCTTGATGTTGGTGGAGTAGGAGGCGCGGATGAGCGCCTCGCCCATTTCCTCGACGATGGAGGCGAGGGCGGAGCCGATCACTTCCACGGTGATGGGGTCGATTTCGATGCGGTTGGGGAGAGAGGGGGTCATAGCTTCTACTCCCCCTCCCCTTGAGGGAGGGGGGCGGGGGGAGGGGTTCGGGCGCACGGATTTTCGACACCGACGGTGCCGCTGGAACCCCTCCCCCCAGCCCCCTCCCTCAAGGGGAGGGGGAGCACCAACACCTGCACCAACGCCTGCACCAACACCTGCATCTTCATTCCGCCTCCAGGATCAGGTTCAGGTAAGGGTCGACCCACGCCACCATCCCCGGCAGCACGACGGTCGTCGCATCCATCTGCTCGACGATCGCCGACCCGGTAATCCGGTTGCCGGCGCGCAGGCGCTCGCGGTCGTAGACCGGGCAGGCGACGAAGCCGCCCGCCTCGGGCAGCCACACCTCGCGGCGGGCGACGATCGCGGCGGCGGCGTCGGGTCCCGCTTCCGGCTGCGGCTTGAACGACGCCTTCGGCACGATCCCGGCGGCCTCGACGCGGAAGGTAACGAGCTGCACCGGATCGTCCGCGGCGACGAAGCCGTACATCCGCTGATGCGCCGCCGCAAAGCCCTCGGCCAGCGCCTCCAGCGACGCCGGGCCGATCGGGGCGTCCGGCAACGCGATCGCCAGCTCGTAGTTCTGCCCCGCGTAGCGCATGTCCACCGTGCGGGTGATCCGACGTGCCGCCGCCGCGATGCCCTCCTCGGCAAACCACGCATCGGCCTGGCCGGCCAGCACCCGAAACGCATCGGTGATATCCGGCAGTGCCGCAGTGGACAGCGTGTGCAGCCGCGTGGTCGCGAAGTCGGCTCGCAGATCGGTCAGCAGCAGGCCCATCGCGCACAGGATCCCCGGATTGCGCGGCACCAGGATGCGGCCGATGTCCAGCTCCTTCGCCAGCCGCGCGGCATGCAGCGGCCCGGCGCCGCCGAACGCCACCAGCGTGTAGTCGCGCGGATCGTGGCCGCGCTGCACGCTGATCACCCTGATCGCGCGCGCCATGTTGGCGGTGACCACCGAGATGATCCCCTGCGCGGTCGCCATCCGGTCCATCCCAAGCGCCGCCGCCAGCCGCCCGATCGCCGCGCCCGCCAAATCCTGGCGCACCGCCATCCGCCCACCCAGCAGATGCGTCGGGTTCAGCGTCTGCAGCACCACGTTGGCGTCGGTCACCGTCGGTTCCGTGCTGCCGTTGCCGTAGCACACCGGCCCCGGGTCGGCGCCGGCGCTGCGCGGGCCGACCTTCAGCAGCCCGCCGGAATCGATGAACGCGATCGAGCCGCCGCCGGCGCCGACGGTGTGGATGTCCAGCATCGGCGCCTTGATCGGGTAGCCGTGCACCACCGCCTCGCTCGCCATCCGGCAGACCCCGCCCTGCAGCAGCGCGACGTCGGTGCTGGTGCCGCCCATGTCGAAGGTGATCATGTCGGGATAGCCGGCCAGCCGCCCGACCTCCTGCGCGCCGATGACGCCGGTGGAGGGGCCGGACAGCACGGTGCGCACCGGCAGGCGCGCCGCCTGCTCGAAGCCGATCACGCCGCCGTTCGATTGCGTCATGTGCGGCGTCGCGGTCATGCCGAGCCCGGCGAGGCGCCCGGCCAGGCGCTCGATGTAGCTGCGCATCACCGGGCCGAGATAGGCGTTCACCACCGTGGTGGACATGCGCTCGAATTCGCGGAATTCGGGCGCCACCTGGTGGGAGACGCAGGCAAAAGCTTCGGGAAAATCCTCCGCCAGGATGCGGCGCGCGGTTTCCTCGTGCGCGGTGCGGACGAAGCCGTACAGGAAGCAGACGGCGACCGCCTGCACGCCGGCGGCGCGAAGCTGGCGCACCGCGGCGCGGAATGCCGCCTCGTCCAGCGGGATCTCGACGCTGCCGTCGTGGCGCAGCCGCTCCGGCACCTCCAGCCGCAGGTCGCGCGGCACCAGCGTCGGCGGCTTGTCGATCTGCAGATCGTACAGGTCGGGCCGCTTCTGCCGGCCGATCTCCAGCAAATCGCAAAAACCTTCGGTGGTGATCAGCCCGGTGCGCACCCCGCGGTGCTGGATCAGCGCGTTGGTCGCCACCGTCGTGCCGTGGCCGAAATAGCCGATCGCCCCCGGCGCGGCATCCACCTTGCCGGTGCCCTCGGCCACGCCCTCGGCGATGCCGCGCGACGGGTCATCGGGGGTGGAGGCCACCTTCCACACCTCGACCCGGCCGGTGGCATCGTCGAACAGGCAGACGTCGGTAAAGGTGCCGCCGGAATCGACGCCGACTCGCCAGGTCATATTGCTGCAACGCTCCACTGTTGGTTGTTCATAGGTCAGCAACCCTCCTGCACCATATTCTCGCCACCAGTCACTGGCCACTTTGCACGGCAGTCATGTCACCTCCCGTCGACCCCGTCGCCTCCGACGCCGCCCTGCCCGCCCGCACCGGCGTGGTGGTGATCGGCGGCGGCATCATCGGCACCTGCACCGCGTTCTCCCTGGCCGAGAAGGGCCACGCGGTCGTGCTGTGCGAGAAGGGGCGGATCGGCGCCGAGCAGTCCAGCCGCAACTGGGGCTGGTGCCGCACCATGGGGCGCGACGACGCGGAGATCCCGCTGGCGATGGAAAGCCTGCGGCTGTGGCGCGGCATGAACCAGCGCATCGGCCGGGAGACCGGTTTTCGCCAGTGCGGCATCGCCTATCTGTGCGAAACCGCCAAGGAGCTTGCCGCGCAGGCGGCCTGGCTGGACGCGGCACGACAGTACCAGGTGGATGCGCGGCTGCTTGGCCCCGACGACATCGCCGCCGTGCTGCCCGGCGCCGCGGTGCGCTACGCCGGGGCGCTGCACACGCCATCCGACGGCCGCGCCGAACCGTCGCAGGCGGCACCGGCCATCGCCGAGGCCGCCCGGGCGCTGGGCGCCACCATCCTGACCGACTGCGCGGTGCGCGGGCTGGAGACGCAGGCCGGGCGGGTCAGCGGCGTGGTGACGGAGCGGGGCCGCATCGCCTGCGAGTCCGTGGTGCTGGCCGGCGGCGCCTGGTCGCGGCTGTTCTGCGGTAATGCGGGGGTCGGGCTGCCGGCACTGCTGGTGCTCGGCTCGGTGTTCCGCACCAATCCGCTGCCGGGCGGGCCGGAGACGGCGGCGAGCGGCGGCATCTTCTCGTTCCGCAAGCGGCTGGACGGCGGCTATTCGATCGCCCGGCGCAATGCCAGCTACGCCGAGATCACGCCGGATTCCTTCCGGCTGTTCTTCGACTTCCTGCCGCGGCTGCGCACCTCGTACCATGAGCTGCGCCTGGGGATCGGCCGCCGTTTCCTGGAAGAGGCGCGCACCAAAAAGCGTTGGGCACTGGACGAGGCCACGCCGTTCGAGGCGGTGCGCGTGCTCGACCCCGCCCCACGGGAAAAAGTGTTGGCCGAGGCACAAATCGCACTGCCGCGCGCCTTCCCCGCCTTCGCATCGATGGAGGTGTTGCAGAGCTGGGGCGGGCTGATGGACGTGACGCCGGATGCCGTGCCGGTGATCGACCGGGTCGCGGCGCTGCCGGGGTTTTTCCTGGCCACCGGGTTCTCCGGCCACGGTTTTGGCATTGGCCCCGGCGCCGGCCGGCTGATGGCGGACATTGTCGCCGGTGACGCGCCGGTGGTTGATCCGGCACCGTTCCGGTTCAGCCGCTTCGCCGGCCGCTCGGCCCCCGGGTCAGCCCCCCGATCGGCCCACTGAGGCCCGCGCACTGATGTCCGCCTCGCGCACTGATGTCCGCCTGCTGATGTCGGCCTTCTGATGTCCGCCCATTGATGTCGGACGTGACCGCCCCGGGCGCCGTCACCGCGCTGTCCGCCACATGGCGGCGCGTGTCGGTCGTCACCCGCCGCCGCGTCCCGCCCGCCATGCGGCGCCAGGCGATGTTCGCCTTCCTGTGCGTGGTGTGGGGCACCACGTGGCTCGGCATGAAGGTGGGCATCGCGGTGGTGCCGCCGGGCGTGTTCGCCGGGATGCGCTGGACCTGTGCCGGTCTGGCGCTGCTCGCCTGGCGGCTCAGCCAGGGGCACCGGCCGTATCTGCCGCGCCGGCTGATCCTGCGCATGGTGCTGGTTTCGCTGCTGCTGATCTCGGTCAGCCAGGTGCTGCAGTTGTATGGGCTGCGCCACATCACCGCCGGGCTTGCCGCGGTGATCAGCTCGGCGCTGACGCCGATCGCACTGCTGGGATTCAGCGCGGCGCTGGGGCAGGAGCGTTTTACCCTGCGCCAGGCGGCGGCGATCGCGGTCGGCGTGGTGGGGATCGTCGTGCTGTTCGGCCCGAAGGCGTTCACCGGCGAGTTGCGCGTGGCCGAGGTGGCGGGCGCCGCCTTGGTGGTGGTCGCGACGCTGCTGTATTCGTTCGGCTCGGTGCAGGTCCGGCCGATGATGCGCAGCGTGCCGCCGGCGGACATGGCGTGGATGACCAACCTGATCGGCGGCGGGTTGCTGCTGGTCGGCGCGCTGCTGTTCGAGCCCGGCGCGCTGGCGGCGATGCGCTTCGACTGGGGCATGCCGGCGTGGGTCGCGTGGCTCTATCTGCTGATCCCGGGATCGCTGCTGTCCACCGTGATGTACTTCCTGCTGGTGCGGGATTGGGGGGCGTCGCGCGTGGGGACCTATGCGTTCGTTTCGCCGGTGATCGCGGTGGTCGTGGGTGCGACGCTGTTCGGCGAGCATGTCGAGCTGGCCGATGTCGTCGGGATGGGGCTGATGCTGGCGGCGGCGGGGATCGTGCTGCGGCGGTCGTAGGGCGAAAAACGTAGCGCATTCCGCCGACCAACGGCGGAATGCGCTGCGCTTTTCCGCCCTACGACCGCATCGCACCCCACCCTCACGCAAGGCGAAATGACCGGTATGAACTTGCATGTGGACCCACATCGACTCCGCCTCGTCGGACGGTAATCGGCTCGACCTCTACGAGCGGAACGGCGTGTACATGATACGCGCCGACGGCTGGGAGCTGATGAACGGCGCGTATCACGCGTCGGAGGACCGGCTCGGCCGCCTCGCGGGCCTGCTCGCGGCTACGCCGGATCCTAAGATCCTGCTGGGCGGCCTCGGCCTTGGATACACGCTGGCGAGCCTTCTGGAGACGTTGAATGCGCGGTGCTCGCCCACCCGGGCGAGGATCACGGTGACGGAACGGTCCGGCGCCGTGTTGCGCTGGTTCGCCACCCACATAAACCCGCGTCTCGTGGCGATGCTGCCGGCTGGCGTGCGCCTGATCGAGAGCGACGTCGTGGCCCATCTCGGCGCAGAGCGGCGCTGGGACGTGATCGTGCTCGACGTCGACAACGGCCCGGAAGCGCTCTCGGCCCCGGGCAATGCCGTGCTTTACGGGGAGCACGGCCTGGCGCGCTGTCGGGACAGCCTCGCGCCCGCGGGGCACCTTCTGCTGTGGTCCGGCTTCGAGGACTTGGCCTTTGTCGCGCGAGCCCGCGCGGCGGGGTTCTCGGTCACGCGGCAAACCATTCCCCTGCCAAACCGGTCGGATCAGGCTCACGTGCTTTATGTGCTGTCGCGCGAGCCCCTGTCGCCGGCCGATCGCGACCGCGTTGGATTGAACGGGTAAAGCAGTCGTACGGCTGCATCCCCGTTCGCGCGTTGTGTCAACCCGATGCCGGTCGCCTGACCGCGCTGGTGCGGGAAATGCGGACTGGCCCCGGTATCCACGCCGCTGGCGCAGGGCTATCCTGTCCTCCGACAACGGGCCACCGCTGCGGCGCCACCAAGAGGAAACGTCAGCTCATGATCCTGATCCGCGCCCGCCGCGCCGTGCTGCGCCTTGCCGCGCTCGGCCTTTGCCTGCTCCTGCAAACCAATTTCGCCAGTGCGGACATGCAGGCGATCTACGACGCGGCCCGCAAGGAAGGGCCGATGACCTGGTATATCAGCTTCTATTCCCAGGACCTGCCCGCCAAGGCGGCGGCGGGGTTCGCCAAGGCCTATCCCGGGCTGACCGTCACGCCGGTGCGGCTGACCTCGGGCGGCATCTTCCAGCGGCTGAACCAGGATCTGCGCAACCATCTCGCCACCGCCAGCGTGTTCACCACCACCGGCATCGGCGGCCAGTACGAGATGCTGCTGCGTGCCGGCGAGCTGATGCAGTACATGCCGGAAGCGGCCGACAAGCTCAGCCCCGGGGTAAAGCCGATGATCACGCCGGGCTACGTCTATCCGATGGGCATTGGCCTGATGGCCCTGGCCTACAACACCGCCAAGCTGAAGGCCGCCGACGCCCCGACCTCCTGGGATGCGCTGCTGGACCCGAAATGGCACGGCAAGATCGCGATCGGCGATCCGTCGTTCAGCGGCTTCGATGCCGCCTGGGACATGACGATGGTAAAGCGCGAGGGCTTCGCCTACTACGAAAAGCTGGCGAAGAACGATCCGCTGGTGCAGCGTTCGACGCTCGACAGCCTCACCGCGCTGAACGCCGGCGAACGCATCGTGGCCGCGCTGCCCGACACGATCGCCATCGAGAGCGCCGCCAAGGGCAATCCGATCGCCGTGGTCTATCCGACCGACGGCACCGTGGTGCTGCTGGGCTATACCGCGATCCTGAAGACCGCGCCGCAGCCGAACACCGCCAGGCTGTTCACCGAGTTCCTTTTGAGCGCCGAGCACTCGCAGATCATGGCGGACTCGCATCTGCAATCGGTGCGCCCGGAGGTGACCAGCACGATCGCCGGCGGCCGCAAGCTGGGCGACATCAAGCTGGCAGCGCCGATCAGCACGGCCGACTCCGAGAAGGTGCTGCCGGACCTGGTGGAGCGCTGGCGCGACCTGTTCAGCCACTGACCGCGGCGATCAAGATGCACGCTTGGCGCCGGCTGGCGTGGCCCGACGCGGCGCAGGTGGTGTGGTTCGGCTTGCTGGCGCTGCTCGGCCTGCTGGTGGTGTTCCCGCTCGCCGAGGTGCTGCTGATCAGCCTGCAGCACACCAACGCCACGCCACCCGGACTGACCCTCGCCAGCTACGCCCTGGCGTTCGGCCGGGCGCGCTATCTGCAGGGGTTCTGGAACTCCGCGCTGCTCGGCGTGGGGGTCGCCACGCTGTGCATGGTGCCGACGGTGCCGATGGCCTGGGCGGTGGCGCGCACCGACATGCCGTGCAAGCCGTTGGTGCGGGCGATGGTGATGCTGACCTTCATCACGCCGCCGTTTCTGGGGGCGACGAGCTGGGTGCTGCTGGCCGCGCCGAACGCGGGGTGGCTCAACCGGCTGTATGTCGCGGTCTCGGGCGCCGCCAACGGGCCGTTGAACATCTACAGCCTGGCCGGGCTGGCGTTCGTCATCGCCATCTACTCGATCCCGTATAGTTTCGTGTTCACCACGGCGGCGCTGGAACTGGTGTCGAGCGAGATCGAGGACGCCGCCAACATCCTTGGCGCCGGGCGGATCACCACGACGCTGCGCATCACCCTGCCGCTGGTGGCGCCGGCGCTGCTGGGCGCCTGGATCATTACGTATCTGGAGGCGGTGTCGATCATCGGCTCCTCGGTCATCATCGGGCTGCCGGCGCACATCAACCTGGTGCCGTTGCAGCTTCTGGAGTTCTTCGGCTTTCCGCTGCGCGTGGAGGCGGCGGCGGCCTATGCGCTGCCGCTGCTGCTGGTCACCGTCGCATTGTTCCTGGTGCAGCAACGGGTTCTGCATCGCCGCAGCTACGTGGCGCTGACCGGCAAGGGCGGCGAGCGGCGGCCGATCGAGCTCGGGGGCGCGCGCTGGCTGGCGCTGGGCTGGGCGCTGCTGGTCACCAGCCTGACGGTCGTGCTGCCCTATCTGGTGCTGCTGCAGGCGGCGTTCGCCAAGGCCTGGGCGCGCGGCTTCGGGCTGGACAACCTGACGCTGGGCAATTTCCGCTTGCTGTTGCTGGAGCAGACAACGTTGCAGCAATCCATCGTCAACACCTTCACCTATGCCGCGGCCGCGGCGTGCCTGGCGGTGGCGCTGGCCCTGACCACCGCCTATGTGGTCGCGCGGCGCCTGGTGCCGCTGGGCGGCGTGTTGTCGGTGCTGTGCCTGACGCCCTTCGCGATCCCCGGCATCGTGCTGGCGATCGGCTTCTACGCCGCCTATGCGCCGCCGCCGCTGTCGCTGGCCGGCACCGGCGCGATCCTGGTGCTGGCCTTCACCACGCGCTTCCTGCCGATCGCCTTCGCCAACGCCGCCGCCGCCATGCGCGGCATCAACCCGGAGATGGAGGAGGCGGTGCACATCCTGGGCGGCGGGCGCGCCATCGCGCTGCGCGGCGTGGTGCTGCCGATCCTGAAGTGCAACATCATCGCGGTGTGGCTGCTGGTGTTCATCGCCGCGTCGCGCGAGGTGAGCTCGGCGCTGTTCCTCTATGGCCCGCGCACGCGCACCATGTCGGTGATGTTCTTCGATCTGACCGAGGGCGCGGATTTCGAGCAGCTCGCGGCGCTCGGGCTGATCATGGCGGTGACGACGATGCTGTTCGTGGCGATCGGCCAGCGCGTGGCCGGTCGCGACTTCATGCTGCGACGCGAATGAGAGCGAGGAGATGACGCAATGCGGATGATCGTGGTGCCCAGGTTGGGCGGGCCGGAGGTGCTGACGCTGATCGACGCGCCGATGCCAGTGGCGGCGGCGGACCAGGTACTCGTGAAGCTGAACTATGCGCTGGTGGGATTCGCCGACGTCTACCAGCGCACGGGCGTCTATCGCGCCAGCAAGACGCTGGCCGCGGGCGAGGCGCCGCTGAAGATCGGCGGCGGCGGGGCCGGAACGGTGGTCGCGGTCGGCGCCGGCGTGACGCAGCTTCGACCGGGCGACCGCGTGATCTACGGCGAGCAGCTTGGGTCCTATGCGGAGTATGTTGCGGTGCCGGCGTGGCGCGCCACCAGGGTGCCGGATGGCATCGACCTGAAGGAGGTCGCCGGCCTGCCGTCGCAGGGCACCACGGCGCATTACCTGGCGCACGATACCGGCAAGCTGGCGCCGGGCATGACCTGCCTGATCCACGCCGCGGCCGGCGGCGTCGGGCATGTGCTGGTGCAGCTTGCGAAACAGTGCGGCGCGACCGTGCTGGCGACCGTCGGCAGTGCCGAGAAGGCGGCGTTCGTCAAAAGTCTCGGCGCCGACCGCGTGATCCTGTATCGCGACGAGGATTTCGTTGCCGCGGTGAAAGCCTGGGGCGACGGCAAGGGCGTCGATGTCGCCTATGACGCGGTGGGGCTGGCGACGCTGGACAAGACCATCCAATGCGTGCGGCCGCGCGGGCTGGTGGTGCTGTATGGCAACACCTCCGGCCTGGTCGAGTCGATCTCGCCGATGGCGCTGGGCAATGCCGGGTCGCTGTTCTTCACCCGCCCGCGGCTGGCCAATCACATGCGCGACGCGGCCGAGGCGGGCAAGCGGATGGACGACCTGCTCGGCGCCATCCAGGGCGGCCGGTTGCGTCTGGCGCTGGCGAAGGTGCTGCCGCTGGACCAGGCGGCCGACGCGCACCGGCTGATCGAGTCGCGCGACACGATCGGGCGGGTGCTGTTGTCGATGGCGTGAGGCTGCCGCTATCATCCGGGCACGAGACACCCAACCGGGAGGGACGCAGGGATGAGCAACACGTTCACCATTGGCGATTTGACGATCCATCGGATCGTCGAGATGGAGACCGGGTTCTCGCCCGCGCTGGAGTTCCTGCCCAGCCTGACGCCGGAGAGGCTGGCGGAGAACCGCTCCTGGATGGCGCCGGCGGCGCTGGATGCCGACGACAAGCTGGTGCTGTGCTTCCAGTCCTACATCGTGCGCACGCCGCGCCACGTCGTGCTGGTGGATAGCTGCATCGGCAACGACAAGGAGCGCACGGCGCGCCCGGTGTGGCACCGGAAGAAGGACGATGCCTGGATGCGCGGGCTGGCCGCGCTGGGGCTGACGGTGAACGACATCGACCTGGTGATGTGTACGCATCTGCATGTCGATCACGTCGGCTGGAACACGAAGCTGGAGAACGGGCGGTGGGTGCCGACGTTCCCGAAGGCGCGCTATCTGTTTTCGAAGAAGGAGCTGGACTTCTGGTCGGCGCAACATGCCAAGACGCCGATTCCCTGCATCGAGGACAGCGTGCTGCCGATCGTCGAGGCGAAGCGCGCCGAGCTGGTCACCAGCGATTACGGGCTGGACGAGCACCTGCATCTGCTGCCGACGCCGGGCCACACGATCGATCATTTCGCGGTGGCGCTGGGCAAGGGCGGCAAGGACGCGGTGATCACCGGCGACCTGATCCACTCGCCGCTGCAGGCGCGCTATACCGACCTGGCGATGCGGGTGGATTACGATCCGAAACAGAGCTCGGCGACGCGGCGGAAGTTTTTGGAGAGCTATTGCGACAGCAACACGTTGTGCTGCTTTGCGCATTTCCCCTCGCCGTCGCGCGGCCACATCAAGCGCTGGGGCGAGGGGTTCAGGTGTGAGACGGTGATGTAGCGGCGTAGGAGCGCAGCGGGACACAACGTCGGTTCCCGAGCGGGAGCGACCCTTGCCTTGACGTGCTCGAGGGCACTGGCACGCGCCAGGAGGTTGTCGGCGCGCGGCCGCACCTTGACGTCTTCGAGCGGCAAGAGCAACGTTTCATCGAAAGCTGGAACCCCGGTGTGCCGCAGGCACCCGACCGGACGGGGGTGATCGCATGCCGCTACACACCGGGATCAAGCAGGCTCGCCATCTCTCGGCAGCCAAGGCCGCAAGTCTGGTGCGCTCGGGTGATTGGGTCGACTATGGCGTCACCCTTGGCCAGCCGGATGTGTTTGACAAGGCATTGGCGGCACGCAAGGCGGAGCTCAACAACGTCAAGTTTCGCTCCTGCATTTCCGTGAAGCCGCGCGCGGTTCTGGAAGCCGATCCTGAAGGCGAGCGCTTCTTCTGGTTCAGTTGGCATTTTTCCGGCTATGACCGCAAGAAGCACGATGCCGGAATCAGTCACTACATTCCGGTCAATCTCGGCGAAATTCCGGATTATTACCGTCGCTTCAACGATCCGGTGGACGTGGCCGTGCTGCAGACCCGCCCGATGGATGCAAACGGCTTTTTCAACTTCAGCGTCACCAACCTTTGGCACCGGGCCATCGTCGAAACCGCCAGGCTGGTCATCGTCGAAGTGAATGAAAATCTGCCCTATGTCTTCGGCGAACAGAACGGCGTGCACCGAAGCGAGGTCGACTACGTCATCGACGGCGACCACCAGCCTGCATCGGAACTGCCGAACCCGCCGCCATCCGAGGTTGACCGCGCCGTTGGCCGCTTGATCGCCGGCGAGATCGAGGACGGGGCCTGCCTTCAGATCGGCATCGGCGGGATGCCGAACGCGGTGTGTTCCGTGCTGCTGGAGAGCGGTGTCCGCAATCTCGGCGTGCACACGGAAATGCTGACCGACGGCATCATCGACCTCTACAAGGCCGGCCGCGTCACCGGCGCGGCCAAGAGCCTCTACACCGGCAAGATCGCGTTCAGTTTTGCATTGGGGTCACGGGACCTCTATACGACCGTCGACCGCAATACCGATTTCTGCTGCTGTCCGGTCGACCGCACCAACCCACCCGACATCATCATGCAGAACGATTGCACGGTCGCGATCAACAACACGACGCAGATCGATCTGCAGGGTCAGGCCGCATCCGAATCCGATGGCCATCGCCACATCAGCGGCACGGGCGGGCAACTGCAATTCGTGCGCGGCGCCTACGCATCGAAGGGCGGAAAGTCCTTTATCTGTCTTGCCTCGACCTACGAGAAGCGCGGTGCGCGCAAGAGCCGGATCGTGCTCAATATGACGCCGGGCAATGTCGTTACGGTGCCCCGCTCGGACACGATGTATGTCGTGACCGAGTACGGCATGGCCAATCTCAAGGGCAAGTCCGTCGCCGAACGGGCGAAGGCCATCATTGCGATCGCGCATCCTGATTACCGGGAAGGACTGGAGCGCGAGGCGCGCGAACACGGCCTCATCCCCAAGGGTTATGTGTGAGGTTCAATCCCCCGAGTTTGGCGCTGTGGCGGCGCCAGGCTCTGGATGGGGGTGCCGCACGGTTTTGCACACATCGCATTTGGAAAAGCGCGGCCCTGCGCCATCCCGCGGGGGGCCAACCCCTTCCCCTACCTTGGTCCGCTTCGCGGCCCAAGCCCACACGGGGAGGGGGAGAAGGGGCAGGGCTGTTCAACGCTCCCGGGTTACGCACCGATTGGCCGGGGCGAAGCCGAAGATTCGCTCGGAAGGCCGGTTCGGCACGGACCCATTTGCGTTAT
>Ga0209415_10012803_pt1 | contig 13926 bp, 14 predicted proteins | sample PeaSoiSIISIP2007_FD_187696 | JGI IMG/M metagenome (GOLD analysis project Ga0209415, IMG submission 187696) | Peat soil microbial communities from Weissenstadt, Germany - SII-SIP-2007 (SPAdes) (version 2) | ecosystem: Environmental > Terrestrial > Soil > Wetlands > Peat | place: Germany... | reverse complement strand
TCGCCGGGAGAGGGTTGATTGCAGGGGAAAGGCGGCTCGTTGACTTGCATGAAACCACCCCGTATAAGCGCCCGCAATCCTGGAAACGTGGGCCTACTGCCGACGGCGACCATGACGCTCGACAAGCCTTCTTCGCGTCGGGCAATGGAGTTGTGACGTGAAGCGCACTTATCAACCGAGCCGGCTGGTCCGCAAGCGGCGGCACGGCTTCCGCAAGCGGATGCTGACCAAGGGCGGCATGCGGGTATTGACGCGGCGGCGGGCCAAGGGCCGCAAGCGGCTGTCGGCCTGATCGCGTGAGCATTTCCGACCGGCGAGCTCGGTCCGCCGCGGAGCGCAGTCTTCGGTGGGCGAGGTCTTTGCACCTTGGCACTCTCAACCCTCAAGAAGCGCGCCGAATTCCTGCAGGTGAGGGGCGGCCGGCGCTGGAGCAACTCGGCGTTCGTGCTGGAGGCCCGCTCGCGTCCGGCCAATTCCGGCGTCCCCGTGGGCGCACGCTTCGGCTTCACCGTCTCCAAGAAGATCGGCGGCGCCGTGGTGCGCAATCGCGTGCGCCGGCGCCTGCGCGCGCTCGTCGCAGCCCTCGATCCGGGGCAGCTGCGCCAGAGCTTCGACTACGTGCTGATCGCGCGCCCCGGGGCGGTGGATCGGGCCTATCTCGACCTCAAGGCCGATCTGGAGCAGGCGCTCGCCCGCGTTCACCATCAGGGCGCGACAAAGGGGCGAACCTGAGGCTCGGCACGAGTTTCCGATTTGCGAAGCCCGCCTGTTCCGCTATTGCCACGTACGCACGGGCGCACGACCTCTTCTTGCACGCTGCGCGCGCTGCGTATCGCGGCGCTGCGGCGAGAGCTTTCCACGGACAAGGACGGCAGTAGGCCGAGGCACGGATGCAGTCGCAAGACCCCGACCAGTACAAAAATCTGATACTCGCCTTCGTGCTGTCGATGGCGGTGCTGGCCGCCTGGCAGTACTTCTATGCCGGACCGCAGGAGGCACGCCGGCGCGCGCAGGAGCAATCGCAGCAGGCCTCGCCGCCCGCGACTGCGACCAGGCCCGACGCTGGAATCGCAACCCCTGGCGCCGTGCCGCCAGGGACGATCCCCGGCACCCAGAGCGCGACCGCGGCGCAGACGCGCGAGGAGGCGATCGCCGGAACTCCGCGCCTCGCCGTCGAGACGCCGTCGCTGCGGGGCTCGATCGCCTTGAAGAGCGGCCGCATCGACGACCTCGTGCTCGTCAAGTACCACGAGACCGTCGACCCCAAGAGCCCCAACGTCACGCTGTTCTCGCCGACCGATAGTCCCAACCCGTACTTCGCCGAGTACGGCTGGGTGGCGCTGGGCGGACTCCAGCAAAAGCTCCCCGATCGCGACACCCTGTGGACCGCTTCGGGTCCGTCGACGCTGACGCCGGCGACGCCGGTGACGCTGCAATGGGACAACGGCCAGGGGCTCATCTTCAAACGCACGGTGTCCATCGATGACGACTACATGTTCAAGATCGTCGACACCGTCGAGAACAAGGGCACGGCGGAAGTGTCGCTCGCGCCTTACGCGCGCATCCGCCGCGAGGGGACGCCGCGCGTCCAGGGCAACTGGATCATGCACGAGGGCATGATCGGCGTCGCCGCGCAGAACGTCGATTGGTGCGGCACATTCTTTCCCAGCGTCCTGTGCGAGATCAAATACAAGAACGCCTTCGAGGGCTCGCCCCGGACCTTCAAGAGCACCTCGGGCTGGCTCGGTTTCACGGACAAATACTGGGCATCCGCCCTCATTCCGGATCAGCAGCAGCCGTTCACGGCGCAATTCTCGGCTTTCGAGCCGAAGCTGACCGGCGAGCAGCCGGTCTATCAGGCCGATTACCTGCGCGAGCCGGTCACCATCGCTCCGGGGCAGACCGCGAGCGTGGAGGACAAGCTGTTCGCCGGCGCCAAGCAGGTGAAGGTTCTGCAGCACTACGAGACCAACGAGGGCATCCGGCAGTTCGACCTGCTGATCGACTGGGGCTGGTTCTTCTTCATCACCAAGCCCCTGTTCTACCTGATGGAAGCCATCAACTCGGTGGTGCACAACTTCGGCGTCACCATCCTGATCCTGACCGTGATGGTGCGGCTCGCGTTCTTCCCGCTCGCCAGCAGGCAGTATGCGTCGATGGCGAAGATGAAGAAGCTGCAGCCGCAGATCGAGGCGCTGCGCGAGCGCTTTAAGGACGACAAAGCCAAGCTCCAGCAGGAGCAGATGGACCTCTACCGCAAGGCCAAGGTCAATCCGATCGCCGGCTGTCTGCCGGTGCTGCTGCAGCTGCCGGTGTTCTTCGCGCTCTACAAGGTGCTGTTCATAACGATCGACATGCGGCATGCGCCGTTCTTCGGCTGGATCAAGGATCTCTCCGCCCCCGACCCCACGTCGCTGTTCAACCTGTTCGGGCTCATGCCCTACCACGTGCCGGAATTCCTGCACATCGGTGTGTGGCCTCTGCTCATGGGCATCACCATGTGGCTGCAGATGCAGCTCAACCCGCAGCAGGCCGATCCCGTGCAGCAGCAGATCTTCAGCTGGATGCCGGTGATGTTCACGTTCATGCTCGCGGCATTCCCGGCGGGCCTCGTGATCTACTGGGCCTGGAGCAACACGCTGTCGCTGACGCAGCAGTACTACATCATGAAAAAGCAGGGCGCCGAGATCCACCTCATCGACAACTTGAAGAGCAAGTTCGCCACACTGCAGAGTGCTGGCGGAGCTGTGGGCTCTGCACTGAAGCAACGAATGCCCGGCAAGAGCGCCGACGGCGCGTCCAAGCCGGCGCCCAAGGACAAACGCCGCACCTAGCGGCTGCGCGAAGGGCGCGAAGTCTTCATGGCGGAGCCGGACCCATCCTTGCTCGCGGCCGGCGACCGCCTGTTCGAGCGCCCGTGGGACATCCTCAAGAGCGTCCCCGAGCTCGAGTTCCTACCGCCCGCCGACCGCATCGAGATCGCCTTCGCCGGCCGCTCCAACGTCGGCAAGTCGAGCCTGCTCAATGCGCTCGTCCGCCAGAGCAGCCTGGCGCGCACCTCCAACACGCCCGGGCGCACGCAGGAGCTCAACTTCTTCGAGGCCGCCGACGTGCCGCTCTATCTCGTCGATATGCCTGGCTACGGCTTCGCCAAGGCTCCGAAGGAGAAGGTGGCGGCGTGGACCGCGCTCGTCTCCGACTACCTGAAGGGCCGCGCTACGCTCGCACGCGTGTTCCTGCTCATCGATTCCCGCCACGGGCTGAAGCCGCCCGACATCAAGGTCATGGACATGCTCGATACGGCGGCGGTGTCCTACCAGATGGTGCTGACGAAGTCCGACAAGATCGGCGCGCACGAGCTCACCAAGGTCGTCGAGACGACGACCGCGGCGCTGAAATCGCACGCGGCCGCCTATCCCGGCGTGATTGCGACGTCGTCGGAAAAGGCCATCGGGATCGCGGACCTGCGCGCGGCCATCGCCGGCATCGTGGCCGAGCGCAGCTAGCGCCCGCGGTGCCTCACTTGTCGATGAGCTTCGAGAGAACGTGCCAGCCGGCGTCGAAGGCGCCCTCGCCGAACTTCGCGACGAGGCCGCCGATGAGAGCGGCGATGACCCAGCCGAAGCCGCGCGCGAACGACTTGCCGTAGTTGGTGCGCACGCGCACGGTGATGACCTGATCGGGGAGCGCCGTTTCCGCGGCGACGCCATCGGCAATCGTGCGTGCCGAGATGACGAGCTGCAGCCGCTTCTTGCCCTTCTCGCGCGGGGTGACGTGCCAGCGCCAGCTCGCGAAATCGTCCGCCGAAAGCGAGTTGGTCCCGTCGATGAACTGCGTCTCGGGCGACGCACTCTCGATGAAAAAGCCGCCGTCGGGAGCACGCAGGCTCACCGACATTACTTTGGTGACCTTCACCTCGTGCTGCTGCGTCGCGCCGCCCGGCATGCCTTCCGCCAAGTTGCGCACGTCGGCGCGAGCGATGCGCACCTCGACCAGCGCCGGCACGGCGACGCGCATGCTGCGCGGAATGTTCTCAACGAGCTGGCCGACCTCGGCGCGCACGCGCGCTCCGGCGGGACGCGCGCCCTGCGGCGCCGACGGCGTACGGCCTGCACCCAGAGGCGGGAGCGGGGCGCGGTCGCCCCCTTGGTCGAAGCGCCGCGCGCGCTCCGCGAGCGTCGGGCGGTCGTCGGCAGCGGCGCCGATGCCTTCGACGCGCAGCCGCCGCGGCGGATCGAGGTTGGGTTGTGGCCGCTCGGGGAGCACGTCGGGCCACGCCACGGACGAGGGTCGCGCGGCCGGAGCCGGCGCGACAGGGGGCAGCGGGGGCGGCGCGGCCTGAGCCGGGGCAGCGAACGGAGGGGGAGCGCGATCGGCAGGCGGCGTCCAGGCGTCGGCCGCATCCGGAACCGGGAGCGGCGGCGGAAACGGAGCCGACGCCGGCATCTGCGGCGGCTCGTCCCTGCCAAAATCCGCCTCGACGGGCTCCGCCTCGTATTGGGGCTCGTAGCGGGTTTCGTATTCGGGCTCATTTCCGGTGTGCCAATCGGAGCCGCCCGCGCCCGGCGCGACCGCCGCAGGTTCGGCTTCGGCCTCCTCCATAGGCTCGCCGATCTCGGCGTAAACCTCCTCGATGTCGGGCTCGGGTGCCGGAGGCGCAGGGGGCAATGGCCGGGCCTCGGGCGTCCTCACGGGGCCGCGCGTCCGCGCCTGCACGCGCTCGCGCGCGCCCGCCATGATGTCGCCGGCGGTCGCCGGTGCTGCGGCTCCGCTCGGCCGTCCCGTCTGCAGGGCGCGGATGGCACCCTCGAACGTCAATCCTTGCGCCCGCAACAGATGCGCCGCCGGGCTCTTGCCGTCGCCGACGATGGCCGCGAGCACGATTGCCCCGTTGATCTCGCGCCGGCGCCCACCGCGCGCGGCCGCGGCGGCGGCTTCGAGGATGCGGATCAAGTCGGTCGACACCACCGGATCGAGGGTCTGCCCGTGCGGCGCGCTGCGCCGCTGGATGCCGTTCAGATAGTCGGACACGTCCGCCCGCAGCCGCGCCAGCTCGATGTTGCTCGCCGCCAGCACGAGGCCCGCGTCGGGATCGTCGCACAGCGCCAGCAGCATGTGCTCGAGGCCGACGTCGGCATGCCCCGCCGAGCGCGCATAATCGACGGCCCGCGACACCGTGGTCGCCAGACCGGCCGACATCGAGATGCGGCTCAGGTCGTCGGCAATCATCCAGGCTTCCTTTTCCCGCTCCCGCCACGGTCAATCCGGCGTTAACGTATCGCCAGCGCAGCGGCAGGTATACGGGCGCGCCAGCCTTGTTGCGCTAGCACCCGATTGTGGGGGAAATCCGTTGAGGTCGCGCGCCTTGGCGGTATAAGAACTGGCGTTCGGTTGCGGGGGCATCCATTTTGTCGCGGCGTCGCGAGCTACCTCCCGGAAGTGGAAGCGCAAGGCCTGACCATGAAGACGAGATCGCAGCCGCAGGGCGGGGCGGCGCCCGAGGCCGACCCTTCTCCGCACATGCAGGCGCGCATCCTGGCGGAGGCGCTGCCGCACCTCATCCGCTACGACAATCAGATCGTCGTCATCAAGTTCGGCGGCCACGCCATGGTCGACGCCGCCCTCGCCGACGCCTTCGCGCAGGACATCGTCTACCTGAAGCAGTCCGGCGTTAACCCTATCGTGGTGCACGGCGGCGGTCCGCAGATCGCGGCCATGCTGAAGAAGCTGCACATCACCTCCGACTTCGTGCACGGCTTGCGCGTCACCGACAAGACGACGGTCGAGGTCGTCGAGATGGTTCTCGCCGGCCAGATCAACAAGGATATCGTGTCGGCGATCAACCGGCAGGGCGGCAAGGCCGTGGGCATCTGCGGCAAGGACGCCAACCTGATGATCGCGCGCAAGATCACCGAGATGCCGGACCCGGAATCGAACATCGTCAAGACGGTCGACATCGGCTACGTGGGCGAGCCGGTCGAGGTCAACCCGCATATCGTCGAGGTGCTCGCCGGCTCCGACCTCATCCCGGTCATCGCGCCGATCGGCGTGAGCCGCGAGGGCGAGACGCTCAACATCAACGCCGACACCTTCGCGAGCGCGCTCGCCGCCCGCATGCGCGCAATGCGCCTGCTGCTGCTGACCGACGTGGAAGGCGTGCTCGACAAGGACAAGCGGCTCCTGCACGAGCTCTCGATCGAGGAGGCGCAGGCGCTCATCCAGAGCGGCGCCATCTCCGGCGGCATGATCCCCAAGATCGAGGGCTGCATCGAGGTGGTCGAGGCCGGGGTCGAGGCCGTCGTCATCATCGACGGACGCGTGCCCCACTGCGTGCTCCTGGAGCTGTTCACCACGCACGGCGTCGGCACGCTCGTGTGCAGCGCGCGGCAGAAGGCGCGGGCGCGGCTCAGATGACAGCGTCCGGCCAGAGTCGAGCCTTGCAAAGCGCGAAACAAGCCCTCGCCGCGCCCGCGGCAACGCGCGATTTCGCTGACACCACCGCCTGGATCTTCGACCTCGACAACACGCTCTACCCTGCCCACTGCAACCTCTTCGCCGAGGTCGACAGGCGCATGGGCAAGTTCATCGCCGAGTGTCTCGGCGTCCCCTTCGAGCAGGCGCGCCACCTGCAGAAGAGCTACTACCGCCAGTTCGGCACCACGCTGTCGGGCCTCATGCAGGTGCACAAGCTCGACCCGCAGCCCTTCCTCGACTACGTGCACGACATCGACCTTTCGGCCGTGCCGGAGCTGCCCAAGCTCGCCGAGGCGATGGCCTCGTTGCCGGGGCGCAAGCTCATCTTCACCAACGGCTCGCGCCGCCACGCCGAGCGCGTCGCTGAGAAGCTCGGCGTCCTCCACCTGTTCGAGGACATCTGCGATATCGCCGCCTGCGAATACGTGGCCAAGCCCTCCGCCGAGGCCTTCGACCGCATGGTGAAGCGTCACGGCGTCGCCGCCCGCGAGGCCGCCATGTTCGAGGACATGCCGCACAACCTCGAGGCCCCGCACGCGCTCGGCATGGTGACCGTGCTCGTGCATTCCGACTACCTCGACCACCCCGCGCAGCTCTTGATGCGCAACTGGCGCGAGCTGCCCGCCCATATTCACTACGCCACCGATTGCCTGACCACGTTCCTGTGCTCGATCAGGTCCGAGCCCGGCGCGTGAAACCGATGCGGCCGCCGGTCGTATCCTGCTTGTGACCACCATGCTGAAGCCGCCCGCCGCCGAACTCGCTGAGCTGCTGGGCCGCGTCGCCGCGCGCGACCGCGAGGCGTTTGCTGCCGTCTACAAGGCAACCTCGGCCAAGCTGTGGGGCATCGTCGTGCGCATCCTGCCGCGGCGCGCCTTGGCCGAGGACGTGCTGCAGGACGTCTACGTGCGCATCTGGGAACGGGCATCGAGTTTCGACCCGGCCAAGGCCTCCCCCATCACCTGGATCGCCACCATTGCCCGCAATCGCGCCATCGACGAGCTGCGGCGGCGCGCACCCGTATCGATCGAGGAGGCGCCGGAAGCGCTCGAGGTCGAGCAGGAGGGCTTGAGCCCGCTGGAGGGGGCGCAGCTGAGCCAGGAGCTGCGCCGGCTGCAGGAGTGCCTGCAGGGCCTCGACCCGGAGCGGCGCGAGATCGTGCTGCTCGCCTACTACAACGGGTTGAGCCGCGACGAGCTCGCCAAGCGCTTCGCCCACCCCGTGGCAACCATCAAGACCTGGCTGCACCGCAGCCTGGCGCAACTGAGAAAGTGCCTCGGCTCATGATCGACGGCGAAGGCATCGACCTGATCGCAGCCGAGTACGCGCTCGGCACGCTCCCCGCCGACGAGCGCGCGGCCGCCGCCTTGCGCGCGCGCCGCGAGCCGCTGCTTGCAGCCGCCATCGAGGCCTGGGGGGAGCGCCTGGCGCCGCTCGCCGAGCTGGTGGCCCCGCGTACCGCACCCGCGCAGCTGTGGCCGCTGATCGAGGCCAGAGTCGACGCGCTTGCCGCTGCACAGACCGCCGCGCACGCGCAAATCATCTTCATCGAGCACCGGCTCGGCCGCTGGCGCGCGGCCGCGATCGCGGCCTCCGCCATTGCGGCTTCGCTGCTCCTGTTCGTCGGCTACCGCGAGTTTGTACGCGTGCCGCAGGAGAGGACGCTCGTCGCCGTGCTGCAGAAGGATGCGCAGTCGCCGGCATTTCTCGTGTCCGTCGATCTCGACAAGCGCCTCATGACCATTCGGCCGGTCTCAGCCGAGCCACAGCGCGGCAAGAGCTACGAGCTGTGGCTCGTTAACGAAGAGCTGAAAACACCGCGCTCGCTCGGCATCGTCGGCGACAAGCCGTTCACCGTGGTGCAGCCGCAGCTCGCGGGCTACTCGCCCAATGTGATCGAGCAGGCGACGCTCGCCGTCAGCCTCGAGCCGGAGGGCGGCTCGCCTACGGGCGCTCCCACCGGCCCGGTGCTGTGGGCCGGCAAGCTGATCCAGGCGACGAAATAATCGGCGCTCACATCGATTGTTCCCGGTGACGCGAAACCCGCGGCGTGCCCGCGGCGTAGCTTTGCCAGCTCCTATACGCGGAGCGTCAGCTTGCCAATGCGTCACCTGCAAAAGCGGCACCGCGTGTCGGCGCCGGCCGGCGGGAGGGCTAGTGCCACGGGCCTATCCCGCCGGTCTCGCGCTCGCGACTTGACAAGCTGCACCGCGGCGTCATACTTAACCACATGGTTAGCTATCAGCCGACGCGACTCGATCGCACATTCGCCGCGCTGGCGGAGTCGACGCGCCGCGCGATCCTGCTGCGGCTTTCGGTAACGCCGGGCTTGACCGTCAGCGAGCTGGCAGAGCCGTTCCCGGTGTCGCTGCCCAACATCATGAAGCACATCGGCGTGCTCGCCGATGCCGGCCTCGTGCTCCGGGAGAAGACGGGCCGGAGCGTGCGCTGCCGTCTCGCGCCCGCCCCGCTCGAGGAAGCCACGCAATGGCTTCATCGCTACGAGAAGTTCTGGACCGAGCGGCTCGACGCGCTCGGCCGCTATTTGGAGAGTGACCCATGTCCACCATCCAAAAGTCCCCCGTCCAAAAGCCGAGCCTCCGGCTCAAGCGCCACTACGCCGTCGCGCCCGAGAACGTGTTCCGCGCGTGGACGGACCCGCAAGCCCTGAGGCAGTGGTTCGGGCCTAGCAACAGCGGTCAGATCCTGGTTTCGGAAGTCGATCTCAAGGTCGGGGGCCGCTACCGCATCGTCATGCAGATGCCCAGCGGCGAGCAGCATCGGCTCGGCGGCGTCTATCGCGAGATCGTCCCTAACGAGAGGCTGGTCTTCACCTGGGCCTGGGAGAGCACGCCGGAGCGGGAATCGCTCGTCACGGTGCAGCTGAAGTCCGCGGGCGACGGCACCGACATGACGCTCACGCACGAGCACTTCTTCGACGAGGCCGCGCGCGACCGCCATCAGCAGGGCTGGAACGGGACGCTCGAACGGCTGGGGCGCTACCTGCCCCGGCAAGATTAGGTTGACCCGATCGGATAGGAGATCGTCATGAAGCTCTATGGATTTTCCGCCTCTCCGCGAACCTGGAAGGTGCGGGCGGTTGCGGCCCAACTTGGCATTCCGCTGGAATACGTACAGCTCGATGCCTTCAAGGGCGAGAACCGAACGCCGCAGTATCTCGCGCTCAACCCCACCGGGCGCACGCCGACGCTCGTCGATGGCGATTTCGTGCTGTGGGAGTCCGACGCCATCATGCAGTACCTCGCCAGCAAGACGCCCAACACGCTATGGCCCGACGACGCGCGCACGCGCGCCGACATCATGCGCTGGCAAAATTGGCAGAGCGCACACTGGGGCAGCGACGCCTGCATGCCGCTGACGTTCCAGAACCTGGTGAAGGGCATCTTCGGCCTCGGAGGACCCGACCCTGCAGCCGTCGGCAAGGCGACGGAGGCCTTCAACAAGGAGGCCGCCGTCCTCGACCAGCATCTCGCAAAACGCGAGTGGCTCGTGGGCTCGAGCCCCACGCTCGCCGACTTCACCGTCGGCTCCTACCTCTTTTATGCCAACGACGCCAAGCTGCCCGTTGCCGGGTATGCCAACGTCGGACGCTGGTTCGAACGGCTATCGGCGTTGCCGTGCTGGGCAGAGACGGCTCCCCCGCCGCGGCCTGCCGCGGCGGCGGCCTGATCGAACGATAGAAAGGGCGGCTCCGGAGCCGCCCGACTTCCTGAGCGCAAACGCGGACGCACCATGCAACACAAGGTTGTTTCACAACGGGAGTGGCTGGCCGCGCGCAAGGCGCTGCTGGTCAAGGAGAAGGAATTCAGCAAGACGCGGGATGAGCTCAGCCGGCTACGAGGCGAGCTGCCGTGGACGAGAGTTGAAAAGACCTATGTGTTCGAGGGGGCGAACGGAAAACAAGCTCTCGCCGAGCTGTTCGACAATCGCAGCCAGCTGATCATCTACCACTTCATGTTTGCGCCGGACTGGAACGCGGGCTGCCCGCACTGTTCGCACTGGGCCGACAACTTCAATTCGATAATCGTGCATCTAAATCAGCGCGACGTGACGATGATTGGCGTCTCACGGGCGCCCTACGTTAAGCTCGCCGCTTACCGCAAACGGATGGGCTGGACCTTCAACTGGGTCTCTTCGTTCGAGACCGATTTCAATTTCGACTATCACGTCTCGTTCACGCCGGACGAAATCGCCGCAAAGCAGGCGACCTACAATTTCGTGCGGCAGGACCCAGGGGTCTCAGAGCGTGAAGGCGTCAGCGTCTTTTTCAAGGATGGCGCGGGCAACGTGTTTCACACATATTCGACCTATGCCCGCGGCATCGACTTGTTGAGTCTGGACTATAACTGCCTCGACCTGGTCCCGAAGGGACGAGACGAGGACGGCCGCGGCCCGTTCTGGGTCCGCCGACACGACGAATACGACAAATAACTCGTTGGGCGCCCGGCTCAGCGCGTCGGCACCGGCTTCTCGCCGCGGTAGTCGTAGAAGCCGCGCTGCGTCTTGCGGCCGAGCCAGCCCGCCTCGACGTACTTCACCAGCAGCGGGCACGGGCGGTACTTGGAATCCGACAGCCCCTCGTAGAGCACCTGCATCACCGACAGGCACACGTCGAGCCCGATGAAATCGGCAAGCTCGAGCGGGCCCATCGGATGGTGGGCGCCGAGCCGCATGGCCTTGTCGATCGCCTCGACCGTGCCGACGCCCTCATAGAGGGTGTAGATCGCCTCGTTGATCATCGGCAGCAGGATGCGGTTGACGATGAACGCCGGGAAATCCTCGCTCACCGCCACCGTCTTGTTGAGGCTCTCCACGAAGCGGCGCGTCGCGGCGAACATCTCGTCCTCGGTGGCGATGCCGCGGATCAGCTCGACCAGCTCCATCAACGGCACCGGATTCATGAAGTGCATGCCGATGAAGTGCTCGGGCCGGTCGGTGGTGGCGGCCAGACGCGTGATCGAGATCGAGGAGGTGTTGGTGGCGATCAGCGCCCGCTCGTTCAAGTGCGGACAAAGCTCGGCGAAGATCTTGCGCTTGATCGCCTCGTCCTCGGTCGCAGCCTCGATGACGAGGTCGCAATCTGCGAAAGCGGCGAAGTCCGGCGCGAAGCTGATGCGCTTCAGCGCGGGCTTTACGTCGCTCTCCTTGATCACGCCCTTGGAAGCCTGCCGCCCCATGTTGCGCTCGATGGCGAGCATGGCGTCCTCGACGGCCTTCTTCTTGAGGTCGTTGACCGCGACGTTATAGCCGCCGAGTGCGATCACATGTGCGATACCCGTCCCCATCTGGCCGGCACCGATGACACCGATCTTCTTGATGACCTGGGGGAGCTTCGCCTCCCCCTTTGGCTTCTCAGCCGACTTCACCGCCACGTTCATGACCGCACGTCCTTCTGTCCCCGAGCCTTATTGTTTGTTCGCTCCACTAACCGCTCTTCTTCAGTTCTGCCTCGAGCTCCGGCAGCGCCTGAAAAAGGTCGGCGACGAGGCCATAGTCCGCGACCTGGAAGATCGGGGCCTCGCCGTCCTTGTTGATCGCGACGATGATCTTGGAATCCTTCATGCCGGCGAGATGCTGGATGGCGCCGGAGATGCCGACCGCCATGTAGAGATCGGGCGCCACGACCTTGCCGGTCTGGCCGACCTGCATGTCGTTGGGCACGTAACCCGCGTCGACGGCCGCGCGCGAGGCGCCGACCGCAGCGCCGAGCGCATCGGCGACTGGCTCCAGGAATTTCTTGAAGTTCTCGCCCGACTGCAGCCCGCGCCCGCCCGAGATGACGATGCGGGCAGAGGCGAGCTCGGGGCGGTCGGACGCCGTCAGCTCCGCCTTGGCAAAGCTCGACAGCCCGACCGGGGCCGGCACTGCAACCGTCTCGATCGATGCCGAGCCGCCCTCGGGCGCGGAAGGAAACGCGGAGATGCGCACCGTGATCACCTTCTTGGGCTCCGCCGACTGCACCGTCTGGATGGCGTTGCCCGCGTAGATCGGCCGCTCGAAGGTGTCCTTCGAGACGACCTTGGTGATGTCGGAGATCTGCATCACGTCGAGCGCGGCGGCGACGCGCGGGGCGATGTTCTTGCCCGACGAGGTGGCGGGCGCGACGAGCGTGTCGTAGCTGCCCATCAGCGGCACGATCAGCGCGGCCACCTCCTCGGCTAGCCCGTGCTCGAACTGGGGCGCGTCGGCGAGAAGCACCTTGCCAACGCCTTTGAGCTTGGCGGCCGCGTCCGCCGCCGGCTTGCAGTTCGACCCCGCGACGAGGACATCGATCGTGTCGCCCAGCGCTACCGCGGCCGATAGCGCCTTGCCCGTTGCCGGCTGCAGCGCTCCATTGGTGTGCTCGGCCAGCAGCAGGATCGCCATCGTCAGAGCACCCCGGCTTCGGTCTTGAGCTTGGCGACGAGCTCGGCCACGCTGCCGACCTTGACGCCGGCCTTGCGGCTCGCCGGCTCGGTGATCTTCAGAACCTTGAGCCGGGGCGCGATGTCGACGCCGAAGTCGGCGGGCTTCTTGGTATCGAGCGGCTTCTTCTTGGCTTTCATGATGTTGGGGAGCGAGGGATAGCGCGGCTCGTTCAGGCGCAGATCCGTGGTGACCACCGCCGGCAGCTTGAGCTTCACGGTCTCGAGCCCGCCGTCGACCTCGCGCGTGACCGAGACGCTGCCGCTGTCGATCGCGATCTTGGAGGCGAAGGTGCCCTGCGGCCAGCCGAGCAGCGCCGCCAGCATCTGTCCGGTCTGATTGCAGTCGTCGTCGATCGCCTGCTTGCCGAGGATGACCAGCTCGGGTTTCTCCGCGTCGATCACGGCCTTCAGGAGCTTGGCGACGGCGAGCGGCTCGACGATTGCGCCTTCCGGGATCTCGATGAGGATGCCGCGATCGGCGCCGATGGCCTGCGCGGTGCGGATCGCCTCCTGCGCTTTCGCAGGACCGATGGAGACGACGACGATCTCGGTCGCCGTGCCCATCTCCTTCAGACGCACCGCCTCCTCGACGGCGATCTCGTCGAAGGGGTTCATCGACATCTTTACGTTGGCGAGCTCGATTCCAGATCCGTCGGGTTTCACCCGAATCTTGACGTTGTAATCGACGACCCGCTTGACCGGCACCAACACCTTCATGCCGTCCTGCTCCCGACCGCGCGGCGCTATGCTGACCCGAACTGGAGCGGTTGTGCAGCGCGATGAATCGTCGCCATTCCCCGCGCCAAAGCCCCGGTCGCAGTGCTCGTAGTGCCTATTCGCAAGTGCGAAACGCAACGTACGAGCGCCGCCGGGGCAAGTCAATTGGGGGCACCGGTTAACCGTTTGCGAGCGTGCGCAGAGGGTGTACGGGACGGGAAAAGCTCCGTTGTTCAGGCGAGCCGCGCCTTGTCGAACAGCGGCACGCCCGGCCGGCGCAGGACGAGGATCAGCGCCGCGCCCGCGA
>Ga0209415_10012800_pt1 | contig 13927 bp, 11 predicted proteins | sample PeaSoiSIISIP2007_FD_187696 | JGI IMG/M metagenome (GOLD analysis project Ga0209415, IMG submission 187696) | Peat soil microbial communities from Weissenstadt, Germany - SII-SIP-2007 (SPAdes) (version 2) | ecosystem: Environmental > Terrestrial > Soil > Wetlands > Peat | place: Germany... | reverse complement strand
GCACTAACCTGATGCCGTGGGTGGCCTCCTGGAGCTGGATGGGCTGACCCGTCGGTACGGGCCGGTCACTGCGCTAGATGATCTTTCCTTTTCTGTTCCCGCTGGTCAGGTGATGGGGTTCCTCGGACCGAACGGGGCCGGCAAGACAACCACCATGCGCGCCGTCTTCGGCCTGACTGACCTGGACGCCGGCACGGTCAGGTGGAATGGCGCCCTGGTCGGGCCCGCCGAGCGCCGCCGCTTCGGCTACATGCCCGAGGAACGGGGCCTGTATCCCGGCATGCTCGTCGGCGAGCAGCTCGTGTATCTCGGGAGACTGCACGGGATGAGCGCGACGGACGCGGCCGCCGCCGCGCGGGCCTGGATGGAGCGGCTCGGGCTCGCAGACACCGAACGCGCCAAGGTCGAGTCGCTGTCACACGGCAACCAGCAGCGTGTCCAGCTCGCGGCCGCGCTCGTGCACAACCCGGAGCTGCTCATCCTGGATGAGCCGCTGACCGGGCTGGACCCGGCGGGAATCGACGCGATCGCAGGCGTGCTCGCCGGGCAGGCTAGGTCCGGCTGCTGCGTTCTGTTCTCCAGCCACCAGCTCGACCTGGTCGAGGACCTCTGTGATTCGGTCACGATCATCGACCACGGTCGGCTCGTCGTGACCGGGAAGGTCGATGACCTGGCCACCAGCGGTCCGCGCCGGCTGGTGGTGCGGGTGGACGGGGACCGTGACGCGGCCTGGGCCAGGCAGCTGACCGGAGTCTCGGTGTCCGAGGTCGACCGGGGCGCCGTGCGGCTCGTGCTCGACGAGCCGGCGGACAGCGAATCGGTGCTCAAGGCGGCGATGGCCGCTGGACGGGTCACGGAGTTCGTCGTCGAGCGCCGCCGGCTCTCGGAGGTCTTCAGGGAGGCGGTGGCGTGAAGCAGCTGATCCGGGTGATCATCATCGTGGTGGTCGCGGCCGGGGTGCTGGCTCTGAGGCTGTGGCGGCGCGGCCGGAGAGGCCGGCCAGCCCGCCCGGCGGGGACGGCTCGGGGCGCGGCGCTCGGGCGGCTCACCGGCTACACCGGCCTGGTGGCGGCGCGCGAGATACGACAGCGGATCCGCGGCCGGATGTTCCGGATCGGGACGCTGGTGATCCTGGCGGTCGTGGCGGCGGTCATCGTGATTCCGGCGCTGAACTCGGGCAAGGCGCAGACCTACCGGGTCGGCGTGGTCGGTGCGCTATCGGCCCCGCTGCGCGCGGCCGTCGTCGCCGCCAGCAGGAGCATCGGAACCACGGTGCGCCTGGTTCCCGAGGCCGGCCTGGCGGCCGCCCGCGCTGACCTGCGCTCGGGCCGGGTGAGCCTGGTCATCCTCGACGCCCGTGCCGTCGAAGTGAGCAAGCCGGTCTCGGCCACCGATACCTCGACGTCCGGCCAGCTCGTCCGCGCTGTCTCCACGACCCTGGGCGTGGACGAGGCAGTCGAGTCCGCCCGCCTGTCGGCTGCTCAGGCCGCGCGGCTCGCCTCCGCCAGGCCGCTCCCCGTGACCAGCCTCCAGCGGGGATCAGCCAGCACGAGCGGGCGCAACACCACGACGGTTGGCCTGGTCCTCGTGTTCGTGATGCTCACCCAGTACAACGCCTGGACCCTGATCGGGGTGATGGAGGAGAAATCCAGCCGCGTAGTCGAGGTGCTCCTGGCCGCCGTCCGCCCGGTCGAGCTCCTGGGGGGCAAGGTGCTCGGCATCGGACTGGTGGCGTTCGCTCAGGCCGGCCTGGTCGTCGCGTTCGCCCTCGTTCTCGCCAAGGCCGTCGGCTCCGACCTGCTGCACGGCACCGCGCCAGTCGCGCTCGCCAGCACGCTGGCATGGCTGGTGCTCGGGTATGCCTTCTACTGCTGGGTATACGCGGCCGCCGGGTCGATGGCAGAACGCCAGGACCAGGTACAGAGCCTGGCCCTGCCGCTTAGCCTCCCCCTTATCTTCGGATACGTCATCTCGCTGACCGTGGCCAGCTCGGGAAACCCGTCCACCTTCTTCGACGTGCTTGCCTACCTGCCGCTGACCGCGCCGTTCGCCATGCCCGCGCTTGTCAGCCTCGGAGCAGTCACCTGGTGGGAGTTCGCCGCCTCGGCGGCGATCAGCGTTGTGTGCACCGTCGGTGTAGCGAGGCTCGCCACCGGCATCTACCGCCGGGCCATTCTTCGCACCGGCCGCCGGGTGCGGATCCGCGAGCTCGTCTCCGGACTGGCCAGGTAACAGGCCGTCAGGCCGATGCGTTCCCGATGGTTCCCGGCGGGTCGTAGCTCGGCCCGCCGTAACCGCCGCGATCGGACGTCGCCCTCAGATCACCTGCTGTTCAGCCTGGCGTCACCCCGGGCGCTTAGAGTCGGGCCGATCGCAGATCGCGATCCGCACGCGGACTGGCGACAGGGGATGCACGTGATGCCGATCGATGCCGGCTCCGCCGGATCGGGGTCGAAGACCAAGGCGCCGGCTGCCGCGACCGCGTCCTTCCGGGCGCAGGACCTGACCCTGAGCTTCGGGCCCCGGGCCATTCTGTCCGACGTGTCGGCAGAGTTCCAGGCGGGCGCCGTGACCGCGCTGATCGGGCCGACCGGCTCGGGCAAGACCACGCTGCTGCGCACGCTCAACCGGATGAACGACAAGGTCACCGGATACCGCCACGCGGGCGACGTGCTGCTCGGCGGACTCAGCATCTGGCACCCGTCGGTGGAGGTGATGTCGCTGCGGCGCAGGGTCGGGATGCTCTTCCAGCGGCCCAACCCGTTCCCCATGTCGATCATCGACAACGTGGTCGCCGGAGCGCGGGCGCACAAGCTGGCCAGCCGCCGCGAGCTGAGGGAGATGGCCAGGCACCGGCTCACCGAGGTCGGGCTCTGGGACGCCGTCGCCAGCCGGCTCGGCGACTCCCCGTTCCGGCTCTCCGGCGGCCAGCAGCAGCTGCTCTGCCTGGCCCGGGCGCTGGCGGTCAGCCCGCAGGTGCTTCTGCTCGACGAGCCGACGTCCTCGCTTGACCCGGTCGCGACGGAGTCGATCGAGGCGCTGATCCGGACCCTGGTACCCGCCCTGACCGTCGTGATCGTGACCCATAACCTCGCCCAGGCGCGCCGGGTCTCCGACCGGACCGTGTTCCTGAACTCCGGACGCCTCGTCGAGCACGGCGAGACAGCGCAGGTCTTCGGCAGCCCGGCCGAGGAGGAGACCGCCCACTACGTCGCCGGCCGCTACGGCTAGACCGGGCGGCGCCGCGGGAGCCGGCGCCGGCCTAGCCGGCCAGACCAGGTCTTGGCGCCGGGCCGGCCTGGGCGAGCCAGCGGAATCCGGCGATGGCGCTGCCGGCCAGGATGGCCCCGGTCACGAGCCCTGCAGCGGCGGTGAGCGCGCTGCCGGTAAGGGCCACGGCGAGGGTGATCGGAACGACGATCAGGAGGATGCCCGCGGCCAGGTGGCCGGTCGTGCCAAGCTGTGCCCGCAGCCAGAGCAGCAGCATGCCGATGGTCACCGAGATTGCCGCGACAGTCAGGTCAGGCCTGCCGAGCGCCGCGAGGAGCAGCGGCAGCGCGCAGCTCACGGCGAGCTGCGCGATGGTCGCGATCGTGATGTCACGGTCGAGCTTCCTGGCCGCTGGCCCGCGTGGCCGGGGCGCCAGCCCCTGAGTTGTCGCGACTCCCCACGCGGCCAGGCCGCACGCGCTGGCGGCCAGCACCGCGGCGATGGCCAGCCGCGAGGGCCATCCGGCGGCGATCGTTCCGCGAGCGAGCCACAGCGCGGCGAACGCAAGCTGGAACAGCGAGCCGTTTCTGGCGACCAGGCGCTTCCATGCCGCCCTCGCCTGAGCTGTGTCATCAGGGGTCGTGAGACGGGTGCGTGCCTCGGGCATAGCTGTCTTCATGGCTGATCACTCCTTTGACGCCACTGGGTGGCGGTGGCTGCGAGCTGCCTGACCGCCATCGGGCGGCGGCGGGGCGGCGGTCAGATAGGGCTCGAGCACCGCCAGGATCAGGTCGGCGCCCCTGGCGACTTGCGCGGGATCGGCCGGGTCGCCGGTCACGTCTAGGAAGGACAGCCAGTTCTCGCTGACCAGCCAGATCGCGACGGCCAGGTCCGCGGTGGTCCGCGGCGGCCGCGGTGCCCTGGCCGCGCCCTGCGCCACGAGCTGATCGCCGAAGGCCAGCCACTGTCCGAGCCTGCGCTCGTAGACGGCCTGGTAGGACGCCCGTAGCTGCGGGTCGGCCTGAAGCAGGGCGAGAATCTCGCGGCCGAGGAAGCGGTACGCGGCGGCCAGGTCCATGCCCGTTGCCACGTTCTGGCGGAGCGTTGCCAGGTTCTGCCGCGCATCGGGACCGGGCTGCCAGAGATCTTCGTGCGCCGCTGCGTAGTCGGCGTGCAGTGCCCGGATGATCTCCGGCTTATCGCGGAAGTGGTAGTAGAGGTTCCCCGGGCTGATACCGGCCTCGGCGGCGATGTGGTTGGTGCTTACTGCCGACGAACCTCGCTCGTTGAACAGCCGCAGTGCCGCTTCCAGGATCCGGCGGCGGGTGAGATCCGACTTCGGCAGCCGTCCCTGCCGCGTCCTCGGGGCGCCACTTCTAGTGCTCATACTCTAATTAGAGTACGTACTCTAAACAATGTCAAGCGGCTGTCTCACTCGTGTCCGGCGGCTGGGCCCGGCCGCCGGACAGAGCGCAGCGGCGCAGTGGGTAGCGGCGCAGCGGCGCAGTGGGTAGCGGCGCAGCGGCGCAGGGGGTGGCGGCGCAGCGGCGCAGGGGGTGGCGGCGCACAGCGTAGCGGCGCAGGGGGTAGCGCCATCGCGAACGGAGCGGCCGGGCCGCGGCGAGCGGCCCCGACCGTACCGGACGGGAACCGCGCCTGCGGTTAGTCGGCGTGCCCGGTCTGGCGCTCGATCTCGCGCTTGACGTCGCTCTCCGAAATCGGCTTGTGCATGAAAGTGAACCATCCGTGCGTGCCCAGAATCGCTGCCCACCCGATGATCGGGTAGATGATCCAGCTGTTCCACACGTCATGGATCCCCGAGCTCTGGCTGAATCCGTTCGTCGGCCAGCCACCCGCGTTGTGGTACTCGGTGATGGCCCAGATGGCCACGAGAATGATCATGCCGATGACGGAGGCGACCGCGTTGAACCGGAAGCGGCGTCTGCGCTCAATCTGCTTGATCGCCAGCTCGCGAGCGAGCTGGTCGCTGTGAGCAGTGGAATCGGAGTCGATGCCCGCAGGCCTGTCATCGACGATAGTCGGCATCTCGACCCCCTCCTTCGCGTTGGGAGCTATCGAGATTCGCTCGATAGCCCAGTACTCCTCGCTTACAGGATGACCCGAGGCGGCCCGGACCCGGCAGGGGCATATGTCACCTGTCTCCGGGCGAACGGCCCGCGTGGCGTCCGCCGGGCCGGACGTGACCGCGGCCCGCGTGGCGTCCGCCGGGCCGGACGTGACCGCGGCCCGCGTGGCGTCCGCCGGGCCGGACGTGACCGGGCCAGGCAGCCGTGGCGGCCCTGAGCCGGTGACTCAGAGCCGCCACGGACGACATCACGCTGACTTACCGCATGCGGTCAGCCTTTTGTTATGCCAAATTCTCCGACGGCGAAGCCGTCATCGCAGGTGATCGTGATCGTCTTCAGGCGGACTCCGCCGGTCGCGTAGAAGCCGACGTAACGCGCTCCGGCCTTGCCGAATACCGTCCGCGGGCCCGACGACACCCCATTCTGGGCGGTCGCCGTCAGGTTGAAGGTCGAGAAGGTATTCGGCTCGACGTAGAGGAAGAAGGCCACCGTCTTAGCTGGCAGCGTCAGGGTGACCTTGCTCTTTCCCGCCGTCACGGTGTAGTAGACGGATCCGGTGTAGCCGTTGCTCCAGGTCCTCCATCCGTGATGGACGCGCAGGTGCTCCAGGCTGGGCGCGAACTTCAGCGCACCGGTCGGTCCGGTGACCTTGCTGACGCGAATGTTCAGGGCCCGGGAGTCGGCTCGGAAGCGCACCGTCTTGTACGGGCCGAGATCCGCGGGAGGCTTCTTGACGCCCGGCCTGCCGACGAAGATCACCTTCGGCTGGCGGAGCACGGTGGCGAGCTTCACCGCGATCGGAGACCCGAGTCCGCTGGCCAGGTCATATCCGGCGGTCGCCGGGTACGCGCCCTGATGGGTCCCCGTGTAGTCGTTGTTGCCCGTGGTGACGTCGTTCAGCAGCCCCTTGGGCAGCGCGTAGAGCTGCGGGTCGAGGAATCCTTCCCAGGTGGCCGGTGAGTGCTGTGAGTCGATGTCGGCGAGCATCGCGGCCCACAGCGGGGTCGCGGCGCTCGTCCCGCCGAATGACTGCCATGACCCGGCGTAGAAGATGACGTAACCATGCACCGGATCGGCCGACGCCGTGACATCGGGCACCTCCCGGCAGTTACCCTTCGCCGCGTGGCAGGGCGCGCCGCTGCTGTACTTATTGACGACGCCCGGTCCCTTCTGCCATGCGGGCATGGGCCAGACGCTGGAGATGCCGCCGCCGCCCGCGCCTTCGGTCTTCGCCGCCTCGTTCCACACCTGCTCCGCCGGCTTGGGTCCGAGCGCGGTCAGGTCGGTGCCGCCCACCGAGGTCACGAACGGCTGGGCTTCCGGGTCAAGGACAGCCAGCTGCTTCTGCGACGCGATCGCTCGCTGGCAGCCCTCGGAGCCGCTGTCACCCGATGCGGCGAAGACCGAGATCCCCTCCGACGCGGCCTCCTCGAAGATGGTGTTCTCGCTCGCGATCAGCCCGGGAGCGAGACTGCTGACGATCGACTCGCAGAGCCCGTAGCTGATCGACAGCACCTGGGCCCGGTCATCATCGATGATCCTGGTGTCCTCGTCGATGGTCGACTTCGCGTAGTTGGCGCCAGGAGCGTTATAGACCAGGATGCTTGCCTTGGGCGCCAGCCCGATCGCGGTCTCGATGTCGAGAGTGGTCTCATCGCCCGGGCCGGGGCTGGCGCCGCCGTCGACCTTGACACCGGAGACCGACGCGGACGTCTTGTAGCAGGACTGGAAGGCGGAGATGTCGCTGGTCTGCCATGGCTGAAGCTCGAACAGCGCGATGGTGGCCCCGGCTCCCTCGTGCTTCTTGCTGTACAGGCCGGTCAGCGAGTAGGCCTTCGCCAGCTGGTTGTAGGTCCAGCCGCCGGCCTTCTTGCTCGCGACGGCCGCGGCCTTGCACGGCTGCGGCCCGCTGACGGCCGGGGCGCTGGCCGCCACCGGCGACAGGGACGTCCGCGGCCTGGCCGGGTCGGGCACGGTGATCAGGTTGTTCAGCCCGATGACGGCCTGGGTCACCCGCGCGACCGAGGCAGGCAGTGTCGGCGCCGACGTATTCGCCGTCGCGATCCGGCCGGTAGCGAGCCGGTAGCTGGCAAACCCGGTGCGCAGGGCCGCGCTCGCCTGTGCCACCGTGGCGGTAATCGGGATCACCAGGTTGTTGGAGCTGATCCGGCCCGGCGACAGGCCGATCTGCCGCAGGGTGGCATAGACCCGCTGGACGGCGGCGGGAGTCTGGCCGAACCGGCTGGCGAACTGGCCGGCGCTCAGGAAGTGGCGGTAGGCGACCGACCCGGGCTCGGACACGGCCGTCGCGAACCGCTCCAGGCCGCGAGCATCTCTCGGCCGCAGCACGACGTCGAACTTGATGGCGGCGGACGGGGACGCTGGCCCCACCGCGCGAGCACCCGGCGGGATTCCAGGCGCGCTGCCCACCGTCTGCCGGAGACCGCCCGCCTGGTCGGCGGCCTGCTGTCCGGCGGGCGCCGCCATCGCGGGAACCGCGCCGGCCAAGGCCGCGCACAGCGCTCCGGCGCCAATGACAGCTGCTGCCCGGGAAGGTGGCATCTTCCCGCGGAAACTTCGCACCATCGTTTCTCCCCACCTGTCGGATGTGCCGGTAACGGCCTCTAGATACAGACGCGAACCTTGCGCGGATGTATGACACTGAAAGTGAATTTCGTCTGGTGGTGTGGTACTTAACGGTCTATAACGGCTGGTTACTCCAGCGGTCCCCGTGCGGCCGGCCCGCGGGACCTAAGCCCCCGCCGTGGCGACCTATGGCCCTGCCCGGCGGGTGAGGCGGGCCATACGATCGGCAGATGACCGAGGCCGGCAGCGCGTACATGCGGGCGAGCGACGCGTTCTCCTGGTATATGGAACGCGATCCCGCGCTGCGGTCGACGGTGGTCGCCGTGGTCTGGCTGGACCGCGCGCCCGACTGGGACATGCTCGCCGCCCGCGTCGACCGGATATCCCGGTTCGTGCCGTCACTTCGCCAGCGCGTCGTGGAGTCCCTGTTCCGCCTCACTACTCCCCGATGGACCTACGATCCGCACTTCGACCTGAACTGGCATCTGCGCCGGGTCGCCGCTCCCGCGCCCCGCACCCGGGACGCGGTGCTCGAGATTGCGCGCAGGTCGGCGATGGGCGCGTTCGACCGGGACCGTCCGCTGTGGGAGCTCACCGGCGTCGAGGGCATCGAGGGCGGCGAGGCGGCGCTGATACTCAAGATCCACCACTCGCTGTCCGATGGCGTGGGCGGCATGCGGATGCTGATGGTCATATGCGACCTGGAGCGCGAGCCGCCAAGCCTGGGCGAGATGCCGCCGGCGCCGCCCGGCGAGACGCTGGACCTGCGCGCCCTGGTTACCGGCACGGTCGGCTCGATGGCCGGGCGCACCGCCAGCCTGGCCTGGCGCGGGGCCGGGCTGGCGATCCCGGCGCTGATCGGCTACGCGCGCAACCCCGTCGGCAACGTCCTTGGTGCCGCCGCGATGGCCCGCTCGGTCTACCGCACGGCCGCGCCGATCCTCGACACTATGTCGCCCCTGATGCGGGACCGCGCGATGACCCGCCGCCTGGCCACGATGGAGGTCCCGCTCGAGGCCATGAAGCTGGCGGCCAGGACCGTCGAAGGGACAGTTAACGACGCCTACCTGGCATCCGTCACGGGCGGGCTGCGCAGGTACCACGAGCGCCACGGCGCGGTCGTCGGTTCGCTGCGGGTCGTCATGCCGATCAATATCAGGACCGAGGGGGAGACCGGCTGGGGCAACCGGATCACCCTCCAGCGGCTGACCGTTCCGGTCGGGGAGCCGGACCCGGCCGCCCGGATGCGGCTGCTGCACCGCGTCACCGGCGCGGCCCGCAGCGAGCCTTCGCTCCCGGTCACCGACGCCATCGCCGGGGCGCTCAACATGCTGCCAGCCGGTTACGTTGGCGGCGTGCTCAAGCACGTCGACTTCCTGGCGAGCAACGTGCCGGGCCCGCCCGTGCCGATCTTCGTCGCCCGCAGCAAGATCACCGGATTCTTCGCCTTCGGTCCCACGATCGGCGCCTCGCTCAACACCACTCTCCTCTCCTACGGCGGCACCTGCGATATCGGCATCAACATCGACACCGCCGCGGTGCCAGACCCGGACGTCATGATCGAGTGCCTTCGCGAGGGCTTCGCCGAGATCATGGCCCTGGGCGCCACCGGCCTGGCCCGCGCTTCCTGACGCCGCTCCGGGGCGCCCTCCAACCTCCCCTGGCTCCGCTGTTCGTGCTGGCGGTCGCCGGCATCCCGCTCTGGATGACGCTCAGGCACCCGGACGACGCACCCGGACGACGCACCCGGCCGCCCCCGGGCCCGCGCTATCTCGCCGGCTCCGTGACGGTCATTTCCTGACGGTGCCGGTCCGTGCGGGACCGCCGCCGCCTTTACTGCTCGGCGAGGATGGCCTCGAGCTCAGCCAGCGGGTCGCGAACGACCGGGCCCCTCGTCCGCACCGACGCGCGGCGGATCGTCCCGGCGAACGGGAACGGCGCCGTATAGCCCGTGCCGACGGCGGGTCCCCACTCGTAGCCGCAGGTAAGCCCGGCTCCGACGCCATTGAATCCGGACGGCGTGAACACTCCGATCGTTCCCCGTCCGACCTGACGTCCGTCGCAGCTCAGCACGCCGATACCGCCCGGGCCGTCGTCCTTGGTGAAGACGAACTCGATCTGGTGCGCCCCGGCCCCGATCGCCTCGCCCGATTCAACCGTGTGCCGTTCCTTGCCGTAGAGGTTGTGGACGTAGCGGATCTTCCCGTCGAGGATGTGCAGCGACCATCCGCCGAGGGCCGAGCCCATGGCCAGCAGGATGCCGTCGGTCCTGCCCGGATCGGCGATGACGACGTCGACGATCAGCGCGTGCGAGCGGTTTCGCACGTTCACCGCGACCGATTCGGGTACCTGGGCGCCGCCGGGGAAATAGCGGAACACCTCACGTGACCGGCGCCGGTCGGGCTTTGGATGAACAAGGGCCCACAGCACCCGGTTGTCGAGCGGCAGGACCTGGTTCCGCCGCGCTTGCGCCCACCACAGCTCGATGAGGCCGGCCAGGAGGTCCGGATGCTCCCCGGCAAGATCGCGTGACTCGGACAGGTCCTCGGCGACGTGGTAGAGCTCCCAGACGTCGGAGTCGAACGCCGCGTTCGGATTGGCGTCGTCGTAGAGCGGGCCGACCGGGTGGAAGGCGACCGCCTTCCAGCCCTTGTGGTAGATCGCCCGCGAGCCGAACATCTCGAAGTACTGAGTGACGTGCCGTTCTGGCTGGCCGGCCCCGTCGTCGGCGAGGAGATAGGCGAAGCTCACGCCGTCGATGCCGGCCTGGCTGACCCCCTCGATCTCGCCGGGTGGCTCGAGGCCGGCCAGCTCAAGCAGCGTAGGCAGCACGTCGATCGCGTGGGCGAACTGGTGCCTGATCGCGCCCGGCGAGATGGCGGCAGCCGCGCCCGCGCCGCGCGGAGCACTTGCCCGCGGCCAGGCGACGATGCAGGGATCGGCGACGCCGCCCTCGTGGACCTCGCGCTTCCAGCGGCGGAACGGCGTGTTGCCGGCCATCGTCCAGCCCCACGGGTAGTTGTTGTGCGTGAGCGGTCCGCCGATCTCGCCGAGGCGGGCGTGCATCTCGTCCTTCGACGCCGGGTCCAGGTTCACCATGCGCACGTCGTTGATCGATCCGTCGGCGCCGCCTTCGGCACTGGCACCGTTGTCGGACACCACCATGACGATCGTGTTGTCCCGGTCGCCGAGATCCGCCAGGAAGTCGAGCACCCGGCCGATCTGCTCGTCGGCGTGCGACAGGAATCCGGCGAAGCACTCCATGAAACGGGCCGCGACCTCCTTCTGCCGCTCGTCCAGGCAGTCCCAGGCCGGTACCCAGTCCGGGCGCTGTGACAGCACGGTCGTGGCCGGCAGCAGCCCCGCCGCGAGCTGGCGCTCGAAGGTCCGCTCCCGCCACGCGTCCCATCCGAGGTCGAACCGTCCCCGGTAGCGCTCGCGCCACCTCGGCGGAGGCTGGTGCGGTGAATGGCAGGCGCCGGTGGCGAAGTACAGGAAGAACGGCTTGTCGGCGTCGACGGCGCGCAGGTCTGACAGGAACTCGATGGCGCGGTCGGCCAGGTCATCGGTCAGGTGATAGCCGTCCTGGATGGAGGCAGGCGGCCGCACCGAGTGGTTGTCGTGGTACAGCGCGGGGACGAACTGATGGGTCTCGCCGCCGTGAAAGCCGTACCAGCGGTCGAAGCCCCTGGCCAGCGGCCAGGTGGCCCGCGAGGCGGCCATGTTCGTCTCGTCCTCTCCGGACAGGTGCCATTTGCCGACCGCGTAGGTGGCATAGCCGTTGGCACGCAGCATCTCGGAGAGGTAGCCGTTCTCCCTGGGCGGCTTGCCCCAGTAGCCGGGATACCCGACCGCGAGATCGGTCACCCTTCCCATCCCGCTCCGGTGGTGGTTCCGTCCGGTCAGCAGGCACGCGCGGGTCGGCGAGCACAGCGAGGTCGTGTGGAAGTTCGAGAGCCTGACGCCAGCGGCCGCCAGCCCGTCGAGCACCGGAGTCTCGATGTCTGAGCCGTAGCAGCCAAGCTGGGCATAGCCGACGTCGTCGAGCACGACGAGGACCACGCTGGGTGCTCCGGGCGGCGGGGTCGGCTCGGCGGGCCACCACGGCACGGAATCTCGCCAGTCCCGGCCGATCTGACCACCGAAATCCTGACCCAATCGTCGGCGTCCCTTCTCAGCGACCTCTCGGTAGCGTGGATGCGTGGCGGGCGAGCGTGCGACAGCTAAGGCTAAGCGCACCCTGCTGGACGTGGCCCGCTATGTCCTCGGTATCGGCGTGGGGGCCGTCGTCCTCCTGCTGCTGCTCGGCAAGCGCGGTGAGTTCCTGGCGGCGTGGCATCAGCTCAGGCACGTCTCGATCGCCTGGGTGGCGGCCGCGGTCGCGGCCGAGGCACTGTCCCTCGGGACCTTCGCGTACCTCCAGCATCGGGTCCTGCGGCTGAGCGGCGCGAGCATCCCGATCGGGGCACTGGCGATCCTTACCCTGGCCAATAACGCCATCGCGAACACGGTCCCCGGCGAGCCCGCGGTCTCCAGCGCCTACCGCTACCGCTACTACAGGCGACGCGGGGCCAGCGGGGCGAGCGCCGGCTGGACGATCTTCACGATCCTGATCGCCCAGGCGATCGGCATGTCGCTGCTCCTCCTGCTCGGCGTCGCCGTGGCACTGGCGGGCAGCACGAGTGCCAGGAATACCGGCGCCGCAGCCATCGGGCTCGTGATCGTCGCCGGAGCGGGAGCGATCCTGGTCCGCAGGGACCTGGTCCTGCGGCTGGCCAGCGCGTGCGTGCGCGCGCTGCGACGGCTCACCGGGCACCCGCGGGGCAGCATCGGCGCGCGCATCGAGGCGACGCTGGCGCGGATGCGGGAGATCCCGCTCGCCGCGCGATCGACCGCCGGGATCGTCGCCCTTGCCGCTGGCGTGTGGACCTGCGACTCGCTCTGCCTGGTCTGCAGCTTCGGCGCCGTCCGTGCGGCGATCCCTTGGTACGGCGTGCTCCTCGCGTACGGCGTGGCTCAGGTGATCGGCTCGCTCCCGATCGTCCCCGGCGGGATCGGCATCATCGAGGGCAGCCTCGCGGTCATCCTGGTCGCCTACGGGGCGGGCCGGGTCCCCGCCGTCTCGGCCGCGCTGACCTTCCGCTTCGTCAGCTTCTGGCTCGCCATCGCCGTCGGATGGATCAGCGTCGGGGTGATAGCGCGCCAGATGCGCCGGAGAAGGCGCCAGACGGATGAGGCATCCGATCCCAGCCATCAGGTCGTCACCGCTCTCCCGCCTGATGAGCCGACGTCAGTCGAACACATATTTGATTGAACCGGTATGCTGAGCGCGTGACCGTGACCTTCCAGGCGTCGCTGCTCGATGCCGAGCGCGAGTTCGGGCTGGGCGACCTCGGCGAGCTGACGCGGACGGCCCTGGTCGATGGCGCGTGGATCGACCTGCTGCCAGGCTGGGTCCGGGGCGCGGACGCCCTGTTCGGCCGCCTGGCGCAGACCGTTCCCTGGCGCGCCGAGCGGCGGAGGATGTACGACAGCGTGGTCGCCGTCCCGAGGCTGCTCAGCTACTACGGTCAGGGTCAGCCGATGCCCGATCCCGCCCTGGAGGAGGCCAGGCTCGCGCTGGACGCTCGTTACCGCCCGGAACTCGGCGAGCCGCTGTGCACCGCGGGACTGTGCCTTTACCGTGACGGCCGGGACAGCGTCGCCTGGCACGGCGACATCTCGGGCCGCCGGGTTCGGGAGACCGTCGTGGCGATCGTCTCGCTCGGCAGCCCGCGCGCGCTGCTGCTGCGCCCGCGCCACGGGGGCGGGCCGGCCCGGCGATACCTGGTGGGCCACGGCGACCTGCTCGTCATGGGCGGCAGCTGCCAGCGCACCTGGCAGCATGCCGTTCCGAAGACAGCGAGGGTGACCGGGCCCCGGATCAGCGTGCAGTTCCGGCCGGCCGGCATCCGCTGACGTCCCCGGCCGGCACGAGAGGGAGGCCACGGCGGTGAGCTGGTCGCTCGATCAGGCATGCGAGGAGTACCCGCGGATCGGCGGAG
>Ga0209415_10012799_pt1 | contig 13930 bp, 11 predicted proteins | sample PeaSoiSIISIP2007_FD_187696 | JGI IMG/M metagenome (GOLD analysis project Ga0209415, IMG submission 187696) | Peat soil microbial communities from Weissenstadt, Germany - SII-SIP-2007 (SPAdes) (version 2) | ecosystem: Environmental > Terrestrial > Soil > Wetlands > Peat | place: Germany... | reverse complement strand
CATGCCGCCCCGAGCAGCGATGAACGGGCCGCCCCGGCCATAGAGTTCCTTGTTGGCCGAGCGGTCATTGTCGTGGCGGTCAGCTTCGGCTTCCACCAGCGACTGAGCATCGACGCCCACGCGGGCCAGGGTCTTGGCCAGATTGCCATAGCGGTTATTGGTGATGTCGGCGGAATGTTCCAGAAAGACGCCGTGGCTGGCTTTCAACTTTTCCAAGCCTTCCTGCAGTTCATCGACCTTTTTCTTCAGCACGTCCTGCTCGGCGCTGGGAGCGGGCAGGTTGCCGACGATATGGTCGGTATCCGGCTTGGTCACATCCGCCTGGGGCAGGGGTGCCGGGGGAAGTTCGGCGGTCACGGCCGGTTCGCCGCGGGTCTGGGGCCGACAGCCGCTTCCGGCGTCGGGGTTCAGCTTGGGCATGTCGGCGCTGTTGCGCTTTGACGGCTCGGCATTGCGCTGGGCGATGCGCAGCAGGCTGTCTTGAATGTCGGAAATTTCGCAGGTGATGCTGGAAAAGGTGCCCTTGAACTCGTCCAGACGGCTGAAGGCGGCCTGATAGTCGCCCTTGATGCCGTTCAATTCGCTGACCTGACGGTTGATCTCGGATTCACGGGCGGCCAGGGTGGCGGCCTTGTCTACATAAGCAGCGGTGGCCAGCAAGGCCCACAGCACGCAGCCGGCGATCACGCCCACCACGCCCAGCTGATGCAAAGTGCCCAGAGTGAAACAGTGAACCCGTCCGTGATCGCGGATCAGAAACTGCCGTTCGGGAAAGACTCGATGAAGCGCCGCCCAAACCAGCGTCAGTTTTACCGCAAACAACCGGATAAAGGCCACCTTATGCCCCCCGCTTTGGTCCATGCGTCCAACCGGCCAGGCAGCCGGAGATCGCTTGTGAAGCCGATACCCGACCATTCCCCCCTGGGGTGGTCCTCGGCAGTCCAATATTTCCTGCGGTTTCGCCGCATCAACGCCATCCAGGCGGGGCGAGCCCGCTCTATCGGGACGCGACAGGTTAGCCCGTTCGAGGGGGGTATTTGAAGCCCAAAATTTATCCTTAGTTTAGAAACCCCGTTCCAGCCGTATAGAGCCTTTGGGAAAAGAGGCGGAATCCCTGGGTTGAGCCTTCTGCGCTTGGCAGGTTGGAAAAGTAGAGGCATTCTAGCTTCCGTTGAAATGGAAGAGCCATAATGGAGCCGCCCGACATGACCCATTCGGAAACCGCCTTTGCCGAGGCCTTGGCCCAGCCCTTCTATGATCCCGAGCCGGTCGAGCAGCTGCGCAGCTTGCTGGGGGATGATATGGTGGTCGAATTGGTTCAGGAATTCGAGACCTCGGGTATCGACAACCTGTCGCGCCTGAGCACCGCTCTGGACGGCGCCGACTGCGTGTCGGCTCAACGTGAGGTTCATAGCCTGAAAAGCGCCGCTGCCAGCCTGGGTTTAACCCGCCTGTCGCGTCTTTGCTTCGCGGTGGAGGCCGACTGTCGGGACGGCGGGCTGGAGTTGGCCCGCAAGGTTCAGCCGGTTCTTGCCGAAAATTACGCGCAAGCCTGCCGCTTCTTGCAAGATGTGAAAGCTGGCTGACTTTAAAGGGTAACTTTCGAATATAAATTCCAGCCCCCCTTCGACGCAAGCGCCGATTACGCTGCCGCCCATGAGCGATCAGCGCACCTATTCCTGACCCCGTTGTGCTATCTAACCTTCGGGCCACCCCAACAGGGTGGTCACAAGATAAAATTTCAGTACGGGAAAGGTCCAACCGCCGATGTACAGTGATCGTATCCGCTTGAAGACCCTGTTGGGTAAGGTCTGCAGCCCCGAGCAAGCAGCCGCCTTGATCAAGGACGGCATGACCATCGGTATGAGCGGTTTCACCCGCGCGGGCGACGCCAAGATCGTCCCCATGGCTTTGGCCGAACGCGCCGCTAGCGAGAACATCAAGATTACCTTGATGACCGGCGCCAGCTTGGGCAGCGATATCGACAAGACCCTGACCGAAGCCAAGGTTCTGTCGCGGCGCATTCCCTTCCAGGCCGATCCGGTCCTGCGCAAGGCCATTAACAAGGGCGAAGTGATGTTCGTCGACCAGCATCTGTCGGAAACCGTCGAGATGCTGCGCACCCGCCAGATGGCTCCCATCGACATCGCCGTGGTCGAAGCCGTGGCCATCACCGAAGACGGTGGCATCATTCCGACCACCTCGGTGGGCAACTCGGCCAGCTTCGCCATTCTGGCCGACAAGATCATCATCGAGCTGAACATCACTCAGACCGAGAATCTGGTGGGGATGCACGACATCTACATCCCGACCCGTCGTCCGTACCGCGAGCCGATTCCGGTGGTGACGCCTTCCAGCCGCTGCGGTCTGCCTTATATTCCGATCGATCCTTCCAAGATCGCCGCCATCGTGGTGTCGCAGAAGAAGGACAGCTGGGCCAACGTGGTTCCGCCGGATGAAGAGACCGGGCAGATTGCCGGCCATTTGGTCGACTTCCTGAAGAACGAAGTCAAGCAGGGCCGTCTGGGCAACAGCCTGACGCCGTTGCAGGCCGGTATCGGTTCTATCGCCAACGCCGTGCTGCATGGCTTCATCGACAGCCCGTTCCATGATCTGACCATGTATTCGGAAGTGCTGCAGGACAGCACCTTCGAGCTGTTTGATTCGGGTAAGCTGACCTTTGCTTCGGGCTCGTCCATCACTCTTTCGAAGCCCTGCGCCGAGAAGGTGTTCCCGAACATTTTGAAGTACAAGGATCGCCTGATCCTGCGTCCGCAGGAAATCAGCAACCATCCGGAAGTGGTCCGCCGTTTGGGGATCATGGCCATCAACACCGCTTTGGAATTCGACATTTTCGGCAACGTCAATTCGACCCATGTCGGCGGCACTCAGATGATGAACGGCATCGGCGGTTCGGGCGATTTCGCGCGCAACGCCTATATGTCGGTGTTCGTCACCAAGTCCATCGCCAAGGACGGCAAGATCTCGTCGGTGGTTCCCATGGTCAGCCATGTGGATCATACCGAGCATGATGTGGATATTCTGGTGACCGAGCAGGGTCTGGCCGATCTGCGCGGCTTGGCTCCCCGCGAGCGCGCTCCGCTGATCATCGAGAACTGCGTGCATCCCATGTATCAGGACGCCATGCGCGACTATTACAAGGAAGCCCTGACCCGCGGCGGCCATACTCCGCATGTGCTGGAAAAGGCTTTGTCCTGGCATGACGCCTTCCGCCGCGAAGGCACCATGCTTCCCGGCATCAAGAAAGCCGCGGAATAAGTCACAAGAAGGGAAGGGGGCGCTGCAATCGTTCCCCTCTTCCCAATTTAGGGCCGGGCGTTTTCGTCCGGCCCTTTTTTGTGTCCGCTCTCCATGTTGGCCTTTTCCTGCTATCTTTTGATTGATGGAATTTTCAAGCCAACCGGCATACCCTGACGTGACCTTATGGGATGTGCTGCGGCTTGGAAGTGGGGCGAGGGTGGCTGAAACCAGCGGTTGGCGGCATGACTTGGCAATAGAGGCCTTGCTGGCGGGAGAGGGCTTTCAGTCCTTTCAGCTGGCCCCCAGTCTGCGCGATCTGGTGGAAACCGGAGCCGAGGGCATCGAGACGGCGCGCTGTAGCGTTTGGCAACTGGGATGCGAACCTCGATCCCTGACCTGTCTCGGCCTTTATGATGAAGCCTCGGGTGGCCATGTGCCCGGCCCGGTTTTGTTGGAATTCGAGCATCCGGCATTGTTCAGCCGTCTCAGCCAGCCCCTGTTGCAGTCGTTCCTTTCCAGCGATTCCGATCTGCCAGAAGACTTGTCTAACTTCATGCAGAAACACGGTTTTTCTGCATTGATGCATTGCCCGGTGGTAGTCCAGGGTGAAATGGTCGCAGTTCTGGCCTTTGCCGACCGTAGAGCGGGAAGGGGCTGGAGCGACGAGGATCAGGCCTTCGCCAAGCTGCTTGCCGCCTTGGCCGGACTGGCCTTTCGCGCCGACGCCTTGCGCCGCTCGACGGCCATTTGCACCGCAGAAACCCCGGTGGCGGCACGCCTGCACCAACGTGAGCGGGCGGAAGGGGAAAATCATGACGGCCGCCCCAACTGCACTATTTTGCTGGTGGATAGCGACACTGCCGCCCATGAACTGCTGGGCGAGGCGCTAAACCGTGCCTCTTATCGGCTGATTCATGCCTTCGATCAGCAGCAGGGGTTTGATCTGGCTTCCGACATTATGCCGGATGTCATTGTTCTCAACGTGTTGTCTCCCGGTCTTGACGGCTGGGGCCTTTTGGCGCGTCTGAAAAACAGCGAGATTTTGCAGCGCATTCCCGTGGTGATTTTGACCATCACAGGCGAGGAAGAAGCTGGTTATCTGTTGCGGGCTTCGGACTTCCTGACCAAGCCTTTCCGCTTCGAGTCCTTGCTGGAAACCGTCAACCAGCATCGCCCCGCCAGCGGTCAGCCCCGCTTGCTGGTGGTCGAGGATGAAGAGGTCACGCGCTCGGTTCTGGCCCGTCTTTTGGAACGGGACGGCTGGCAGGTTACCACCGCTGCCAACGGTTATGACGGCCTGCGTAATCTGGAAATCGCCAATCCCGCCGTGGTGCTGCTGGACCTGATGATGCCCGGCATGGACGGCTTCGAATTCATCAGAATGCTGCGCATGACCGAACAGCCGGGAACGCACCTGCCCCTGGTGGTGGTCACGGCCAAAGACTTGAGCGAGGAAGAGCGGGACTGGCTGACGGGCTCGACCCGCAGTATGGCAGAAAATCATGCCGTCAGTCGCGCCGAGTTGGTGGACACCATCCGCGACTGGGTCGGCCATGCCACAGCCCGACGGACAGTGGTGTTCTGAAGTCTCTGCGGGTTATGTGGGCGCTGCCGACCTCAATGTGATGCGGGTGCAGAGCCCGTGTCCGGCAAGGGCTGAGCCCTTGCCCTCCCGGCGTTCAGGGAGTGGGATCAAAGGGCCAACGGCCCTTTGCGGGTCTGGGCGGAGCCCAGCAGTATCTCCTAGTAGTTCCGCAGCAATCCCACCAGGCGGCCCTGCACCTTGACGCGATCGGGGCCGAAAATACGGGTTTCGTATTTCTGATTGGCGGGTTCCAGGGCGATGGAGGCGCCCTTGCGGCGGATGCGCTTCAAGGTGGCTTCGTTATCATCCACCAGAGCGACAACGATGGTGCCGTTTTCGGCATTGTCGCAGCTGCGCAGGATGACGGTGTCGCCATCAAGAATCCCGGCCTCGATCATGGAATCGCCTTCGACGGTCAGGGCGTAGTGATCACCGCGCCCCAGCATGGAAGCGGGAACCGATACAGTTTCCGGGCCGCGCAGAGCTTCGATGGGCGTGCCGGCGGCGATCTTGCCCCACAGAGGCAGGTCGTGGGCGTCGGCGGGGTTGGCCACCGGGGCTCCGGGCAGGGCGCCCTTGAAGTCGCCGCGAATAACGTTGGGGGCAAACTTTGCCTGATCGGGCGCTTCCTCGGCCACGCCATCGGCAGCTTCGGCGACGAAACTGTCGGCGGACATGTTTTCCGGCAGCTTCAGCACTTCCAGGGCGCGGGCGCGATGGGGCAGGCGGCGAATGAAGCCGCGCTCTTCCAATCCGGTGATCAGACGGTGAATACCCGACTTGGACTTCAGGTCCAAGGCTTCCTTCATCTCGTCGAACGAGGGGGACACGCCGCTGGCCTTCAGACGCTGGTCGATGAAAATCAGCAGTTCATACTGCTTGCGTGTCAGCATTTTGCCCTCCGCCGGGAAACCACCACAAGATATGGAACAAACCCGCAACAACTCCACTTGTTCTAGTTTAGTTCCATCATCCCGTCAAGCGGGATTCCTTGCCCTCTGCCATTCAGGCAGAGCCCGGAACTTCTGGCGGGATTGGGCGATGGCGGGGTTGTGACCATCTACCTCCATGGCGTGATCGAGCAGGATGGCGGTTTCGCTCAGATTGCCGTTGGCCCATTCAGCCAAAGCCAGGCACAGCAGGCTTTCCGCATGATGGGGGTTCAGGGCCAGGGCTTGGCCGGCGGCCTTGGCGGCGGCGTCCATGCGGCCATGCTCCAATGCCTCTTGGGCCATGGAGAAATGGTGCGAAATATCAGCGATTTGCGAGCGGTTTTTGTTCCAGGCGATGCCACGTTCGGCAAGCTCCTGGGCGTGATAGGCGTGGGTCTGAACTTCTTCCGACACCTCGTAGAAGCAGCTGTAGCGCCCTGTCGAGGCCCAGGATGGGGCTTTCAGCAATTCGTCGAACACCAGCCGGTCTTCGCCGCTGCCGTTTGTAAAGGCGGCCAGGGACCAGTGAGGAAAGACAAAATGGCAGCTGTTCTTGTTCAGAATCAAATTACTGGGGCTGATGAAGCCGCCGAAGCGTTCCTGATTGATGCCGCGTCCGGGACCGACGGAATCCCATTCATCGCGGCAGATGGGCCAGCCGGTGGCGCGGTCCACCAGCCAACGATAGGAAAAAGCCCAATCACGACCGTCGATGGCCTCGACAAGGCTGCTCAGGTGATTGGGAGCCCACCAGTCGTCGTCGTCCAGATAAGCGACGCTGCGGCTGTTGGCGGCATAGCTGAGCACCGTGCGCAACGAGCCGCTGTAATGGTTGGGATAAAAGCCGCCATGTCGGGTCGATGTAGAATAGCCCAAATCCACCACGGTCAGAGTGATATGGCTGGGGCATTCCTGGCGCAAAATGTCGATGATGGCCGGATCGCCCTGGGGAATGTCGATGCCGATCAAGACCTGAAACGGCTCGCTCATATCCTGGGCGAACACCGTCCGCACCGCGCGCAACAGGCTGGGCCGCAAGATGGTGGGGATGACGACGCCGACGGCGAAAGGAGCCATGGCGGCTATTCGGCTGTGAACAGGCCCGACTTTCCGCCGTCCTTATGGGTCAGGCGGATGTCGGTGATGCGCATGGCCTTGTCGGCGGCCTTGCACATGTCATAGACGGTCAGAGCGGCTACCGAGACGGCGGTCAGGGCTTCCATCTCGACGCCCGTTTGGCCGGAAAGCTTGCAGGTGGCGGTAATATCCACGGCGTTGCGGGCCGGATCGAGGCTGAGATTGACCTTTACCGAGGTCAGGGCCAGGGGGTGGCACAGCGGGATCAGGTCCGGGGTGCGCTTGGCTCCCATGATGCCAGCCAGTTGGGCCACTGCCAGAACGTCGCCTTTTTTGACGCCTCCGGCTTCGATCAGCGCCATGGTTTCGGCGGAAACCAAAACCGACCCCTTGGCGGTGGCCGAGCGTTCGGTGACGGATTTGCCCCCCACATCCACCATCACCGCATTCCCTTGCGCGTCGAAATGGGTGAATTCGGCCATGATTACACCGGGTTCGCGAGCAACGAGCGGGTGGCGGCCACCAGATCGGGTTGGCGCATCAGGGATTCGCCGATCAGGAAGCGCCGTGCGCCGCAAGCCGCCATGCGGGCCAGATCGGCCGGCGTGCGCAGGCCGCTTTCGGCCACCAGAACCCGACCGGCCGGCAGCTTGGCGGCCAGACGCTCGGTGGTGCCGATGTCGGTGGTCATGGTCTTCAGATTGCGGTTGTTGACGCCGATCAGCGGCGATTTCAGCCGCAAAGCGCGGTCGAACTCGGCTTCGTCGTGAACTTCGATCAGCACATCCATGGAGAACGAGCGGGCGGCGTCTTCCAGCTCGGCAGCCTGGGCGTCGGACAGCGCGGCCATGATGATCAGGATGCAGTCGGCCCCCAGGGCACGGCTTTCCAAGATTTGCCAGGGATCGACCATGAAGTCCTTGCGCAGCACCGGCAGCGGCACGGCGTTTCGGGTCTGGGCGACGAAATTGTCATTTCCCTGGAAGTAAGGCACGTCGGTCAGCACCGACAGGCAGGCGGCGCCGCCGTCCAGATAGGCCTTGGCCAAGCTGGACGGATCGAAGTCCGGGCGGATCAGACCGGCGGACGGCGAGGCCTTTTTGATCTCGGCGATCAGGCCGTATAATCCGGCGGCGATCTTGGCTTCCAGGGCGGCGGCGAAACCCCGCGGGGCTTCCTGCGCCTTGGCGGCGGCGTCCAGGGAGTCGAGGCTTTTGGCGGCCTTGGCGGCAGCAACGTGGCGGCGCTTGTCGTCGCAGATTTTGGCGAGAATGTCGCTCATGGTCAGGCCGGATTATCCATATTGGTCATGTGAACCAGCCGCTCCAGCAAGGTCTGGGCGCGGCCATCGTCGATAGCGGCGGCGGCCAGGATCACGCCCTGGCGCAGATCGGCGGCCTTGTCGGCCACCACCAGGGCGGCGGCGGCATTCAGCAGCACGATGTCGCGGTAAGCCCCAGTCTCGCCGCTCAGCAACCGCAGCATGGCGGCGGCGTTATAGTCGGCGTCTCCGCCCTTCAGGTCGGCGGCGTCGGCGCGCGGCAGTCCCACATCTTCGGGCGTCACGTCGAAGCAGTGGATCTTGCCGTTCTTCCATTCGGCCACATGGCTGACTCCGGTGGTGGTCAGTTCGTCCAGGCCATCGGAACCATGCACGACCCAGGCGCGTTCGGCCCCCAGTCGGCCCAGCACCTCGGCCAGCGGCTCCAGCCAGTGCAGCGAGAAAACGCCCATCACCTGACGCTTGGTGCCCGCCGGATTGGCCAGCGGCCCCAACAGATTGAAGATGGTCCGGGTGCCCAGTTCGACGCGGGGACCGGCCACATGGCGCATGGCCGAATGATGACGCGGGGCCATCAGAAAACCGATGCCGATTTCCCACAAGGCCTGCTTTACCACGGCGCTGTCGGCGTCGATTTTGACCCCCAAGGCGGCCAGCACGTCGGCCGAGCCGGATTTGGAGGACAGCGCCCGGTTGCCATGTTTGGCGACCGGCACGCCGCAGGCGGCGGCGACGAAAGCGGCGGCTGTGGAGATGTTATAGGTTCCCGAGGAATCGCCGCCGGTGCCGCAGGTATCGATGGCTCCCACAGGGGCTTCGATAGAGGCGGCCTTGGCCCGCATGACGCGGGCGGCGCCGGTGATCTCGGCCACCGTCTCGCCGCGCACCCGCAACGCCATCAGGAAGCCGCCGATCTGCGCCGGGGTGGCGTCGCCGGACATGATAATGTCGAAGACGGTGCTGGATTCCTGCTCGCTTAACGTCTCTCCGGCGGCAACGCGGGCCAGAAAGCTTTTCATGGACGCGGCCGAGGACATCAGGCGGCGTTCCGCTCGGGGCGAGCCATGGCCAGGAAGTTGCCCAGCATCTTATGCCCATGTTCCGAGGCGATGCTTTCCGGGTGGAACTGCACGCCGTGAATATTCATGGTCTTGTGCTGAAGGGCCATGATCAGGCCGTCTTCGGTCCAGGCGGTGGCTTCCAGGCAGTCGGGCAAGCTGGCGCGATCCACCACCAGCGAATGATAGCGGGTGGCGCGGAACGGCGAGGGAATGCCGGCAAACAGCCCCTTGCCGGCATGGTGCATTTCCCAGGTCTTGCCATGCACCGGCGTCGGCGCGCGCACCACATTGCCGCCAAAGGCCTGGCCGATGGCCTGATGGCCCAGACAGACGCCCAGCAGCGGCACCTTGCCGGCGGCCTTGTGGATCAGCTCCAGGCAAATTCCGGCTTTGTCCGGGTCGCAGGGGCCGGGGGAAAGCACGATGCCTTCCGGGTTCATGCCCAGCGCCTGCTCGACGGTCAGGGCGTCGTTGCGAAACACCCGCACATCGGCGCCAAGTTCGCCCAGATAGTGCACGAGGTTGTAGGTAAAACTATCGTAGTTGTCGATGAGCAGGAACATGATGCCGGACCCGAAAAATGAAGGCGTCAGAATGCTATCCCGAAGCGGGGCGCGTCAATGGTTGCGCGCATTATTCCTCGGGTTCGCCGCGTCTGGCCCAGGCGGCGACCACCAGGGCGCCGGCCAAAGCGGCGACGGCCACGTAAAGCGGCGGGGCGAAGGGGCTGATCTGGTTGATCAGCGGCACCACCAGGGGGGTGATGCCGCCAAAGATGGCGTAGGACAGATTGTAAGACAGGGAAATGCCTGAAAATCGCACCTGCGCCGGGAAGGCCCGCACCATAACGATGGGCACCACGGCGATCAGCCCGACGAAAAATCCGGTGACGCCGTAGAGAGGCAGGATCAGATCGGGGGCCGAAGCGGCGGCAGCGTAAAGAGCGAGGGAGGAGGCGGCCAGTCCGATCGCTCCCAGGCTCAGCACCTTGGCCGGTTCGAAACGGTCGGCCGCCATGCCCACCAGCAGACAGGACACCGACAAAGCCAGGGTGGCCAGACTGTTGGCCTGCAGCACTTTGGCCTGAGGAATGCCGTAGAGCTTGGTCAGCAAAGTCGGCGTCATCAAAATCATCACGACGATGGCGGCGGTCAGCATCCAGGTGATGACGATGGACAGGACCATCGAGCCCTTATGCTCGCGCAGCACGGTGGTGACCGGCAGGCCTTCCGACAGCTGCTCCATGCGGCTGATTTCCTCGAACACCGGGGTTTCCCGCAGATAGCTGCGCAGATAAACCGCCAGCAACCCCAGCAACCCGCCCAGCAGGAACGGCAGCCGCCAGGCGTAATCATGAATTTCCAGCGGGCTGAAATTCACCGTAACGGCGGTGGCCGCCAGCGAACCCAGCAGAATGCCCGAAGTCAAACCGCCGGTCAGCATCCCGCAGGCCAGCCCGACCCGCTTGTAAGGGACATGCTCGGAGACGAACACCCAGGCTCCGGGAACCTCGCCGCCGATGGCCGCGCCTTGAAGAATGCGCATGGCCAAAAGCAGCAGCGGTGCGCCATAGCCCAGGCTCTGATAGGTGGGCAGCAGGCCCACCAGCAAGGTGGGAATGGCCATCAAGAAGACGCTCAGGGTGAACATCCGCTTGCGGCCCAGCTTGTCGCCGAAATGGGCCATGACCACGCCGCCCAGGGGGCGGGCCAGATAACCGGCGGCAAAAATGCCGAATGCCTGAAGCTGGCTCAGCCAGTCGGGCATATCGGCGGGAAAGAACAGCTTGCTGATGACCCCGGTGAAGAACACGAAGATCACGAAGTCATAAAACTCCAACGCTCCGCCCAAAGATGCCAGCAGCAGCGTCTTGACGTCCTGACGGTTCAGGGGCCGCGCGGGCAGAAAATCGGGGTCATGGGCGATCATGTCGGACTCGTTTGGAAAGGGGAGCTGAAAAAAGGGCGGAAACTATGGTGTCTGACCGAGAGGGCGTCAAGGAGAAGGGGCTGCGCCGAGCCTTTGATGGGGAATTCCCAAAAGAGTTGTTGCTGAAACATAAGGCTTATGGAACATTCAGGCAACATTCTTTGGGGACGCTGTTATGGGACCGTTGCTGCTGATACCTGTTTTCGTTGCCGCCGTAGCCGCGTTGGTGGCGGCTCCCGAATCACAGAAGCAAAGCACAACGCCGCCAGCGAGCAAGCCTCTGGTTGAGGCGGCGCCGCAGCCTCTCGTCGAGGCGAAACCCCTGGAAGACGAAGAACGGAAAGAGTTTGTCGAGCGTTACCGCTGTTCCCTCTTCAACGAGATCAGCGCGGTGGGCGCTCTGCCGAAAGCTCGGGGCAATAAATTTTTGGTCCTGATGGCGGATGATCAGCAAAAATACACGCAGATCATGATCGACACTGATAACCGAACCGTTCTTTACGAGGCTTCATCTCGGTTTTATGAGTTCAAGGCCCCCAACAAGCGGCTCTATTGGCCTCAGGACGTTCAAGCGGTTATCGCTGGGGAAGGATTTAATCTGGAACTGGGGAAAACTGATAATTACGTGCAGGTTGTTCCGACTAGCCGTTCCGGCAATCTGATGGATCTGGCCAAAAGCATGTTGCGCATCAGTTATGACGGTTTTGGCGCACGCATGGGGACGCTTAAATACAAAATTCCGCAGTCTCTGGGGGCGTTTTTGAACCACGATGTGCCTTGTATGGTCGATGTCGATGCTTCATTGGCTTCTGGTCTCTCGGTCAGCCAGTGAGGCGGAGGGGCTTAAGGCGGAGATCCTTGTCCGCAATCATTGACCCCGACCGCTTTCGTCCCACATCCTTAAAGCCATGAACGCTCAATCTCCCCAAGACGCCGCTTCCGCCCAGATTATTCTGCCGGTCGAGGGCATGACTTGCGCCGCCTGTTCCACCCGGTTGGAAAAGGTGTTGTCGAAACAGCCGGGTGTCGCTTCGGCGGCGGTTAATTTGGCGACCGAGAAAGCGGCCATCAGTTTCGATCCGGCCCAGGCTTCGCCGCGCAGTCTGGCCGAGGCGATCGCCGGAGCGGGGTTCCGGGTGCCGTCGGATGTTTTCGATCTGGCGATTTCCGGCATGACCTGCGCCGCTTGTTCGACCCGGCTGGAAAAGGTGCTGCGCAAGGTTCCTGGCGTGGGGGAGGCGTCGGTCAATTTGGCTACGGAGAAAGCCCATATCGAGGCTTTGTCGGGCGCGGTGACCGTGTCCGCCCTGGTGATGGCGGTGGAAAAAGCCGGTTTCGCTGCGGCCCCGATCCTGGATGGGCAGGGGGGCGATGACGAAGACAAGGTTCGCCGAGCCGCCCGCCATGGCTTGCTGCTGGTTTTGGCCTCGGGCCTGCTGACCCTGCCGCTGGTGGGGCAGATGGTGCTGGAATTGCTCGGGCGCCATCTGATGCTGCCGGGCTGGGTGCAGATGGCGCTGGCTCTGCCGGTGCAGTTCGTCATCGGCTGGCGCTTTTATGAAGGAGCCTGGAAGTCCCTGCGGGGCGGTGCCGGCAATATGGATGTGCTGGTGGTGTTGGGCACCAGCGCCGCCTTTGGCCTGTCGGCCTGGACGGTGCTGACCGGCCATGGGCACGAGCCGCTTTATTTCGAAGCCTCGACGGTGGTGATCACCCTGGTTCTGCTGGGCAAATGGCTGGAAGCGCGGGCCAAGCGCGGGGCCGCCTCGGCCATCCGCGCCCTGATGCAGTTGCGGCCCAACACGGCGCGGGTCGAGCGTGACGGCCAGTTGGTGGAAATTCCGGCTGATTCCGTCGCCCTGGGCGAGGTGGTGGTGATCCGCCCCGGCGAACGGGCGGCGGTGGATGGTCGGGTCATCGACGGCGAAAGCGCCATGGATGAAAGCCTGCTGACCGGCGAAAGTATGCCGGTGGCCAAGGGGCCGGGCGATGATGTGACCGCCGGGGCGGTCAATGCCGATGGCCTGTTGCGGGTCGAGGCTACGGCGGTGGGCGCCGGTTCGACCATTGCCCGCATCATCCATCTGGTGGAAAGCGCCCAGGCCAGCAAGGCTCCGGTGCAGCGGCTGGTGGATATGATCTCGGCCATCTTCGTGCCGGTGGTGGTGGTGCTGGCGGTTTTGACCTTCGCCGGGTGGATGCTGCTGGCTCACGACGCCCAGGCGGCTTTTGCCGCCGCCGTCGCTGTATTGGTGATTGCCTGTCCCTGCGCTTTGGGCCTGGCGACGCCCACCGCCATTATGGTGGGAACCGGCGTGGCGGCGCGTCACGGCATTCTCATCAAAGACGCCGAAGCCCTTGAACGGGCCCATAAAGTCACCGCCATTCTGTTCGACAAGACCGGCACTTTAACCGAGGGCCGCCCCGCTGTGACCGAGATTATCGCTGCCGATGGCGATCGTTACCGGCTCTTGCAGCTGGCTGCCGCCGCTCAGGCGGGGTCGGAACATCCTTTGGCCCGCGCCGTGCTGCAAGAGGCCAAGGCCGAGGGCATTACCCCGGTTCCGCCGCAAAGCTTCCGCGCCTTGCCGGGGCTGGGACTGGAGGCGGTGGTGGAGGGGCGCAGCCTGTTGATCGGCAGTCGTCGCCTGATGCGCCAAAGCGGCATTGATGTCTTGAGCCATGAAGAACGGGCCGCCGAGTTGGAGGCCATGGGCCAAAGCGTTATCTGGCTGGCCGAGAGCGGACGAGTGCTGGGCATCATGGCCCTGGCGGATTCCCTGAAATTGGGAGCGGCTCCCGC
>Ga0209415_10012798_pt1 | contig 13930 bp, 11 predicted proteins | sample PeaSoiSIISIP2007_FD_187696 | JGI IMG/M metagenome (GOLD analysis project Ga0209415, IMG submission 187696) | Peat soil microbial communities from Weissenstadt, Germany - SII-SIP-2007 (SPAdes) (version 2) | ecosystem: Environmental > Terrestrial > Soil > Wetlands > Peat | place: Germany... | reverse complement strand
ACGGTGCTTCGACGAGAATCACTTACGGAATGAAGAACCTCACCCATCTGACCAGCGACGAGCGGCCGGAAGCGCTCAAGCCCGGCGAGCGCTACACGGTCGCGGTCAAGCTGAACGACATCGCCCACGCCTTCGCCGCGGGCAACCGCATCCGCGTCGCGCTTTCGACCACCTATTGGCCGATGGTCTGGCCATCGCCGGAGCCGGTGACACTGACGGTCTTTACGTCTCAAAGCCGTCTCGAGTTGCCGACGCGCCCGCCGCGGCCCGAGGATACCAAGCTGGCGCCGTTTGCTGCCGCCGAAGCGGCGCGGCCGCTCGCCAAGACCTATCGCCGGCCGTCCGGCGAGCGGCGCTGGGTGGAACATGACTTGGGCGGGGAAACCACGACTTATCACACCCTGGATGACGCGGGCGATTTCACCATCGACCCCATCGGCCTCGATACCGACGCGGTCCAGCACCTGTCCTATCGGATCCGGGAGGGCGATCCGCTCTCGGCCGAGATCGAGATTACGGACAGCTACAAGCTCGGCCGCGGCGACTGGCGTACCCGCACCGAGACCCGCACAGTGATGCGCTGCGACAAGACCCACTTCATCCTAGAAGCAACCCTCGACGCCTATGAGGGCGAAACCCGCGTTCTGTCCCGGAACTGGAGCGAGCGGATTGCACGGGATTTCAACTGAGGCACAGCTTCGCAAGCCGCCCTTGCGCGACCCAGTCGAAGAGCTTCCCGGCTGGGCTGCACGCGCGATCCTGCTCGAAGGCGGATACAGACGCGTCCTATAGTGCGGGATTGCGGGATTCGCTGGGGCTCAGCGATGGATAGCAGTACCAGGCGCCGATATTCGCCGCCGCTCGAATGGCTGGGGACGGGCTGCCGCCGGTTCTGTACGGCCATGGCGCGGCTCGAAGCCGGCCTGGCCCTTCCAGCCGAGCGGAATTTCAATATTGCCGTTCTCGCGGCCTATGTCCTGGTCGCCGGGACGACGATGCTCGGGCATGAGATGTTTCGCGACGAGATCCAAGCCTGGCTGATCGCGCGCGACAGCAGCTCGGTTGCCGATCTGGTCCGCAACCTCCGCTACGAGAACCAGCCGGCGCTCTGGTACCTGCTTCTGATGCCATTGACGCGCGTGAGCCGCAATCCCGTCCTGATGCAGGGGCTGCAGTTTGCGCTGGCGTCCACCGCCGTGGCTGTCGTCCTGTGGCGAGCGCCGCTGACGCGTCTCGAGCGGCTGCTGTTTCCTTTCGGCTTCTACATCTTGTTCGAATTCGGCGTGAAGAGCCGCAGCTACATGCTGGGATTCCTCATCGTCGCGCTCTTCTGTGCCCTTTGGCAGCGGCGACGGGACCATCCGCTGATCATGGCCGGCCTGCTGGGCGCATTGGCCAATGTGCATGCGATCTGCGTCATCCTGTCAGCCGGCGCGGCTTGCGCACTCATCGTCGATCGCATGACTGCAGACGCTGTTCGGCCGGCCGCTCGGCGATTCGATTGGCGCCAGGATATACCGGCGATTTTCATTCTGGGCCTTGGCTGGGTCTTGTCGGCCGTGGTGGGACTTCCGCCCAGCGACGAGGGCTTTGCCCCTCGCTGGTATTTCAATCTGTACCTCAACCATCTCACGGGATCCTTGCGCGCGCTTGGTGCCTTGCTCGGTTCGGAAGGCTGGCTGGTGGTCGTCGCCAGCATCGTCATTTTCTCTATCTTGATTCGACGGCGGCGCAATTGCCCGGTTGCGGCGACATTGTTGTTCGTTTCCGTCGGAGGTTGCCTGGCGCTCTTCTATGCGAAGTACGCCGGCCTGATCTGGGACCATGGCTTCATTTACGTCGCATTCCTGGCAGCAGTCTGGATCGAAAGGGCTCAATCGAAGGCGCTCGCCGCCGCGCCGACGAGGGCGGGCCTTTTCGTTCCGCCCGCTGTCCTTGTGATGGTGCTTATTGTCCAAGCCTGGTTCGGCCTCGTCGCGACGATGCGGGATCTTGCGAGGCCCTATTCCAATGCCTATGCGGTCGCCCGGTTCATTCGCGCGCAGGGCTGGCAGGATGAACCCATCGCGGGCATTCCCGACGAGAGCGCCAGCGCGGTCCTCGGTTACCTGGAAGCGGACCGCATCTACTACGCAAAAACTCAGCGCTGGGGTTCGTTCGTGATTTGGGATCGCAAATGGCTGAGCCCCATCGACGATGCCGCAGTGATCCAAGGCATCGACGCTCTCGGACCTCACGTCACGGTCGTCGCCAGCTGGTTCGATGTGAGCCAGCTGCAGGCCTACGGATTTCGTGTGGTTCGGCGATTTACCGGCTCCGTCATCGGCGAGGACTACACCATTTATCGCCGTGGGCCTTGAAGCCTCTTGCGCCGGACGGCTTAGGAAACGCTTCGATCGAAGCCTATGCGACTACCCGCCGGCAAGACGAGGCAGAAGGAAGACCTCGCTGCCGGGCGGGATGGGCTGGAACCAGGCGTCCCGATAGATCTTTCCGTCGATGGAGACGGAAACGCCCCGGTCGAGCTGCGGCTTCAGGCCAGGGTAGTTCTCTCCCAGGCGCGATAGCAATTCGCGGATATTGGCCGCCTCGACCTCGACCGTGGTCGCCCCACCGGTCGCCGACTTCAGCGACCCCCAGAGCACGACCTGGACCATCAGCGCCGGTGCGCGGCCCCCATCGCCTTCAGGATCTTGGGCGGCGACATGGGAATCTCCATCATCCGCACCTTGGCCGCGGCCGAGACGGCATTGGCCACCGCCGCCAGGGGCGGAACGATGGAAGTCTCGCCGACGCCTCGGAGCCCATAGGGATGGCCGGGGTTGGGCACCTCGACGATCACCGTGTCGATCATGGGCAGGTCTGACGCGACCGGAATCCGGTAGTCGAGGAAGCCCGCGTTCTGCAGCTTGCCGTCGGCGCCGTAGATGTATTCCTCGTTGAGGGCCCAGCCGATGCCCTGGACGGCGCCACCCTGATATTGCCCTTCCACGTAGCTCGGATGGATCGCCTTGCCGGCGTCCTGGATGACCGTGTAGCGGGTGACGCGGGTGAAGCCGGTTTCCGGATCGATCTCGACGTCGCACAAATGGGTCGAGAAGCTGACGCCCGCACCTTCGGCATTCACCTCGCAATGTCCGGCGATCGGCCCGCCCGTGTTGGCGGCGACCTTGGCGATGTCGGCGAGCGACAAGGGCGGGAAGTCGCCGGCGTTGGCCCCGGCGGGCTTGGCATGGCCGTTTTCCCAGACGACGGCCTCGGGCGAGATGCCCCACATCTGGGCCGCCCGTCCGCAGAGCTTCTTTACTGCGTCGCGCGCCGCCTGGATCGTCGCCATGCCGGTGGAGAATGTCACCCGGCTGCCTTCCGAGATGTCGTTGTAGCCGAGCGAGCTGGTGTCGGCGACGATCGTGCGGACCTGGTCATAACCGATGCCGAGTTCCTCGGCCGCCATCAGGCACATGGAGGCGCGCGAGCCCCCGATGTCTGGCGTGCCTACCGCAAGCGCGACGGTGCCGTCGATGTTGATGTTGAGCGAGACGCAAGTCTGGCCGCCGAAGTTGAACCAGAACCCGCTGGCAACGCCGCGACCCTGATTCGGTCCCAGCGGCGCCTTGTAATGCGGATGGGCCTTGGCCGCCTCGATGGTCGCTCTGAGCCCGATCGACCCATAGGTCGGCCCGTAGGAAGACTCCGTTCCTTCGCGGGCCGCGTTCTTCAGCCGGACCTCGATCGGGTCCATGCCGATCTTCTGGGCGAGCTCGTCGATGACGCTCTCCACCCCGAAGGCCGAGATGGGTGCGCCGGGCGCGCGGTAGGCGGCCTGCTTCGGCCGGTTCACCACCACGTCCCAGCCGACGGCCCGGACATGCTCAAGGTCATAGCAGGCGAAGGCCGACATGGCGCCCATGTCGACCGGCGATCCGGGGAAGGCACCGCCCTGGTATTTCAGCACCGCGTCGGCAGCCGTGATCCGGCCATCTTTCTTGGCCCCGATCTTGACCCAGACGGTAGCGCTCGAGGTCGGGCCGCTGGCGCGGAACACCTCCTCGCGGCTCATCACGACCTTCACCGGCTTGCCGGCCTTGCGCGAGAGAGCCAGGGCCACCGGCTCGATGAAGACGGTCGTCTTGCCGCCGAACCCCCCGCCGATTTCCGAGGCGGTGACCCGGAGCTTGGACACGTCCATGCCGAGAAGCGAGGCGCAGACATTGCGCACGGCATAGTGGCCCTGGGTGCAAACCCAGAGCTCGCCTTGCCCGTCGTTGGCGACGCTGGCGAGGCAGGCATGGGGCTCGATATAGCCCTGGTGGGCCGCCTCGCTCTTGAACTTGCGCTCGACCACGACATCGGCCTCGGCGAAGCCTTTTGCCACGTCGCCATGGCCGAACTCATGGCGCTTGGCGACGTTGGAAGGCTTCTTCGGCGTCGGTTCGATGCCCTGGGTGAACAGGTCGGCATGAAGCACGGGCGCGCCCGGCTTCATCGCCTCCTCGACGTCGGTGACGTGAGGCAGGATTTCATAGTCGACCTTGATCAGCTTCAAGGCCATGCGGGCGGTGGCCGCGTCGACCGCCGCCACGGCCGCCACCGCATGCCCATCGTAGAGGGCCTTGTCGCGCGCCATGACGTTGCGCGACACGTCGCGCAGGTCGCCTTCGATTTCCTTGAAGTCGTCGCGGGTGACGATGGCCTTCACGCCGGCAAGGGCGAGCGCCTTCTTGATGTCGATCTTGCGGATGCGGGCGTGGGCGTGGGGGCTGCGCAGCACCTTGCCCACCAGCATACCGGGCGCCGACAAGTCGGCGCCGAATTTGGCGCGGCCGACGACCTTGTCGATGCCGTCCGGCCGGTTCGGCCGGCTGCCCACGAGACGGAAGCTTTGGCCCTTCGGATTGTCCAGAGGCATTATCGACCCTCCCTCATTTCGGCGGCGGCGCTCATGACCGCGCGCACGATCTTGTCATAGCCGGTGCAACGACAGAGATTGCCCGCGAGCCAGAAGCGGACTTCGTGCTCGGACGGGTTCGGATTCTTTTCCAGCAGCGCCTTGGAGGCAACCAGGAAGCCCGGCGTGCAGACGCCGCACTGGAGCGCAGCATGCTCGATGAACTTGCGCTGGAGCGGGTGGAGCTGGTCGCCCTCTGCGATCCCTTCCACGGTGCGCACCTGCCGGCCCTCGGCCTCGGCCCCCAGGACCAGGCAGGAGCAGACCAGGCGCCCGTCGAGAGTCACGCTGCAGGCCCCGCAATCGCCGGTGCCGCAGCCTTCCTTGCTGCCGGTGAGGCCGAGCCGGTCGCGCAGCACGTCCAACAGGGTCTCCTCGGCAGCGCAAAGGTACTCGACCGGGTCGCCGTTGATGGTGGTCGAAACGCGGATCTTGCTCATTTACCTCTCCTGGCGCGCTCCAGCGCCATCTTGGCGGCCCGGCGGGCAAGCACGCCCGCGACCTTGATGCGGAACTCCTTGGTCCCGCGCTTGTCATCGATCGGCCGGCAGGCCGCCGAAGCGGCCGCGGCCAGCTTGTCCAGCGCCTTATCGTCGACCTTGGTGCCGATGAGCGCGGCGGCGGCTTCCTCGACCAATAGGACCCTTGCGGCCACGGCGCCGAGCGCTACCCGCGCCTGCCGGCAGACCCCATCCGGGCCAAGGGTGAGGCTGACCCCGGCGCCGACCACGGCAATGTCCATTTCGGTGCGCGGGATGAAGCGCAGATAGGCGTCGCCGGAGCGCGGCGGGCGCTTGGGCAGATGGATCGATTCCACGATCTCGCCCTTGCGCAGCGAGGTCTTGCCGGGGGCGACGGCCACGTCCTCGACCGGAATTTCACGCCGGCCCTTGGGCCCGACGATGATCGCCTTGGCGCCCGCGGCGACCATGGCGGGAACGCTGTCGGCGGCCGGCGAAGCATTGCAGAGGTTGCCGACCACGGTGGCGCGGCCCTGGATCTGGGTCGAGCCGATCAGCTTCGCCGCCTCGACCACACCCGGCCAGGCCTTGCGGAGGCCGGCATGCTCGCCCAGCAAGGCGCTGGGCACCGCGCCGCCGATGCGGATTCCGCTGGCAACTGGCGTGATCTTGCCCATGGCCTGGATCCGCTTGATGTCGACGACCAGATCGGGCTCGACATGGCCGGAGCGCAGCCGGACCAGCAGATCGGTGCCGCCGGCGAGCACATGGGCGACACCCTTGGCCTTCGCCATCAAGGCGACCGCCTCTTTGGTCGTTTTCGGGGCTTCATATCTCATGCGAGCATCCTGGGAATTGGCGTTCAACCGGACGGGCAAGCTAGCACAAAACCGCCGGGGTCTGTCACGCCGTCGCGAAGGCCCGGTCCGGTACCGGCTTTCGTAGAACGTCGGTACACCGTCTTAGGTTTTAGTACCGGATTCACGCAGAAATTCGCGACAATGTCCCGAGTCACGAATTTCTGCGATCCGATACTAGGATTGCCGGGCATTCCGGTAGAACCGCCAGGCCGTCCCGACCATGGTATCCATGTCCGAAAGCCTGGTCGAGAAGCCCAACAGGCGCCTGGCCGCGGCGGGGTCGGCGTAGAGCGCCGGCGCGTCGCCCGGTCGGCGCGGCCGCCTGACGCTCGGCACTTTCCGGCCGGTCACCCGTTCGATGCTGGCGACCGCCTCGAGCACCGAGACCCCGCGGCCGGCGCCGAGATTCAAGGTGGCGCTGGCGCCGCCCTTGATCAAATGGTCGAGGGCAAGCAGATGGCCCGTGGCAAGGTCGCTGACATGGACATAGTCGCGGATGCAGGTGCCGTCGGGGGTCGGGTAGTCGTCGCCATAGATCTCGAGCCTCGCGGTCTCTCCTGCCACGGCCTTGAGCGCCATTGGGATGAGATGGGTGGCGGTCTTGCGCTGGTCGCCGATTTCACCGTCGGGATCGGCGCCGGCGGCATTGAAATAGCGCAAAGCCACATAGGCGAGGCCATGGGCGGCCGCCTCGTCGGCGAGGACCTCCTCGACCATCAGCTTGCTGCGGCCATAGGGGTTGATGGGCGCCGTCGGCGCCGTTTCCGGGATCGGCAGGGGCGGCGACGCGCCGTAGACCGCGCTGGTGCTGGAGAAGACGATCTTGCGCACGCCGACCTGGCGCATGGCATCGAGCAGGCCAAGCGTGGCGCAGACATTGTTTCGGTAGTACGCGACGGGCTCAGCCACGGAGTCGGCGACGCTGGTCGAGCCGGCGAAATGCATCACCGCTTCGGCCCCCGATTGGCGCAGGCTCTCGGCCACCAACCCCACATCGGCGATGTCGCCCACGATCAGGCGACCCCATTTGACGGCCCGAGCGGTCCCTTGGGACAGATTGTCGAAGGCAACGGGCTCTATCCCGGCGGCGGCGAGCGCCTTGCAGACATGGCTGCCGATGTAGCCGGCACCGCCCGTAACCAGCACTCGCAACTTGCAGCCCTCGCCTGTTCAGCCCGGCCGGCCATTCGGAAGGATATCTCCGGCCGAGCTTGGCCCGGCCGCCAACCTCGGCTTCTATGCCCGGAATTGCTTGGCCGAGGCAACCCGGATTTTGCGCCTTTCTTGTCTCGCTTCGGGCCATCGGCAACAATGGGTCGCCGCCCGGCCTCGGCCGGAGCCGGCAGGAGATGGGGTCGGCATGGCGCGCGAGGCCAGAGCGGATGTAGAGCTTTCGATCGTGCTCCCGGCCTACAACGAGGCGGCCAATGTGGCGACCATGACGGCGCGGTTGACTGAGATCGCCGGGCCGCTCGGGACCTTCGAAATCCTCTTCATTGACGACGGGTCGAGCGACGGCACATTGGGGGAGATCAAGGCCCTGGCCCGAGGGACCGACGCCGTGCGCTTTGTCTCCTTTACCCGCAATTTCGGTCATCAGGCCGCGCTCAGGGCGGGGCTCTGCCATGCGCGCGGGCGCGCCGTCGTGCTGATGGACTGCGACTTCCAGCACCCGCCGGAGCTGTTGCCGGCGCTGGTGGCGGAATGGCGCAAGGGCGCCAAGGTCGTGACCACGACGCGCCGGGACGAGCCGGCCAACCACGGCTTCTGGAAGCGGGCCACCTCGCGCCTTTTCTATCGCATCCTGAACGCCATCGGCGACGTGCGCATCGAGCCGGGCAGCGCCGACTTCCTGCTCCTCGATCGCCAGGTCGTCGACACGGTCAATGGCTTCAAGGGCCCGGACATGTTCCTGCGCGGCCTGGTGCGCTGGCTCGGATTCCCGCTCGTCACCCTCGCCTATGAGGCCGGCCCGCGCCAGGCGGGCGAATCCAAGTTCACTTTCGGACGCATGGCGAGCCTGGCCGCGGCCGGCATCGTCGCCCACAGCCTGAGGCCGCTCCGGCTCGCCATCTATCTGGCCTTCGGCTTCGTCGCCATCGGCTTTCTCCTGCTCGTCTATTCGGTCGTGAGCTTCCTGTGGATCGCCCATACGGTGGCGGGCTGGACCTCTCTCATGGGAACCATCGCCATCATCGCCGCGGCGCAGATGCTGGTGCTCGGCATCATCGGGGAATATGTGGGCCGGAACCTCCGAGAGGCGCGACAATGGCCGGCTTATGTGGTGGCCGAAGCGTCCCCGGAGGGAGAATCTGCGGAGGGCTGAGCGCCACCTTCTCGCCGCCAGAGCCCGGGCAACAAGAAACCCAGGAAGACGATGCAGGCCAGCGGCTTGAACCAGAGCTTCGTGGCCTGGAGGACCAGCGTGCCGTAGCCGTCGCTTCCGAAGGCAAAGCAGAGAACGACGAGGCAAACCGCGATCCATGCGGGCCGGCGTCGCACCAGCGCCAGGGCCGCCGAGGCCGCGGCGATGCCGGCGAGCGCACCGAAGGTGTTTTCCTCGTTGGCCGGGTTGAACAGCATCAAGTAGCAGACGGCGAGGGCAAGGATGTAAAACGCCGCGAGCTGGCGGCCATGGCGCTCGCGAGCGACCCGGGCCAGTCCGAATGTCGCCAGCGCGGCCGCCAGGCGAAGCGCCGTCATGACAGCGGGCGGGAGCGCCAGCCCGAACTTGACCATCATCATGCCGAACTCGGACCAGGGCCCCACCGCTGCGCCATAGGCAATGCCATATTGCTCCGCCATGGCGCGGTATTGGCCGGCGACATAGCCGGGACCGGCGGTAAGGAAGGGAAGCAGGAGAACGACCGCGAGCGCGACGATCAAGCGCCAGAGCATCGGCCGGTAAAGCGCGCCGGATAAGAGAATGAGCACGATGGCGAGCGGCTTCAGGGCTACCGCAAGGCCGAGCCATAGGCTGGCGCGGTTCCATTTCTCTTCGGCCATGTCGGCGACGGCGTGGATCATGAGCGCGGTCATGATGGTGGTCGCCTGACCATTTCGGATCATGCCGGCCGAGCCCGGGATGGCGAGGAGAAGCATGATGCCCAGGACCAGGCGCGCCTTGTCCGGCTCGATCAACCGTGCCATCCGCCATAATCCCGCCGTGAGCGCGGCGAAGGAGAGCCAGCGCCAGAATAAGTCGCCGAGTGGTGCACCCAGCAGGTGGAAGGGGCTGAATAGCAGTGTGAAGACGGGGAGATAGTAGAAGCTCTCGATGCCGTGCGAGTAGATGTCGCGCCGGTTCCACCACGCCGCCACGGCCTCATGGAACCAGGGCGTAACGGAATGAGCCTCGGGCCTCAACGCCACCATCACGCTCACGACACCGATCAGGCTGAGCCAGCAGCCCCAGCCTGTCCGTTCGATGTTCGCCGTCGACATCAGGCTTGCGATTCGCCTGCCTGCGCCGTGGGCATTTATCTCACCAACCTTCACCACGCTATGTCCCGCTCTTTCGTTTGCCTGGCTTGCAGGTACAGGGCGTGGTCAGCCATGGGTTTCGATCTTGTCGGCGTCGCCAAGCCATGCCGGGCGATACCGCAGAAGAACCGCACCGGCAATCAAGACGAAGTAGAAGAGGGCTATGGCTGGTTTCAGCCAGGGATCAAATCCCTTGCCCCAGGGCACTCCCAAGGCCACTCCTGCCGCCAACAGGAGCCATCCGAGCTTCGCGTAGGACTCTCGCGTGATTGCAAGACCGGCGCTTACCCCGATCGCAGGGGTCAGGGCGACATATGAAACGGATTCGCAGCGAGGATTGAACAAGGTCAGGTACAGCAAGCCCAACGCGAGCGCCATGAAGCTCAGACTCGACTGATTTACATTTCTTGCGCGGATCGCGATGGCTAGCATCGTGACGGCGGCCAGGGCACGCAACAGCAGTTGGCCGCCGACCGCGAGCCGTATTTGCAGCGCGTCGAGGAGCGTAGAAATATCGGCCAGCCAGGGCCAAGCACCTCGCGGAGGCTGGCCGGCGATCATCAGCTTGTCCAGGGCCGCATGATATACGGCCAGAACCATGCCCGGCTGGGGATAGAGAAAGGGAAGGAGGAGTGCGACGGAGAGTGCGACCAACAGCGGTTTGCGAAGCGAGGGATAGAGAACGAAGGCCAGGCCGAAGACCGATAGGGCAACCGGCTTGAATGCCACCGCGATGGCCAATTCCGCCGCGGCGCGGTTCCATCGGGCCAGTTTGAGATCCGCGGCGGCATGGAGCAACAGGCCGGTCATGACGACCTGTGCCTGGCCATCCGGCAGGTTGGCCTTGGCGCCGAACCAGACGACGATGAACGCTATCCCCAGCACCTGCCAAGGGTGGCCGGGCGCCAGCAGCCGGGACATCCGATAGAGTCCGGAAGCGTAAAGGCCGGCAGAGAACAAACACCACAGGACGCCGCCGACCGCGCGGCCGCAAAGCGCGAAAGGGGTGAACAGAACGATAGTCGCCGGAAGGTAATCAAAGCCTTGAATGCCGGGGGGATAGGGATTGTTGCCGGACCACCAATTCCGCACCGCGCCCGCGTATATCTGGTAGCTCTCTTGGGAGGCAACGCCGAGGGCGATTCTGAAGACCGTTACCAACACAAGGAGCAGGAAGGCCGCCGCCGGCACAAGAACAAGAACTCGCTGCATCGGCGGTAGGGACCGCGTCGTTTCCGCTGACAACACTGTCCGGTTGGCCCTCTATGCAGTCATCTGCTTGCGACCGCTAGCGGCCGGATTCACTCGGTCGATCTGCTCCGTCCGTCGGCGTTGTCTAAGATAGCGCCTGCGCCTGCATTGTACAGGCGGCCCATCCAACTTCCGCTGCCTCGCCCGGATGCTATGCTGGGCCGGCGTGGGCTTAGAGGAGTAAGACGCATGAATGCGTTGCCGAGAGTCGCGGTGATCACGGGTGCGGGCACGGGGATCGGCCGGCAGGCGGCGCTGGCGCTCATGCGCGAAGGCTATGCGGTCATCCTCGCCGGGCGCAGGCGCGAGCCTCTGGAGGAAACCTCCGCTGAGGCCAAGCGCCTGGGAACCCGCGCGCTGGTCGTGCCCACCGACGTCGGCAGGCCCGCCTCGGTCAAGGCGCTGTTCGCCAAGACGAAGAAGGCCTTCGGCCGACTGGATATCCTGTTCAACAATGCCGGCGTGTTCGGAACCGCGGCATTGCTCGAGGATCTGACTCCGGAGCAGTGGAAGGAAGTGGTGGACGTCAACCTGACCGGCGCCTTTCTCTGCACCCAGGAGGCCTTCCGCCTGATGAAGAGCCAGCGCCCACGGGGCGGGCGAATCATCAATAACGGCTCGATCTCGGCCCACAGCCCGCGTCCGAACTCCGCGCCCTATACCGCGACGAAGCACGCGATCACGGGTCTCACCAAATCCACCTCCCTCGATGGCCGCAAGTACGACATCGCCTGTGGCCAGATCGACATCGGCAACACCGCCACCGAGATGACTCGCAGCATGAAGAAGGGCATCGCCCAGGCCGATGGATCGAGCAAGGTCGAGCCGACCTTCGACGTGGAGCATGTCGGGCGAGCGATCGCTTACATGGCGAGCCTGCCGTTGGACGCCAATGTGCAGTTCCTGACCGTCATGGCGACCAAGATGCCTTTCATCGGCCGGGGCTGAGCCGACCCCGGCGGCGAGGCCGCAAGGCATTGGACTCCCCTGCAAATATTATGGGCTTGGGGGCCGTCTTCCCGGCCCGCGCCGAGCATCGGAGAAATCCCTATAGTAAGCTTCAAGTGGCCGGCGTATGTTATTGTGGCATTTAGGGGATATCCCCAAAGGCGTACGAGCGGGGGTCTATCGACAATGTCGCGGTCTCTTCCTGTGGCCTTGGTCACCCTGGATATCTTGCTGGCGGGCTGCGCATCGCAGACGAGCCTTGCCACCAATCCGGCGCCGGCACCGCAAACGGCCTGGGCCGGCTGGTCCCAAGTGGCGGCGGACACGGGCTTCCTGCTGGCCTCGGCGCCGGTCCGGCCTCAACTGCCGGCGGCGCCCAAGGGACCGCATTATGTTCTGGGCGATCCCTATCAGTTCGATGGCACTTGGTATCGTCCGGAGGCGGATTATGGCTATGAGGAATCCGGGCTCGCCTCGATCTATGACCCGGGCAACAACGGGCAGCTGACGGCGGACGGCGAGGTCTATAGCGACAGCGCGCTTACGGCCGCCCACAAGACCTTGCCGCTGCCGAGCATGGTGCGGGTCACGAATCTCGACAACGGCAAGTCGGTCCAAGTCCGCGTCAATGACCGCGGTCCCTTCGTCGATGACCGCCTCATCCAGCTGTCCCGCCATGCCGGCGAAATGCTGGGCATCAACGCGGGCGATGCGGTTCGGGTGCATGTGGAGATCATGGCGGCCGAAAGCCAGGCGCTCGCCATGGGCCTTGGCGCCAGCGGGCGCGATGTGATCCAGAGCCTGCCGGCGGTGCCTTCGCCGAAGCTCTCCGTCCAGCCGCTGAGCGCCGAGCTGCCGACGCTCCGGCCGGAAACCTCCGAGACGAGTCCCGGCGATATGACTGAGGGCGCGACCGGCCCTGAACAGGCGGGCCCGAGTAGCGTTTCGAAAATCGTGATCGGTCCCCAATACGCCTCGGCCGATGCCAGCATGCCGCCGTCAACGCTCGACCAGGCAGCCGGCGCTCGCTACGTCATAGGCGAACCCTATCAGTTCGACGGCACCTGGTACCGGCCCGCGGTCGACTACGGCTACGACGCGACGGGAAGCGCGGTGGTCTACGATGCCGGCGCGAACGGAGAGACGACCGCGAACGGCGAAATCTATCAGGATGCCGCGCTGACGGCGGCCCATAAGACCTTGCCGCTGCCGAGCCTGGTCCAGGTGACCAATCTGGACAACGGCCGCAGCGTCACGGTCAGGGTCAACGATCGCGGACCCTTCGTGGACAGCGAGCTGATCCAGCTTTCCCGTGGCGCCGGGGCGGCGCTCGGGATCAATCCGGGCGATGTCGTGCGCGTGCGCGTCCAGATCAGGGCGGATGAGAGCCGGAAGCTGGCTTCCTCGTTTGCCGCGGACGGTGGCCTCAAACAGAACCCGCCCGTCCTGCCGGGAACCAATACGGCCGAGATGCCGAAACTCCAGCATCAAGTCGTGATCGGGCCGCAGTTCGCCGCACTCGACGGCGCCTTTGTCGCCGACCTGCAGCCCGTGCGCATTCCGGATGCCGATCCCCAGGCCGCTGCCGGACAATCCCTCGATTGGAAAGCCGATGAGCTGGGCGTCGACCTCGATCTCACCAGGCTTGCGGCATCCGGCCAGCCCGCGCTCGTCTTGTCTCTGCAAGGTCGGATTCAACCCAGCCCGGCGACTACCAAGCCCGCGGCGAGTTCCAACCAGGCCCGTATCTTCGTCCAGGCCGGCGCCTTCCGTCAGCTTGCCAATGCCGAACGCGTGCGCCGCAGTCTGGCAGATCTGGGGGAGGTATCCCTCGTCACCGAGTCCTGGAACGGCAGCGAAGTCAATTGCGTGCGGCTCGGGCCTCTCGCTTCGGCACTCGACGCCCAGCATGTGATGGACCGGCTGACGGACAGGGGCTATGCCGACAGCTGGCTGCTGATCGAATAGCTATCCTTCGC
>Ga0209415_10012796_pt1 | contig 13931 bp, 13 predicted proteins | sample PeaSoiSIISIP2007_FD_187696 | JGI IMG/M metagenome (GOLD analysis project Ga0209415, IMG submission 187696) | Peat soil microbial communities from Weissenstadt, Germany - SII-SIP-2007 (SPAdes) (version 2) | ecosystem: Environmental > Terrestrial > Soil > Wetlands > Peat | place: Germany... | reverse complement strand
TCGAGACCAACCGCAAGAAGATCGAGGCGCTCTACGATGCCCGGTTCGGGCGGATGTGGGAGTTCTATCTCGCCGGCAGCGAGGTCGCCTTCCGCCACATGAACCAGATGGTGTTCCAGCTCCAGCTGGCGAAGCGCCAGGATGCGGTTCCGCTGACCCGCGACTACGTCACCGAATTCGAGCGGGAGAACGCGGGCCGGGTCGTCTCGGCTTGACAGGCGGACGCGAATCAATCCACGCAATTTGATTCTATGCACAGGCTCGGCGCCACAATCGTCGAATGACGACTGATCGGTCCTGTTAGGGTCGGCCGATGGAAGCAAAGACCACGGGCAACAGCCGCAACGTCACGCCGCTGCGCCAGACGGATGAACTGCCGGCGCGCGTCCCGCCCCACAACTACGAGGCGGAGATGGCGCTCCTGGGCGCGATCCTCGCCAACAACCTGGTCTTCGACAAGGTCAACGAGTTCCTGCGCCCCGATCACTTCGCCGACGCGCTGCACGGGCGCATCTACGAGGCGGCCGGCAAGCTGATCGAGCGCGGCCAGATCGCCAACGTGCTGACTTTGAAGAACCTGTTCGACCAGGACCCGGCCCTGGTCGAGCATGGCGGAGCGCAATACCTCGCCCGCCTCGCCGCCTCGGTCGTCACCATCATCAATGCCGAGGACTACGGCCATGCCATCCATGACCTGCATCTGCGCCGGCAGCTGATCGCGCTGGGCGAGGACGTGGTCAACGACGCCCATACCCATGACCTCGATCTTTCCGCCCTGCAGCAGGTCGAAACGGCGGAAGAGAAGCTGTTCCGCCTGGCCGAGACCGGCGATACCGAGGGAGGCCTCAGGCCGCTGACCGATGCCCTGACCGGGGCCATCAACATGGCCGAGGCGGCGGTCAAGCGCGAAGGCCATGTGACCGGCGTCACCACGGGCCTCATCGATCTCGACAAGAAGCTGGGCGGGCTCCAGCCCTCGGACCTGATCATCCTGGCCGGCCGGCCTTCCATGGGCAAGTCGGCGCTGGCCACCAACATCGCCTTCAACGCCGCCCGCGCCTATGAGGAGACGACCGGACCCGCGGGTGAGACCAAAGTGGTGAACGGCGCCAAGGTCGCCTTCTTCTCCCTCGAGATGTCGGCCGAGCAGCTCGCGACCCGCATCCTGGCCGAGCGGACCGAGATCTCCTCGGACCGGATCCGTCGCGGCGAGATCAGCCGGGATGACGATTTCTCCCGGCTGGTGGCAGCGGCCCAGGAGCTGCAGAGACTGCCCTTGTTCATCGACGACACGCCGGGCATCAGCATCGCGGCGCTGCGCACCCGGAGCCGGCGCCTGAAGCGGCGCCACGGCCTCGGGCTCATCGTGGTCGACTATCTCCAGCTCATGCGCCTGCCGGCCGGCCTCAAGCCGGAGAACCGCGTGCAGGAGGTCTCGGAGATCACCCGCGGGCTCAAGGCCATTGCCAAGGAGCTGAACCTGCCGGTGCTGGCCCTGGCCCAGCTCTCCCGTGCCGTCGAGCAGCGCGAAGACAAGCGTCCGCAACTCTCGGACCTCAGGGAATCGGGCTCGATCGAACAGGACTCCGACGTGGTCATGTTCATCTATCGCGACCAGTACTACCTTGAGCGCAGCGAGCCGAAGCAGCGCGAGGACGAGGCCAATGACCGGTTCGCCAAGCGCCATGACGACTGGGTCCAGCGCTGCGAGCACGCGCACAACAAGGCCGAGATCAATATCGCCAAGCAGCGCCACGGCCCCATCGGCACGGTCGAGCTTCGCTTCGAGGGGGTGGTGACGAAGTTCGACAATCTCGTGCTCGACGACCGTCTGTCGGATGGCTAAGGCAGCCACGGGCGACGACCGGCCCGTTCTCACGATCGACCTTGCCGCCATCGTCGCCAATTGGCGCATGCTGGCGAAGCTCGCAGCACCCGCGATCGCCGCGCCGGCAGTGAAGGCCGACGCCTACGGGCTCGGCATGGCCGAAGTGGCGCCGGCCCTGGCGGCGGCGGGGGCGAGCGAGTTCTTCGTGGCGACCCTGGAGGAAGGGACGGCACTCCGCCGGCTGCTGCCAGTCGCCAGCATCTATGTGCTGAACGGCCTGCCCGCCGGCGGCGCGGCTGGCCTGCTCGCCCACCGGCTCATCCCCTGTCTCAAGAGCATGGTGGACATCGAGGGCTGGACCGGAGCACAAGCGCCGGCCGCCCTCATGATGGACAGCGGCCTCAACCGGCTCGGGCTCACGCGCGAAGAGGTGTCAGAGTTGGCCGGGGCGCCGGAGCGCCTGGCGAAGTTGGATCTTGCCCTGGTGATGAGCCACCTCGCCTGCGCGGAGGAGGCCGACAACCCCATGAACCGTCGTCAGCTCGAGCAATTCCAGGCCGATGTCCGGCGTCTCCGCCTCTCGGGAAAGCGGCTCAGCATCTCGGCCTCTTCCGGCATCTTCCTCGGGCCCGACTTTCGCCTCGCTGTGGTCCGTCCGGGAGCGGCTTTGTATGGCATCGCGCCGCTCAACAATCAGCCGAACCCGATGCGCCAAGTCATTAAACTTGAAGCAAAAATCCTTCAGGTCCGTCGCGTTGACAGGGGTATGAGCGTTGGCTATGGTGCGACGCGCCGGGTAGCGGCGCCGGGGTTCATCGCCATCGCCGGCATGGGCTACGGGGACGGCCTCTTGCGTTCCCTGGCCGATCGCGGTTGCGCCTTCCTCGGGGATCGACGCCTTCCCGTCATGGGCCGCGTATCGATGGATCTGATCACGCTGGATCTCGGCGCCACGGCGCCGGACGGGGCCGTACCGGGTGCAATGGTGGAGCTGATCGGACCTTCCCACGGCGTCGAAGAGCTGGCTGCCGAAGCCGGCACCAACGGATATGAGATCCTGACCGCGCTTGGCGGCCGAACCCGTCGGACGTATCTGCCGGCCGGGAAGCATCCGTGACCAACCTGCTGCAGCCGATCGGCGCGGCGGTCCTGATCGCGCTGGAGCAGATCGGCCGCATCGCCCTTTTCGCCATCGAGGCGCTCGCGCTCGCCTTCCGCCCGCCCTTCCGCCTGCGCCTGCTCGGCCGGCAGCTCATTGATGTCGGCTACTACTCGCTGCCCGTGGTGGGGCTCACCGCGATCTTCACCGGCATGGTGCTGGTGCTGCAGAGCTATACCGGCTTCACCCGCTTCAACGCCGAGGCCGCGATCCCCAATGTCGTGGTCATCTCGCTGACCCGGGAACTCGGGCCCGTGCTGGCCGGGCTGATGGTGGCGGGGCGCATCGGCGCCGCCATGGCGGCGGAGATCGGCACCATGCGGGTGACCGAGCAGATCGACGCCCTCAGCACGCTTTCGACCAACCCGATCAAATATCTTGTGGTGCCGCGGCTGCTGGCCGGGCTCATCAGCCTGCCGCTCCTGGTGGCGGTGGCCGATATCATCGGCGTCTTCGGCGGCTACGTCATCGCGATCTACAAGCTGGGATTCAATTCGTCCGCCTACATCAAGAACACCGTCGATTTCGTCACCAGCCTCGACGTGGTCTCCGGCCTGGTAAAGGCCGCAGTGTTCGGCTTCATCGTCGCCCTCATGGGCTGCTACAACGGCTATCATTCCCGCGGCGGCGCCCAGGGCGTGGGCGCGGCCACGACCAACGCCGTGGTCTCGGCCTCGATCATGATCCTGGTCTTCAACTACATGCTGACCGAGGCCTTCTTCTCGCGATGAGCGAAGAGCCCAAGATCGCTGTTGCCGGGCTTTACAAGTCCTTCGGGCCGAAAGAGGTGCTGAAAGGCATCGAGATCCAGGTGGCACGAGGCGAGTCCCTCGTGGTCATCGGCGGATCCGGCTCGGGCAAATCCGTCCTCATCAAATGCATCATCGGGCTGATGCGCCCCGACGCCGGCAGCATCCGCATCGACGGCCGGGAGACGACCAAGCTCTCGGGTGCCGCCCGCGAGGCGGTGCGCGGCAAGTTCGGCATGCTGTTCCAGGGCTCGGCCCTGTTCGATTCCCTCCGGGTCTGGGAAAACGTCGCCTTCGGCCTGATCGAGGGCGAGCGCATGGCCCGGCGCCAGGCGAAGGAGGTGGCGCTCGCCAAGCTCGCCGCCGTCGGCCTCGAGCCGCCGGTCGCCGAACTCTATCCGGCCGAACTTTCGGGCGGCATGCAGAAGCGCGTGGCGCTGGCCCGCGCCATCGCCAAGGAACCCGAGATCATCTTCTTCGACGAGCCGACGACGGGCCTCGACCCGATCATGAGCGACGTGATCAACAAGCTGATCGTCAAATGCGTGCGCGACCTGGGCGCCACCGCCGTCTCCATCACCCACGACATGGTGAGCGCCCGCTTCATCGCCGACCGCATCGCCATGATCCATGACGGGCGCATCGTCTGGGACGGCAAGGCCGGCGAGATCGACCGGTCCGGCAATCATTTCGTCGAACAGTTCATCCACGGCCGGGCCGAGGGACCGATCAAGATGCCCGTCCGGTCGCTCTAAGCCGCGGCGCTAACCCGGTGGCCAAGACCGCCGCCCTCTATGTCTGCCAGGCCTGCGGGGCCAGTTACCCGCGCTGGGCGGGGCGTTGCGAATCCTGCGGCGAATGGAACAGCATCGTCGAGGAAGCGGCGCGGGAGGCGGCACCCAAGGGCCTGTCGGGCGGGCGCGGGCGCAAGATCGAGCTCGAGCCGCTGACCGGCGAAACCGCGCCCGAGCCGCGCCGGCCATTCGGCATCGCCGAGTTCGACCGGGTGCTGGGCGGCGGGCTGGTCAAGGGCTCGGCCGTGCTCATCGGCGGCGATCCCGGCATCGGCAAGTCCACCCTCGTGCTCCAGGCCGCCGCGGCGCTCGGTCGCAGTGGTCCGGCGGCTAGGGCTATCTACATCTCCGGCGAAGAGGCGATCGAGCAGATCCGGATGCGCGGCCGGCGCCTGGGCCTGGATCGCGCGCCGGTGGCGCTCGCCGCCGCGACCTCGTTGCGCGACATCGCCCAGACCCTGGAAACCGGAGCCCCGCCCGACCTGGTGATCGTCGATTCGATCCAGACCATGTATGTCGACAACCTCGATTCCGCGCCCGGCACGGTGGCCCAGGTCCGGGCCTCGGCGGCCGAGCTGGTGCGGCTCGCCAAGCGGCGCGGGTTCAGCCTGCTGCTGGTCGGCCATGTCACCAAGGAGGGGATGATCGCCGGGCCCCGGGTGCTCGAGCACATGGTCGATACGGTGCTCTATTTCGAGGGCGAGAGGGGCCACCAGTTCCGCATCCTGCGCGCGGTCAAGAACCGGTTCGGGCCAGCCAACGAGATCGGCGTATTCGAGATGACCGATGCCGGCCTGATCGAGGTGCCCAACCCCTCGGCCCTGTTCCTGGCCGAGCGCCATGGCGAGGTGAGCGGGGCCACGGTCTTCGCCGGGATCGAGGGCAGCCGGCCGGTATTGGTGGAGATCCAGGCGCTGCTCGCGCCATCGCTGCCCGGCACGCCCCGGCGCGCCGTGGTCGGCTGGGATGGCGGGCGCCTTGCCATGCTGCTGGCGGTGCTGGAAACCCGCTGCGGCCTTGCCCTCTCCGGCCACGATGTGTATTTGAACGTCGCTGGCGGGCTCAGAATCGGCGAGCCGGCGGCCGATCTCGCCGTCGCTGCCGCCCTCGTATCGTCGCGCTTCGACCGGCCGGTGCCGGCCGGCCTCGTGATCTTCGGCGAGATCGGGCTGGGCGGCGAGGTCAGGGCCGTGGGCCAGAGCGAGCAGCGCCTCAAGGAGGCGGAGAAATTGGGCTTTACCGACGCCTTGATCCCGAAATCGGCCGGCCGGCGCAGGTCCGCCGGAAGCGCCCTTGCGCTCCATCCCGTCGACCATGTCAGCGCGCTGATCGAGCGATTCGGCGGAGGCCGGAAGGCTTGAACCATCTGCCGTTCAACCTGGTCGACATCGCCGTCGTCGGGGTCCTGATCATTTCCGGGCTGATGGCCTTCAGCCGAGGCCTCGTGCGCGAGGTATTGTCCATCGGCGCTTGGGTTGGTGCCGCGGTTGTGACGATCTACGCCTTTCCCCATCTGCGCCCTTTCACCGGCGTCTACATCAAGAGCGATCTTCTGGCCAACATCGCGACCGGTGTCGCCATCTTCGTGGTGACCCTGTTCGTCTGCACCGCCGTCAGCCATATGCTTGCCCGCAACGTCCGGAGCAGCGGTTTCGGCGCGCTCGACCGGTCGCTGGGCTTCCTGTTCGGCCTGGCGCGGGGCGCGGTCCTCGTGTGCCTGGCCTACCTGCTGTTCCTGTGGATCGTCCCCAAGCCGGAAGACCAGCCCGACGCCATCAAGCAGGCCAAGAGCCTCCCGCTCATCGACGCTGGAGCAACGCTCATTCAATCGCTGCTGCCCAAAGACATCATAAAGAAGAGCGGCCAGGCCGCCGACGCGGCCAAGACCGCTGTCGAGCAGCAGATCGGCCAGCAGGCGATCGATTCCCTCAGCCAGCCGGCGCCAAAATCGGCTGCGACGAAGACCGATCCGGGATATAACGACAGCGAACGGAAGGGCCTCGATCAACTGATCAAGGGCAGCCAATAGGCATATGGCCAAGACGATCAGCACCCATCCCTTCGACGACGACAAGCTCAAGGAAGAGTGCGGCGTGGTCGGCATCTACGGTGCCGAGCAGGCCGCCGCGCTCTGCGCCTTGGGCCTGCACGCCCTGCAGCATCGCGGCCAGGAGGCCGTCGGCATCGTCGCCTATGACGGGCATCAGTTCACCGCCCACAGGGCGCTTGGCCATGTCGCCGATAGTTTCTCCTCGGAAGCCGTCATCGGCCGGCTCAAGGGCCATGCGGCCATGGGCCATGTCCGCTATTCCACCACCGGCGAGACGATCCTGCGCAACGTCCAGCCGCTCTTCGCCGACCTCGAGTTCGGCGGCTTCGCCATCGGCCATAACGGGAACCTGACCAATGCCCATGCGCTGCACCGCGAGCTGGTGCGCCGGGGCTCGCTGTTCCAGTCGACGACGGACACGGAAGTCATCACCCACCTGATGGCAACCCACATGCGCGGCAGCGTCATCGACCGGCTGATCCATGCGTTGCTCCAGGTCGAGGGCGCCTATTCCCTGGTGGCGCTGGCCAAGGACATGGTGATCGGCGTGCGCGATCCGCTGGGGGTCAGGCCCCTGGTGCTAGGCCGGCTGGGCGAGGGGCATATCCTGGCCTCGGAGACCTGCGCCCTCGACATCATGGGCGCCGATTACCTGCGCGACGTGGCGCCGGGCGAGCTCGTGATCCTCGACAGCTCGGGCGTCCATTCCATGCGGCCGTTTCCCGCCGCGCCGCGGCGCTTCTGCATCTTCGAATACATCTACTTCGCCCGGCCCGACAGCATGGTGGAAGGCCAGAGCGTCTATGAGGCGCGCAAGCGCATTGGCGCCGAGCTGGCGCGGGAATCCCCGGCGCCTGCCGACGTCGTCATCCCGGTGCCCGATTCGGGCGTGCCGGCAGCGATCGGCTACGCGTCCGAGGCCGGCGTTCCCTTCGAGCTCGGCATCATCCGCAACCACTATGTCGGGCGCACCTTCATCGAGCCCACCGACCATATCCGGCATCTGGGCGTAAAGCTGAAGCACAACGCCAACCGCGCCTCGATCGAGGGTCGGCGGGTGGTGCTGGTGGACGACAGCATCGTGCGCGGCACCACCAGCCGGAAGATCGTCGAGATGGTGCGCGCCGCCGGGGCGAAGGAGGTGCATATGCGCATCTCGAGCCCGCCCACCACCCATTCCTGCTTCTACGGCATCGATACGCCCGAGCGGAGCCAGCTCCTGGCCGCGCGCTCCGACGTCAAGGAAATGGCCCAGATCATCGGCGTCGACAGCCTCGCCTTCATCAGCATCGACGGCCTCTACCGGGCCATGGGCGAAGCCAGGCGCGAGGCGGGCCAGCCCCAGTTCTGCGATGCCTGCTTCACCGGCGACTACCCCACCAGCCTGACCGACCAGGGCCAGGGTCCGCCCGAGCAGCTCTCCCTTCTGGCCGAAACGGCCTGATCGCCATGGCGGGCGGACGCCTTGCCGGGCGCGTCGCGCTCGTGACCGGCGCGTCGCGCGGGCTGGGTGCGGCCATCGCCAGGCGCTTCGCCGCCGAGGGGGCCGAGCTCATCCTGCTTGCCCGCACCGTGGGCGGGCTCGAGGAAACCGACGATGCGGTGCGCGCGGCCGGGGGACATGCGACCCTGGTACCCCTCGACCTCACCGATTTCGCCGCCCTCGACCGGCTGGGGGGCGCGATCTTCGAGCGCCACAAGCGGCTCGACGTGCTGGTGGCCAACGGCGCCATCCTCGGCACGCTGTCGCCGCTCGCGCATATCGAGCCCAAGGAATGGCAGCGTGTGGTCGACGTCAATTTGACCGCCAACTGGCGCCTCATCCGCAGCCTCGATCCCCTGCTCCGCGCGGCACCCGCCGGCCGGGCCATCTTCGTCAGCTCTTCCGCCGCGGCGGCACCGCTTGCCTATTGGGGCGCTTACGCGGTCACCAAGGCGGGGCTCGAGCAGCTCGCCGGCATCTATGCCCAGGAAGTCGAGAGGACCGCGCTCAGGGTCAACATCGTCGATCCCGGCCGGCTGCGCACGGTCATGCGCGCGCAGGCCTATCCGGGGGAGAACCCCGAGACTTTGCCGCCGCCGGACTCGGCGACGGAGATCTTCGTGGCGCTCGCCGAGGACGCCTGCCGCTGGCATGGGGCACGACTGAAGGCGAAGGGTTTCAACTCAACCACGGCGCCGTGACGCAGAGCGTCTACGACCGCCCTCGTTTGGCATAGGGGTTGTCGCCGCGCCGAAGCTCGATCCGGATCGGCACGCCCGGAAGGTCGAAGCGTTCGCGCAAGCCGTTCACCAGATAGCGCAGGTAGGACTCGGGCATCTCGTTCGGCAGGTTGCAGAACAGCGCGAAGCTGGGCGGGCGGCTCTTGGTCTGGGTGATGTAGCGCAGCTTGAGCCGCCGGCCCTTGACCAGCGGCGGCGGGTGGGATTCCTCCATCGCTTGGAGCCACCGGTTGAGGGCGGGCGTGCCGACGCGCCGGCTCCAGACCTCGACCATGGCGAAAGCCTCGTCGAGGATCTTGTCGAGGCCCCGGCCCGTCTTGGCCGAAACCGGCAGCACCGGCAGGCCCTTGCATTGCGGCAGGGAGGTCTGCAGCCGGTCGGCGAGGCGCGACAGGGTCTCCTTCGGATGCTCCACCAAGTCCCATTTGTTGATGGCGATGATGAGGACCCGGCCCTCCTCCTCGACCAGGCGGGCGATGGTCAGATCCTGCTTTTCCAGGAGATCGGCGGAATCCAGCACAAGGACGACCACCTGGGCATAGCGGATGGCGCGCAGACTGTCTTCGGTGGAGAGCTTTTCCAGCTTCTCCACCACCCTGGCCCTGCGCCGCATGCCCGCGGTGTCGACGAGGCGGACCGGCCGGCCCCGATGTAGCCACTCAACCGCGATGGCGTCCCGGGTGATGCCGGCTTCGGGCCCGGTCAAGAGACGCTCCTCGCCGACCAGCCGGTTGATCAGGGTCGACTTGCCCACATTGGGCCGGCCGACGATGGCGAGTTGAAGGGCCTTGGGCTCTTCGGCGCCTTCGTCCTTTTCCTTCTCCGCTTCCGATTCGCCGTCGCCTTGCGGCGCGCCCGCGCCCGCGACCCGCGGCGCCAGTGCCTCATAGAGATCGGCCAAGCCTTCGCCATGCTCGGCCGAGATGGCGATCGGCTCGCCGAAGCCGAGACGGAAGGCATCGAGCCGTCCGGCCTCCGATGCGCCGCTCTCGCATTTGTTGGCGACCAGCAGGATGGGCTTCGCCGATTTGCGCAGCCAGGCGGCGAAATGGCCGTCGAGCGCCGTGACGCCGGCCCGGGCATCGATCACCAGCAGCGCCAGGTCGGCCTCGGCCACCGCCCGTTCGGCCTGCCGGCGCATGCGCGCCATCAGCCCCTCGCCCTGCTCGTCCTCGAAGCCGGGCGTGTCCACCACGGTGAAGCTGAGGTCGGCCAGGTGGGCTTCGCCGAACCGGCGGTCCCGGGTCACCCCCGGCGTGTCGTCGACGATGGCCAGGCGCTTGCCCACCAGCCGGTTGAACAAGGTGGACTTGCCGACATTGGGCCGGCCGACGATGGCCACGGTCAGCGGGGCGACGGTGAGGGCCATGACCGCCCCTACCTCAGCGCAACCAGATCGGCGTCGTCCGTGAGAATGTAGAGGGTGCTGCCGGCGACTACGGGCGGCAGATGGGTCGGGGACGGCAGGTCGATCTGGCCCAGGAGCTTGCCGGTATAGGGCGAGACCGCGATAGCCTTGCCGTCGGTGCCGGTCAGGATCAGGCGGTTGCCGGCCAGCACCGGCCCCTGCCAGAGAATCGGCTGGGTGTTGTCCGGCGGATTGGCGTATTTGGGCAGGCCGCCGACCCAGCGCACTTTGCCCTCCGTCCGGGTAAGGCAGATCAGCTCCTGCTGGTCGGTCAGCACGAAGACGTAGTCGCCGGCGACCCAGGGCTCGTGGACGCCGCCCAAATCGGCGTCCCAGAACCGGTCGCCGCGTTTGGCGTCCAAAGCCGCCATGATGCCGCTGTGGCTGATGGCGATGACGTAGTCGCGGTCGATCACCGGCCGGCCGCGGATGTCGGCAATGGTCTCGGTCGAGCCGCCGCGCAGCTGCCCCGCCAGCGTGTCGCTCCACAGGGTGCGCCCTGTATCCGCCTTCAGCCCGTAGATCTCGCCGGAGCTGTAGACCACGACCACCGTGCTGCCCTGCACCGCCGGCGTGGCCGTGCCCAGCATGCCGGCCGGTTCTTCGAGCCCGCTATGGGTCCAGAGCTCGCGGCCGTCGTCCTCGGCCAGGACATGCAGCGTGTTGTCGATGGTGACGGCGAAGATTCGGCCGCTGCTAGTCGCAGGTGCGGCGCGCATCGGCCCGTTGACGTCCTTGTGCCAGAGCACCTTGCCCGTGCCGGCGTCCATGGCAACCACCTGGCCGAAGGAGGTGCCGGCGAAGATCCTGCCGGCATCGTACGAGACGCCGCCGCCCAGAAGCTTGCCGCTTGCCACGTCGCTGCCCAGGTTGACGCGCCAGAGTCGCGCGCCGGAATTGGCGTCGAGGGCCGAAACGCGGGATTCCGCGTCCATCACGAAGACGCGGCCCTGGGCGACCACCGGCTCGGACAGCAGCCAGAGATCGGAATCGTTGCCCGTGCCTATGTTGCTGGTCCAGATGACCTTGGGCGCGGCGCCCAGCGCCAGATGCTGCATGGCGTGGCTGGGATAGCCGCCCGGCTGGGGCCAATCGGGGTTCTCGAACGGCTGGGGCAGGAGAATCTTGACGTCGGCGAGCGTCGGGTCGGCGGATTCCGTCTGGCCCAGCTGGAGGATCGAGATGCGCTCGCCCGGCAACGGCTTCTTGTAGGTGCCGAACCCGAAGAAGCTGGTCGCCTGGGCGCAGCCGGCCAGCGTCGCTGCGGCCAGCAGCAGCGCCGCGATGCGGCGCATCAAGCGCCCCCTTTGTCGCCGATCCAAGCGAGGACCTGCGTCGCCCGTTGGCGCAGGCCCGTGGGCGCCGCCATGTCGTCGGCGATCGTCCGGAAACGAGACTTGGCCGTCTTGAAGTCGCCTTGCTGAATGGCGACATAGCCCAAAAGCTCCAGCGCCGAGGGCCGGAAGGCCTGGCCTTCGGCCGCGAGCGGCTGGAGCTTCTTCTCGACCGCGGCAAGGTCGGAGCCCTCGAGCCCGATCATGGCCGACAGGATCGTCGCCAGGTCGCGAAAGGCCGGGTCGGCCGAATCGTCGGCCGCCAGGTGGTCATAGATCGCTGCGGCCTGCGACTTCTTGCCGACCTTGGCCTCGAGCGCCGCCTCCTGGAGCAGTGCCAGCTGGCGGTAGGCGCTTCCCCCGCTCGCCACGTCGGCCATGGCACCAGCCGCGGCGGCCACGTCGTTCTTGGCCACCAGCTCCATGGCTTGGGCGTAGGAGCGCGCCGCCGCCTCGCGCTGGCTTTCGCTATAGTTCTGCCAGGCCACGAAGCCGGCGGTGGCGAGCACGGCGGCGACCGCGAAGGCGACAATGAGCCGCCCATATTTGCGCCAGAGCACGATCGCCTGATCGCGCCTAAGGTCTTCATCGACTTCGCGAAAAATGTCCGTCACGGGGGCCTCGGGGCGGCGAAAAGCGGGCTAACATAGCGACTACATATGCCCCATGCAAACGGCCGCAACGCGAACGCCGCCAGTGGCTTTTGCCGGCCTCTCCTTCGGCAAGCTCAGGATGAGGCCGAACTTCAATATCCTCGTGGTGAGCCTGTCGAACCATGAAGCCAATTGCACGACGAAGGCGCGACTTTGGCTCTGGACCCTGACGAAGAATGGGGTGAAACTTGATCGCGAACGCCAGAGGAGCCCGTTCCAGGCCGATGTCCGAGCTGATTCGAATTGCCGAACGCCGTGCCCAAGCCCGCCATCTGTTCTTCACCCGCCGCGAACTGAACCTCCTGCTTTCCCTTTACAGCCGCCGAGTCGGGGCAGGCGAATGGCGGGATTACGCCATCGACCACCGCCCGGGCATGGCCCTGTTCTCGGTCTTCCGGCACAGCCATGACCGGCCGCTCTACGCCATCGTCAAGTCCCTGGACGGCGAGCGCGGACCCCAATACCGGATCCTGGCCGGCGGCCGGAGAATCAAGGAAAGCAAGGACTTGAGCGACGCCCTTGCAGCGATAGAGCGGCAACTGCGCATCGTCTCCTAGGTCAGCTGCCCCGACTCGACGCTTGCATTACCCGATGTAGTAGGATGATATATTCCATCCACTACATCTCGTAGGTGCTGCCATGGACTGGTCAAACGATAAGGTGGACGAGCTGCGCCGGCTGTGGGGTCAAGGCCAGACGGCAAGCCGGATCGCCGAGCTCCTGGGCGGGGTCACCCGCAATGCTGTGATCGGCAAGGCCCATCGCCTGGGCCTGAGGGGCCGGCCTTCCCCCATCCGGCGCGACGAGAACGCGCCGTTCGCCCGGGTGAGCCGCCCGAGCCAGCCGGCCCAGCCGACTGAAGAAGCCGCCGCCGAGCCGGCGCCTCGGCCGGTGGCCGAAACCCCGGCTCCTGCTCCGGCCCAGCCGGCGGTGCAACCCAAGGCGCCGCAGGCGCGCGGCCGGGCCTGCTCCTGGCCCGTGGGCGATCCCAAGCAGCCGGGCTTCCATTTCTGCGGCCAGGAGGCGCTGGCCGGCCGCCCCTATTGCGCCGCCCATTGTTCGATGGCCTATCAGAAGAAGTCGGAGGCCGCGGCGTAAGCCGTTCTGCGAAGCTTTACCGAGCGCGACGGCCGCCGGCGACAGCACCGGCGGCCGTTTGCTTTGGCGCCCATTCCTCGCCCGCGGCGAGCTCGGTGGTCGCCTGAGCTGTTCGAGCGCAATTGCAATTCCGAAGCAATAATCGGAGTGCCGCCGTTCCCACTGCACCTTAGCTTTGGGTCTTGCGGACCGTCGCGCCCGGAGAGGTGCCGAGATGACTGCCCCGATGAGAATTGCTTCCGCGGCGCCGATCGCGCGATCGGCGGAAGAGCGGATCGGCACGTATGACTGGAGCGCCCTGGCGGCCGAGCTCGACGACCGTGGCTCAGCGACCCTGGAAAAGCTGCTCGCGCCGGAAGAGTGCGGAAAGATCGCGGCGCTCTATCCCGACGAGGCGCATTTCCGCAGCCGGATGGTGATGGCGCGCCACGGCTTCGGCAAGGGCGAATACCGCTATTTCAAGTATCCCCTGCCGGATTTGATCGGCGGCCTGCGTGGCGCGCTCTATCCGTGCCTGGTGCCGATCGCCAACGCCTGGAACGAGCGCATGGGCGAGGTGATGCGCTATCCCGCCCAGCATGCGGCCTTCCTGAAGCTATGCCACGATGCCGGCCAGACCCGCCCGACGCCCCTGC
>Ga0209415_10012794_pt1 | contig 13932 bp, 11 predicted proteins | sample PeaSoiSIISIP2007_FD_187696 | JGI IMG/M metagenome (GOLD analysis project Ga0209415, IMG submission 187696) | Peat soil microbial communities from Weissenstadt, Germany - SII-SIP-2007 (SPAdes) (version 2) | ecosystem: Environmental > Terrestrial > Soil > Wetlands > Peat | place: Germany... | reverse complement strand
ATGTACCGCGAGCGGCTATTCAAGCGGGCCGAAGACGCGCTCAAGCAGGCGCATCAATGGGCGCTGAACCTGATTCATCATCCGCCGCTCCGCGACGAACCGCTACGCGGCGCCCTGCTGTAGCGAATCTCGTCCGCGCGCGGCCGATCGCGTGCGGCGCCTGCAACACCTCTCGCATCTGGCAACCCTTTCGCTGATCGCGCGACGCCCGCTCGTGCCCGAGCGGTGTAGCGGCCGCCCTCACCCGCCGAGCGATTTGCGGAGCAAATCGCTCGGCGACCTCTCCCGGCGTGCGCCTGCGACCAGGTCGCAGGCGCGGGAGAGGTGTAGAGCGCGCGGCGAGGTGTCGGCAAGATCACAGCGTGTCGCGATGTGAACCGATCTAGTCCGCGAGCATCGGGTTGGGCTTGGGGAAGCCCAGTTGCGTGAGCGAGGCGTCGATCGCGATCGCGTCCCGATCGGGCGCGAGCGCGGCCGGCTGCTCGCGTATCCGCTCGAAACTCTCGCGGATCGCGCCGAGCTCGCGTCTCAGCGTGCCGCCGGCGGCGTAGAGCGCTGCGAAGCATAGCCACGGGATCGCGATTCCTCCTACCAGCATCGCGGCCATCAGGCGCGTCGCCTCGCGCTTGCTCGCCACCGCTACCTCGAGCAGCGCGGCGTCGTCAGCGTCGATCAGATCTGCGATATGGCCGTGCAGGTTGCGGACGTTGGCGTCAACGCTCTCATCCTCGGGTGCGCTGACCCGCAATTGATCGAACAGGGGCGCGGCTTGCTGCGCGATCGCGGCGACGAGTTGGCGCTGGTTTTCGGTGTCGGAGCGGTCGCCGGCGAGATCGATCCAGTGGGCGAAGGCGCGGCGCTGATCGAGCAGGATCTCATCGCGGTCGTGCTGCGTGCGCGCCCATTCCATCTGGTAGAGCGCGACGTCCATCCCGCGCGCGGCGTCTCGCGCGGCGAGCTCGCGATCCTGGAGGACATCGATTTGGCGGCCGAAGACGTACAGTCCGCCCGCGATAAACGGCGCCGCGATCAGCAGTATCGCCGGCGCGATCGCCGCCAGCAGGCGAAGTTTGGTGACCATCGTGAATCGAACCATCGTGTGTTACCTCGCACGGTTCGGGAAAAGACGGAGTAATCGCTCCGCGTAGATTTCTCGCTCCGCTCGAAATGACAGGGAAGAGAGCATTCCTTATGTGTCATCCCGAGCGGGCGAAACCCTTCGGCTTCGCTCAAGTAAACTCCGCGAGGGATCTACGCGGAGCGATTCTCTTCCCCGTACCAACGCCGAGCATGCTCGCCGGCAAGCTGGAAAGGCAACGCTCCCCAGTGGCATGATGAGCACGATGCATTTCGCCGACCGGCTGGCCGATGCGTATCGGCGCAAGGACAGTATCGCGGTGCTGGGCGTGGACCCGCAACTCGACTCGCCCGAGGGCGGCATTCCCGCCGGCTACACGCTGACGCGTTTCTGCTGCGAGACGGTCGAGGCCTCCGCTCCGTATGTCATCGCTATCAAGCCGCAGCTCGCGTTTTACGAGGCGCGCGGAATCGACGGAATGCGCGCGCTGGCCGAGGTGCTCGCGACCGCGCGACGGCTTGGGCTGATCACGATCGCCGACGCCAAGCGCGGCGATATCGGATCGACCTCCGCCGCCTACGCCGAGGCGTTCCTCGGCGATGGCGACTTCGCCGCCGATGCCGTCACCGTGAATCCCTACCTCGGCAGCGATGCGATCATGCCGTTCATCGCCAGGATCCGCGACGGCCGGGGCGTGCTGGTGCTGGTGAAAAACTCGAACCCGTCGTCGGGCGAGTTTCAGGATTTGCCGGTTAACGGACGGCCCGTATGGGAGCTGGTCGCGATGCGCGTGCGCGGACTGGGCGGCGATTTTGTCGGCAATTGCGGGCTCAGCGCGATAGGCGCGGTCGTGGGCGCGACCTACACTGAGCAGGCGCGGCGCGCGCGTGAGTTGATGCCGAACGCAGTAATCCTGGTTCCCGGCTACGGCCAGCAAGGCGCGACCGCGATCGACGCGGTCGCGGCGGCGCGGCCCGACGCTCTGGGAACGATCGTGAACGCGAGCCGCTCGCTGATGTACGCGTACCGCGCGCGTCCTGGAATCGCGCCGCCGGTCGCCGCAGCCGAAGCTGCCAACGCGATGCGGCTCGATCTGAACCGCGCACTGGAATCGGTCAAGTCGTCCGTCAGGCCGACGGTCGTATAGACGGCCCGCGCGGGCGCGTCTCAGGCGTGCATCAAGGTGGCTTCGTCCGAAGCGAGCGTCGCCCAGACCTCGCGATCGATCTCGCGATAGCGCTCCAGCGCGTGCTCGGCGTGCTCCAGGTTGCCCTCGGCCGCTGCAATCTCGCGCATATATTTCTCGATCCAGGCCAGATGCCAGTTCTCGTCCTCGGTCACCGCCTCGAGCACCTCGCGGGTGGCCTCGTCTACGTCGGGCAGTGCAGCGTGAGCCATGTAGCGACGTTGCGCGCGCTCCTCGACCACCACCGTCAGCGCCAGCAGGTCAACGACGGTCCTTGGCACACCGGTGCGAAGCCCGAGCCGGCGCTGATAGCCGTCTTCGATCGCGATTGGCGTGCCACCCAGGTCGGCGATCCGCTTGGTCCACAGCCACGCGTGGCGGGTCTCGTCGGCCAGATGCTTGGACATCTTGACCAGAGCCTCGCCATCCTTGAGGTGGCCGAGCAGGTTCATCAGGAGCCGCGCGCCGCGCAGTTCGGCGTCGCGATAGAAGCTGTAGATCAGAATCTGCTTGTCGGTAGCCGACTTGCCGTTGGATTCCATTAGTTCTCCTCCCCCGTCCTCCGCCGGCGCTTTACCGGGTCGAATGAGATCTGCTGGCAAAACGAACTCTGAGAGGCCAGCATGATGCGAGTTATTCGATCCCGCGCAACGGGTCAAGAAAGGGTAATCTTGAATTCATCGCTGGCCAGCTTAAGCGTTTCTTATTATAAGCAGGCCATCTGAGCGTGCGAAAGAGGAGCGCCTGCGCCGCGCCATAATCTCGATGCCACCGACTCCGGATGCATACTGGCTGGCCTTGCGCCGGGTCAAGGGTATCGGCCCGCGAATCGCGAGATTGCTGCTGGAGCGGTTCCAATCGCCGGAGCAGATTTTCGCGCAGGCCGAACCGGTCCTGGTCGCGGCTGAAATTTCCAGATCCGTCGCCCACAATATCGCCGGCTTCGACGGCTACGCCGAGATCGACAAGGAATTGTGCGAGCTGCAACGGGTAGGCGGAAGGCTGATGAGATGGTCCGACCCGGAGTACCCGGCCGCGCTGCGGCAGATCGCCGACCCACCGCCTTTTATGTTCGTTCGCGGCACGATGCCGGCGGGGGGCGCTCCCTGCGTCGCCGTGGTCGGGGCGCGCGCGGCGAGCGATGTAGGGCTCAGGATGGCGCGCCGGTTGGGCTTTGAGCTGGCGGCCAAGGGCTTCGCGGTCGTCAGCGGTCTTGCGCGTGGGATCGACGGCGAGGCGCATCAGGGCGCGCTCGACGCCGGCGGGATCACGATCGCGGTGATGGGATGCGGTATCGATGTGATCTATCCCGCCGAGCATCGCCGTCTGGCGGAAGCGATCCTCGCCAATCGCGGCGCGTTGCTCAGCGAGCTGCCGGTTGGCACTCCGCCGATTGGCGAGAACTTTCCCACTCGCAACCGGATCCTGTCGGGGTTGAGCCTGGGCGTCGTGATCGTCGAGGCGGCCGAAAAAAGCGGCTCGCTAATCACGGCCCGGATGGCGCTTGATCAGAATCGGCAGGTGTTCGCCGTCCCGGGCAGTCCGCTCTCCGGCAAGTCGCGCGGGAGCAATCGGCTGCTCAAGGATGGCGCCAGGCTGGTCGAGTGCGTCGAGGACGTGATCGAAGACTTGGCTCCGCAAATGGCCTCTGCGGCTCGGACCGTATCGCCGACGCCGGTCCCCGGTGCCGTGAAGAGGCCGGAATCGCAGAGTTCGGCACCAAGTTCATCGCAAGTGGCTCAATCAGTGTCACAAGATGCTAAAGCAATCGTAAATTGTCTAAAAGATGATGAAAAGCTCCATATCGACGCGATTATTGAAGGTTCCGGCCTCGATGCCAAAACCGTGCTTAGATTTCTGCTAGAACTGGAGTTGCAGGGCGTGGTGCGGCAGCATCCCGGCAAGCTTTTCTCGCGCGCCTAGTTATAGGACCATAACTGCTGGGAGCATGGAGGGGGGTCTGGGAGGACCTGACAGAGCGTGGCAAAGAACCTCATAGTTGTAGAATCACCCGCCAAGGCGCGGACCATCAAAAGGTACTTGGGCCCGGACTTCGAGGTGACCCCGTCGGTGGGTCACGTCATGGACCTGCCCAAGAACAAGCTCGGCGTCGATCTGGAACACGATTTCAAACCCGAGTACCACGTCATTCCGGGCAAGACCAAGATAATCGAGCAGATCAAGCAGGCGGCCAAGGGCAAGACCAGCATCCTGCTGGCGACCGACCCCGACCGCGAGGGCGAGGCCATAGCGTTTCATATCGCCGATCGGCTCGGTAAGGTGCGCGGCAACGTTCAGCGGATTTTGCTCCATGAGATCACGGCCCAGGCCGTCAAGGACGCGATCGCAAAGCCGGTCGCCTTGAACCAGGACCTGTACGAAGCGCAGCAGGCCCGGCGGGTGCTCGACCGCCTGGTAGGCTACCAGCTCAGCCCGCTGCTCTGGGATAAGGTCAAGCGCGGGATCAGCGCCGGTCGGGTGCAATCGGTCGCGCTGCGGATCATCGTGGAGCGCGAGGTCGAGCGCGAGGCGTTCCGCGCCGAGGAGTACTGGACGCTCGACGCCCGTCTGGAGGCCGGCAATCCGCCGCCCTTCAAGGCCCGGCTCTATAGCTACAAAGACCAGCGCATCGACAATAAGGCGTACAAACTCCCCGAGGCCGAGGCGCGCGCGATTATCGCAGCCTGCGAATCGGCCCCGTTTACAGTTCGCAAAGTCGAGCGCAAGGAGGTCCGGCGGACGCCGACGCCTCCGTTTATCACCTCGCGATTGCAGCAGGAGGCCGCGCGCAAGCTCTACTTCACTCCGTCCCGGACGATGAAGCTCGCGCAGGGGCTTTACGAAGGCGTCGAGCTCGGCGATCAGGGCGCCGTCGGGCTTATCACTTATATGCGTACCGACTCGCCGCGGGTCTCCGATCAGGCTCTCGCGGCGGCGCGCGAATATATCGCCAAGCGCTATGGCGAGCAGTATCTGCCGGCCAATCCGAACCTCTACAAGTCCGCCAAATCGGCCCAGGAGGCCCACGAAGCGATCCGCCCGACCGCCGTCGAGCGCGATCCCGATTCGGTCGGGCCCTATCTCGAAAAGGACGCGCTCGCGCTCTATACGCTGATCTTCAACCGCTTCGTGTCGAGCCAGATGAACCCGGCGGTCTACGATCGCACCACGGTCGATATCGACGTCGGCGACGCGGCCTTCCGCGCGACCGGCCAGGTCGTAAAGTTCGACGGCTTTATGCGCGTGTATACCGAGGGAATGGACGAAAAGCCCGACGACGAGGACGCCGAGACCCTGCCCGCGATGAACGAGGGCGAATCGCTGAAACTGCTCGAATTCATCCCCGAGCAGCACTTCACGCAGCCGCCGCCGCGCTTCTCACAGGCGACGCTGATCAAGGAGCTCGAAGAAAAAGGTATCGGCCGGCCTTCCACCTACGTGTCGATCATGAACAGCCTCAAGCGCGAATATGTCGAGGAGGACCAGAGCAAGCGCATGCGCCCGACCACGCTGGGCCGGGTCGTGAGCGATCTGCTGGTCAAGGCCTTCCCCGATATCCTTGAAGTCGGTTTCACCGCGCAGTTCGAAGCCAACCTCGACGAGGTCGAGGAAGGGCGCGAAAACTGGGTGAAGACGCTGCGGCGTTTTTACGGCAGCTTCCAGAAACGGCTCGGCGAAGCAAAGAAGAAGATTCCCGAGGTCAAGCGCGCCGGCCTGCCGACCGATATCAAGTGCGAGAAAGACGGCGGCATGATGGTCATCAAATGGGGCCGCAACGGCGAGTTCCTCGCCTGCTCCAACTACCCCGCCTGCACGAACACCAGCGAGTTCTCTCGCGACGAGCAGGGCAAGATCACGGCGCGCGAGGCGACCGTCGTAACCACCGACGAGGTCTGCGACAAATGCGGCAAGCCGATGGTGCGCCGGCGCTCCCGCTTCGGCGAGTTCCTGGGATGCTCGGGCTATCCGGACTGCGACGGGATCAAGCGCCTCACGGGCAAGCCGGTCGGCACCGGCGTCAAATGTCCCGAATGCAAGGAAGGCGAGATCATGGAGCGGCGCAGCAAGAAGGGCAAGCTGTTCTTCGGATGCAGCCGCTATCCCGAGTGCAAGTTCGCGAGCTGGGACCGGGTCGTCGGCCAATCGTGCCCGACCTGCGCCAACGCCTGGATGGTCGAGAAGGTCAGCAAGCGCGAGGGCACTCGATGGCAGTGCCCGAAGGAAGGATGCGGCTATCGCGGCCCCGCCGCCGCCTGAACCTGATTCGGAAAGCCTCAAAAAAAGAGGCGAGAGCCGCGGCCGGGAAGTCACGGCCCTCGCCGACACGGAGGAGAAGAAAGCCCTTGCTTGCTGAGGAGTAAGAGCCTTGGCAAATATCGCACCGTAGCGATTCGATTTCAAGTGTCGCCCACATTTTGGCTACTTCTTGATACAGAATGTTTTCTCGCGCTCGGCGGCCGCGCGCCGGGCCGGGAGGCCCACGACCTTGTCGCGCCCGCTCACACGCCCCGTCACAATTGAGCGCAGAAGAACGGCCTTGAAATCTGCCGTCGCGTTAACCGCAGTACTGGCGTTGGCGGTTGCTATTCGATCACCCGCCCGAGCCGGGCAACCGCAAGCGACAGCCGCTCCCGGCGCCAATCTTTCCAGCGGCGTGAACGACTTCGGGTTTCGCCTGCTGCACACGCTGGCCGGGGGCACCGGCGAGAACGTGATCGTGTCGCCGCTGAGCGTCTGGCTGGCGCTTGCGATGACCTCCAACGGAGCAGCCGGCGGCACCAGGACCGCGATCGCGAAAACCATCGGCGTTGAATCGGTCTCGCTCGATGAGCCGGACTTCAATCGCGCCGGCCACGAGCTGCTTGCCGCGCTTCGAAAGGCCGACCCCGCCGTCACGATGGAAATTGCCAACGCGCTCTGGACCCAGTCCGGTTTTCCGATCAACCCGGACTTTCTGAACACGAGCCGGCAATTTTACGACGCCGCTTCCGAAGGCCTCGATTTCGAGGGCAAGCCGGATCAGGCCGTCGCCGCCGTCAACGCCTGGGTGAACGAAAATACTCACGGCAGGATTCCGACCATCATTTCCAAGGTTGACCGGAGAACCCGGCTGATACTTACCGACGCGGTTTACTTCAAAGGGATCTGGTCTTCACCGTTCGACCCGAAGGCTACCAAGCCGCGGACCTTTCACATCGGGGCCGATCGCTCAGTGCAGGCTCAGATGATGAGCAAGACCGGCGAGTTTCCGTACTCCGAAAACCAGAGCTTTCAGGCGATCCGGATGGCGTATGGCAACGGTCGGTTCGCGATGTACGTCTTCCTTCCCCGCGAGATGACCGGCCTGCGCGACTTGATAGGTATGCTCGACCCGCAGCACTGGCACGAATGGACCGGCGCCCTGGTTTCCCGGAAAGGAACGATCGTCATGCCGAAGTTCGAGTCGTCGTACAGCAAGCGGCTCAACGACGCGCTCGAGACGATGGGGATGGCGATCGCTTTCAACCCGGCTGAAGCGGATTTCTCGCGAATCCATCAGCCTCCGCCGCGGCTCTCGATCAACGATGTCGAGCACAAGACCTGGGTCAAAGTCGATGAACAGGGAACTGAGGCAGCCGCCGCGACCTCGGTGGGTATGGCCATGGCGATGGTGGCGACAAATCGCCCGCGGCCCTTCGAGATGGTCGTCGACCACCCCTTCTTCTTCGCCATCACCGAGCAGGAATCCGGTGCGCTCCTGTTCGCAGGAATCGTCACCGACCCGACGCGACACTGATCGATTCCACTCCACGAGTGGCTGTGGTGTCCGAGCCCTCTCCCATGTATGGGAGAGGGTGTGGGTGAGGGTCCGACCGAGAATTGTCTGAATCTTATTTTCTGTCTGACCCTCACCCCAACCCTCTCCCGGATTGCGGGAGAGGGCTTCCAGACAGAGCAACTCAGGACGCTGGCGTTCTGCACAAATCGCGATGGCTGAGACGGTCGTAAATGTAGTCGGCGCCGGGCTGGCGGGCAGCGAAGCCGCTTTCGCGCTCGCGCGCCGCGCCGTGCGCGTGCGCCTGTACGAGATGCGCCCGACTCACACCACCGAGGCGCACAAGACCGATCTGTTCGCCGAGCTGGTTTGCTCGAACTCGCTGCGCAACGACTCGCTCGAAACCGCGGTCGGCGTGTTGAAGGAAGAGATGCGCCGGATGGGCTCGCTCGTAATCGCCGTCGCCGATCGCACCAAAGTGCCGGCCGGCTCGGCGCTGGCGGTCGATCGCGACGAATTCTCGCGCGCGATCTCCGCGACGCTGATCGCTCATCCGATGGTCGAGGTCGTGCGCGAGGAAGTGACGTCGATCCCCGCCGGTCCGACGATTATCGCGACCGGGCCGCTCACCAGCGCGGCGCTCGGGACAGACCTGAATCGGCTGATCGGCTCGCGGCATCTCTACTTCTACGACGCGATCGCCCCGATCGTGACCGCCGAATCGATCGACATGCGCGTCGCCTTCATGGCCGCGCGCTACGGCAAGGGCGGCGACGACTATATCAACTGCCCGCTGGACGAGGCCCAGTACGATGCTTTTGTCGCGGCCGTAATCGCTGCTGAAAAGGTCGCGCTCCATCCGTTCGAGAAGCCGGTCTACTTCGAGGGCTGCATGCCGATCGAGGAGATGGCCCGGCGCGGGCCGAAGACGCTCGCCTTCGGCCCGATGCGCCCGGTCGGCCTGTCCGATCCGCGCACCGGCCGCCGCCCGGCCGCGGTGGTGCAGTTGCGCCAGGACGATCGCGCGGGCCGGCTCTACAATATGGTTGGATTCCAAACCAAAATGACCTACCCGGAGCAGCGGCGCGTGCTGCGGATGATTCCCGGCCTGGAGCGCGCCGAGTTCGTGCGCCTGGGCTCGCTCCATCGCAACACCTTTGTCGACTCGCCGCGCCTGCTGCGCCCGACGCTCCAGATGAGGGGGCGCGACGATCTTTTTCTGGCCGGACAGATGATCGGCGTCGAGGGCTATGTCGAATCGGCCGCGGCCGGGCTGCTCGCCGCGATCAACGCCGCGCGCTTGCTTGGCGGGAACGCCCTGGTCGTGCCGCCGCCCGAGACCGCGCTCGGCTCGCTGATCGCCTACATCACCGACCCGGGCCGGCGCGAATTTCAACCGATGAACGCGAACTACGGCCTGATGCCCGAACTGAAGAGCACGGTGCGCGGCCGCGACAAAAAGATCGAGCTGGGCGTCCGCGCGCTCGCGGCGATCGATCGCTGGATCTCCGGCCATCGCCTCGCGATCGAAAGCGATCGCCCTCCGGCGCTCGCCGCCGGCACATGAAGATCGGCGCGCTGGATGTCGGCACCAACACCGTCCTGATGCTGGTGGCCGAGGTGGCGGCGGACGGTCAAGTGCGTCGCCTCGCCGACTTCTCGCGTATCACCCGCCTGGGCCGCGGAGTGGACCGCAGTGGCCGCCTGGATCCCGAGTCGGCCGCGCGCACGCTCGAGGCGATCGCCGAGTTCGCGCACGATGCGCGCGCTCTGGGTGCGGAAAAGATCGTGACCGCAGCGACCTCCGCGCTGCGCGACGCGTCCGATGGCGCCGACTTCATCGCGAGCGTCGCCCAACGCACCGGCGTCGTACTCGAGGTGGTCTCGGGCGAAACCGAGGCGCGCCTCGCCTACCTTGCAGTCGTCAACGGCCTGCACCTCGATCGGAGCCACGGGCTCGTGATCGTCGATATTGGCGGCGGCTCGACCGAGTTAATTCGCGCCGAGCCGGGGCGCAACTCTGAAACGTCAAGCTTGCAGATGGCGAGCCTGCAAATTGGCTCGGTGAGACTCACTGAGCGCATCGTGCATCACGATCCTCCGACCGCCGGGGAAATCGCCGAGCTGCGCAAGGTTATCGATGCGGCGATCGAGAGCTTTGGATGGAGCCCCCGTACCGAGATCCTGGTCGGAATCGCGGGCACGGTGACGACCGTTTGCGCGGTCGCGCTCGGATTGAAAACCTACGATCCCGCGGTCGTTCACGGCTATCGCCTGACACGGAACGAAGTCGAACAGGTCCTGGCCAGGTTCGGCGCGCTCCCGCTGGAGCAGCGCAAGCGGCTGCCCGGCCCGGTCGAAGGCCGCGCCGACGTGATTTTCGCCGGCACGATGATCCTGTCGCGCGTGATGGAAAGCGCCGGTGCTGATAGGGTCGTGGTAAGCGATCAGGGCGTCCGATGGGGCCTGATCTGGCGGGAGATCGAAACTCAGGCGAGGGAAAGCGAGGGCTAGAAGAACCCTCACCCGGCGCGAAGCGAGCGACGCTCGCACGCGCCGGCCTCTCCCTGATCCGGGAGAGGCGCAGAAGAGCGCGCCGCATCTGCACCTCTCCCTGACCAAGAGGGCGTTGCGTAACTGGAGTGGCGCAGATCAGTGGAGTGAGATTCCTCGCTTTGCTCGGAATGACGTCAAAAAACGTATGAGAAATGACTGCCATTCCGAGCGTAGGCGAGGAATCTATCCGCGTGCAGCGCGCCCACCAATCCTCGCCTCTCGACGGTTATGCAAAGCTCTCCTGGTCACGCAGAGATACAGAAGACCCGCCGGATCTACACCTCTCCCTGACCAGGGAGAGGTCGCTCAGAGCATCGCGAGCGCGGGTGAGGGTCGCCTGAAATTCGCCGACCCGTCGGCGCATCGACGGACCGGCGCGGCGCGGAGGAATCCAACATGACCAACGAAGAGCTGATCGAGTCGGTTGCGCGCGCAACCAAGCTGCCGAAGAAGACCGTCGCCACGACTTTGGACGTTGCCTTCGATCAGATCGCCCGATCGATTCGTAGAGACAAGCGCTTCTGGATTCCCGGCTTCGGCACCTTTACAGTCCGGCGCCGCAAGGCTCGCGCCGGATACAACCCGCGCACCAAAACCGCGATGACGATACCGGCGGCGCGCACGGTCGGCTTTCGCCCCGCGCCTCAACTCAGGAAGAGCATATGAGCGGCGAATCGTCCGCGCGGCTCAAGCAGGATCAAATCCGCGCGGCGATCGGGAACGCCGCGGCCAGCTACGCAGGTCCCGGCGGCGTGGTGCGGATGAGCAATTTTTCGATCTGCATCGCCGCGCAGAAGTAGGGCTTCACGGAAAATATTTCGCGCGCGAGGCGCTCGCAGCTACGACCGCGCCGCCTGAGGGCGCCGCGGGCAGATCGCTGTGGCCAAAAACTGCCGCGTCGTCATCCTGGTACAGGAGCTTCCAGCCGGCGGTCTTCGTTATCACGCCGTCAGCCTTCGACTTGGGCGGGACCAGCACGAAATCGTGATGATAGCGCTGAAGAACTTCGCCCGCGTCGTCGTGCGCAAAGTAGAAGTTCAAGTATTGGTTGAGGATCTCCGGAGTGTAGACCGAGTCGTTGCGGCCGTCGATAAAGACCCTGGACTCGGGCTCCTGCCAGATGAAGTATTCGGCCCAGTTGAAATTGACCAGCACGTTGCCATGCAGGTGATGCGCCTTCATGTAGGCTATCGCTCCCGCCGGGTAATCCGTGTCGGTTCCGATATGCGCGGAAAACACGCCGAGGTACAGTGCAATGCCGATCACGGCGGCACCGGCGAACCACGGATTGACCTCGGTGCGTTCGCGCGGCGGCTTGAACGGCGCTCCGTTCGTCGCCGCGCGCTCGCGGAGATCGGCGAACACCACTTCCATCCGGCGCACGATCGGCAACGCGCATGCGATCACCGCCAGCGGCATGTTGCGCACGGCCGCGAATGCGGCGGCGCTCATCAGCGCGGCGATCACGGCCAGCGGAAGATCGCCGCCAGCCGGATGCAACACGAACAAAACCGCGAAGGCTGCGATCAATCCCAGCACGCAGGCATACGGAATGACGCCCCAGTGGTTGATCTCCCACTGACCCGCCATCGAATGCATCAGCGGCTGCCAATCGTTGATCACTGAGCGCAGCGCGTGAACGCGCAGCGCGTTGAGCACGACCAGCCAGTTTTCGATGCCGTACGGCGATATCAGCGTGGCCATCGTGCCCAGCACCGTGACGAGTCCGAGCCGCCGGACTCTTCCCCATCCGCGACCGGCGAGCAGATCCTGCGCCCCTGCAACCGCGGTATAAGTGCCGAGCGTGGCGATGCCGATGATGTAGCCGCCATGCAGGTTGCCCCACAGGATCATGATCGGGATCGCAAGCCATAGCGGCGCTGAACCGCGGTAGTTGTCCCGCGCGAGTATCGCGAGCAGCGCTGCGAAAAACGCAAACGTGAAGAGCTGAGGCCGGAACTGCATCTGCAGCATCAGCCCGAGTGCGGCAAGCGTAAGCGTGCCGAGTTGCACCCCGGCGCTTCCTCCGGTCTCGGCCATCGCGAGCACGACGAACAAAATCGTCGCGGCGGTGCAGCCGAATTTCCACAACTTCAAGCCGAAGCCGCCGAGGCTGTCGTAAGAGAGCGCCATCACCACTTCGGTCAGCCATTCGTGATTGCGCCACGGCTGGCCCAGCGCCGAATAGGAATAAGGATCGGCGAGGAAGGGACCGTGATGCTGGAGCGTCAACTGGCCGAACCGGACATGCCCCCACAGATCCGGGTCGGTTCGCTGCCACGAGTCCGCCAGCATCACCATCAGCAGGACGAACAACGGAGCGTAACGCAGCAGCGAGACGCGGCGCGACTCCATACTCGAACCGGGTGATTCGCGGAGCGCCCGGGCCTGCTAGGCGGCGGCCTCGGTGCGTCGCGGCACCATCCGGCCTCCTTGGTCGTCCACGTCTTCTTCGAGATAGAGCGCGTCGGAGTTGACGCGCCAGAGGTCGTATGAGCCGCCCATGATGTTCCAGGCCGCCATCAGCCCGGTCATCATCGCGTGATCCTGGTTGTCGTACTTGTGCATCCCGTTACGGCCGGCAAGCTGGAGATTGGGCAGTTCGCGCACGATGAAGTCGCGGACTGTCGCGACGGACTGGCGATAGTCATTGTCGTAGACCGGGTAGGCGGCGCGCTGGCGCACTACCGTCCCATCGACGACCTTCGCTTCATCGCACAGTCCCAGTTGAGCGAGTTCGCGCCTGGCCATCGAGATCAGCTCGGCGTCCGGCGCGTTCCACATCGAATCCGAATCGAAGCAGAAGTACTCCAGCCCGAGCACCGTGTAGCGCGGGTCGGGCACCATCGCGGGGCTCCAGTTCTTGAAGTTCTGGATGCGGCCCACCTTTACCGCCGGATCGTGGATGTAGATCCATTGGTCGGGAAACATGTCAGCCTGATCGATGATGAGCGCGACCGTGATGAAGTCGCGATATTTGAGGCTGCGCGCCGCCTGGACGACTTCGGCGGGCGCCGCCGGCTCCAGCGCGCAGATCAGTTGCCGGATCGGCATCGTCGAGATGAAATCGCTTCCGCTGTAAGCGTGCTTGCCTCCGGCGGTCGCGACCGAGACCACCGCGCCGTTGGCGTGCCGGATCGAGACTACGCTCTCGCCCATCTGCACCACCGCGCCGCGCTCCTCGATTTTCGTGCGCAGCGTCTGCCACATCTCGCCCGGCCCATGCGCGGGATATCGAAACCGATCGATCAGGGTCTTGATCACCGGGCCGCCGTTTTTGGGCCCGAACGAAAGTGCGCGCTTGATGAGCGCGAGCATCGACAGGTCCTTGATCCGCTGCGCCGCCCAGTCGGCGCT
>Ga0209415_10012793_pt1 | contig 13933 bp, 9 predicted proteins | sample PeaSoiSIISIP2007_FD_187696 | JGI IMG/M metagenome (GOLD analysis project Ga0209415, IMG submission 187696) | Peat soil microbial communities from Weissenstadt, Germany - SII-SIP-2007 (SPAdes) (version 2) | ecosystem: Environmental > Terrestrial > Soil > Wetlands > Peat | place: Germany... | reverse complement strand
CGCAAACCTCTGGTCTGATCGACTCGCGGTCGGCGATCTCAGCCACGACACGTCCATCATTCAACGCGTACACCTTGTCCGCTATGGCGCACACGAGAGGCAGGTTCTGCTCGACGATTACTAGCGCCGTTGTACTGCTCAAGTCCCGGAAGACGTCCTTCAGGTGTGCCACGATGCTGGGGGCCAAGCCCTCGGTGGGCTCGTCAATCAGCAGCAGTTTGGGCTTGCCCAGGATCGCCCGGCCGATCATCAGCATCTGGCGCTCGCCGCCGCTCAGATATCCCGCCTTGCGATCCATCAGCAGTTTCAGCTTGGGAAAATACCCCGTTACTCGATCCCAGTTGTAATCCTTGGTCGCGTAGCTGCCGAGCTCCAGATTCTCCCTTACCGTCAGGTCGGAAAACACTTTCTTGTCCTGGGGGACGTATTTGATTCCCATGCCGGCGGTGACGTAGGCCGCCTGGCCGATCAAACTGATCTGGTCCGACGTGATCGAGCCCGAGGTCGGTTTCACGAAGCCGGCTATGCTCTTGAGCAGGGTCGTCTTGCCTGCCCCGTTTCGACCGACGCAAGCGACGACCTGACTCGGTCGGACGCTCATGCCGACATCGAAAAGCACCTTCGATTCGCCGTACGAGACGTTCAGCCCGAGAACCGTCAGGATGTCATCACCATCTGTCATGAAGCGACGGTCCTGGCGGGGTCGTCGGACGCTTCGATCTGCCAATAGCTTCTCCGCACTTCCGGATCCCGCAGACATTCCTCGCACCCGCCGTCGGCGATCACCCGGCCTTCGTGCATGACGGTAAGCCGTTGCAGGAAATCCCGCACATGGGAGATCTTGTGCTCCACGATCAGGATGGTCTGTTGGCCGACGCGCTCGCGCAGGACTTTCAAGACTCCTTGGATCTCGGGTTCGGCGAGCCCCGCCAGGGGTTCGTCGAGCAGCAGCATCTTGGGCTCGGCCAGGACGGCCATGGCAATTTCCAGGCGTCTCTTTTCACCCAGGCTGAGGTGCCTGACCTGCCTGTCGCGCACATTCCGCAGGTCGAACGTATTCAGCGACTCGGCAATCTTCTCTTCTTCGTAGTTAGTCTTTCGGGTATTGATAAGCAACTGAAACAGCGACGGCTTCCAGCGGGCTCTATAAAAGGAGAGCATCAGATTGTCGATCACGCTGAGATTGTCGAATGTGGAGGTGAGCTGGAAAGTACGCATTACCCCCCTGGCGACCCTTTGCTGGGGCGTCATGTGGGTAATATCTTCTCCCCGGTAGCGGATGATGCCTTCGTCGGGCGTATAGTATCCCGTGAGAAGGTTGAAAAACGTGGTCTTGCCGGCGCCGTTAGATCCGATGATCCCGGCGACCTCGTTCTCCAGCAACAGATAACTGACCTGGTTGACCGCGACATGCGCGCCGAAATATTTCGTGACGCCCTCCGTCCTGATAATCTCGGCAGGCATGTCGGTACTCACGGCCGACCCAATTCCGGTTTTTCACCAGGTGCGATGCAGGACGCATGCATCTGGACGGACACGGACGAGGTGTGCCCCATGGGAAGCTGGTCACTCCCACCCGAGACGGGATCGGGGTTCAATAACCAAGCGACTGGAGTGTCGGCATGACGTTTTCGCCGCCCAGCGAACCCTCCACCGTGAAGAGATCCCATTCGCTTTTCTGCTCGCCTGGGCCTTTTCCCTTTACCAGGAAGGCCGCGTACTTATAGACGGCCTCGTGGTCTTCCCGCCATTTGGCAGGGCCTTTCATCGTGTTGAAGCCGTCGCCTGCCATCAGGGCCGCGGACACCTTTTGCGGATCGAAGGATTTGGCTGCCTCAAACCCTCTGAACATCTCCTTATAGGCGATGTACGCGATCGCTGCATATGCATCAGGAGGCATCTGGTATTTCGCACGATATAGTTCGGTGAACTCCTGCGCACTCTTTGCCACGTCCTTGTCCGGAAAGCCGCTCAGATCATAGTAGAAATAATGCATCGCGCAGACGCCCTGCAGAGCCTCAGGCGGAATGCCCTTGGCGACCACGTTCGTGATAAATGCGTTGAAAATAGTCATCCCGCTACCCAGACCCATCTGGTGGACCTGTTTCAGAAGCGCCACGGCATCGGCGCCAAATTGTGCGGATATGAAAACATCCGGCTTGGCCGCCTGAACCTTCTGCAAGACGGTCGTGAAGTCACTCGTGCCGAGAGAGACTTCATCATACCCGACCATCTCTCCGCCGAATTCCTTGGCCGCCGCATAGACGCCATCCCGGATGTCCCAACCCCAGCTATCAGCGCGAGCCAGGAAGTAGACGCGCTTCTTGCCGAGCGTTTTCACCGCGGAATAGCCGCTCATATACCCGACTGTCCAGGGACTGTATGCTGTCGCGAAGGTTGCGTCGGCGAGCTTGCCCTTCTGAAAGCCCGCCTTCGACATCACGCATAGCGGGAAGTAAGGCATCGGGTCCTTGACACAGATCGAGTCGATAACATACGCGAGTGGGGCCCAGGTTTGCCCACCCACACCCTTGACGCCCTCTGAAACCATGTAGCGGTAGCGCCGGACGCCGACATCCAATTTGGCTTCATCGTCGTCGACAATGCCTTCCAACATCACCTTTCCCGAGGGCGTCGTGAGCCCGCCGTGCTGATTGACGGTGTCTATCGCCAGCAGCGCGCCGTTCTTCTGGGTTTCGGCTACCGCCGCAAACGTTCCGGTTAACGGAAGCAGAATGCCCACTTTGATTTTGCCAGGCTCGGCCGCTTCAGCGGCGCCGATGCCAAGCAGGTTGGCAAAAGCGGGCTGCGCCATAGCCGACCTGGCTGTTACTGCCGCGGCGGCTGTAACCGCTGCCCCACCGGCTAGTCGGCGCAGCAGTTGACGGCGGCTGGGCACTTCCGGCGGCGACGGCGGTTTCGCCTGATCCATTTTCCGTTTCCTCGATTGATGCTGGCGCGACCAAGAGCCAATGTAGAAAGGGACCACGTTCGTGCCCGTGGATCATTGATCCAGATCAAGGCACCAGCGCCGTGGCGTGGAATGGCGTCTACCGCGCGGGGCGATCGACGACGCTTCGCTCCGGGTCGATGAGAAAAGTCCAGATCAGCGCCCCCGCGATCAGCACGCCAGCGGTGACGAAGAACGGCATGATCCAGGATCCGCGCTGCACCAGCATGCCGAACACTAACGGCGAGATCGAGGCGCCAATGGCCCCCATCATGTTCATCACACCCGTCACCATCCCACTGAACTTGCCACCCACATCCATGGGCACCGCCCAGGCCGGGCCGAGCACGAGTTCCAGAAAGAAGTTCGAGGCGCTCAGGCAGAGGATTGCCGTGACCGTGCTGCCGGTCGTGGCCGCTGGGATCAGCAGCAGGGCGGCCGCGATCATGGCGGGTGCCGCGACCGCACGCCGCGCCAGCGACAGAAATCCGGTCCGGCGATAGATGGCGTCGGTCAGCACGCCGCCGGCCACGTCGCCGATCATCGCGGCCACCAATGGCAGCGCCGCCAGCACGCCCACGGCATTCAACGACAAATGGCGAAATTCCAGCAGATAGACCGGAAACCACGTCACGTAGAAATATGAGCCGTAGAAGAAGCAGCTATACGCAGCGGCGATGGACCACATGTTCGGCGACGTGAAGATCGCGCGCCATGGCACGACAGGACGTGCTTCGGCCGGCCCGCGGACCGGGGATCTGCCGCGGATCGTCGCAAGCTCCGCATTGCTGACGCCCGGATGCTCCTCCGGACGATTGCGATAGGTGAAGAAGAACACGATCGCCCAGACCAACCCCAGCAGCGCGAAGATGTGAAAGATCCAGCGCCAGCCGAATGCCAGCATGAGCTGCACGGAGACGATCGGTGTTATCACGACCGCGAACCGGCTGAGGCAATGCGTCACCCCCTGAACCACGCCGCGTTCGCTCCGAGCAAACCACATCTGCATTGCCCGTGACGCGGTCGGAAAAGCGCCGGCCTCGCCCAGGCCGAAGATGAAGCGAACCGCGAACAACGAAGTCATGCCTGTGGCGAACGCCGTAGCCGAGGTCATCAGCGACCAGAACGGGACGATGATCAGCAGCACGCGACGGGGGCCAACCCGATCCGCCAGCCAGCCACCCGGTATCTGGCCGACCGCCTAGGCCCAGATAAAGGCGCTGAACACCAGGCCGAGCTCGATCTTGCTGAGCGACAACTCTTTGGCGATGGCCGGCGCAGCGATGGAGATGTTGCTCCGATCTATTTAGGTAATCATGTACATCAGGCTAATGATGGCGAGCACCGACCAGCGTACGTGCGACGTGCGTGGCCTGGCCTTGTCCCCTGCCTCCAGAACTGGCGCATCGATGTTTCTGCTCTTCCTGGTGTCAGCCGGCGGCGAGACCGGACCGCTTGTTGGCAAGCGGGAGAGTCACGGGCTCATTCGTCTCCGCGGATATATCGGCGGCGACATAGACCTCCATGACCTGGCGTGCTTGCTCGGGGGTAACCAGCACAGGGCGGTCCATCGCAACAGCTTCCAGGAAATGGATCGTCTCGGCCGCCATGGGGCCTGCATAGACATGCCCGAGCGACTCGCCGGGCATCGTCGACATGGGCAGGACCATGCCCTTGTTCACCGTGTTCAGGACGACATCGCGATGCGTGTCGTCGACCATGACCGCCCCCTCGGTCCCCACCAGCTCGATCCATGTCGAGGAAAAATTCGGATAGCCCGGCGGCAGACTCCAGCCGCCGCCGACCACGAACGTGAGGCCGCTGTCCATCGTCACCATGGCCCACTGCAGATCAGGCACATCGCTGCCCGAACTTTCGCGCATGATGCCGTAATCGATCTGCGAGTACACCCGCACCGGCTTGGCCGGGGCGAGACACCAAAGCACAAAATCCAGGTCATGCGTCGATTCCATCGCCGCGGGCGAGAGCTTGATCCGGCCGCTGATCTTCTTGCCGAGGCCCCGCGTGATGTGGCGGCTGACCAGCACGCTGACCGGTCGGCCTATGGTGCCGTCGCTGATGCACTGCTTGACATAGACAAATTTCGGATTGAAGCGCTGCGAATAGCCGATGGTGAATTTCAGGTTGCCGGCGCGGGCGATCCGGATCAACTCGTCCGCCTCGTCCAGTTCGAGCGCGATCGGCTTCTCCAGAAAGACGTGCTTGCCGGCACGCAAAAAGTCGCGCGCAATCGGGAAATGCGTGGTCTCCGGGGTGGCACAGACGAACACCGCTGAAACGGCGCCATTCTCCAGCAACCGACGGTAGTCGGCGCTGGCACTGCTTGCGCCGGTCGCGGCGGCGATTTCGGCCAGCCGCACGGGACGGGTTTCTACAACATGGAGACGAGCGACCAGCGGGTTCCTGGCGCAGGCTTCCGCGCGGATGCCGCCACACCACCCCGTGCCGACGACGGCGACCTCAATTTGTTGCATGTTTCCTCGCCAATTCTCGACGACCCTGCTCCGGGCGGCTGGGCACTTCTGGCCTAGACGGCGCTTTCGCCTGATCCATTTTCCGTTTCTACGATCGATGCTGGCGCGACCAACGCCCAACGCGGAAATGGAGCAGATTGGTGCCGTGGATCATTGATCCAGATCAACCGGCAAGCGTCGTGGTATGGAATGGTGCGCATTGCACCATAGGCTCGCACCGGTGCGCTTGGTCGTTAGGTTCCGCTACGGAATTATACCAACCGGCGATCAAGCTGACCCGTCGGACGACGACGTGATGTCCCTGGGGATCGTGTCGCGATCGGCGGCGTCGATGCCATTCCTGAGGCGCGCGCTCACCGCATCCAGCGCACCACACCGGCGACGCCGTCGACCGCGACCATCGAGCCATCCGGGATGCGGAGCGTGGCGTCCCGCACCCCTAGCACCATGGGCACGCCTCGTTCGCGCGCCAGCGAGGCAAGATGCGAGGTGCTGCCGCCCAACTCGACGACAACGCCGGCGACGCGCTGCAGGATTTGGCTGAGCGCCGGACCCGCCACCTTGGTCACCAGCACGTCACCAGGGCCAACGCGTTCCAGTTCGCACTCGCAACCGATGATACGGGCGCGGCCCGCGCCCCAGCCGACGCCCGCGGGATGGCCGTTGAGCCGCGGGTGCTGTTGCCAGATATCATCCGGTACCGTCGGCGCCGCGACGTGCAGCGGCCGGACCTGGAGCAGCTTAAAGCCGCTGTCATCGAGCGCCCATTCAATCTCCAGCGGAATGGCCGCGAGATCCTCGCAGCGCCGCAGCAGGCGCCCGAGTTCGGCCGCCTGCGCCTCATCGAGGCAGGGGGTTTCCGCCATGGCAAGCGGCACCGCCTGGGCGATCGAACCGTGGCCGTGCAGGCAGCCCTCGCGGTGCACTTTGCGGCCGGCCTCGATCTCGCGCACCGTTCCGTCGCGGCCGAGGATGATGCGATCCGGCACCACCTCGCCCTGCGCGATCGCCGAGCCGAGCCCCCAGGTTGCGCTCAGCAGCATCTCGCCATCGGCGGTACGGCTTAACCCGCCGCCGGAGGCGTGCGCCATAACCAGCGGCTGAATGATCAGCGCCATGGCGGTGTCGGCCGGGTCCATGCTGTGCGTTGCCATGTAGCGCAACGCGCGGGTGGACCACAGCGCCGCCCAGCAGGAACGCACCGCCGTTATGAAGTCGGCGTCGGTATCGAGGCCGAGGAAGCTCTCGAACTGTCCGGCGAAGCTTGCATCGGCGCCGTCCTCGACGAGCGCCGAGGAACGCACCACCCCGGGCGGGCCGCTGACATCCGCAACCACGCGCCACGCCCCCATCAGCGGAACGAGCAATTCCGGTGCGATCGGCCGGTCCATCAGCCCGAGTTTCATTTCGAGAGAGCAGCGTCTGGCCTGCAACAATTCGTCGCTGGCGAAAGCTCCGCGCGCCGCCGCCTCGAGTCCTAGCGCGGTGACCTGGCGCCGGTAGACCTCGGCGTCGACGGCGAAGCCGCCGGGAGTGGGCAGGCCGGCCTGGGCGAACGCCGCCAGGTTGGCCGCCTTGGCGCCAAAGCGTCGAACGTCGGTCGCCGCCAGGTCGTCAAGGGGAACCACGAGTTGGTGCATCCGCCGCCTCCAAAAGACACCGCGGCGGCCCCGCAGTTTGAATCGGAGCCGCCGCGCCTGCTCAATCCATCATCCGCGAATAGCCCGGCAGCGGATCGACCACCGTTATCTGCTCTACCGGGAAGTGGGAGATCAGCTCGGTACGGTCCTCGTGGACGATCAGCATTTCCTCGATGCGGACACCCCACTCGAAGCGCTTGCCGTGCTGGGTCTCGAGCGCGAAGACCATGCCCGGTTTGATCTCGATGGGGTGGTCGAGCGACCAGATGCGCGAGATCACCGGCGGGTCGTATTGCGCGAGGCCGAGGCCATGGCCCCAAAGATTGGCAGCGGCCTGATCCTCCTCCTTGTAGCCCCAGGCTTCCATGGCCGACGGCCATTTGGCGGCGATCTCACGGGTCGTGGTTCCGGCCTTGACCGCGCCGATCGAGTCATACAGCCACTTGAGCGCTATCTCGTAGACGTCCTTTTGCTCGCGCGTCGGTTCACGCCCAACGCAATAAGTCCGATAATAGCACGACTTGTAGCCGTTCCAGGTCAACGCGGCGAGGTCCATGAAGACGATGTCGCCCGGCTGGATGATGCGGTCGGAGAAGTTGCGCCAGTTGGGCCAGGTGTTGGGACCCGAGGAAACGATGACGTCCTCGACATCCTCCATGCCCGGGATGGCGTAGAGGTACTGCATGATATGCGCGGTCACCTGATTCTCGGTGACGCCGGGCCGCAGGAATTTCATGGTCTCCCAATGCGCCGCGTCGCCGATGGCGCCGACAATGCGCATGCACTCCTGCTCGTCGACGTTCTTGACGGCGCGCGCCTCCATCATCGCCGACATGCCGTCGGTCCAGTCGACATTGGCCTCCTTGAATGCCGCGATCATGTTGATGTCGATGAAGTCGACGCCCAGCTTCTGGCCGGCAACGCCGCTCTTTTTCATTTCCTCCAGCGCCGCGGCGGTGAATTTGCGCACCTGCTGGGTGGCGGCGGGACCGGCCGCGCCCTTGATCCACGCATAGGAGTAGCGGATGTTCTCTTTAGGGATCCACGGCGAATGGCGTTCGATCTGAAAGCCGATGTCGCCTTGCTCGAACAGCACCGGCGGATCGTCGCCGCACAGCATGGCATAGCGCAGGCCGGGCTTCAGGCGGTTCCAGCCAGGGGTGAGCGTGCTCGTCACGTAGCGGACATTCTCGTCATACATCAGGAGCAGTGCGCCGAGGCCGTGCGCCTTCATCCGCTCGCGGGCCCGTTCGAGCCGGTGCTTGCGCAGCCGATCCCAGTTGACCCGCTGCTGCCAATCCAACCCTACCATACCAAAATTCGCCATTGAGGTCTCCCGTTACGTAGCCCGCTATATGCGGTGCTCAATCATTTTCGGAACCGGCGCGACAGGAACCATCCGCTCTCGTTTGAGACGGGTGCTGCGGTTGTCGCTCCGGGGAAGCCATGTGGACTCCCAACCCCATAGGTTGATGTGAGGATACAATTGTCTCCGATCCTCCGCAACGGGGTATCCGGGCGCTACGCAAAGGAATCGCAGACGACACTGTCATGCCGACGAAAATCGGCATCCACGAATTCAGGTGTTGTCCGTGGCAAAGTCGTAGATGACGGGCCTTCGCCCGTCATGACGATAAACGGCTGCGGAAACGTCAACCGCTTCATCGCTTGATATAATACCAACGGCAATCCTCCTGGGCGCTACGCCTCGACCGTCTCGACCTGGCCGCTCGCAGCCGAACGGAAGCACGCCTCCAGGGCGGCGATCGTGGCGACCATCTCGTCCTGCGGCATCGGGTACGAAGCACGGCCCTCCACCGCGTCGGCGAAGGCCATAAGGTTGGAGAGAACCGCCGAACTCGCCGAATACAGGGTGCTGTTGTGGCGTCCGTCCGCGCTGCAGGTCGTCAGCGTCCAGCCGGCCGGAGCATCAGGATGGCTGTTCTCGACCACCTCGGCCCAACCGTTGCTGCCGTAGAGGGCGAAGCGACCGGCGAAAGGGGTGGCGAGAATGGCGCTGATAAGCGCGTTTGCGCCGCTTCTGAACATCACCAGGGCGCCCAGCGTATCGCCGTTGGCGAGCTGGCTGGCGAGTTGGCGAACGCTCACCACGACACGTTCGGCCGGGCCGAGAAAACTCACAGCAAGGTCGAGGTAATGGACGCCGGTGGCAGTAAGCGGCCCGGCCGGCGCCTCCGACGGGTCGAGCCGCCAGTTGTCTCCCGGCAGCGCCAGGAACTTGTTCTGGCTGAAATTGGCCTCGATCTGCAACAGCGTCCCAAGCTCGCCCGCCTCGGCCATGCGCCGCGCGTCGAGAATGGGGGGCTCGAAACGCCGCTCGTGGCCGACGCCCAGCACCACAAGGTGCTTGTTGCAGGCAGCGATGGCGGCCACCGCGTCGCGCCGGGTAAGGCCGAGCGGCTTCTCGCAGAAGACGTGCTTGCCCGCCTCGGCAGCACGGGTGACTTGCTCGAGATGGGTGCTGTGCGGCGTGCACAGGATCACCGCGTCGAGTGCCGGATCGCGCAGCACCTCTTCGTAATTGGCGGTGGGCGCGATGCCGTTGGCGCGGGCATAGGCGGAGGCGCTGCCGGTGACAGCTCGAGTAACGCGCAGCCTGTCATTGCCACGCAGCAGCTCGACGATGAGCTTGCCCCACCAGCCGAGCCCGTAAACCGCGACATTCAGCATGGTGCACCTTCTGGATAGGACATTTCTCGAAGCGAGCCTCGGCCGGTTCCATGCACTGTGGTAACAACCGTCCGAGTGACCGACCCTCTGGCGGCGAGCCGCGCGACATCCCTGTCATTGCGAGGAGCGAAGCGACGAAGCAATCCCCCGCCTGACGAGCCGCTGCTCTCCAGGCAGGGGATTGCTTCGTCGCTTCGCTCCTCGCAATGACAGGGTCCTCGGTGCCCGCGTGTGCAGGTCAACCTTTTCGGCATCTGATATGAAATCGCTCTCGCCATGAAATGCGCCCGGTGCCGGGACGCCGGGCAAGAACTCACGCTGAGGGCACAATCGGTAGCAGCACCCAGTTCTCCCGGTCCGGGCCAAAATGGATTGCGGTTGTTCCACCGTACCGCTCGACGGTCCGGTCGCGCGGGTCGTCATGCAGGAAGGGACCGCAACCGGTGAATTCGTTTTTCATGTTGGACAGCCGCCCCCCGCTGCCGCCAGGATAAACGTAGTCCCGCCCGCGCACGCTCAGCGCGACGCGGTATCCCGCCGGCACCACCAGGCAGGTCGGCCAGATCTCGACGTCCACAGTGTAGGCACGCCCAGGCTCCAGAAGCTGCTTCTCGTCGTGCGTGTGATAGGGCCGATGCGGCAAGCTTAGGTTCGGGTCCAGCTTGCGATGCGACGCGCGCAGCCAGCCCTGTGCAACCGGCGTATGCGGATCGAGCGCGCCCTGGAATACCACCTCCTGCAAGTTTGGCGAGAACACGCGCAGCACCAGGAACAGATCGGCGTCGTCGGTCGTCGAGGAGATACTTAGCCGTGCCGCAATCGGCCCGGTGATCTCCGTGGCCTGCTCTTGTGGTTCCGTAATGAACGTGACGCCGTCGCCCAGCGCCGGGAAGGCGACGCTGCCCTGCCATGTCGCCGGCACCCTGGAGAGTACCCCGCCCTCGGCGTGCAGGTGATAGCGCGTCCACTGGGTGCGCGGGATCGGCCAGGCCGCTTCGTGGCGCTCGACGAAACGCTCGCCGGGATGGCGCACTTGCAGGCGCACGCGCGGCTCGTCCGGCCAGGCGGCGGCGTCGCCTTTGAGGAAGCGGGCGAAGAAACGCTTCTGCAGCCCCATGCCGTAGTCGGTGTAGAAATGCGTCCAGTGCTCGATCCCGTGCACCTCCAGCCATTTATGCTTGGAGGCCGCGCGCAAGTAGCCTTCGAAATTGCCGCGCGGATGCAGGCCCTGGCCACCCCAGTTGGCAGCCGACAACAGGGGCACCGTGACCTTCGACCAATCCGGCGAGCGGCTGGTGTAGTACTCGTCGTCCAGCTCGTGGTGAACCACCTCGCTATAAATGTCCCGGCGATTGGCGCCCAGCTCCTCGGTAGTCAGGGTGTCGGGACCGGAAACCCAGTCGCCGTTCATACGGCTGCGATAGCCATTCGTGCCGAGGCCGTTCTGCACCGTCTTCACCTGCATGTCGTACCAGTTCTGCAGGAAGCTGCAGTGGATGCCGCCATGGCGGATCATGTCACGGTAGAAATCGGCAGCCCCCTCCCAGATGCACATGGCAGCCAACCCCTTGGGCTGCAGCGTCGCCACCTGCCATTGGTTGATGGCATAGTACGAAATGCCGTTCAGCCCGACCTTGCCGTTCGACCAGGGCTGTACGGCCGACCATTCGATACAGGCGGCGAAATCCTGCGTCTCGCGCGCCGACCAGTGATCCACCCAGCCCGGGGAGCGACCACAACCACGGCTGTCCACGCGGATGCAGACGTAGCCGTCCGGCACCCATTTCTCTGGGTCCACAATCTCCCAGCTTTGATAGCGGTTGGTCGATCCGGCCGGCACGTCAGGGTGCTTGCTGGCCATCCGGTCCCAGGCGGTCTTGTACCCATCTTCAAAATTCAGCAGCTTGCCATAGGGACCATAGCTGAGGATCACCGGGTAGCGTCCCTCGGCGACCGGGCGGTATATGTCAGCGCGCAGCACCAGGCCGTCATCCATGCGGATCGGCACGTCCCAGTCGATCCGCATGCCCTCGCGTACGTCCGAGAGTGGCTGCGCAATTTCGACCGCATCGCGAAGTATCGGCTGATCCATGCTTGCCTCCTTGGGTTCCGGCGGTGCAACGCACCCGATGCCGATCAGTTGGTGGTCACCCTGACCGTCTGCACCGCTAACTCGGGTCGGCGCGTGCTGCCGATACCCAGGTCCAGCGGCTTGCCGTGCGTCTCCCGTCCGGCCAGCGTGAAGCTGATCCCCAAGGCGAGGCCGCAGAACCCGAGGAACAGGAAGGCCGGCAGCACGGCGCCGGACGTCGCCTTCGGCGAGACCAGATTATTCGCGCCGGCGATCACCGCGAGACAGAGCGGCCCCAGGATCTTGCCGATGCCGTTCGATGCCTGACCGAGGCCGTAACCGCGTGCGGCCTGGCGAACGGGAAAGATCTCCACAGTGTACGGCGAGAGATTGCAGTATCCGCCATCGAAGAACAATGCGCCGGCCGCGATGAAGACGATGAAGAGCGGCACACCATTCCACGTGCTGTCCCGGAACACCCCCGCCAGGGCGAGCATGATGGCGATGCCATAGCCCGACAGCTCGCCGGTGCGGCGGCGGCCCAACCACATCGGCATGAAGGAGAACCCGATCTTGCCGCAGACGCCGGTGGCAGCGACCCAGACGAACCAGTGCGCCGCCTCGCTGACGCTGACCGTCAGCAGCATTGCCACGATCGACGGACCCCAGAGATAGACGCCGTAATTCGCGGTGCTGATGCCGATCCAGGCGACCACGGTAAACCAGAACCGCACCGGATCGGCATAGAGTTCCCGCAGGCGCACGGGCGGTGGCGCCACTTCGGCCTGCGGGGGTGGCAGGCGCGACGCATTCTCCCCGACCAGCCTGGCCACCACACGACGCGCTTGCTCTGTCCGCCCGTTGGCCACCAGCCAGCGGACCGAGTCCGGCACGAGAAAGATGGTCAGCACGCCAACAACGGCAGGCGCAACACCCGCCGCCGCGAGGCCGCGCCAACCGAGCAGGCTCAACAGGATCGCGGCGGAGGCAGAGGCGACCAGAGTGCCCACCGTCGCCGCCACCGTGGGGAGGCCGGCCAGCATCGTGCGCCACTTCGTCGGCGTGAACTCCACGACCAGCACGGTCATTGCCGTCGCGGCCCCGGCCAGGCCGAAGCCGACGCCGAAGCGCAGCACGGCGAACGGCACCCAGGCGTTGTTGGGGAGCAGCGCCACCGAGCCCGCGCAGATGGCGGAGATGAAGGTTGCCAGGACGATCAGTGTCTTGCGGCCCCACGCATCGGAAAGCATGCCCCAACTGAGCGCACCGGCGATGGCGCCGAGCCCGGCGCTCATGAGCATGAGGGAAGATTCCAAGTAGGTCAGGTGCCATTGCGGCGCCAATACCGCGACCAGAAAACCCGCGATGTAGAAGTCGAAAAATTCCAGCACAAGGCCGAGTGAAACCAGGACGAACATCGTCCAGTAAGCGCGTCCAAGCGGCGCCTCATCGAACGCCGACACGAGGTCGGCATGGACCGTGGCCGACATTTCCATCCCTTCGTTGGCTTTTTCGTCGCACGACGTGACCGACGAGCGATCCGGGTGGAGGCCACGCTGCGCTTGACAAGCCTCGTCACGGATTGTGGTACCCTAGGGTTAAAAATCGGGGGAGCATTGATCTGGATCAAATCGACCGCGACAGTTGCGACAGCCGGTTTCGGTCCTCCCGCCTGTCCCTCGAATGGCGCATGGGGAAACGACCATTGACGCTGGTTCCGAACGCACCGCTATGCCGGCGCCAACCGAGGCCTGAATAGCGGCAAGGCGATGTGGGCGCTGACGTGCTGGTGTGATGCAGGTTCGGGCCGCTGAAGCTTGCCGAGCTGGGCCGCCATGCGGGACGAGTGCATGAGCACAGTTTGGCTCCCCAGCATGGCCGGAACTAACCAACCGGCCTCCAGGTACGCATGAGACCGTCTCAAATCTGGCGGTGGTATAGGTCAGGGGGACCGTCCAGAGATTGGGGGGTCATGCCGCCCTGGCAAATACCGGCGCTGTATTGGCGAACACTTCAAATCGATGGCCCAACCCTGACCCGAGCGTCCCGTTGTAGGCCGCGCAGCGGACCTGAACCAGAAGATCGG
>Ga0209415_10012792_pt1 | contig 13936 bp, 12 predicted proteins | sample PeaSoiSIISIP2007_FD_187696 | JGI IMG/M metagenome (GOLD analysis project Ga0209415, IMG submission 187696) | Peat soil microbial communities from Weissenstadt, Germany - SII-SIP-2007 (SPAdes) (version 2) | ecosystem: Environmental > Terrestrial > Soil > Wetlands > Peat | place: Germany... | reverse complement strand
ATTTCTCTATCAGGAATTATTTATTCACACAAAAGTGTTAAGAAAAGTCTTAGGCATATGAAAGAAAATAACAAGTCAAAGATGCCATATAGAAAACTTGGCTGGCGCCCGAAGACACTGTCTTCGCACGTATTAACCTACTTGCAGGATGGCGAGAAGGGACCTTCCAGAAAGTATATAAACGGTAGTTTATACTTTCTGACTAGTACAAAATAGACTGGCAGACTGACTGGTTATTTTCTTGAATGTGCCTTAACATATAATTATGTATTAACTGGCTAAAATTCTTCAGTTCAAGATACCCTTACACAGAAAAATTAAAATAAGTTAAAACTAAAAGGGCAACCCAATCGGTAGTTCCGACTCGGCCGCCCTTTCCCTTCAATTCACTAACTGCGATGGTTTTTCTCCTACAAAAAACATGGCTAGCGCCCAGCGCTGGCCATGACTCGAACAGGACGTTCGAGGTAAGTGCATCGTTATAGAGGATAAAGGCACACCTTATTGTGCCCCTAATTACCCCTTGTTATTACCTTGAAAGGTTTTCATGAACTCGACCAAGGCTGTGCAGCCTTCTAGGCTCATAGCATTGTAGATGGAGGCCCGCAGGCCACCCACTGAACGGTGCCCTTTCAAGCCAATCAAACCCTGTTTTGTGGCCTCTACCACAAAAGCCTTCTCTAGCTCCTCGTTCGGCAGACGGAACGTGATATTCATCAATGAGCGACTATCTGGAACAGCATGGCCTCGATAATAGCCCCCGCTGTTATCAATGGCATTGTAAATTAAGGCCGCTTTCTCAGCGTTGCGTTTTTCCGCAGCAACCAGCCCACCATTATTTTTAAGCCAGCGCAGAACTAGATTCACCATATACACGGAAAAGGTGGGTGGAGTATTATACATGGAATCGTTTTTAGCGTGAATATCATAGCGTAACATTGTGGGAATGTTGGAAGGGATACCCTCCAATAAGTCCTTACGTATAATGACTACGGTCACCCCGGCTGGACCCAAGTTCTTTTGGGATCCGGCATAAATTAATGCAAACTTAGAAACATCGAAACGGCGTGACATGATATCGCTGGACATGTCAGCAACCAGTGAAACGTCCCCTAAGTCCGGGAAGGACTGCCATTGAGTACCAAAGATTGTGTTATTAGAGCAAAGATGAACATAGGCAGGACCGTCACTCACCTTGATTTCATCAACTCTTGGAATGCGGTTGAAGTTTTCATCCTTAGTACTAGCAATCACATTGGTTTTAACAAACTTCGACGCTTCCTTATAAGCTTTTTCCGCCCATGCTCCCGTGAGAATATAGTCAGCGTGACGCTCAGCCGAGACCAAATTCATGGGCACTGCGGCAAACTGGGTGCTCGCTCCACCTTGGAGGAACAATACCCGATAGTTTTCCGGCACGTCCAGCAATTCCTTGACCAGAGCTTCCGCCTCCGAATTGATGGCCTCATAATCTTTAGAACGGTGGCTATTTTCCATAATTGACATGCCCGTGCCTTTAAAATTAAGCAGTTCGCTCTGAGCTTCTTCTAAAACCACAAGCGGAAGTGTGGCTGGACCTGCATTAAAGTTGAAAATTCTTTCCATCATTTGTCAATCCTCCAAAGTTTGAATTTTATTGCACAACCTTATTTGACATTATATCCTCTACAAGTCGCTGTAGCAATATTAATATACAATCATTTCAATTGAAAGTGTCAGCTAACCCCTTTGTTTTCGCCTTATGAATTAAATCTATATCCCGTCCCCCATAATGTTTCGATATATTCAGGGTTCGATGGATCTCTTTCAATCTTTTTTCTTATCTTTTGGACATGAACAGGCACGGTTGCAGTATCTCCAAGATATTCGTTCCCCCATAAAGTCTCGAAAATATGTTCTTTACTAAAAACGATGTTTGGATTGGTAGCAAAAAACACTAGCAACCCATATTCCGTTGTTGTCATTTGAACTTCTTTCCCATTAACAAAGACCTTATGAGCTGCTGTATTTATTTCCAATCCTCTATGATTAATAACTTCAGTAGCTACTATCTTGCCCTTGAGCCGTTCATATCTTGTAATATGAGATTTAACCCTTGCTACTAACTCTGCAGGACTAAAAGGTTTAGTCAAGTAATCATCGGCACCAAGGCCCAAGCCCCTAATTTTATCGATATCTTCATTTTTGGCGGATACTATAATCACTGGAATCTCGAATTTAGCGCGAATTTCTTTGGTGATCAGATATCCGTCTTTGCCAGGCAACATCAAATCCACAATAATAACATTATATAAACCTGATAGAGCTTTCTTCAAACCCTGTATCCCATCTTGGACTATATCCGCTTCATATCCATTTAACTGGAGATAATCCTTTTCTAATTCAGCAATATTAAGATCATCTTCAATAATTAAAATTCGTTGCATGTATAGCCTCTTTCCTAATTATTTTATAACTGGAAGCGTAATTGTAAAACGAGAGCCTTCATTTTCAGTACTTGTGACCTCAATTGATCCTCCATGGGCTTGCACGAGTTCTTTAGCTATAGCCAGCCCAAGTCCAGTACTCATCAAATCCTTTGTGCGCTCGTTATCAATTCGGTAAAATCTATCAAAAATATAAGGGAGTTTATCTTTAGGGATTCCTGGCCCATTGTCTTCGATATAAATACCTATAAGATCATCTTGTCGATCCATTTCAACTTTGATGGTCAAATCCTGATTAGATCCATATTTGACAGCATTACCGATGATATTTTTAAAGGCCTGATATATCCTTTTCCTGTCGACACGAATCAGGCAATCTCCTTCCATCTTATTAAAATATTGAAACTTAATCATCCTTTCTTCAAGTTCAAACTTGAATTCTTCCATTAAGTCAGCCATAAAAGATCGGATTGGAATGTTCTCAAAATCAAACTCCAGTTTTTGTAGATCCAACTTGGAAAACAAGAAAAGATCGTCTATTAATTTATCGACATAAACTGTATTTTGATAAATCGTGCGAAGATATTTATCAACTTTCTCTGGTGAGATAACTACTCCGTCCAATATTGCTTCAATATACCCCTGAACGGAGGAGATAGGTGTCTTAAGATCATGAGAAATATTTGCAATGAGCGTCTTTCTATTCTCTTCATATTCTGATTTTAATTTCTCACTTGCTTGCAATTTTTGGGCCATTTCGTTGAAAGAATCCACCAATAATCCAATAAAACCTAAAGCGCACGTTCCCTCGCTCTCGATCTGTACATTATAATTTCCCCGAGCAATCTCTTCCAGTCCATTTTTAAACATATGAAGGGGTTTAAAGACTCTTCTCTCGAGGCGCCGAAGAAAAATAAATTGCACAAGTTCCTTAATGATTATAAATACTGCAAAAAAAAGGCCGATTGACCTGATACCTACCCATCTAAACAGTAAGTAGAGAATGATTAAGTTAAATATAATACTAAGCGGGCGAAAAACCCGCAAGGATCTATGATATTGATTGAATTCCCGATGTTTCCTCTGGAATTCCTGCTGCCGGAATAATTCTCGTTGCTGCTTATGGAATTCTTGATGCCGCCTCTGGAATTCCTGCTGGCTCCTCTGGTGAACAGCCTTATGTTTTTCTAATTTTGTTGATATACGTTTAACCATGCTTTTAAACACGCAGATCACCCGAATTTCTTCCTTTTTGTTCGTGTTCATTATACTGAGAATAAGGGCGCAAAACAATTCAATTGTCTTGCGCCCTCGAATTGAAAAGGAATCTGGCTTGCTTTCTTAACTAAACAGACAGACACAATTCCGCCTTGAGATTCAGATCATGGTTTTCATTAAGCTCATTAGTTCGTTTTCCATTGACTGTAAGCAAGACTTTTTCTACTTCCCGATTTTTACTAATCCAAAGAATACACTCGATATTTGGGTCTTGCAAAGTTAAAAGTTCTTTCATAAAGCCGTGATGTTGATGATGTTCAGGCATTGTTCTCTGACTTATTCTTTCTTGGATGGCAATTTTAATTTCATCCGGAATTTCATTTAAGTTTAAGGAAAGTATTACGGATTCATCCTCTTTTTCTTCTACTTTAATTTGATTAAAAATATTCAAAACAAACGCTAGCTTCGTTAACTTCCCTTTAATTCCTCCGCACTTTATATCCTCATGGGTTTGACCGGAATGCAGGTCGTGATGATGATGATGCATATGCCTCATAAAGCCATGATGCCTATGTCCCTGACAACAGCCTTGCATCGTAAACTCAGTTTGACTTTGATGTTTCATTTTCTTACCATCACAGTCCAACTCTGTACTAATTTTAGCTTTGGTTTCGCCGTTTAAAAGATTCTTTTCAAATTCATTAGTAAAACTAGCTATTTGAATTTGATCTTTCTTAATTTCTGCTTTAAAAGTACCGCTTAAAACCTCCTTCTCTTTCATTGTATTAATCACATCATACATAAGTTTAATTTTACTCATTAAAATAACCTCCCAGTTTTTTTGCTCACAAGTTCATTATAAAGGGAGGTTATAAACTCTTTTTAATGTAAGTATAAAAATTCAATAAAAGTAATCTAAAATATTGAAAAAGGCTTCCGACAAAGCTTCTTACGAATGCCACTGCACAGTTCCGGCGTCTCCCCTATAGCGAGGGATAACGTGAACATGCAAGTGAAAAACCGTCTGCCCGGCAGCATCTCCGACATTAACTCCTATGTTGTAGCCATCTGGGTGATACTGCTCGTCAAGGTGCTCCTTTACTCTCCTCAGAAGTCCTCCAATACTCGCCATCTCTTCCGGGGTCGCCTCAAAAATATTTTTGACATGCCTCTTGGTAATAATCAGGACATGCCCTACACTGACTGGGAACTTGTCAAAGAAGGCCTTGGCTAGTTCGTTCTCTGCTAAGATTACTGTTGCAGGCAGTGAACAAAACACACACTCACTCATTCTCTTCTGCCCTCATTCCTTTATCGCTTGTCCCCTACCAAGGCGAATGCGCGTCTTGCTCTTGGCGGACATATTCCTACTTTGCATAACTGCAACTTCAATAATTGTAGCAAGATTACGCCCTGGGCGGACCGGAACCGTGATCTCAGGAATAGAAATTCCTAGAATCTCTCGCGTTTTAGGCGGATCAATCCCTAAGCGATCATAAATCTTTTCTTGCTGCCATTCCTCTAAGTGTACAATAAACTGAATAACTTTTTCGTTTCTCACTGAACTTGCGCCAAACAGCGTTGTCACATCCAGAATTCCTAAGCCACGTAACTCAAGCATATGCCGAATCTTTTCTGGAGCGTTGCCTAACAATCTTTCTTCATCTACTCGGCGAACTTTCACGACATCATCGGCAACCAGCAAATGCCCGTTTTTAATGAGTTCTAAAGCCACCTCGCTTTTACCGATTCCACTTTCACCTGTGATCAAAACCCCCACTCCATACACATCGACTAACACGCCATGAACATCCGTACTGGGAGCTAACTGGTTTATGAGGTAACGAATCAACAAATAAAAGAGTTGCGTCGCAGTGCGATGGGTTGTCAAGAGAGGAATCTTCCGCTCACTGGCTAATTCGATAAACTCCAAAGGAAGCGTTAAACCTCGGGTAATAATCACGCAAGGCACTTCTGTAACCATCACTTGAGCAAGTTTTACGCGACGCATAGAATCTTCAAATTGCTGGATTAGCCCTAATTCAGTCCTTCCGTATACTTGAATACGCTTGGGAGTCAAATGCTTCAAAAATCCCGCCAGTTCGGCACTCGGACGTTTTAGGCTATACTCAGTGATCTCCTTGTCTAACCCCATATGCCCAGCTAGAACCTCAAAATCGAATTCCTCAACCAACTGGTTTACCGTAAGCATTTACACCCCTTCTTTCTCAATATGCTGTAAGGATTAAATCTAAAATTCAACCCTTGTTTAAATTATCTACCTATCTCTCTGCTGATCCATGAAATGGTCATCTGAATTCTCAGTACCCATTTCTTTACGCTTTTATTACTTCTAGTTTACTCGCCGTATATCCTTCTCGAACAATCCCATCTCCGGCAAAAACATCGACCCTTAGACCTCGGTTTTTATAGCATGTCCCATTTCCTTAGAGGCTATTGAAGTGCCTCAGTTATCATAGCGTTATATTCCGTGCGGGACAACCAAAACGACCTTGGCCTTCTGGCAATTATTTCACACTAATAGTTAGTTCACAATTTGTCAAGAAGAGGTGGTATAATCAAGTCTGGTAGACCATATGGGACAATAAGGAATTATTGGAGGCCACATTAACTTGATTAAATTAGCTAAATACCTAAAACCATACTCGGGTATTATTCTCTGCGCCGTTGCACTGCTCTTCGTGCAGGCATTATGTGATCTCGCGCTTCCTGATTATATGGCAAATATTGTTAATGACGGCGTAATGCCTGGAAATAATAACTATATTCTCCACACCGGCGGCAGCATGCTTCTCGTGACTCTACTTGGAACAGTAGCCTCAATCCTAGTAGGGTATCTAGCAGCGTTAGTAGCAGCCGGAACTTCTCGTGATCTTCGTTCAGCAACCTTTAAGAAGGTTACAAATTTTTCCAATGCTGAATTTGATAAATTCTCAACAGCCTCCCTCATTACACGCACCACGAATGACATTACGCAAGTCCAAACCGTCCTAGTAATGATGATACGGCTTGTGTTTTATGCACCCATCCTAGGTATAGGAGGTATAATCAAAGCAGTTTCGAGCAGCATTTCCATGTCGTGGATAATAGGAGTAGCAGTAGTAGCCCTGCTTAGTGTGATGATGATTTTATTTTCCCTGGCCATCCCAAAATTTAAAATAGTTCAGAACTTAGTTGACCGTCTAAACTTAGTTACTCGTGAAAATATTGAAGGCATGTTAGTTATCCGAGCGTTTAATACCCAAGAATTTGAAGTAAATCGTTTCGAAATAGCCAATACTGCTTTAACCGCCACAAATCTATTTGTAAATAGAGTAATGGCCGTCATGATGCCTCTCATGATGTTAATAATGAACTTAGTAACTGTCGTAATAGTTTGGGTAGGTGCTAAAGAAGTTTCGTCCTTCAACATGAACATCGGAGATATGATGGCCTTCATGCAATATGCCATCCAAATCATTATGGCCTTCTTAATGTTGGCAATGATGTTTATTATGGTTCCCAGAGCAGCTGTATCGGCTGACAGAGTAGCAGAAGTACTTGCCACAGATCCTACTGTCTTAGATCCAGAATCCGCAATACATTTCGGAAGCACTATCGTTCCTGAGATAGTATTTAGCGATGTCAACTTCCGATACCCGGGCGGCCAAGCAGATGTTCTCCACAATATAAACTTCACTGCCAAAGCAGGACAAACAACAGCTATTATAGGCTCAACAGGCAGTGGTAAATCGACAATAGTAAACCTAATCATTCGATTCTACGATACAACCTCTGGACAAATATTAATCGATAATCTAGATATTAAAACAGTAGCACGCCATACTCTACGCGCTAGTATAGGGTATGTACCTCAAAAAAGTGTACTCTTCGCAGGGACCATTAAATCCAATTTGTATTATGCAGACAAAAACTCAGCCCTCGCAAACCTCGAAAAAGCAGCTTCAATATCTCAATCAACAGAATTCATCGCCTCAAAAGAAGATGGTTACGACTCCATAATCGCTCAAGGTGGTACCAATGTCTCAGGAGGTCAAAAACAACGCCTTTCCATAGCTCGAGCATTAGTTAAAAATGCACCAATTTATATCTTTGACGATAGTTTCTCAGCCCTAGACTTAAAAACCGATAAAAATCTACGTGCCGCTTTAAAAGCTGAAACCAGAGGCAGCACCATCATCCTAGTCGCCCAACGTATCAGTACCATTATTGATGCAGATCAAATCATTGTCTTGGATAATGGCTACATAGTCGGATTAGGTACTCATAACTCACTGCTAAAAACATGTGCTGTCTACCAAGAAATAGCTCATTCGCAGCTAAGTGAGGAGGAATTAGCACGATGAGTGAGAAAAAGCCAGCAGCAATCCCTATGGGCAGGCCAGAAATCGGTTTAGCCGGACCAAAAGCAAAAGATGCTAAAAAGACTATACGCACTTTATCTGAATACTTAAAGCCCTACAAACATCAATTAATATTAGTCATGACCTTTGCCTTCTTTTCGACGATCTTCTCAATTGTAGGGCCAAAACTACTAGGCAAAGTAACCACCAAACTAGTTGAGGGTTTATTGGCCTATTATGGACACACAGGCTTATTAACGGATTTTGATTACATGGGAAGAATCATAGTTTTACTGATAATTCTCTATCTGATATCCTCGGCCTGTTCCTACGCACAAAGTTATATAATGTCAAAAGTATCTATGGATGTAACCTATAAACTACGTAAAAATATCTCGGAAAAAATGAACCGCATCCCTCTTAACTATTATGATACTCGTACTCATGGAGAAGTACTCTCCCGAATCACTAACGATGTTGATATGGTCAGTCAAACCCTCAATCAAAGTTTAACCCAAATAATAACTTCAGTAACCAGCGTCATCGGTGTCTTAGCCATGATGCTATCCATCAGCATCATTATGACGGTGGCAGCTTTAATTGTGATTCCGCTATCTTTGGTAATAGTAGGAATAATAGTAAAAAGATCTCAAATATTCTTTAAAGGGCAGCAAGAATCAATAAGTGAACTTAATGGTCATATAGAAGAAATGTATGGAGGACACACGATCGTCCAAGCGTTCAATGGCGAGCAAGAATCAGTCGATCTCTTTGACGCCATCAACGACAAACTCTATAACTCAGCCTGGAAATCCCAGTTCATCTCAGGTATGATGCAACCAATCATGATGTTCGTCGGTAATATCGGCTATGTAGTAATCAGTATTATCGGAGGGTATCTAGCCGTAAAAAAGATGGTCGACATTGGAGATATCCAGGCCTTCATTCAATATATGCGTTCCTTCACTCAACCGATCGCTCAACTGGCTACCATATCGAGCAACCTTCAATCAACTGTTGCCGCAGCAGAGCGTGTCTTTGAATTCTTAGAGGAAGGCGAAGAAACTCCAGAGCAGGCTCTGGGAAGTAAAGTGAGATTTTCAGGAAAGGTATCCTTCCAAAACGTACACTTCGGGTACACTAAAGATAAAATCATCATCAACAACTTTTCAGCCGAAATAAAATCAGGTCAAAAAGTTGCAATAGTAGGTCCAACCGGAGCAGGAAAAACTACGATCGTGAAACTATTAATGCGTTTCTATGATATTAGCAGTGGAAAAATATTATTAGATAACACCAATATTTTTGATTTAACTCGTAACGACCTGCGTGCAACCTTTGGCATGGTACTTCAAGAAACCTGGCTCTATAATGCTTCGATTCTTGAAAATATTCGTTATGGCACCTTTCAGGCAACCGATGATCAGGTAATCGAAGCAGCAAAATCAGCCCAATGCCACGAATTCATAAGCTCCCTACCAGGTGGCTATAACATGATCCTGAATGAAGAAGCAAGTAATATTTCTCAAGGTCAAAAACAATTATTCACTATAGCACGAGTGCTTTTATCAAACCCCGATATTCTAATTCTCGATGAAGCAACAAGTTCAGTCGACACCCGCACAGAAATATTAATTCAAAAAGCAATGGAAGCCTTAATGAGCAATCGCACAAGCTTTGTAATTGCTCATAGACTATCAACCATTAAAGATTCCGACCTAATCCTAGTAATGAAAGATGGGGATATTCTAGAACAAGGAAATCATACTGAATTACTATCCAAAAACGGCGTATATGCTGGGCTATATAACAGTCAATTCTCTGAAGAAGCAGAATAGGAAAAGAGGTTAAAAGCATGAAAAAAAGCCAAAATAGAATATTTATGGGTGTGGCAGCTATCATAATGGTAGGTGTAGGCGTCTGGTTTTACTTTTATTATGAAGGTAAAAATTACTTCACTACTGACAATGCCAAGGTAACCACTAAATTGTATACGGTATATCCAGAAGGAGTAGGAGGAAAACTCTTAAAACTAAACATCGACGAAAAGCAAGCTGTAACCAAGGATGAGATTATAGCAAAATTAGATACTGGAGAGCTAATAAAATCGCCTATATCTGGTAAAGTTGTTCAATGTGATGTAGTAGAAGATCAGGTAATTCAACCTACAACAGCGGTAGCTGTCATAGCGGCTACTAATAACATGTATGTCGAAGTAAATATTGAGGAAACAACCATTACCAAAATTAAAGAAGGTCAACAAGTGACGGTTCAGTTGGATGCGTACCCAGGGCAAGAATTCCATGCCCATGTTGACCAAATTCGACAAGTAACTCAAACTGCAATCTCTGGCGCTCCTACTAGTCTTACGACTAGTGGAACTTACACCAAAGTGATCCAATTAATACCTGTAAGAGTCGTTATAGACGATCCAGTAGATTTAAGCAATCTTATTGGAACAAATTCAACTGTTACATTTAAATTAAGATAAGAATTAGGTATGGAAGACGTAGAATTAGACTAGGTAAGCCCTTAGAATGGAGATAATCTCTTTCTCAAGAGCTTACCTAGGGAAGGTAAGGAACTCAATTATTTATTTACTACTGATGGGATAGAAGGATAGTTCAAACTCTTTCTCCTTAGCTAGTTTACTTTCGATTTGGGATTGAACTGCGAACTCAAATATCGAAGGATATATCTTTTTTACTAATTCCGGGGAAAGGTGTAGTTCATTACCAAGGTTCACTAAGCGCTTAATAATTTCTTTTTCTCGACTGATATCCTTAACCCGATCCAGTCGTTTTTTATTGCCTATTTTCCCGACTATGTTCATCCTAGCTGCTAGACTTTCGATGATAGTTTGGTCAATATTATCAATCTGGGTGCGCAAGGTGTCAAGCGTTTCTTTATCTCCCATTCCTCCACAAGCAAAAACTCTCTTGACTGATTCAGCGACCTTTCCTAAATCTCGGGCCAGTTGGACAAACTGTTCCGGGTACAAAGACTGAGGCCCATCGCTTACAGCCTCGATCGGATTGGGGTGCATTTCAATCAATAGACCGTCAGCTCCTGCTGCAATAGCGGCCTTGGCTAAGGACGAAATCAAATCTCTTCTCCCCGCTGCATGACTGGGGTCGACAATGACTGGTAAGTGAGAAAGTTCTTTGACAACTCCTACAGCACTAAGATCTAAGGTGTTTCTTGTACTGGGTTCATACGTCCGAATCCCCCTTTCACAAAGGATAACATGGGGATTACCCGCCGCCAGAATATATTCCGCGGCTAACAACCACTCTTCAATCGTTGCCGACAATCCTCTTTTAAGAATAATCGGTTTAGTAATTTTACCGAGCAATTTCAGAAGCTCGAAATTTTGCATATTGCGAGCACCTATTTGAATAATATCGACTTTGTCTACCACCAACTCCAAACTCTGGGTGTCAATCACTTCTGTAACGCAAAGTAGATCTTGTTCTTTAGCAGCTTGAACCAAATAGTTAAGTCCCTCTTGGCCCAAACCTTGAAAACTATAGGGCGATGTACGTGGTTTAAAAACCCCACCACGCAGAATTTTACCTCCTGCCTTTTTTACTGTTACAGCAGATTGACTCATCTGGATACTTGATTCTACCGCACAGGGTCCACCCATCAGGATGATTTCTTTTCCACCTATGATTACTCCGTTGACCTCGATTGTACTTCTTTCAACATTGAGTCCTGCTAAGCGCAAATCTTTCATAAATATAATAGCCCCCTCTAAAGTTATTAAAAAAGTCCACGGCCCATCCCCTTATAGGGACGAAAGCCGTGGACTTCCGCGTTACCACCCATTTTGGCCAAGTTGGCCCGCTCGAAAAAGTACAGCACATCAAACTCGCGTTTGTCGAATTCGTCTTGGCCAAACAAAAACAAAAAACTTCTCATCCCTGAAGGGACGAGAAGTTCAATCTCGCGTTACCACCCGACTTTGGCCAAAGGCCCACTCGACAAAGGTACGGGAATGACATCCGATACCTCCTTCCTGTTAACGGGGAAGAACCGTCCTAGCCTACTTGATTTCGTTCAGCCGGCAGCTCGGGAGGGAACTTCACCTATCACCACACATAGAAGAGTTTTCAGTCAAGACTCTTCCTCCCTGAAAGGTAATAAATAGCTTACTTTACTCCGTCGTAGCTTTTAAAAATTAAATTTAATTATCTTTATAATATACAGCGCTGGATATTTTGTCAACTGTTTTAAAATATTTTCGAATTTGCCTTATCTTGTTAAATCTTCAACAATTGCCTTAAATGCCACAGGGAGAGGGATCTTACTTATGTCTTGTAGTGCAATCCAACACCTGTTATCGACAGGCTGGTAGCTTTTCCTAGAATTCAACCGATAGTCATACTCCCCAACCGATTCTCTTAGTGGGCAAACGCCCTTCGTTTCAGGCTCGGACGGTTCGGGAAGATCGACAATAACCCAGCAAATTTTCCAACGTCGGTGGCTGAATGTGTACCAGACTGGTCCGTGCAGTTTTAAGCTCTGCTCAAATTGCTCCCTCACTTGCCCGTCAAATTCTCGCTCAGGTACAGCCTTTTGAAAAAATCCAAGACACTCCTCATACCCTATCGAAGGAAGACAATTTTTCAATCTATCGTTCAGACTATCCTCCCGACTGTCCTCCTGACTTAATTCCACTCCTGGAAACTCCCAAAGATCGGCCAACAGACCCTGGGCAGGACGTCTCTGTAAGAATACCTGGTCCCCTCGTCGTAGAACAAAGCTTAATCGGGTCATCACTTGACGCTTTGCTTTTAACTTTTTCACAGGGTAGAGATGGACCTTGTCTTGCAAGTAACCCTCACAGACTTGGGCCAGTGGACAACTTTCACAGTCCGGTTTCGTGGGAGTACAAACCATAGCCCCCAATTCCATCAACGCTTGATTAAAGTCTCCTGGCTGAAGAGCTGGTTGCCATACCGTCAGGTGGTCGTTAAAGTGCCGATAGCTTCGTGCTGTCTCCACCGGCTCGGACCAGGCCAAAAAGCGGGACACCACCCGCAAGACATTGCCATCGATTGCTGCAACTCTCTGCCCGAACGCGATACTTGCGATTGCTCCTGCCGTGTACTTACCGATTCCTGGTACCAAAAGCAGGGCTTCGTAATCCATAGGCATTTTTCCGCCCCGTTGGTCGAGAAGATAATGGGCCCCTTCCCACATACGACGGGCCCTAGAATAGTACCCTAGCCCACTCCACACTGTTAAGACTTCCTCAAGGCTGGCCATCCCCAGTTGTTCTACACCGGGAAAGCGCCGTAGAAATCGTTCATAATAGGGAATGACGGTCTTCACCTGGGTCTGTTGCAGCATGACTTCAGACACCCAAATCGCGTAGGGATCTCCCGTCTTTCGCCAGGGCAATTCCCTTTTTTCTGCTTTATACCAGGCTAAAAGAAGCACAGCTAGACTATGATCCTCGACTATGTCTGTTATAATATCGTTTGATTCATCCATTACAAGTTGTCTCCTCTTATAACTAGTGATACCCGTTTGAGATAAAAGGGCATACCTTTTAAGGTTCTTTTAAGGTTTATATAGTAAGGTTATCTTTAGCCCAATTATACACTAAGATTACTCGAATTAGGCTAGCTGAAAGGAGATATCGACTAATGCGTTATTCGACGGGATTCTCAGACTCATTATTTGGAGAAAAAATCACACTCCAAGGACTTAATGAAAAGGGAAAAATAGTTAAACTTAAAGTCACGAAAAAATGGCTTGAACAGGTGCAAGAAGAAGGTAAAACTTCTTCTCCTAATCAAGTTAATCAAAGTGCTTAGTCTTCTAAGGCACATTCAACCTTGGTACTCAACCACAGATTACACAGATTAACACAGAATAAATACATTTTGGCTCTAAACTACAAATCGCTTGTAACTC
>Ga0209415_10012791_pt1 | contig 13937 bp, 10 predicted proteins | sample PeaSoiSIISIP2007_FD_187696 | JGI IMG/M metagenome (GOLD analysis project Ga0209415, IMG submission 187696) | Peat soil microbial communities from Weissenstadt, Germany - SII-SIP-2007 (SPAdes) (version 2) | ecosystem: Environmental > Terrestrial > Soil > Wetlands > Peat | place: Germany... | reverse complement strand
CCGGACGGTCCGCCCGCCGAACTCGCGGACTGGCGGGAACCCGACGTCGTTATGGGCCAGCTGCTGCAGGGCCGGGCTGTTCTCGACGAGCTGTTCGGCCGACAAACCTTCGCCATCCTCGTTCCGCCTTACAACCGCATCGGTAAGGCATTGGCTACGGCCGTCATCGCCAAGGGCTGGAGCGCGGTCTCGGTCGTCGGCGATTTTCCCGGCTTAGCGGTGCCGACGCTGAACGTTCATGCCGACCTCATCGATTGGCGCCGGAACGAGGCGGCGAGCCGAGATCGTGTTACCGCCAGTGTCTTTCAGGCGCTCTGGGCCCGGCGCATGGGCCTCGTCCCCGCGGCGGCGCCCGTCGGAATCCTGACTCATCACCTCGTGCATAGCGAGGCCATGTGGGACGCCGCACGGCATTGGCTTTCGTATCTGAGGGCGAAGCCGGAGGTCTGCTTCGTGAATCTGCTGCCGAACCGCAGTTCGTGAGCGACGTGCGCATGCGATCGGCGGCGGTCACTGCTGATCGGAACCGAAGCCTGCGCTGAGTTGCCTGACCGCTGTATTGTAGGCGGCGTCAAATCCGTCGAGCGAGATGCTGCGTTCGACGGGGGCGCCGTCGCTCTGCTGGTACGTCTCCTTAATGGCAGAGCCTTTCTTGAACTCGGCGAGCAACTGGCGAGCGGAATCGCCGAAAATGCCTTCCTTGACGGTCCCGTGGTAATGGGCGTGATCATCAACCTGCAGCGCGAACTCACTGCTCGTTGGGACATCCATCCCGACCCGCACCACGATGCTGCCTAAGCGTTGCATGACCAGCCAAACGTCGTCCCGCACGATGATGCATTTGGCGCTCCAGATGAGATGGCTTGGAACGCATTGCACATACCACTGCGCCTCCATCGAGGCTCCTGTCGCGGGGGCTGTCGCCAGGGAAACCAGGGCCGCAACAGCAAAAGCGAGCGCCGCCTGAGGACGCCCGATCCGTCGCCGATGGTCTTCAATTCGCACGTTCATCTCCCGCAGAAGTCGGGCCAAGCGGCGCCGCGGTTCGCTCAGTCTAATAGGCATTTTGCGAGCGCAGGACGGCAATGACCGTCAGCATCAATATCTTTATGTCGAACCAAATGGACCAGCGCTCGATATAGTAGAGGTCCCGCTCGACCCGCTTCCGCATCACCTCCGGCGACTTGGTTCCGCCGCGAAATCCGCAGACTTGAGCCCATCCGGTGATGCCCGGTTTCACCCGGTGGCGGCGCGCGTATTCGGAGACGACGGCCTCGAGCGGCACGCCGCCATGCTCCTGCCAAACATCGCCTGCATTCTGCCATGCCGGATGCGGACGCGGTCCGATCAGCGACATCTCGCCCGTCAGCACATTGAACAACTGCGGCAGCTCATCGAGGCTGGATTTCCGCAAGAACGCGCCGACGCGGGTAACGCGCGGATCGTTCCACGCGGCCTGCTTCAGCTCCCATCTCCCCTCCGGATCGTGCCGCATGGTGCGAAATTTGTAGACGTGAAAGGCCTTGTTGTTGAAGCCGATCCGCTTTTGCCGAAACAGCGCAGGCCCCGGGCTGTCGAGCTTTATGAGAAGCGCGATCATCAGCATGGGGATGAAGAGGATTATGAGCAGGATCGTGGCGAGAACGCGATCCTCGATCGCCTTCGCAACCAGGCTCCAGTCCGACAGCGGCCGCTCGACCAGACCGAGGACCGGCATGCCGCCGATCGATCCCTGCGGTATCCGGGGCATGCAGAACGCTATTTTCTCCGGCCCGAGCCGGACGTCGATCGGCAGCGACCAAAATTTGCGGGTGATTTCGAGGATCCGTGCGTCCGCACTCCAGGGCAGAGAGATGATAATCTCGTCGACGCGATGCGCGGCGGCGTGCTTGCGCAGATCCTCCGTGGTCCCGCACCAGCGGAAACTTTCGACCATTGTCGGGATACGGCCGCAGCGGTCGTCGAAATATCCGATGACATGCATGTCGGTGTCAGGCTCGGCGGAAAGGTAGCGCATGAACGCCACGGCATGCTCGCCGCCGCCGACAATCGCGACCCAGCGCGCCAGGCGTCCTTGGGCACGCCAGCGACGCGCCACCGCTTGAAATCCCAGTTGGCAGGCGAAAATGGGGATCAGCGCCAAGCCGGCCACGAGCGAAACCCATAGGCGCGAGATTTCGCCGGAGACCTTGACCGTAAAAAAGGTCAGTACGCACAGGAGCATGGCCAGCGCCCAGGCGCCGATCAATGACGAGGTCCGCAACCGGCCGCGCGCCACTTCCTGCAGGTCATGACAACCGAAAATGAAAGCCGCGATCTCGAACAGAAGCGCGGCTTCCGCGGAGATCAACGCATAACTGCCAATCGCGTCGGCGGCTTGCGGCAAGACATAGGCGAGCCCGATGCCCGTTGCAATGATCGCTGTCGCCGTCGCGCCCCCGATGAGCATCCGCGCGAACGGCGCAAAGACCGGCCTCACATCCTCCGTGACCCTTCGCTTGGCGGAGGCGTTGAGACCGTTGCGGATTTCTCCGTCGCCCTGCTCATTTAACAGCGTGGTGAGCAGTTCCATGACAAAATTACGAGATCAATGCCTCGGCCGCGAGGTCGCGAGACGCGGGCGATTTGCGGCATGCGCGCAGTTGGGCTCGGCCGACAGAAAAAGAAAAAAAGTCGGGGTAATCGCACCACTCCTGGCGCGGGCGCAACGCTCCATCACCCACTTGGTTTCGAGGGCTGCGACTGCGATCACCATGAACTCGTTCCCCGCTTCACCTGCCGCGCACGCACGAAATTGCCTCGGCGGCAAAGCAATTACCCAACGCGCTTGCCTTCCGGGGTGTTAAGCATGATCCGTGCCAGAATCGCTTAAGTTAATTAAAGCAAAGGGTTACCGATGGGCGCCCAGAGTCCGACCGGCGCGGCGTCAAAAATTTCGACGCGCAGCGGCGATGGCCGAAGGAACCGACAAGCAATCGCTGCCTCGTTCCCGACACTCCGGAAGATTTTAGTAAAAATAACGATGTAGCGCCGCCGCAAGCAGGCGATTCGGCGCGATCGAAGGCCTAGGGCGCAATGCCGGTGGCCTGTCGAAATCTTTTACACTGCTTACACATCGGGCTTTACCTGCTTAATATTAATTAATATGAACGGACGCATCGCGAAGTTGTTACCTGCCGTGTTCCAGGACGCCAACGCGGCGCCCTTTCCCGCGCCTCGCCTTCGACGCAAGAAGCGCATTAGGCTGCGGCGATAACGCGAGGACCGGAATGTCAGTGAGTCGGCGACAGGCGCTCACGAGATTGGGAGCCACGGCACTAGCGAGCGCTGGTGGTCTCGGTTATTGGCGAGATTGCGCGGCGGCTGATGAGCCGCCGGCCGCCCGCCTTAAGCTCGCGGCCGCGCGAAAGGGAATCCAGTATGGCGCCAATTCGGACGTCGATCTGAGCGCGGCGCCGCCGGCATACGCCCGGCTTTTCGCCGATCAATGCACGCTGCTGGCGCCGCTCCTGTCCTGGGCCGCGGTCAGCCCGTCGCCCGGCGTTTATGACTTCAGGATCGCGCGCGGCAATCTCGATTTCGCCGCTGCGCACGCCCTGAAACTGACAGGCGCGCACCTGCTCTGGCACAAATCGTTGCCGCGCTGGCTCGACCGCATCACCTCGAGCCCGGCGGTCGAAAAAGCGGCGATGGACCATGTCAGCGCGATGGCGTCGCGCTTCGCAGGCCGGATCTATTGCTGGAATGTCGTCAACGAGGCGATCTACCCCGAAGACGGGCAGGCCGACGGGCTGCGCGCGGACAGACTCCTCAAGGAAATCGGGCCGAGCTACTTCGATCTCGCGTTCCGCGCCGCGCGCGCGGCCGATCCGTCGGCGCTCCTGGCTTACAACGATTTCAACCTGGAGCAGGACCGACCCGATCATGCGGCGCGGCGGCAGGCCGTGCTCGCGCTGGTGGACCGGCTGCATCGCGCGGGGACCCCGATCGACGCGGTCGGCCTGCAGTCGCACTTGCAGATCGCGGACTTCCGCTTCAACGAACAGGTCTATCGCCGGTTTCTCCGAGATCTGGCCGATCGCGGCGTGAAGATCATCTTGAGCGAACTCGATGTTCTCGACATCGGCGCACCCTCCGATATCGCGCGCCGCGACCGGGCGGTGGCTGAGGTCTATGCCCGTTTTGTGCCGGTTGCGCTCGACGAAGCCGCAGTGGCGGCGGTGATCACTTGGGGGCTTTCGGACCGATATACCTGGCTCACGCCGCAATTCGACAGGCGTTTCGCCCGCGCCGATGGCTTGCCGACGCGGCCTCTGCCGTTCGATGCGGATTTCAGGCCAAAGCGCAGTTTCTATGCCCTGCTTTCAGCTTTCGAGCACGCCCCGCCGCGGCGCGCTTAGCGGCGCGCTCGAAATCGCGCCAGCCCTGCGGCCGCTACAGGAACCTGTATAGGAACTGCGGGATGTAGTCGGGACGCTTATTGAGCACGACGCCCAGCACGTTGCCGCCGGCCATTTCGATGAGGCTGCGGGCACGCTCGATCACCCGGACGCGCGTTCTTTCCGCTTCGACCACGAGAATGACGCCGTCGGCGAAATGCGCGAGCGACGCCAAATGCGGATTTTCGATGATCGGCGGACAATCCACGATGGTCAGCGTGAACTGCTCGCGCAGATAGCCATAGAACTCGTCGACGCTGCGCGCCACGCCGGTCCCGGAATTGGCGGCCAGGGCGGCGGTCCACAGACCGCCTGAACCGCCCTCGACCGGAATGACCACGAGATCCCCTTTCGTCGTGGGTTGCTGCACAGCGGGGGGCAGAGATTTTCGCTCAGGCGACGGGAGGCGAGGCGAAGCGTAAGCCGGGGTCTGCGCGTTCGCGGCGTCGAGCAGGATGGTGCGGCACCACGGCTCCTGCGCCGCGCGCCGGGCGAGCGCGCTCGCAATGGTCGACGTGCCTTCGGCATGCGTGGCGGCGACGACATGCAGCACCAGCTGCGACCGCTCCTTCAGCAGCGACATGGTGATCGCGAACAGCGTGTCGATCTCGGTCGAAGGATCGGGCTCGGGCTGGCTCCGGCGTCTGCGTCGCAATCCTGCCGCGGCCCGGGCCTCGTCCGGCGGGTGGGCCTCGGATTCAAGCTGGGCGACGCCGTTTCCGTTCAAGGCCGTGCCGTGCGCCTCCGCGGAATGGTGAGCGGCTGGCTGCGCACCCTCGTCGTGCGACGCGCCGCCATTAAGGTTAACGGTCAAGATGTGCTCCGATTGCTTCCAGCGTCGAAAGGGTGAGTAAATACCGAGCGCGTTTAGGAAGTCAACGACACCGGATCGTTAACGCATCACAAATTATTACTGCGCCAGCCCCTTGCGTTCGGCGCATGGCGCGTCGGGCGCCGCGGCCGGCGTTAGGCCTAATCATCCCCAAATAGGCATGGCGTAACGGCTCGACTTGTCAATATTGCTAAACTACGATTTAGCTTCCGCTCGAGCCGTGCGTGACAGCAGGCCTGGCTCAGCCAAGAACGTCAGGAGATGCCATGATGGGTTCGCCCGAAGTTGCCGTCATCGGGGCGGGCCCCTACGGGTTGTCGGTCGCGGCGAACTTGCGCGCGCGCAACTTGGACTTCCGCATCTTTGGCAGCCCAATGGAAAGCTGGCGCAAGAAAATGCCGAAGGGGATGGCGCTGAAATCCGACGGCTACGCCACCAATCTGTGCGATCCGGACTCCGCTTTCACTTTGAAGCATTTTTGCGCACAGGAACGGATCCCTTACGCCAACGAAGGCATACCAATCGCGCTCGACACGTTCATCGCCTATGGTCAGGCCTTTCAAAAGCGGCTGGTGCCGGAGTTGGAAGACCGGCTGGTCGTGGGGCTCGACCGATCGCCGAGCGGATTCCTCGTCAGGCTGGAAGGCGGCGAGATCGTCACGCCGCGCAAAGTCGTCCTCGCGATCGGCATCGGCCATTTCGGCTACGTGCCGCCGATCCTCGCCGAGCTTCCGGCCGAGTTCGTGACCCACAGCTCCGAGCATCACGAGCTCGACGGGTTCAAGGGACGAGAGGTGACCGTCATCGGCGGCGGCGCCTCGGCCATCGACCTCGCGGCGCTGCTGCATGAGGCCGGCGCCAGGGTTCAAGCCGTCGCACGCCAGCCGGCGATCCTCTTCCAGGACCGAACCTTGCTCAGCGGCCGCCCGTTGCGGGAACGCATCCGGGATCCGAACACCGGCATCGGCCCGGGGTGGCGCTCATTCCTCTACACCGAGGCGCCGCTCGGTTTTCACGTTCTTCCCGAGCCGGTCCGCCTGCGCATCGTCAGGAATCATATCCGTCCGGCCGCGGGTTGGTTCATGAAGGATCGTGTCGTCGGGCATATTCCGCTCCTTGCCGGACATGCGATCGAGCGGGCCGGTGTCAGTTCCGGCCGCGTGCGCTTGGGGCTCGCGCTCGCGGACGGTACGAGGATGGAATTGGCCACCGATCATGTGATCGCGGCGACCGGGTACAAGGTCGATTTGCGGCGCCTGACGTTCTTCAGCGAGGCGCTCGGCTCGCAGCTCCGCTCGGTCGAGCACACGCCGATCCTGTCGGCGGCATTTGAATCATCCGTTCCGGGACTCTATTTCGTGGGAACCGCTTCGGCCAACAGCTTCGGACCGATGATGCGGTTCGTCTACGGCGCCAATTACACCGCCCGCCGCATCGCGAGCCACCTCGCTCGATCCGCCACGCGACGCGTGATTGCCGGCCATGCACCCGTCCGGGCGCGCTGACCGCGAACTTGCGGGCGGACCGCGCTTACGGCCGCTCGCCGCGAGGCTGGGAGAGGCGCGAACATGAAAGGTCTGATGATCGCCTTCGCGTTCACGCTGCCCTATCACGTCATGCGTTGCGCCGCCGCCGCCGGAGCCTCGGTCCACGTGCTCGGCAGCGGCCCATCGCGCCGGCTCAGGCTGTCCCGATATTGTGCCGGCTTTCACGAATCCCGCTTCGACTATCGCTCGGACGATTACGATCTCATCCTCGATGAGATCAAGCTGTTGGTGAAAGAGCAGCGGATCGACCTCATCATGCCGTCCGACGACGTCTCGACGCGACTCTTGGCGGCGCTCGCGGACCGATTGCCGGTTCGCACCTCGCCGGTTCCGAGCCTCGACTGCTTCGACACGATGAACGACAAATGGAACTTCGCCCGTTTCTCGCGGGATCACGGGGTGCGGGTTCCCGAGTCGTGGTTGTTCGAAACCGCCGAGGATCTGCGCGGCGCATTGAAATCCGGACGGCTTGCGCTCCCCCTCACCGTCAAGCCGACGAATCTTTCAGGCGGCGCCGGCGTCCTTCACATTCGGGATGCGAGCGAGCTCGGCCAATTGGACGCCGTCGATTATCGGCCGGTCTTGGCGCAGCGGCACATCGATGGCGAGACCATCGGTATCTCCGTGCTGTGCCGCCGCGGCGCGGTGGTCGCCAGCGTGATCCAACTGCGCAAGGACAATGCCTATTCGCTTTTCGCCAACCCCGATCTGCTGGAGAACGTGCAAAAGCTGGCGGGCGCCGTCAAGCTCCACGGCCCTGCCAACCTCGACGCCGTGGTCGAAAGCGAGACCGGGCTCAGCTACATCGTCGAATGCAATCCCAGGTTCTGGTACACGATCTACATGCCGATGATCCTCGGCCTGAATTTCGTCGACCTGGCGCTCAATTTCGACAGCATGGACTTTCGCGACATGCGGACGCTGATCGACGTCAGGGTTCGCATTCACGGGGCGCTGTTCCGCAATCTCTTGAAGCCTTGGCGATATACGCGGCCGGATTGGCGGATGCTCGGATATTACCTCAGGGACCCCCTTCCCTACTTGTGCGAGAGAATGCAGCTCGTCGACGATCACGACGTTGCGGTCGGACATCCGCTGATGCGCGAGCGCGCGCGCGATGCCGGACCGCTTGGCCGGCGCCCCACAATGGACGATCCTCGCCTGGCGCCTCTCGTTTAGGCTTTGCCGGCGTCTTGCCTGGCCGCCGCCGAAGGCGCGGCGAACGGATTGTGCACGCCGAGCACGATCAGCAGATCCCGCCCCAGCTGGCGCGTATCCGTCCACCAGAGGAAGCTCCGTTCCTTGAGCCCGAGTGCGGAGAAATAGGTCTCGAGGATAGGAACGTGCTGGGGTACCCGCGTGACGCCCTGCTTCACCTGGTCGCGGAAGAAGGCGAGATACTCGCGGTCGCTGTAGCCCGCGAAGACGGGCTTGCAGAGATCCGGGCGTTCGACTTCGGCCGGCGCGACATCGACATCGCCCGACTGATAGTCGGCGCGGGTCAGATACAGCGCCACGGCCTTGCCGTTATAGCGAAGCGCCAGGCCGCGGTAGGTGGCCTCGCCATGGACGAGGCGCTTGCCGAAGAATTCGCCCCACGGCAAGTAAAAATTGCCGACCGAATGGGCGACCGTGCCGCCGGCGAAGGTTTCGACGGGTTGCGGCACATGCGAATGATGGCCGACGACGAGGTCGACGCCGCCTTCGATCGCCCGGCGCGACCAGGCGCGATCCGCCGGGTAAGGCAGCGCCGACAGCTCGTAGCCCCAATGAACGTAAAAGATCAGCAGTGCCTGCGGATGGCGCTTACGTATGTCTTCGAGCTTCTTCAGCGCCGCGCTCGGCGCGGCGAAGGCGGAAGCGTCGCGTACCCGCCACCGCCACGGGTCCGTCGAAGGGAACACGCCGCCGACCAGCACGACCTCGCGGTCGCCGATGCGCTCGTGCATCGGCTCGAACCCCGCCTGCCCCAAGGTGCGAATGCCCGCGGCCTTGGTGATGTCGAGGCGGACATCCTCGCGAAAGTCCTCGTAATGGTTGTTCGCGATGGAAAATGCGTAGCTCGCCCGATCGATACCGGCGAGAAAATCGCGCGAGCTTGCGAGGCTGTATTTGAGCTGCCAACGGGGTTTAGCGTTATCGGCTGCGAGCACCGGCCCCTCGAGATTGGCCACCAGCAGATCGCCGCCGACCCACCGCGAGAACCGCGCCAGTTTGGCCGGGCTCCGCCGCGGCGACACGAAATCGCCGACGAAGACGATGGACTGGCGGCTAGACGGGGAGGACATCGCAGTAGAGCCGACGCAAAGTGGATAGGATGACCGTGTCGGTGAAGTTGGCGGCGACGCGCTCGACCGACCGACGGGATAAATCAGGCCATTGGTGCTGCATCCAAACCGCTACTATCCCTTCGGCGATCGCCGCGGCGTCGGCGCGATCGTCAACGATCAATCCGGCGTGCCCGACCACGGTCTCGTTGAAGCCATGACGGGTACACACGGGCACGCATCCTCGCGCCATCGCTTCGGTCAGAGCGTTGGAATGCCCCTCGCCCCACCATTTGCTGAGAAACAGAAAAAAATGGTTAACGTCAAGTTCGTTCAGCACCCGATCGAGCGGGAGCGGACCCGTCCAACGGATGCCAGAGTTCCGCGGGTCGGCGCCGCGAAGCCGGCGCTCGAATTCGGGATCGGCGGACCCGACGAAGGTCAAGCCGGCGGAAGGCAGGCGGGCGCGCAACGCCGCGAAGGCATCAAGCGCGGCGGCCGCACCCTTCGCTTCGGAGATGCGGCCGACGTAGACGAGCCTCGGCCCCTCGCCGGTGGCCGCACCGCGCGCCTTGATGATGCTTCCGGGAACGAAGTTCGGCAGATGGAACAACGGCTTCCTCGGCGCGATAGCGCGCAGCATCTGCGCGTAGCCCTGGCCCTCGAACGCGACGGCGTGGGCGAGGCGGAAAAACCGGGCGAAGGCGAGCCGGTAGAGCGGCCCATAGGTCCGAAACTGCCAATCCTTGCCGCCAGCGCGCAAGTCGATGATCAGCCGGTAGCCCCTGAGGCGGGCGAGGAGCGCAATGCCGAACTCGGCGGGGAGAAAATATCCGACATAGGGCGTGTAGTGGACGACGCAGCCGCGCGAAGAGCCGATGACGAGCATCGCCGCGATGCGGGCGAAGGCGGCCGTATAGGCGCCGAGCTTCCGCAAGATCGGGCCACCCGACTCCGGATAGCGAAGAAAGTCCACCCGTGGGACGAAGCCTTGCAGCAGTGCCGCAAGCCGCAGGTTGGAGATCTGAAACCCCCCGACGGCGGGCTTCCCCGGCGACGCGACGGGACCGAGGATGATGACGCGTCGAATGACGCCAAGGTCGGGCTGGGGCGGCGCCCGGATGCCGCTCGGAATGGTCATTGCGCTCAAGCCTCGGACACCGGGGACAGGGATATTGGAAGGCCATGCCGCTCCGCAAGGACCAAAGTGCCTGGCGGAAATGCTTGTTTAGGGGTTGTCTCGGCGCCGCCGCGGGCTCCATGCTTTTAAGTTAAGATGCGGTCGGCCGACCAATCGGGAAGGCCGTTCGGCCGCGACCGCCGTCCTCGGGCATCCCATGAAGGCTAGAGTCAGGCTTACGAAGCTAGTCTCCCAGGCCAAGCGAAGCGGCGGCATCGACCTTTCGCTGCGCTATGACCCGATCGTGCGCGCTCGAGTTTTCCGATCGATTGCGGCATTTGAGCGCGGCGACCTTGCGGCGCGGCGCAAGCTCACGGAAGCCCTCACCGCCAAGGTCATCGCGCAGGCGCGGAAGACGGTCTATGGCCGGTCGCTGCCCGACGGCTACGCGCACTGGCCGGTTCTGCACAAGCAGCAGATTCGCGACGCGCCTCAATCCTTCACCGTCGGCGGGCTGGTCCGGGTGCCCGCGTCAACGGGCGGCACGAGCGGCGTTCCTCTGACGCTCTGGCGCTCGTTGAGCTCGGTGGCGGCGGAAACGGCGTTCCTCGACCGTCTTCTCGCGCATCGCGGCCTGAGTTGGCGCAAGAGTCGGATCGCCGTGCTGCGCGGCGACTTAGTGAAGGACGTCAGCGAACAGCGGCCGCCGTTCAGTGTCGAAAGCCATTGGGGCCGGCGCCTCGTTCTCTCGAGCCCGCACCTTTCGCCGACGACCATCGGCTGGTACGTTGCGCGGCTGCGGGATTTCCGGCCGGATTTGCTTTGGCTCTATCCGACGACGGCGGCCAACCTTTTGCGCCTGCTGGCCGAGACGGGCTTGGAATTGCACGTGCCGACCGTGCTGACGTCTTCCGAGGTCTTATCCACGACGCTGTATCGCGAGTTGGAAGCGGTTCTAGGCGCCACGGTCGTCGATCATTACGGACTCGCAGAGCGCTCATGCTTCGCATTCGCCGAAGAACCGGAGCGGTATTTCTTCCAGCCCGCCTATGGCCGCGTCGAGCTATTGCCAAGTCCAGACGATTCGGTCCTCGCCGGTCGCCGCAACCTGCGCATCCTCGCCACCGGCTTCTGGACTCCGGCGATGCCGCTAGTGCGCTATGACACCGGCGATTTCGCGATCGTGCCGGCCGAGGCCGGTCCCAAGGAGCTCGACGCCATGACTCTGGGGCTGCTGCCGTTCTTCGGCATCGCCGGGCGCGATCAGTCGTTCATCTACCGGCCCGACCGGAGTCGCGTCGCCGGGCTCGATCAGATTCCCCGCGAAGTGTCGAACCTGCTCCAGGTCCAGCTCGTGCAAAGCAGGCTCGATCGCGTCACCATACGCGTGCTCGCTATGCCCGGTTTCGGCGAGACCGATCGAGCGAAGCTCCTTGCCAATGCGCGGGCCAAGATTCCGTTATCGGTGGACATCGATTTCGAGATGGTGGATCGGCTCGAGACGACGAGCAACGGAAAGACGCCATACGTGATTCTGGAATTGCCAGGCACGCAGCTCTCAGGCGCGGGAGCGAGCGCATTGCCACCGCTTCAGCCGAGTGCGACGCTGTGAAGACGAGACGGCGCCGCGCCCGACCAAGCCGTCGCAATCGAGGCCCAGATGAGTGACCTTAAGGTGGCAGTCGGCGGAATCCGCGTCAGCGCGAAGGCGCGCCCCGCCTCTTCGGCTCATGCCGAGAACGCCGCCGGATTTCACGCGTGGTTCGTCGGCATCGCCTTTGCCGTCTATTCCGGAGGGTTTCTGCCGGCACTTCGGAATTACCTCGGGGAAGTGGCGCTTGCTCCGGGATCGCAGGATCCCCCGACCACGGTCGCGCAATCCGCGGTCCTTCTGATCCTTCTCGTCGGTTACGCCCTCAATTGGCGCAGGATCGTGCCGACATTTCGGTATGGATTGCCGCTGTTTGCATTATTGGCCCTGATCATGGTTTCCGCGACATGGTCCCAGTTCCCAGAGAACACGCTGCGGCGCGGCTTGGCGCTGACGAGCTGTTGCCTCTGGGGATTTTACGCCATTGCTTTGGTTGGACTGGGCCGGACGCTGCGCGTGCTCGGTATTGTCATGATGCTCATCGCGGCGGCGAACATTGCCGTGGCCCTGGCATTGCCGCAAGTGGGCCTCGACGTTGCTCCCTATGAAGGCGCGCTGCGCGGCGTCTTTGCGCAAAAGAACCAGTTGGGCTCGATCATGGGATTGGGCAGCATCTTCTTTGTTTACGCCATCTATGCACGGAAGCGGCGGCTGACCTCGACGCTCATGATCTTTCTGATCGCCGCCGAGACCTGGGTATCCAAATCGGCCACCTCCGAAATTTGCGTTGCGCTGATGCTCCTTGCGCCGGCGGTGGCGATGGTCGGCCGACAAGGGCCGGGCCGGAAGGCCATCGTTTGTTATGTGCTGATCGTCGGCTTACTTTGCCTCGGCGGCCTGTCCTTCTACGCGCCGGACCAGGTCTTCGATCTCATCGGCAAGGACGAGACACTCACCGGTCGCGGGCCGATCTGGGAGGCCGCTTGGCAAGCGGTGCGCGCACGACCTCTGTTAGGCTATGGCTATAACGGCTTTTGGAATGCAAATGCCGCCCTCACCCAAGATATCTGGAAGTCCGTCGGTTGGAACGCGCCGAATGGCCATAACGGATATCTGGATACCGTGCTGCAACTGGGCTTCGTCGGTCTTGGCCTGGTGATGTTCATCGTTTGGCGGATTGCCGCTTCGGCGATTCGGGAATGGGCGAGCAGCGACCGCCCCGAGGCATTTTGCATGGTGCTGTTTTTGGCCTACTACTTGATACAGAACATTACCGAGACCGATATCTTGGAAGCCGACTCCTACACCGCACTTTTGTCGCTGTTCCTGGTGGCACTCGGCTTATGGCGGGCGGAACACGCCCGTTTGCGGGCTGCGGCGCGCGAAGCGAGCCGTCCGCGACCGCCGCGGCTGTCGCAGCCCGCTGAACCGAGGCCAGGGCTGCGTTTGGCTTCGCCGAAGCGAGGCTCGCCGGCGGCCCGCCCTCAACAGAGCGCCGAATAACGCGCCCCTGGCAGGTCGCGCAGCTCCTTGATACCCTGAAGGTCGAAGATGGCTCGCCCGGCGTGGTGAGCCTTGAGGTAATCGATGTCGCTTTTACCGGCGTGACCGATGATGATGATCTCGGCGGTCGCGAGCGCGGCGACCGCATCCGGGACCATCAACTGCTCGAAATGCGGGATCTCTCTCTCGATGAAGTTGCGGTTCTTGCCGAGCAGCCGGCTCGTATTGACGCAGGGATCGAAGATCGCGAGCTGATAGCCTTTGCCGATGAGCCGCTCGGCAAGATAAACGAATGGCGAGTTTCGGAGATCGTCGGTACCCGGTTTGAATGCGAGACCCAAGAGCGCCACCCGCCGCCGTCCTTGCCCCAATACCGCGGCGAGCGCCCGCTCGATATGGGCGTCATTCGCCGGCATGATATTCGAGAGTAACGGCAGATTAAGATCGCGCGTTCTGGCAAGCGCGACCAGGGCCGACACGTCCTTCGGCAGACAAGAGCCACCGAAGGCGAAGCCCGGACGCAGATATGCCGGGGAAATGTTGAGCTGACGGTCCGCGCAAAAAATCCGCATCGCCTCCTGCGGATCGATGCCGAGACTCTTGAGGAGCACGCCCACTTCATTGGCAAATGCGATCTT
>Ga0209415_10012790_pt1 | contig 13937 bp, 8 predicted proteins | sample PeaSoiSIISIP2007_FD_187696 | JGI IMG/M metagenome (GOLD analysis project Ga0209415, IMG submission 187696) | Peat soil microbial communities from Weissenstadt, Germany - SII-SIP-2007 (SPAdes) (version 2) | ecosystem: Environmental > Terrestrial > Soil > Wetlands > Peat | place: Germany... | reverse complement strand
GCCCTGTCCCTTGACGATGATCGCCTCGTCGGACATGGCCGGCACGTAGGCGCCGCCCGCCGTGCACGAGCCCATCACCACGGCCACCTGGGCGATGCCCTTGGCCGACATGGTCGCCTGGTTGAAGAAGATGCGCCCGAAATGGTCGCGGTCGGGGAACACCTCGTCCTGGTTGGGCAGATTGGCGCCGCCCGAATCGACCAGATAGACGCAGGGCAGATGATTCTGCTCGGCGATCTCCTGGGCGCGCAGATGCTTCTTCACGGTGATCGGGTAGTAGGTGCCGCCCTTGACCGTGGCGTCGTTGGCGACGATCGCGCATTCGCGCCCGGCGACGCGGCCGATGCCGCAGACGATGCCCGCCGACGGCACTTCGCCGCCATAGAGCTCCCAGGCGGCGAGCGGCGCGATCTCGAGAAACGGCGAGCCGGGGTCGAGCAGGGCGCGGATGCGCTCGCGCGGCAGCATCTTGCCGCGACCGAAGTGCCGCTTGCGTGCCGCCGCTCCTCCGCCCTGCTCCACCGCGCCGACTTTGGCGCGCAGTTCCTCGACAAGGACGCGCATGGCAGCCTCGTTGGCGCGGAACTCGTCGGAGCGGGTGTCGATGGCGCTGGTGAGGATCACGCGCTGTCCTCGAACAGTTCGCGGCCGATCAGCATGCGCCGGATTTCCGAGGTGCCGGCGCCGATCTCGTAGAGCTTGGCGTCGCGCAGCAGCCGCCCGGTGGGAAAGTCGTTGATGTAGCCGTTGCCGCCCAGCGCCTGGATCGCTTCGAGCGCCATCCAGGTGGCCTTCTCTGCCGCGTACAGGATCGCGCCGGCGGCGTCCTTGCGCGCGGTGCGGCCCAAATCGCAGGCGCGCGCCACCGCGTAGACATAGGCCTTGCAGGCGTTCATGGTGGTGTACATGTCGGCGAGCTTGCCCTGCATGAGCTGGAACTCGCCGATGGCCTGGCCGAACTGCTTGCGCTCGTGCACATAGGGCAGCACCGCGTCGAGGCAGGACTGCATGATGCCGAGCGGACCGCCGGCCAGCACCGCGCGCTCGTAGTCGAGCCCGCTCATCAGCACCGCGACGCCGCCGTGCAACGTGCCGAGCATGTTCTCCTCGGGGACCTCGCAATCCTCGAACACCAGTTCGGCGGTGGGCGAGCCGCGCATGCCGAGCTTGTCGAGCTTCTGCGCCGCCTTGAAGCCGGCGAACCCTTTCTCGATCAAAAAGGCGGAGATGCCTTTGGGTCCGGCGGCGGGATCGGTCTTGGCGTAGACCACCAAAGTCTCCGCCTCGGTGCCGTTGGTGATCCACATCTTGGTGCCGTTGAGCAGGTAGCGATCGCCCTTCTTGTCCGCCCGGGTGCGCATGCTGACCACGTCGGAGCCGGCGCCGGGCTCGCTCATCGCCAGCGCGCCGACATGCTCGCCCGAGATCAGCTTGGGCAGGTAGCGGCGTTTCTGCGCGACCGTGCCGGTGCGCCGGATCTGGTTGACGCACAGGTTCGAATGCGCGCCGTAGGAGAGGCCGACCGAGGCCGAACCGCGGCTGATCTCCTCCATCGCGACCACATGGGCGAGATAGCCCATGCCGGCGCCGCCATACTCCTCTTCCACCGTGATGCCGTGCAGGCCGAGCCTGCCCAGCGCCGGCCACAGGTCGCGCGGGAAGGCGTCGGACTGGTCGATCGCGGCGGCGCGCGGCGCGATCTCGGCGTCGCTGAACGCGCGCACCGAGTTGCGCAGCATCTCGATCTCGGGGCCGAGATCGAAATCGAGGCGGGGATACTGGTTGTTGGGCATCGGACGCTGGCTGTCACGCCCTCCCTCGGGTGTCCACGAAGCTATGCGAAACGGCTGATAAGAACAACTGTTAGTTTTGTAAGGTGCCGGCGCGCGCGTCGCCGTTCGGCCCGCCCTGGATGGTAATGCGCCGCGGCCGCCTCCGGCAATCGGCGCGCGCATCGGCGACGATTGTTTCCCGCCGGCCGTGGGCGGTAAGCTCTTGCCCAAGAAGAAAAGCGGGTCGGTCGAGGACGGAAATGCCCGGGCTGGAGCAAAGCTACGTCCACGGCGCGAGCGCCACGCCGCTGATCGGCGATGCACTCGGCGTCCACTTCGACAAGGCGGCGGCGCGCTGGGGCGAGCGCGACGCGCTGATCGTGCGCCACCAGAATTTGCGCTGGACCTATGCCGAGCTCAAGCGCCGCGTCGATGCTTGCGCGGCCGGCCTGCTGGCGTTGGGGCTCGAGCCCGGCGACCGCGTCGGCATCTGGTCGCCCAACAACGGCGAGTGGGTGATCACGCAACTGGCCACCGCCAAGGCCGGGCTGATCCTGGTCAACATCAATCCGGCCTATCGCATCGTCGAGCTCGACTATGCGCTCAACAAGGTGGGCTGCAAGGCGCTGATCACCGCCGCCGCCTTCAAGTCGAGCGACTATCTGGGCATGCTCGGCGAACTCGCGCCCGAGATCGCCGCCAGCGCGCCCGGCCGGCTCGAGGCCAAGCGACTGCCTTCCCTGCGCCTGCTCGCGCATCTCGGACCCGGCGAACGGCCGGGCTATCTCGCCTTCGACCGGATACTGCGCGCCGGCGGGCCGCGCGAAGCGGCGCGCCTCGAGGAGCTGGCCGCGGCGCTGCAGTTCGACGACCCGATCAACATCCAGTTCACCAGCGGCACCACCGGCGCGCCCAAGGGCGCGACGCTGAGCCACCACAACATCCTCAACAACGGCTTCTTCATCGGCGAGGCGATGCGCCTGACGGACGCCGACCGGGTGTGCATTCCGGTGCCGCTGTACCACTGCTTCGGCATGGTGCTGGGCAACCTGGCGTGCATCACCCACGGCGCGGCCATGGTCTATCCCGCCGAAGGCTTCGATCCCCAGGCGACCCTGGAGACGGTCGCCGCCGAGCGCTGCACCGGGCTTTATGGCGTGCCGACCATGTTCGTGGCCGAGCTCAATCAACCGCAATTCAAGAGCTACGATCTGAGTACGTTGCGCACCGGCATCATGGCCGGCTCGCCCTGCCCGATCGAGATCATGCGCCGCACGATCGACGACATGCACATGAGCGAAGTGACCATCTGCTACGGCATGACCGAGACCAGCCCGGTGAGCTTCCAGACCTCGCACGCCGACTCGGTCGAACGCCGCGTCGGCACGGTCGGGCGCGTCCACCCGCATGTCGAAGTCAAGATCGTCGATCCCGAGGGCCGCATCGTCGCCCCCGGCGTGCCCGGCGAACTGTGCACGCGCGGCTATTCCGTGATGCTCGGCTATTGGCAAGACCCGGAGAAGACGGCCGAAGCGATCGATCGCGCCGGCTGGATGCACACCGGCGATCTGGCCACCCTCGATGCCGAGGGCTACTGCAACATCGTCGGGCGCATCAAGGACATGGTGATCAGGGGCGGCGAAAACGTCTATCCGCGCGAGATCGAGGAGTATCTCTACCGCCACCCGAAGATCGCCGACGTGCAGGTGATTGGCGTGCCCGACGACAAGTACGGCGAGGAGCTGTGCGCCTGGGTCAAGCTGAAGGCCGGCCAGGTCGCCGACGCCGAGGAGATCCAGGCTTTCTGCAGGGGCCAGATCGCCCACTACAAGGTGCCGCGCTACATCCACTTCGTCGACGCGTTCCCGATGACCATCACCGGCAAGGTGCAGAAATATCTGATGCGCGAGGAAATGATCCGGAAACTCGGCCTGCGCGTCCAGAAGACGGCGTGACGCGCTCTATTCGGCGGCGCGAAGCAATCGGCGTGCTCGAAGACGTCGCCGCGGCGGTCGGCGCCGGCAACGTCAAGTCGGCGAAGTTTCCGCGCCGAGAATCGAGAGGCCCGTTCTGGGTCTCGGACGCCGAGCGGCAAATCGTCGGCCGGCCTGGCCGCTGTCCACCAGGTCGATGGCCGCCATTTGACCGAGCCGATGCACGAGCGTGAGGAGTCGGGCCGGATCGTCCAACGAATCGTTCAAACTAAGAACCATGCGGTAACCGTCGCCGCCCCGCGTTTCGACCAGGCAGCGGATGACATCGAAGCCCATGCGCCTCACCAAATCGAAAATGCGCGCCGCCGCCTGATGCAGGTCATCGAATTCGAGCCGGAGGTCTAACGACGACATGGCCAACTCCCGAGAGATCGGATCGACATTCCAACACGATCGAGTCTAGGCGAATCGCGCCGGTAGCGGCTTTTGAACTTCCGCGAAGAATCAGGAGTTTCGAAATAAACTCTGCCAAAACCGCGGATTCGCAGCACATGATTCTGCATTGGCCTTGGGGCATCGGACGAACTCTCTATGGTCGTCGTCGGCTGCCGGGCGAGGTGGTCCCGTATTTTTTGGGGCGGCGCGGACGTGCGTTCCCGCGATTCCATGAATTGGTGACCCGACGCCGAACCGCGCGACGACGCGAATTCGCGCTGAATTCCGCCACGTCGCGCGATGGCTCACAATGCCAGATGGTGACCGCCAATCCGCCGGCTCTCGCCTTGCCAAACGGCGCGGCGCGCCGCACTCTTTGCGGTCGGCAACGACTCGATGTGCCATGAACCGCGCCCCGCCGCAGGATAGACGCCGCGCCAACCGCCTCGCTGCACTGCTCGCCGCCGCGCTGCTGGCGACGACGCTGTCGTGCGGCCCCGGCGTTTCCCGCGCGGCCGACGCTCCCGCTGCGCCGGCGGCCACGATCTCCGACGCCGACCGCGCCCAGGCCAAGGCTCTGGCCGACACGCTCGACGACGATGCCAAGCGCAAGGCGCTGGTGGCGCAGCTGCGCACGATGGCCCAGGCGCTGCCGGCGCCGGCGCAACCTTCGGCCGCCTCCGGCGTCGTGCGCCAACTGACCCAGGCGGCGCAGGACGCGGGCGATTCGATCCTGGACGCGGCCTCGGAGATCGCCGACATGGGCAACGTCACCAACTGGGTGGCGGGACAGGCCGGCGACGAGCATGCGCGGACGCGCGTCGAGCGCGTGGTCATCCGGCTGCTGGTGGTGTTCGCCGGCGGGCTGATCGTGGAATGGCTGCTGCGCCGGCTGCTGGCGCAACCGCGCCACTATGTCGAATCGCGCCAGGCGCCGAACCGCTGGCTGCGCGCGCCGCTGCTCGCCGGCCGGTTGGTCATCGACCTGGTTCCGATCGCCGGGTTCGCGGCCAGCGCCTACGCCCTGCTGGCGCTGCCCTTCTATCGTCCCGGCGGACACAGCGAGCTGGTTTCGGTCGCGGTGATCATCGCCTACGCGCTGGCCAGCGCCGCCGGGACTCTGGTCGAGGCGCTGTTCGCCCCCAGACAACCGGCCTTGCGCGCGCTGGCGCTCGACGACGCCGACGCCGCGCGGCTGGCCCAATGGTCGCGCCGGCTGCTGCTGGTCGGCATCTGGGGCTACACCGCCGATGACGTGCTGCGCCTGCTCGGCCTGCCCGAAAGCGGCTTTCAATCGCTGCTCAAGCTGCTCGGCCTGGCGCTGACGATCATGCTGGTTGCGGTGGTGGTCGAGTTCCGCCGGCCGGTGTCGCGCTGGATCCGCGGGACGGGGATGGCGCTGGCGCGGCCGCCCGGCATCGACCGGCGGGTGGCGAGCCTGCGCAACGGGCTGGCCGAGGTGTGGCACGTGCTGGCCATGCTCTACGTGCTGGCCGCCTTCGCGATCTGGGCCCTGCGCGTCGAGGGCGGCTTCGAGTTCCTGCTGCGTGCCACCCTGTTCACCGCGGCGATCCTGGTCGTCGCGCGTCTGGCAAGCGGCGCCATCGCGCGGGCCCTCGACCGAGCGCTCGAAACGGCGCGGGACGCGCCCGAGCGGTCGCCGCAACTTCTGGCGCGGCGGCGGCGCTACCGGCGCCTGGCGCGGACCGCGATCGATCTGGCGATCGCCATCCTGGCGCTCCTCGGCGTGCTCGAAGCCTGGGGCGCCGACACGCTCGGCTGGCTCGGCGGCGATACCGGGCGACGCCTGCTTGGCGCGGTGGCCACGATCGTCGCGGTGATCGTGGTCGCGGTGCTGATCTGGGAGACGGTCAACGGCGCCATCGAACGCTACCTGGCCCGCACCGACCTGGACGGAACGCCGGTCGCGCGCAGCGCGCGCGCCCGCACCCTGCTGCCGCTGATGCGCAACGCCTTCACGGTACTGCTGGTGCTGGTCGTGGGGCTGATCGTCTTGAGCGAGGTCGGCGTCAACGTGGCGCCGCTGGTCGCGGGCGCGGGCGTGCTGGGCGTGGCCGTCGGTTTCGGCTCGCAGAAGCTGGTGCAGGACGTGATCACCGGCGCGTTCATCCTGTTCGAGGACACGATCGCGGTCGGCGACACGGTCACCATCGGCCCGCACTCCGGCACCGTGGAAGGCATGACCATCCGCACCATGCGGCTGCGCAGCGCCACCGGCGAGCTGCACACGCTACCGTTTTCCAGCGTCGTCACCGTGGTCAACCAGAGCCGGGGCTATGCCAATTGGGCATTCAGCGTCGGCGTTTCGTACGACGACGATATCGATCGGGTGATGCAGGTGATGCGCGATGTCGGCGAGGAGATGCGCAAGGACGAGGTGTGGGGCGCCGAGGTCATCGCGCCGGTCGAGGTGTTCGGCCTCGACAAATTCACCGACCTGGCGGTGATCGTCAGCGGCCAGATCCGCACCGCGCCCGGGCGCCAGGACCCGGTGGGGCGCGAATTCTATCGCCGGCTGAAGAAGCGCTTCGACGAACTCGGCATCGTCATGCCGCACACGCTGTACGTCGGCGCCGACGGAAAGCCGAGGGCGACGGGGGGATAGGCCCTCTCGCGCCGCGCGCTATCGGCCGTTTCCTTCGACCCGTTCGAGCAGACGACGCAGGCCACTGTCGGACAGGCCCATCGCGTCGAGATGCGCGACCGTGTTGGCGAGGTAGGCGCGCGCGGTGCCTTCGGTGCCGGCCGAGGTGCGAATCATCGCCACCATGCGCGCGAGCGGGAGCCTGCCGGCGTAGCGGTAATTGTCGCGGCGCACGACGAAGGCGTAGACCTGCCGGCGCCGGCCGTCGCCGAGTTCGGCCCTGAGCAGGCGCGGAGTGTAGACGCCGCCGCGCAACTCGCGCTCGTGCAGATAGGCGAGCACCTTCTTCAGCCGCCTCTTGGGCACGCGCAGCGCCAGCCCATGGCACGAGCCGCCGCGATCGAGCCCGAGCACCAGGCCCGGCTTTCTGGGCGTGCCGCGGTAGCGGTCGGACTTGATGCACATGGCGCGGTGATAACCGAAGACCCTCGCCGGCTGGGTTTCCGCCGGCCTGAAGCCCGGCCGCCACATCAGCGAGCCGTAGCCGAACACCCAGAAATCCCCATCGGTTTCGCGTTTCATGCGCAGCCGCTATAACTGAGGCCCCAACCCACCGCAAGACCCGCCGCCAGGCTTGTCGTTGGGCCAGCCAAGGGCCGGATCCGAGGGCCGACCGTGACCGCAACCCGCCGCCGCACCCTCCTGCTCGCCGCCGCCCCGGTCCTGGCGCTGCTGCTTGCCGCCTATGCCGCCTGGTGGCAGGTCCTGGCCGAGCGCTGGCGGACGGGCGTCGAACGCTGGACCGGCGCGCAGGCGAAGTCGGGCTGGACGATTAGCACCGGAGCGGTTTCGGTTGGCGGCTTCCCCGGAAGGGTCCGTCTCGTGCTGCCCGCGCCGAAGGCGGCCGACGCGGACGGCGACTTCTGGGAAGGCCCGCCGCTCGCGATCATCGTTTCCCCCTTCGCGCCCCTCGATCCGCGAATCGAAGCGCCGGGCACGCACCTGCTCGCCCTAGCCGGGCGCGAACCGGCGGCGCTCGCGGCCGGAACGCTCGACGGCAGCGTCGTCGTGGCGCACGGCGCGCCAGACTCGCTTGAACTCTCCGGCACATCGCTGGCGGCGGCCGGGGTCGCCGCGGCCAGCGCGCGCATCGAGCTGCGCCGCCTGCCGCCCGACGCGGCACAGCCGAATCTGGGATCGCTCGGCATCAACCTCGAGATCGGCCAGCTCGCCCTGCCCGAGGGGCTGAGTCTGCCGCTCGACCGCACGGTTTCGCTCGCGCATTTGGCGGCGCGGCTGACCGGCGTGCTGTCGCCCGAGGGCGCGATGCCGAGCCCCAAAGCCTGGCGCGACGCAGGCGGCGTGCTCGATATCGAGAGCCTGACGCTGGACTGGCCGCCGCTGGTGGCCGCGGGCAACGCCACGCTGGCGCTCGACCGCGCGATGCAGCCCGAGCTCGCCGGCAGCTTCACGCTGCGCGGCGGCGCGGCGGCGATCGATCGGATGGGCGAGGCCGGGACGATCAAGCCGGCGGCCGCGGTTGTCGCCAAGCTGGCGCTCGGCCTCGCCTCCAAGAAGGCCGCGGACGGAACCAAGGAGGCGACGCTGGCGGTGACGATCCAGAACCGGATTCTTTCGGTCGGCCCGGTGCCGCTGCTGCAACTGCCCGAGGTGAAGTGGTAGTGGGCAGCGATCTGTGTATCCAGACCCCCAGGGTATCCTCACTACCGACTCCCAACGGTACTTAGGCTCGTCACCACTGGCACGCCAGGCCGGATGATCATGGGCTATGGGGGATTGCAAGACCGCTGCGATAACCGCGCCCGATGGCCGCTGGCTTGCGCCCGGATCGCCTCGGTATCGTAGCTTTCGGCTTCGCGGCAACTACTTTCGAGGCTGTTTCACCAGCTACTCTCGAGGCTATCTCATCGACTACGTTCGAGGCTATTTCATCGGAGATTTCCGCTTCTGCCTGCAGCCAATGATCCACCTCTTTTCCGTCCGGTCGACCTTCGCGTTTCCAGATCGAGTAAGCGCGATTCGCGATTTCGCTGCGGAGATCGGTGCTCATCCTCGGTTCCTCCAACTTCGTGGTCCACCACTGTGCCTGCTAGGAATTGCTGCCATCGCTTTCCCGCGGTTCCCGGAGACACGCCGCAAGGGACTCGAACGCGGCGGAATCGATGCTTCGTCGCCCCGCGAACGCGGCAGGCCGGGCCGCCGCCGGATTCCCGCCTCCTCTCGGTGACGAGCGGAGGTTGGGGAGCGCGGCCGGCCCCCCGCGCTTCCCAACCCCTCCGCCGCTACCAGATCGAAGCGGCGGCCGTCGGCGCGGGCGAGCGATTCGCGCGCGCCGACGCGCATCCCGGGGCTCGGCTCAGGCCGCGCGCCGAACCTCGCCCGCGGACCGTGCGCTCCGCTGGCCGCTTGTCCGCGGCGCCGCGCCCGAGCGGGCGCGCGCGGCGATCTCCGCCACTCCCGCCTTGTCGCTCTTGAACACATGGCCGACCAGCCAGTTGCGCAGGAAGGCCATCAGCTCGCTCGACAACGCCGCCTTGCCGGCGACGAAATCGCGCTGGAACTGCTCGACCTTGGCCATCAGCTCGGCATGCGCCTGGCGGTGCTCGACGATGGACTGCAATCCGCCTTCCTGCCAGATCGCCTCTTCGCGCGCGAAATGGTCGCGGGTGTATTGCACCAGCTTGCGCAGCGTGTCGGCGGCGACCTCCTGCCCCTTGCCCTCGAGCATGGCCTGGTTGAGCTGGTTGACATACTGGACCAGCATCTTGTGGTCGGCATCGACGACCGGTTGGCCGGTCAGCCAGGCGGGCCCCCATTCCAGGGTCGCGCCGGTGGTCTGCAGCTGGATGATGAACTTGTCCGCCACCGCCCGCAGAACCTCGGCTTCGTGGTTCAGACTCCGCGCCGACGCGAACACGTTCTTGGCTGCCTCGTTGCTCGCCTTGGCCCCGTCGCTGACGCCGATCACGTTTTGCGCGACCTCGGCGGTGCCGGTGTGGGCCTTCTGGATGTTGCGGGTGATTTCCTGGGTGGCGGCGCCTTGCTCCTCGACCGCGGCCGCGATGGCGCCGGACACTTCGTCCATCTGCTGGATGATCGAGGCGATGCTGCCGATGGCACTCACCCCCTGCATGGTTTGCTGCTGCACGGCGGCCACCTGCGCCGAGATGTCGTCGGTGGCCTTGGCGGTCTGATTGGCGAGCGACTTCACTTCGTTGGCCACTACGGCGAAACCCTTGCCGGCATCTCCGGCGCGGGCCGCCTCGATGGTGGCGTTGAGCGCCAGCAGGTTGGTCTGGCTGGCGATGTCGTTGATCAACTTGACCACGTCGCCGATCTTGTTGGCCGCGCTGGCCATGCCTTGCACCAACTGGTTGGTGGTGGTCGCCTCGGTGGCGGCGTTGCGGGCGATGGAACTGGCGCGGCCCACCTGGGCGGCGATTTCGCGGCTGGAGGCCGCCAACTCCTCCGATGCCGCCGCGACCGTCTGGACATTGGCCGCCGCCTCCTGGCTGGCGTTCGCCGCGGCGCCGGCCAGTTGGCCGGTTTGCTCCGAGGTGGTGGTCATGGTCTGCGCATTGGCATTCAGGGATGCCGCCGCCGAAAGTACGGATTGGATCACCTCGACGATCCTGGTGTTGAATTCCTCGATCATCCGACTCTGGGCCTTGGCCGCCTGTTCCTTGGCGACCCCATCGGCATTGTGCTCCTGTTCGAGCGCCCGCTCGCGCACCAGCCCCTTCTGGAAGATCGCCAACGCGCGCGACATGGCGCCGATCTCGTCGCGCCGGCCGGCGTTCGAAATCGCGGCGTCGAGATTGCCCTGCGCCATGTTCGCCATGTCGGCGGTCAACTGCCTGAGCGATCCGGTCACGCCGCGCGCCACCAGCAGGGAAACGCCGCCGACGACGAGGGTGATGACCAGCACCAAGATCCCGAATTTCATCGCCGCGGCACGGAAGGCCGCATCGACGTCGTCGAGATAGATGCCGGTGCCGACCACCCATCCCCACGGGGCGAAGCCGGCGACATAGGACAGCTTGCGCACCGGCTGCTCGAATCCGGGCTTCGGCCAGACATACTGATAAAAGCCGCTCCCGCTGTTCTTGACGATCTGGACCATGTCGACGAACATCCGCGCGCCGTCGGGGGTCTTGATGTCGCCGATCGGCGTGTTGTCGAGTTCCGGCTTGACCGGGTGCATGACCATGGTGGGGGTCATGTCGTTGACCCAGAAGTAGTCGCCTTGGCCGTAGCGCATCGCCCGCAGATCGTCCAACGCCGCCGCCTTGGCCGCGGCCTCGGTAAGATGGCCGGCCTTGACCTCGGCTTCGTACCGGGTAAGCAGGGCCACGGCGCTCTCGGCGAGCTGCTGAACCTTGACCTTGCGGCCGTCAAGAAGCGCGTCGTGCTGATTGGCAAGAGCGATGGCCGAAACCAGCGCCAGGCCGACGAAGGCCACGCCCACGATCAGCAGGATCTTGAGGCGCATCGAGAGGTTGTTAAACCATCGCATTCGGGAATCTCCTGTCTCCGCGACGGCGACATCGATTCGGAGCGCTCCACCACGCCCCGATCGGCCGAGTTCGCGATTGCTAAGCTAGGCGACGGGCATGAACGCGGGTTGTCGAACCCCGCTCCGCGCGTATCAAGTTGTGACGAATTGTGTCGGCGCAGGGTCCTGGCGGGCGGCCCCTATCCCTCCGCCACTTCGAGATCGAAGGCGGCGGCCATCAGCGCCTTGGTGTAGGGCGATTTGGGCGCCGTGAACACATGCTCGGCCGGGCCCGACTCGACCACGCGTCCGTCCTTCATCACTACGATTGTGTCGGCCAGCGCCTTCACCACCGCCAGATCGTGGCTGATGAACAGATAGGCGAGCTGGTGCCGCGCCTGGAGATCGCGCAGCAACGTCACGATCTGCGCCTGCACCGAGACATCCAGGGCACTCGTGGGCTCGTCGAGCACGATGAACCGCGGCTTGAGCACCAGCGCCCGCGCCACGGCGATGCGCTGGCGCTGGCCGCCCGAGAATTCGTGCGGGTAGCGGTCCTGGGTGGCGGGATCGAGCCCGACTTCGACCAGGGCCTGGGAAATCATGGTGCGGCGCTCGGCGGCGGTGGCGCCGATGCGATGCACCTCCAGCCCCTCGCCGACGATCTGGCCGACCGACAGCCGCGGGCTGAGCGAGCCATAGGGGTCCTGAAACGCGATCTGCATCTCGCGGCGCAAGGGCCGTACCTCGCGCGGCGAAAGCCGCTCGATCGGCCGGCCCATGAAGGCGATGCGTCCCTCGCTCTTGGTCAGCCGCAGCAGCGCCAGGCCCAGCGTCGTCTTGCCCGAGCCCGACTCGCCGACCACGCCCACGGTATGGCCTTCGCGCACGGCGAGGCTGACCCCGTCGACCGCCTTGATGTGCCCGACCACGCGCGGGATCACGCCGGCCTTGCGCGGAAACCAGACGCGCAGTTCCGCGCACGACATCACCTCGGGCGCGTTGGCCGCCGCGCGGTTGGGCGCGCCCGCCGGCCGCGCCGCCACGAGACGCTGGGTGTAGGGATGCTTGGGCGCGGCGAACACGGTCGCCGCCTGGCCCTGCTCGACGATCTCGCCCGCCTGCATCACGCAGACGCGGTCGGCCATCTTGCGCACGATGCCGAGATCGTGGGTGATCAGCAGCAGCGCCATGCCGAAGCGCGCGCGCAGATCGCGCAGCAGCGTGAGGATCTGCGCCTGGATGGTGACGTCGAGCGCGGTGGTCGGTTCGTCGGCGATCAATATGTCGGGCTCGCAGGCGAGCGCCATCGCGATCATCACGCGCTGGCGCTGGCCACCCGAGAGTTCGTGCGGCAGCGCCTTGAGCCGGCTCTCGGCCTCGGGCAGGCCGACCAGGTGCAGCAGCTCGATCACGCGCGCGCGCACCGCCTCGCCGTTCATGTCGCGATGCAGCTCGAGCACCTCGCCCACTTGCTTGCCGATATTGTGCAGCGGGTTGAGGCTGGTCATCGGCTCCTGGAACACCATGGCGATGCGGTCGCCGCGCACCGCACGCAAGCTCCGTTCGGGCGCGCCGACCAGCTCGGTTTCGTCGAAGACGATGCTGCCCGAGGGATGGTGCGCGCGCGGATAGGGCAGAAGCTGGAGGATCGAGAGCGCGGTGACCGACTTGCCCGAGCCCGATTCGCCCACCAGCGCCAGTGTCTCGCCCTTGGCGAGGTCGAACGACACGCGCTTCACCGCCTCGACCGCGCCCGCGCCGCGGCCGAAGGTGACCGAGAGATCGCTTACCGTGAGCAGCGCGCTCATGTAATTTTTACTCGCTCCGCGCTCCGGGGCGTTGCACGCCCCTTGCACGCGACCGCTCGTTCGCGCTCCGCGCTCATAGGATCGTCTTCCGCGGATCGAAGGCGTCGCGTACCGCCTCGCCGACGAACACCATCAGCGACAGCGTGACCGCAAGCACCATGAATCCGGTGATCCCGAGCCAGGGCGCCTGGAGATTCTCCTTGCCCTCGCGCAGCAGATCGCCGAGCGAGGCCGAGCCGGGCGGCAGGCCGAGGCCGAGGAAGGCGAGCGCGGTGAGCGAGGTGATCGAGCCCGAGGTGATGAAGGGCAGATAGGTGAAGGTCGCCACCAGCGCGTTGGGCAGCACGTGGCGGACGATGATCTGCCGGTCGCGCATGCCCAGCGCGCGCGCCGCCCGCACATAGTCGAAATTGCGCGCGCGCAGGAATTCGGCGCGCACCACGCCCACGAGGCCCACCCAGGAGAACAAGGCCAGGATGCCAAGCAGCGTCCAGAAGCCGGGCACCAGCAGGCTGGCGACGAACATCAGCACGTAGAGCTCGGGCAGGCCCGACCAGATTTCGAGCAAGCGCTGCATGCCGAGATCGACCAGGCCGCCGAAATAGCCCTGCACCGCGCCGGCCGCGACGCCGATCACCGAGCTGATCGCCGTCAGCGCGAGGCCGAACAGGATCGAGATGCGCAGGCCATAGATCAGCCGCGCCGCCACGTCGCGCGCTTGGTCGTCGGTGCCCAGCCAGTTGTCGGCCGAGGGCGGCGAGGGCGCGGGCGCGGCGAGCTCGGTGTTGACGGTGCGGTAGTCGAAGCGGATCGGCGGCCAGACCATCCAGCCGTGCTTGGCGATCTGCCCGGCGACATAGGGAT
>Ga0209415_10012789_pt1 | contig 13937 bp, 13 predicted proteins | sample PeaSoiSIISIP2007_FD_187696 | JGI IMG/M metagenome (GOLD analysis project Ga0209415, IMG submission 187696) | Peat soil microbial communities from Weissenstadt, Germany - SII-SIP-2007 (SPAdes) (version 2) | ecosystem: Environmental > Terrestrial > Soil > Wetlands > Peat | place: Germany... | reverse complement strand
TATGGGACTCTGGGCTTTGCCGACCCGGACAGCATCGGGGTTTACCAGGGCGTCACAACCTATGTCGATGCCGGCGGGGCCGGGATCGACACGATCGACGAATTCGCGGCGATGATGGATGGGCGCACCCTGACCCGCCTCTATCTCGGCGCCTATATGCGGCCGATGGGCCTCATCAGCCTGAACTTCATCGAGGGCGATACGCGCACCCTGACCAGCATCCCCATCGCCAAATGGCTCGATTACATGAAGCAGGACCGCGACCGGATACGCTATCTCAAGGTTGCCGCCTTGACCGGCTACGGTCACGGACCGATGAAGATGTTCAAGGGATTGGCCGAGACGCTGCGGCTCCCGCTCTATGCCCATGTCGGCGAGTTCCAGCTTCAGCCCGGAGCCGACGTCGCCTACGAGATCTACGGGGTCGTCGATGCCGGCGACATCATCACGCACCTCTACCACGGCAACGAGTGCGGCCTGCTCGACAAGGACGGCAAGATCATGCCGGTCATCAAGGACGCCGCCCGGCGCGGCGTCCTCTTCGATGTCGGTTTCGGCGGCTACAACTTCTCTTGGAGCGTGGCGGAAAAAGCCGTCGCCCAGGATTTCCTGCCGGACCTCATCAGCTCGGATTTGCAGCAGTTCAACGTCGTCGGCCCGGCCTATTCTCTCGCCAACGTCATGACCGTCTGCATGCGGCTCGGCATGTCCGTGCGGGATGTGATCGAACGCGTCACGGTCAACGCGGCCCGCGCCTTGTCGCTTGCGGACAGGGGCGGAAGCTTGCGGCCCGGCATGCCCGCCGATATCACGGTTTTCCGGATCGAAGACGGCGATTTCGCGCTGAGCGACACGCAATCCGCGATCCGCAGAACGGATCGCCGGATCACGCCTCTGGTCACCTTCAAGGACGGACGGCGCATCGAATGCGACGTCATGCGATGCCAGGACGAGCGCAACTGGCTGCTCCAGATCGCCGAAGACAAGCCGCCCGACGCGGTCGAGCGGTTCTCGCCGCAGCAGCGGCGCTTCCTCGCGGCGCTCGCGCAGGAATTGTCGCAAGTCCAATGGGACGACGCCTCGGTCGAGCATCTCGATCTCGACAAGGCGATCGAGCTGCACCTCGCCTTTCGGCGCGTGCGCGCCGCCGTCGGCATTCCGCTGAAACCCGCTCTCACCGCCGTCTTCGACAGTTTCCTCAACCACCCCTTCACCATGCAGGTGGGGCTTTTCCTGTTGCGGCGCCCGCGGGACTTCGCTCTCGCCCGCCTGAAGGAGGCCGCGGAACGACAGCTTCAGCTCACCTGATCGGTCGAGCCCCGAATCATGGACGATAGCGACTGGGAAGCGCTCGACGGGATCGATCCCAAGAACACGCAGTTTCCTGCGCGCGCAAAACTTGCCGACGAAGGCATTGTGATCTTTCGCACGGAGCGCGGATTCTTCGGGACGCAGCGATCCTGTCCGCACCAGCAGGCGAGCCTCATGCAGGCGATCCTGCAGGCGAACGGCACGATGATCCGGTGCTCGCGGCATAATTTTACCTTCCGGACGGCCGATGGCAGGCCGGTCAATTGCCCGGGATTCCGGCTGCGCGTCTACGCGGTGAAGGAGGAGGACGGGCGTCTTCTCGCCCGCCGATCGCCGGTCCTATAGCCGCCGGCGTTGGGCTCAGCCTTGGCGCCTTCCGCTCCAAAAGCAGATGCGGCGCTCGAACGCACGCACGCTGGCGTTGAGAATGACGCCGATGACACCGAGCACGATGAGCGAGGAGAACACCGAGGCCAGATCGAGATTGAAATTGGCCTGTAGGATCTGCACTCCCAATCCCTGCTTCGCGCCGACGAACTCGCCGACGATCGCGCCGATCACGGCCAGCACGATCGCGGTATTGAGCCCGGCGAAGACATAAGGCAATGCGCTCGGGAATTGCACGTAGCGCAGCGTCTGAGCGCGCGAGGCGCAAAGTCCCTTGAGCAGATCGAGCCGGTCTGCATCGGTCGCGCGGAGGCCCGCGATGGTGTTGACCAGCAGCGGAAAAGTCGCCGTGAGCGCAACGATCAGGACCTTCGACTGCAGGCCGAAACCGAACCACACGATCATCAGCGGCGCGATCGCGATCTTGGGAACCGTTTGCAGCGCCACGACATAGGGATAGATGATGCGGTTCATCATCGTCGAGAGCGCCAGGACCACGCCGAGGCCGATCCCGAGCACCGAGCCGATGATGAAGCCGAGCAGAACCTCGCCGAGAGTGGCGCCTATTGCCTGCCAATAGAGGAGGCTGGTCATGTTCTGCTCGAGCGCCACGAGCACTGCCGAAGGCGGCGGAACCAGATATGAGGGTATCCCCGCGGCACGAATGAAACCTTCCCAGGCACCGAAGAAGACGACGAGCGAGACCAGCGTGATGGAAACCGCTTGGTACTTGCTCCGGCGCGCCGCCGGGGCGATCACGGTGGCGGCCTCCGCCTCCGCAGCAGCCTCGTAATTCAAACGCTCGCTGGCGCCCTCAGTCATCGCCGCCCACCGTGACGAGTTGCGTCGTGTCGAGCCCGTGGCGGATCGCCTTCGCAAGCTCGGCAAGCCGAGGCGACGCCAGGTCGTCAAAGCTGCGGGGCCGCTCGCGCGGACAGTCGAAAACCGTGATCACGCGACCCGGGCGCGCCGACATGAGGACGATGCGATCCGATAGCAGCACCGCCTCGGAGATGCTGTGCGTCACAAAGAGAATCGTCTTGCGGCTGGTGATCCAAATCCGCTGCAGTTCCAGCGCCATCTGCTCGCGCGTCAATGCGTCCAGCGCGGCAAAGGGCTCATCCATCAGCAGCAGTTTGGGATCATGTACCAGCGCACGGACGATGGCGGCCCGCTGCTGCATGCCGCCCGAGAGCTCGTCGGGATACCTGGTTTCGAAGCCCGCAAGCCCGACCATATTCAAGAGCTCACGCGCGCGCGCCTCGACGCTGCGATCGAGGCGCTGCACATCCATCGGCAACAGTACGTTCTTGAGGACGGTACGCCAGGGCAGCAGAACCGGCGTCTGGAACACCATGCCCACATCGGGCCGTGGGCCGTTCACCGGCGTGCCGCAGATATAGGCGGCGCCAAAGGTCGGTCGCACCAGGCCGTGAATGATCTTGAGCAAGCTGCTCTTGCCGCAGCCGCTCGGCCCGACGATCGAGATGAACTCGCCGTCCTCGACCGAGAGCGAGAGCGAACGGATCGCCTCGACGGGGCTGCTCGAGGTCGCATAGACGAGGCCGAGCCCGCGCATCTCGAAGGTTGGGATCGGCGCGGTCATTGCACCCATTCTCGGGAATTCGCTCAGGCCGCTTTGGCCGCGCGCAGTGCGATATTGACGTCGACCTTGTTGACCTCGTCGATGAGATCGGCGGTATAAAGGTTGCGCAGCTCCCCGACATCGAGCTCCATGCCGGTGAAGCGGGCGAGACCGAGCCAATCCTGGTCGGTCATCATGCCCCATTTCTTGTCGCTCTTGGGGTCCTTCCACAGCTCGGCAGCGCGCCGGATGGAATGCGCGCCGTCGCGCAGGGCCTGCTCTTCATTCTCCTTGGGCGCGCCGAACATCTTGAAATAGGCGCGGACGGCCGCCTCGGGATTGGCGATCATGAAGACGCAGTTGAGCACAACCCCTTGCAGCGCATGCACCACCGCCGCGCGATTCTCCTTCAGGAACGCGTCGTTGGCGGCAAGGACGCCGCTCGGATAGGGCGCGGTGAAATACCGCAGCTTCATGCCGAGATTCTCGAGCTGCGCATGCTGGCCGCGGAACAGACTCAGCGCATCGACCCGATGCGCATTGTAGGCGGCCAGCGCCTGGGCGCCGGTGCCGACCGGCAGCAGCTCGACGCTATTCGGGTCGACATGGGCGTTGGCCAACATGGCCTTGACGAAGGGAACCGCGCCGGAGCCGAGGTTGACCACGCCGATCCGCTTGTCCTTGAGCTCGACAATCGTGCGGATCGGGCTGTCTTCGGAGACGACGATCTCATAAGCGGCGCCGACATCGTGGAGATAGACCGCATGGACCGGCAGGTCCGGTTGCTTCGCCTTGATCGCGATCAGCTCCTGCATGCCGCAATGGCAAATCTGCGCCGAGTTCGTGGCAACGAGCTGGATCGACGCGGACGAGCCGGCGACGGTGTTGAAATCGGCCTCGATGCCGAGCTGGCGATAAAAGCCGAGCGGGATGCCGAGCCACATGAAACCGAGGTCCGGCCGCGGCACCGGCGCTGCCCCCATGAATTTGACCAGGGGAAGCGACTGCGCCTGCCCCTGGCTCGCCCAAGCCGCAAGCGGGGCCGCGGAAAGCAAACTCAAAACCGTCCGACGGGTCAGGTTCAATTCGCTCACGATTCTCCTCCTCAAGCTCGTTCCCTTATTTCGATGCGACGACGTTCGTGCGGCTCATCTGCTGATCGGCCGCGACCACGTCGCCGTCGATGGTTACCGGCGCGCCATCGAGATAAACCGAGCATTCGGCCATCGGGATGTCGATGTGGCAGGGCGAGTGATTGGAACCGCCCGCCTCCGCATTGGGCCCCGTCGAGAACAGGAAATTACCGTAATAGGCCCGCGCGTCCATGCCATGCGCTTGAAACTTGTCGCGCTGCGCCAAGCCGGTCCAACTCGCCTTGCCCTGGAGACCCCAACCGAGATGCGAGACCGCGAAGGCGGCCGGATCGCCGTAAGATTCGAGATGCCGACGCAGGTATTTCGCATCGAACCCGCCGTCGATGCGGATGATGGTGCCGTCGCGGATGTCGAGCTTGATCGGCGACTGCACATAGACCTTGGGCGGCAGCATCATGTCGCCGGCGTCGATGACGACGCGCCCTTCGGCGCTGCCCTCGTTGGGCCAGGTCGAGATGAAGCCGCTGGGCCAATGGTCCCAGTGACCGGGCTCGTCGGCAAAGCCATATTCCGCCAGAGTTGGGAACTGGCCGAGCCGAGCTGCGAGATCGGTCCCGGCTCGGGAGGTGGCCCGGATCTCCTTGGCGGCGCGCAGCTGTTTCTCGGCCGCCAGGATCCGGCGCTTGTCCTCGAGCGATGGAACGAGCCGGCTCAGCATCTCCGGCGGCTCGATCACCATCAGCATCCGCGTCTTGGCGGCGAGGATCTCGCCTTGCTCGGGCGAATGCAAAACGCCCAGCAGGTCGATGACGATGTCCGCCTGCTTCAGCATCTCCACCGCGAGCCGGTGCCCGCTGAGCGGCGTCAACGCGACGTCGGCGCGAGCGCCGAAGCTGCCGCCTTGGAGCATGGGCGGAATATCGAGCCGCACCACCTTCGCGCCGAGCGCCAGCCCGGCGCGCATAGCCGCGTCGATGTTCGGCAGCAGGCTCGTCTCGCCGGTGAGCACCACCATGTTCTCGCGCGGGGAGACGCGGGAGAGCTGGAGCACCTCGCGCCACATCGATAGTCGGAAATCGTCGCTGACGGGCATGCCTCTCTCTCCTTGGACCGGCATTACCGCGGCGGCGGGGCGCCAGCAATTCCCATTTGCGCCCAGATCAGGCGGCATACCGGGTTGGTCGGATCGTTGAGCCCCGCGCGCATCGAAAAATGGTCGCCGCCGGGCAGCACGGCGGTCGCGAATTGCGGCAGGTCGCTCCGCCACGCGTCGGCGTGCCGCAAATACTCGTCACCGCGCCGGCTGTCTTTGGCCCAGGTCGCGCGGTGGCTCGCAAGGATCTGCGCCGGAACCTTCCGCGCGTTGTCATACTGTTTGTCGAGGGAATCCTGGTCGTATTGACGATAGACAACGGCACTCATCCGCTTCGTCTCTTCGGAATCGACAAGGGACACCTGCTCCGCCAAACAGGCTATGACGTTTGGCGGCGGCAGGCAACGGCGGCACGCGGGGGCGGACCGCCATCTCTCGGCTGTTGCCTTCTGCCGCCTTGGCTCAAACGGCCTTTCGCCGGGCGTCGATGCGATCCCCTTCCGCCGCGATTCCGTCGAGGTAAAGCTCCCAGATACCGAGATTGAGCCGGCAAGCGTTCACCACCGCATCTTCCATCCGGTAGTCCTCGGCGAATCTGGCGACGGCGCGCCAGCCCATGTCCGAGTGCTCGAGATCCGCCTTCGAGTGCAGCTCGAAGAATTCCATCTGGTCGTCGCGCAGACCGAAGAGCTTGTTGTAGCGGTGGCGCTCGAGACCGCACCAGCCGCGCTCGCGCAGCATCCCCTCACCATAGCCCGGGACATTGGCGCGCTCGGCACAGGTATTGGCGACGATCCCCTCGAGCCAATGAGTGTGGCTCATGAGCCCCTCCCAGGCCGCCCAGCAAATCCGGGTCGAGAGCAGCGGCTCGGCGGCGCGGATTTCCTCGCGCGGCAGGCCGATCTCGACGCCGAGATCCTCGAGGATCTGCCAATGCGGCTTGCCGCGGCCATATTCGTTGTCGGCGATAATCTCCTGCGTGCACGCCTTGATGATCTGGAGCTTGGTGTCCCAATCCGGGCAATTGGTGGCGACGCGCAGCTTCAGAACGGAATTGCGCTGCCGGGTGTTCAGCCGATGCTGCTTCACATAGGTATAGGCGCGGCCGACGGTGATGTCGCCCTTGAAATATCGCGTCCGCCGCATGAAGTCGTCGACCTCTGCATCTATCCGCTTCAGCACGTTCACTGCGCTCATCGCAAGATCTCGCTTCTCTGTGTAAAGGCCGCCGAGTGACCTCCGAAATACCCTAGCCCGAATCGTTCCATCACCCTAGTCGCTTGGTTGGTTGCGGGCCCCAAAATTACTCCCAAGCCATTGATAAGAAATATAAAGGTCCGCCCTAAGAGGCACGCTTGGCGCCTGGCCAAGATCGCTTTCGACGAGCGCCTTGGCGACCAGAAGAGACCGATTGGATCGCTTGATCCCTGCCGTATGATGGGGCCGGAGTCATCCCACTTGTCGCCGATCGCCCATCGCGTCCAGCCCCCATGTTCGACCTGATGATCCGCCATGGTTCCCTCGTTGCCTCGACTGGCATAGAGCAGAAGTCGATCGGCGTCGCAGGCGGCCGCGTCACGGCGCTCATCGAACCGGGGGAAAGCGCTCCCGCCCGTGAGACGATCGAGGCGGAGGGCATGCTCATTTTCCCCGGCCTTGTCGATGCCCATGTCCATTTCCGCGAACCCGGCCTGATCCAAAAAGAGGATTTCGCGAGCGGGAGCCGGGCCGCGGCTGCGGGCGGCGTCACAACGGTCATGGTGATGCCGACCGACAAACCCATGACGACCACGCCCGAAGCCTTCCTCGAAAAAAAAGCGCTGGCTGATGCCAAATCTCACGTCGATTATGCGCTCCAGGCAGGCCTTGGGCCCGACACGCGGTATGTGCGTGAACTGGCCGATTTGGGGGCGGTGTCGTTCGAGATATTCCTCGCGGACCTGGCGCCGCCGATGTTGGTGGACCGCAGCGCCGACCTGCTCGCCTGCCTCGCCGCCGTACGCGCAGCGGGCGGCGTTGTCGGGATCACGCCGGGCGACGACAGCATCGTCCAAACACTCTCGGCCGAGGCCCAGGCCAAATATCCGACCGACCGTCTCGCCTTCGCGCGGGCGCGGCCGCCGATTGCGGAGGCAATCGGGATCGCGCGCGCCTGTCTTGCCGTCGCCGAGACGTGCTGCCGCGCCCATGTCCGGCAGGTGAGCTGCGCTCTCGGCGTCGCCGTGATCGAAGCCTTGGCGCCGAGCATGCTCTCGAGCGAGGTGACCATCCATAATCTTCTTCTTGAGGAACAGGAGATCGAGCGCCTGGGCCCAATCGCGAAGGTGGTCCCGCCGCTCCGGCCCCGCTCCGATTTGGCGGCCCTGCTCGCGGCGCTGCGCGGGGGAACGATAAAGATCGTGGCAACCGACCACGCGCCCCATCTTCCCGAGGAGAAGCAAGCGGGCAATATCGATATCTGGAAAGCGCCGGGCGGCTTTCCCGGCGTCCAGACGCTCCTTCCCCTCATGCTGGGCCTCGCCGGCGACGGGGCAATCTCCCTTCCCGACCTCGTGCGCGTCTGCTGCGAGACTCCGGCGCGCCTGTTCGGTCTCCATCCGCGCAAGGGAACGCTCGCGGTCGGGGCCGACGCGGACATCGTCGTCGTCGACCCCCGGCGTCCCTTCACCGTCCGTAACCAGGACCAGGAAAGCAAAGCGAAGCTTACGCCTTTCGACGGCTGGACCGTGCCCATGACGCCTGTCGCCGCCTTTCTGCGCGGTCGGATCGTCATGCGCGATGGCCGGCCGGTGGGTGCGCCAAGCGGTCGCTTTCTGGCGCCGGCGCGTTGACGATCAGCGCTTGGCGAGCGCGCTTTCGAGGCGGGCGACCGTCTCCGCCAGCACCTCGCAACCGAAGACGATATCGGCTTCAGGCGTGTCTTCGATGATGTCATGGCTGCGCCCGCCGATACTCGGAATGAACAGCATTCCCGCCGGCATGAAGCGCCCGAGCACCATGGCGTCGTGGCCCGCCCCGCTCGGCATCGTCAGCGGCTCGGCGCCGAGGGTCCGCGCCGCCTCGGCAATCGCGTGGCCGATCTCCGGCGTCATGGCGATCGGCATGATGCGCGCGATCGGCTGCGTCTCGATCACAACCTTGCCCTGCGCGTTCGCCGCCGCGATCCAGTCGAGAAGATGACGCTCGAGCGCATCGAGGGCCACCGCTTGAGTGTCGCGGAATTCGAGCACCATCTCGCCTTCGCTCGGCACCACGTTCGCGGCCCCGGGCCGGAGTTCGATCGAGCCGATGTTCCACACGGTGTCGCGACCGCCGAGGCGGGGGAATTCGGCGGCGACGCGCGAGGCGAGCGCGAAAAGCGCTGCTCCGGCGTCCTTGCGCATGGTCATGGGTGTTGTTCCCGCGTGGTCCGCCTGCCCACGCGCGCAGATCCGGAATCGTCGGATGCCGACGATGCCCGTGACGACGCCGATGCGGCGCCGCTCCACCTCGAGGCGTGGTCCTTGCTCGATATGCGCTTCGAGATAAGCGATGTGCCGCGCCGGGTCGCGTCGCGCGAGGGCACCGTCATATCCCGCCGAAACCAGCGCCTCGGAGAGGGCTCGACCGCCCTTCGACCGCGCGGCCGAAATCTCGGCTTCGGTCACGTCGTCGCAGAAGGAGCGGCTGCCGAGGCAGGGCAGATAGGTGCCCTCCTCGTCCTGAAACGAAGCCACGTCGACGCCGACACCGGAGGCGCCAGTCTCGATCCGAGCACGCGCGATCTCGAGGCCGTAGATTACGCCCAGCGCGCCGTCGAGCCAGCCGCCTTTGGGCACCGTGTCGGTGTGGGAACCGATCAACACCGCGCGCGCGGCTTTGGCACTCGTGCCATAGGCGTTGCCGAGGCGATCGATACGGGCCTCAAGCCCCGCGTCGCGCATGCGCCCCACCAGCCAGTGCCGCGCCTCGATGTCCGGGGGCGAGAACGATATGCGGTCGACCCCGGTACCGCATTTGCCGAACGTCGCGAGCTGGCGTAGATCGGCAAGAAGGCGCGCACCGTCGATATGAGCCATGGTCCGGTCCGATTGGCTAAGGCGCTCGGCGAGCGGCGCTCAGATTCTCGATGTGGCTACGCAGGCGTATCAGCCCCTCGCGCAGCTCTTCGTCGGCTATCGTGAATGCGACGCGAACGTAGGAATCGCAGAGTGGACCGAAGGTGATGCCGGGCACGACCGCGACGTTGTGGGCGACCAGGAATTCCTTCGCGAAGGCGAGCGACTTGCGCCCGGTGCGGCCGATATCAATCAGCGCGTAGAAGGCGCCCTCGGGCACGAACGGCAGCAGGCCCGTATTGCCGAACACATCGACGACGATATCGCGCCGGCGCTTGAACATGTCGCGGAATTCGGCCACGCAGCGCTGGTCGCCGACGAGTGCCGTTTCGCCCGCTTTCTGAGCAATGGTCGACGCGCAGCTCGTGGTCGGCTCCTGCAGGCTGGCCGCGACCGACGCGAGGCCCGGCGGGCATACCAGCCAGCCGAGCCGCCAGCCGGTCATGGCGTAGCTCTTGGAAAAGCCCGAGACCACGAACACCCGGTCGGCCGGACACAGGCCCCCAGCCGAGACGTGCTCGCCCTCGAATACGATGTCCTCGTAAATCTCGTCGCTGATGACATAGAGGCCGGTACTCTCGGCGATCCGCGCGATCGCAGCGATGAGCGAGCGCGGGAACACGGCACCGCTCGGATTGCCCGGCGTATTGATCATGATCGCCTTGGTGCGCGGCGTCACGAGGCGCTCGATCTCCGTGGGATCGGGCAGAAATCGCTGCCCGGGCAACTGAGCGAATCGCACGGGCTTGCCACCCGCGAGATGGACGATCGCCTCGTAATTCGGCCAACCGGGATCGGGAACCAGGACCTCGTCTCCCACGTCGACGATCGAGAAGAGCGCCGAGTAGAGTGCGCCGATCGCGCCCGTGGTGATCACGACGTAATCCTCCGACACCTTCTGAGACCACGCCTTGGCAAGACGCGCCGCAATCATCTTGCGCAATGTCGGCAATCCTGCGTTCGGCGTGTATTTGGTCCAGCCCGCGCGCGCCGCTGCGAAGGCGCCGTCGATGATATGGTCCGGCGTCGAGGCGTCGGGCTCGCCGAGCTCGAGGTGGATCACGCCGCTCCGGCCGGCCGCCAGCATCATGATCTCGCGGATCGCCGAGTGCGGCATGCTCGCGGCACGGGCCGAGGCGCGGCGCACAGGAGCGATTCCAGCGCCGTTCAAGGGTTCGCTAGACATGGAAGAGCCGTCCCAGGCCTGGAATGGAAGCGTCGTTCGCGATCAGGCGCAGAGCGCGCCAGAGGATCGTTTGATTGGACGTCAACACCGGCGCGCCGACATGCGCTTCGAGCGCCGCGATCGAGCCGAAGCTCGGCAGGTCGGTGGCAAGCAGCACGACGGCCTCGGCGCCGGCGCGTCTGAGCTTGCTGACGAATTGGGCGAGGCGGTCAGCCGAGATCTTAGGGACGTCGCGCATCTTGAGAATATCGAGGGTGGCGTGATCGACGACCTCGTACCCGTGTGCCGCAAAAAAGGGTGGCGCCAGGGCATGAATCGCCGTCGGATAAGGCGTGCCGAGGGCGAAGCGGCGCACGCCGAGGGCTGCAAGCGCGTCGCGCAGGGCGGTCCAAGCCGAAAACGCAGGGATGCCCGTGCGGCGCTCAACTTCCGCGACCTTGGACTCGTTCCAGCCCGCTTCCATGATGAAGGTCGTCACCATATCGCAATAGGCGATCACGTCGACACCGGTCGCCGCGAGTTGATCGATCGCGCGATCGACGTCGCGCTCCATGCACCGCACGGCGTCGGGCGTCAGATCGCCTTGCGCCAGGATTCGCGTCGCATGCAGCGCCACCCCCGGCGGCATGACCGACCACCATTCAGGCTCGATAACCGAATTGTTCGCCGGGATGACTGCGCCGATCCGTCCGCGTCGTCCATAGACAGGCCTATCATCGTCTTGAAAGATGGGCGCCTCGCCTTCGGACTTGCGCTATGGATGGGAATGTCCAGTTTAATGGATCGCTTGTCCGGGCTGTCAAGAGCAAAGCCGGCGGCCGCACCGGTCGAACGTTGTGTAATTTGCCAGGAGATCACCTCAGGTCAGGTCAATCGGCGCGCCGATCCAGGATATGGTAACAGTGCAGCACAGCGAGCGCCGCGCCGAATAGAAAGGCATCGGCACAGAGGTCAATTTAGGCGGCGAGAGCGACCGAGCGCGCTACATGCAGCCGGTGCGATTGGCGGGCCGATAGATTGGCGCGTCCTCGCTTGAAGAGAGCTGGGTTCGCGCACGGCTACCATCCGCGGTCTCGAACGCCTTGCGAACGTTCTCGATCCGGATCATTTCCGCGCAGTCTCGTCCGCGATGGCCCGGTCGCTCTTGCCCCAACCTGATCCTGCGGCCGCGACCTGAACTATTTTGCCTCCGGAATATAGGCGTCGGTGTAATAGTCGGAGATTGGCGCGTTGCTGGTGAGTCCCATGAAGGTCTTCAGCATCTCGATCGTGCCCTTCCAGTCGTCTTCCGCCATCCACCCGATCGGATGCCCCTCGCTGCTCGGCGAATGGAGGGACTGGAGCACCATCTCGAACTGCGCCTTCAGCACTTTGGGATCGGCGAGCGGGAAATGCTTGTGGCCGATCTCGGCCGCCTGAGCCGGATCGTTCACGGCCTCTGCCCAACCCCTCAACGACGCTTTCACGAAGCGGCGGACGAGGTCCGGATTGGCCTTGATGGTATCGTCATTGACGATCAGCGCCTCGCCCAGCGCCTTGACGCCGAAATCGGCGACCCGCATGCAATTGACCGCCTGCCCTTCCGACTCCGCCTGGACTTGTGCGCATTCGGCGCTCATGAGGCCGGTAATGGCATCGACGCGATGCTGCAGCAGGCTCGCGACTTTGGCGGTGCTGTCGACAGTGACGATATTCACCTGGGAGTCCGCGATGTTCGAGGCCTTGAGCATGGCATGGAAGAGCACGGTCGAGGACGAGCCTTGCGAGGTCCCAACCGTCTTGCCGATGAGATCCTTCGGCGTCTTAAAGCCGCTCGAAGCAAAGGAGACGACTGCTCCCTCCGATCGTTGAATGAACGAAGCGAGGACTTTGATCTCTGCGCCGCGGCTGCGCGTCAGCGCCGCAGTCGACGCGTCTGCCCCGCCGAACATGTCGGTCTTGGCACCGATGAGCTGGGCAGTATTGCCTGAGCCGCGCCCTTCGAGAAGTTTCGCATCGATCCCTTCGGCGTCGTAATAGCCCTTGTCGAGCGCCCAGACGAAGGGCAGATGGAAGCCCTGAAGCGTCCAGTCGAGACGCATGGTCACCTCGTCTTTCGCGAGCGCCGGAGACGGTGCTGCGAGCATGCTCGCTGCCACGGAAAGCAGCAGCGCACTCAAAAGCCCTCCGGCCTGCGCCGGCTTCCTACGATTCCGCATCTCGATGCCTCCCCTGTTGCTGCGCCTGATGACGCCCGTGCCGTTCCGTCAGTTCTTCGAGCCGGCGCCGGCGCGGCATCGCAAAGCAGACCGCCGCGACCAGCGCCGCATCAAATCCATGTACGATCCTCAATCGCCGAATACCTCGACCCGGATGGGTTTTGAAAGGAAACCCTTGGAGCTGCCCAGCTTGCCCATGCCGGGGTCGCAGCTCGCCGCACACACGCAATCCATTTCCGCACGCAGATCGATGTGCGGGACGGGGTCGAAGAGCTCCTTGTGCTTGTCGATCACCGCCCACTTCAGATTCCCCTTGGCGTCCAGTTCCATATGCTGGCCGATGTTCAGCGGCGCGGGAATGTCGAGCGGGATGATCGGATAATTCTGCAGCGCAGTCATGATGTTTTCATAGCAGCCCCACAACGGCAAGTCCTCGCGGCTGGTGATGCCGGCTTGGGCGTACAGCTCCTTCCACGGCGGCAAGTGCCGCCGGTTCCAACGGCTCGTGTAGGAGGTCGCGCTGCACATCCCGTATTGCAGATCGTGGGTCCCTTTGAAAGTGTCCTCGACAATGCTCATCATGGGCGTGTTGAGCTTCGAGAGCAGCAGATCCCCTGTGCTCAGATAGATCTTTCCCTGGTTCGCCTTGGTCCTCGCCTGATCGAAGCGCTCATAAAGGTTGTCGCGGTTGAAGACGACGAAGTCCACGATGGACTGGAAGGTGATGCGGACCCGCTGGCCTTTCTTCATCTCCCACGCCGTCCCGCTGTTCACCCTTACTGTTTCGTCATGCAGAGCTTTCATTGGCTCGTTCCCTCCAATCGACCTGCGGATTGCCTAAACCGAAATTCCCGGGATGACCGGGGATTCTCTTTAATGGTGAACCAATTCGGCCTCACGGACAAGCCAGATTGATGGGGTGGATGGCCCCTGAACGGCATGTGACGAGGCAAGCTCCCCTGGTCGCGGCCGAATTGGCCCGTAGG
>Ga0209415_10012787_pt1 | contig 13938 bp, 12 predicted proteins | sample PeaSoiSIISIP2007_FD_187696 | JGI IMG/M metagenome (GOLD analysis project Ga0209415, IMG submission 187696) | Peat soil microbial communities from Weissenstadt, Germany - SII-SIP-2007 (SPAdes) (version 2) | ecosystem: Environmental > Terrestrial > Soil > Wetlands > Peat | place: Germany... | reverse complement strand
AGCATCCGAACCATGACGGCGTCCGTCCACCATGAAAGCGGCGGAGCCTGGATGTCTGAGCCGGGCTCGTAGGGCGCGAATGAGGGCAGGATGACGTGGCCCGCGAAGATGTCGCGGACCGCGCTCGATTCAAGCACCCCTAACTCTTTGGTGAACGTCGCGGACGGCGACAGCATCAGCAGGAAAGCCAGCGATCCGGCGAAGACTGCTGCTGCGCGAGCATAGCCCGCAATCAGGCTCTGATTCACCCTTGCTGGCTCTGACTCACACTTGCGGCCACTTGTCGTTCCACGGCCGGGCCTGCTCGTAGGCGTGCGCGGCTTGCAGGACCAAATCTTCGCGATGGCGCTCCGCGACGATCTGCAATCCGCACGGCATCCCGCTGTCAGAAAATCCCGCGCGGACCGTCGCCGCGGGATGGCCGCTCAAGTTGAATTGGTACGATAGTCCCGAGATATCGAGTCCGTTACGCACGGGCCGGCCGTCGATTTCCGAAGGCGGAGGACCCTTCGCGCTGAAGGCCTCGCTCGGTTGAGCGGGCGTGAGCAGCAGGTCGAAGCGCTCGAAGGTTCGCTGCATCCAGCGATTGAACTCGGTGCGGGTGCGGTACGCAAGGTTGTAATGCCGCCACGAGATGCGCTCGGCGGTCAACTGGCCCGCGAGAAAACCGCGGCCGAACTCGACGCGATCTTTCTCGCGCTGAATATAGTCGTAGAGCATCGCGTAGGTCTGCGTCGCGCCGATCCGAAGCCACACTCCCGACGTGTCGGGGACGGCCTCATCGAGCGTGGTGACTTCGTGACCCAGATCGCGAAATGCGCGCGCGGCCTTTTCGACTTCGCGCGCCACCTCGCTCTGGATGATCTGACCGAGCGTAGGATGAAACGCGATGCGCAGCTTTCTCGGCAACTGCTCGATCACCTCGACATACGAAAGCCCCGGATGGGGCAGCGAGTCGGGATCGGCCGGGTGATATCCGACCACCGCGTCCATGTACATCGCGGCGTCGCGCACCGTGCGGGTCAGCGGTCCAACCACCGAGGCGTCTTCCCAGCCCTGCATCCCGAGCGTCGGGTCGTGGGGAATCCTGCCGAACGAAGGCTTGAGGCCGAAGCATCCGACGTAACATGCCGGGCCGCGAATCGACCCGCCGCCATCGGAGCCGGTCGCGAGCGGGATCATTCCGCCCGCGATCGCCGCCGCGCTGCCGCCTGAGGATCCTCCCGGCGTGCGCTCGAGGTTCCACGGATTGCGCGTGACGCCGAACAGACGGTTTTTCGTGAAATTGGTATAGCCGAACTCGGGCGCGTTGGTTTTGCCGATTACGATCGCGCCGGCCGCCTTGAGCCGCGCGACCTGTACCGAATCGGCCTCGGGCATGTGATCCTTGAACGGCACCGAGCCGAAGGTGGTTGGCAATCCGAGCGCATCTTCCAGGTCCTTGACGCCGATCGGCAGTCCCGCGAGCGTTCCGAGCGCTTCGCCGCGGGCGATTTTTTCGTCCATCGCGCGCGCCTCATCGAGCGCCCGTTCGGCGCGCATCGCGCAGAACGCGTTGAGCTTCGGATTGAGCGCTTCGATTCGCGCGAGCGTCGCGTCCATCAGCTCGCTGGGCTTCAGTTCGCGCCTGCGAATCATCGCCGCCAGCTCGGAGGCCGGCTTCCAATGCAATTCGGTCATCACACGATCTCCTCAGAGGCGCGTTCGATTAGTCATTTCGCCTTGCGCCCGGTAGCAACAAAAATCGTCCAACAGGCGAAGAATTGTCCCTGCTTGTGGCGCTGCTTCAGATCTTTCAGCCACGCCGCCGACGCCGGCGCGCTGACCAAGCCTTCGTCGCGGGCGCGCCGGGCGACCGCTTCGAGATCGAGCATCTGATTCGCGATTTTGAAATCGGCGGTCGTCCCGACGCGGGCCTCGGTCCGTACGTCCTTGAGGCCGCATTCGCGCATCAGAGCCGGAAGACGCCGCCCGATCCAGCCGTTGCGGATACCGTCGCAGATCCGATCGAGGATCGTGCGCGTGGCCGCGCGATCGGCGGAGTCCAGCGCAACCATTCCGTAGTCGCGATCGATCGCTTGCACCACGGCGCCCGGGCTCGCGACGCGGATCATTTCACGCACCGCGCGGCCCGGATCGGACACGTGCTGCAACAGGCGGTCGGCGCGGCACGCGTCGAAGCTGTTGCGCGCGAGATCGAGCCGCTCGGCGTTGCCGACGATAAATTCCACTTCGAGGCCGGACTCCGCGCTGCGCTTGCGAGCCTCGGCAATCAGCGCGCGGCTCGAATCGACGCCGATCACGAGCCCATCCGCTCCGACCAGCGCGGCGAGCTCGCGCGCGTCGTCGCCGGTGCCGCATCCGAGGTCCAGCACCGCGGCGCCGGGCTTAAGGCCGAGCAGGCCGTAGGAGAAGCTCTTGAGTTCGCGGAGCTGCGCCGTGGCCAGATCGAGATAGGCGATCCAGTGCTTCGGGTCAGGTCCGGCATCGACGTCGGCAAAAGCCTCGCCCGACAAATCGGGCGGCGACTCGCCTCGCGGCTCCCGGATGGGCCGGGGTTTCTTCGGCGAACCTTTCGCTGGTGCAGCTTGCGCGGCAATCATCGCAGTTGAGTCTTACTACTCTCGGCAGGGGGTTTGAAACTCCAGCGACGCCGTAGCTTGCGGGCGCGGATCACTTCGGGTTGCGGCAGCCTCGCTCAGACGCGCAAAGTTTAGTCTTCCCCAAGTGCTTGGCATGAGATTCTTCGACTTCGCTCGGGCAAAAGCCCTCGCTACGCCAGAATGACGTTGAGTGCGGTTCTCTGGAATCCACGCGCCACATCAATTGACGTCATTCTGAGCGCCAGCGAAGAATCTCATACCACGTTCGCCGCACTCCAAGTGCCAGAGTCCTCGGCCGGCAAAGCGCAGAACCAGGATTACTACCGGCTTGCGGGCCGGTTTGACTGCCTAACTGCCGTTCAGTAATTAGGAACCCGTATCGATTAGAGGCTGGCGCCGGCGGGTTTCCTTGCGAGCTTTACCAAAGAACATCCCACGCACTGGCGCGGCGCGCACCGGCCCGGCGCGCACCGGCGCGGGGCTCGGCCAACCGTATCGCCGGCCCAACACGCGCGACCGCGTGCTGCAGGTCGCGCAGGCGCTGTTCGCGGAGCGCGGCTATCGCGGGACGAGCCTGCGCGACATCTCGGCCCGAATCGGAATCAAGGCGCCCTCGCTGCTCCATCACTTCGCCTCCAAGGACGAACTTTACCTGGCGGTGCTCGATCGGATCTTCATCCGGCTCGAAGCGGCCGCCGGCTCGATCGGGACCGGACCCGAAAGCCATCGCGAGCGTATCCGGCGCGGGGTCGAGAACGCGATCGATTTCATCGCCTTGCGCCCGCATTTCGACCGCATCATGTGGAGCGAATTCATCGACGAGAAGGCGGTGGGACGCCAGATGCTGAAGCGGCGCGTGCCGCCCCTGTTCAAGCTGCTCGTGGACTTCATCCGCGAGGGCCAGGCGCAAGGCGAGTTCCGGCCGGAGGTCGATCCCTTTCATTTCCTGATGAGCCTGATATCCGTCACGATTGGTTACTTTACGACCGCCGCGATGGTGCGGCGGATCTGGAACACGGACCTGCTCGACGCGCGCACCATCGAGCGGCGCAAGCGCGAGGTAAACGACCTGGTCGCGCGGACGCTGTTCAAGGTGTAGCGCGCAATTTTCTTCGGAGGCCATAGCGATGAAGTTCGGCACCTTTTACGAACATCAGCTTCCCCGCCCATGGAAGCCCGGCCAGGAGCTGAAGCTTTTTCAGGACGCCCTGGACCAGGTCGAGCTCGCCGATCGGCTCGGCATCGACCACATGTGGGAAGTGGAGCATCACTTTCTGGAAGAGTATGCGCACTCGTCCGCGCCGGAAATTTTCCTGGCCGCATGCAGCCAGCGCACCAAGCAGATTCGGCTCGGGCACGGGATCGTGCTGCTGCCGTCGGGCTACAACCATCCGGCGCGCGTTGCCGAGCGGATCGCGACGCTGGACCTGGTGAGCAACGGGCGGGTCGAGTTCGGCACCGGCGAGTCCTCGGCCGAGGCGGAATTGGGCGGCTTCGGAATCGCGCGCGCCGACAAGCGCGAGATGTGGCGCGAATCGCTCGAGGCGATCTGCCGGATGTTCGTCGAGGAGCCGTTTCAGGGCTACGAAGGCAAGTACTTCAAGATGCCGGTGCGGAACGTGGTTCCCAAGCCCGTGCAGAAACCGCATCCGCCGCTGTGGGTGGCGTGCTCGCGCCGCGAGACGATCCATCTGGCCGCGCAGCTCGGAATCGGCGCGCTGACTTTCGCCTTCATCTCACCCGAAGAGGCGAAACAGTGGGTCGATGACTACTACACGACGCTGGAGCGCGAATGCGAGCCGATCGGCTACGCGATCAACGCCAATATCGCGATCGTCACCGGCTTCATGTGCGACCGGAACGAAGAGCAGGCGCGCCAGATGGGCCAGGAGGGCGTGCGGTTCTTCGGCTATGCGCTCGGCCATCATTACGCCTTCGGCCGCCACGAGCCGGGCAAGACCAGCATCTGGGAGAATTACAAGCGCAATCCGATCACGTTGCCGATGGACGCGGTCAGCGGATGCATCGGGACGCCCGATCAAATTCGCACGCGTCTGCGCGACTTCGAGACCGCTGGCGTCGATCAGGTGGTGTTCATCTCGCAGGCTGGCAACAACAAGCACGAGGACATCTGCTCGTCGCTCGACTTGTTCGCCAGAGAAGTGATGCCCGAGTTCAAAGAGCGCCAGCCGAAGCGCGCGAAAGAAAAGGCGGCGCGCGTCGAACCGATTATCGAGCAGGCAATGAAGCGCAAGCGCGCACCCAAGGTCCCGGCCTCGGCAGGCCCAACGATAATCCAGGCCGGGATGCTGCCGTAGAGTTTCCGTTCCGCTCCGTAACGTGGAAGGGCCGCCCTCTCGGGCGGCCTTTCCCTTTTTTCACAAACCGGAATGACCGGCGGGACGCCGGTCCTACTTCGGAATAGGATCCCGGAAAAAAGAGCATTCATACACTCCCAGGAAAAAAGCATGGCTGCGATCGAGCAAAGAATTTTGGGGGCGTCTAAACGGCCGCTACGATCAATTTCCCGCGTGTTCGGCCGGGCCGCTTCTCCTTAACCTCAATGCGGACATCACATCCCAAGCCGGTAAGAAATCGAAACAACCGATCACTCGTGAAGCCCGAAATTCTGCCTCTTACAAGTTGTGATACCTTTGGTTGATCGACGCCAAGAATCCTGGCAATCCGAGCCTGACTAAGTTTCTTCCTCGCGATTACCTCGGCGATCTTTTTGATCAGTTCCGCCCGCAGAAGCGAGTCTTCCGGATCGCGAACTCCGATGTCCGCAAAGACATTCCCACTCCCATCCTGAAATTTGTCTTCACTCATAGGGTTTCACCGGTTGAGGCGTTATGCGCGCGCAATTCTCTTCTGCCTTTTCGGCCTGCTTGAGCCGCTCGTTAATCAAATTCATGTCGTGCCGGGGCGTTTGATCTTCCGTCTTCGACTTTTTCTGGAACACGTGGAGTACGTAAATTCTCTTCCTGAATTTGACGGTGTAGACTGCTCTGTAAGCGTTTCCATCAAAGTTCTCTACTACCTCCAGAACTCCCGCGCTGCCAAAACCCCGCAGCGGTTTAGCATCTGGGTGCTTTGCACCTCTTTGAGCCCACTGGAGAGCGGTCCCCATATCGTCCTTCACATCTTCCGGAAACTCACGAATCCTCGCGCGGCTATCGCCCAGCCACCGGATCGGCTTCAGTGCCGTGCCGGGTTCTTCCGGCTTCGCTCCCGCCTTGGCCACGGAATAGAGTTTAGGCCAAAAATGGCATGTACGCCTAGTATCATGCGCGATCACCCGCGGCGGTGGCTTCCGCCGTAAGAGACTACTTGCCGGCGTTGTTCGCGATCTCCGACATCAGCGCGCGGGCGGCGGCGTTGCCGGGATCTACGCTTAGCGCGAGGCGGCATTGCTCGAAGGCTTCGCCGTTGCGGCCCAGCTTGTGGAGGGTGCGGGCGGCGTAGAGACGAACCTGGGGATCGTCGGGAGCCAGCGACAGCGACCGCCCGAATGCGTCCAGAGCGTCGTCGTTACGGTTCTGCGCGAACAGCGCGGTGCCGAGCGTCGCCCACACGGTCTGATCGCCGGGGAAGCGCGCCGCCAGGCCGCGCAGGATCTGCTCGGCGCCGGCGTTGTCGCCCTGTTCTATCCTGGTGTCGGCCTGTCCCAGCCCAACCGCTTCGGCGCCTCCGGGGAGCGATTCGGCGTACTTCAAGGTCGCTTCGCCCTGCGCGCGATCGCCGGCCGACTGGTAGATTTGCGCCAGCGAGACGTAAGCCATCGCCGGCGCGTGGGGCACCAGCTTCAACCCGTCGGCGACTTCACTCGCGGCCTGGCTGAGCCGCCCGAGGCGCGCATGGAGGAGGCCGAGATCGTAGAGTGTGGCGCCGTCTTCGGGATCGAGCCGCATCGAAGCGGACAGCTCGCGCTCGGCCGGGACTAATTCCCCGCGCTCCTGAAGCGCCATCCCGAGCCGGTTGTGCCAGATCGCCGACTCCGGAAACTCCTCGATACAGCGGCTGAAAAGCGCCACTTCGTCGTGCCAGAAGCCCTGCACGTGCCACAGCGCAGCGGCGTAACTGAGCGCGAGCGCGCACGACACGCCCAGCACCACGCGCCGCGCTGGCGTGCTCCGGCCGGCATATCGGACCGCGACGTCGGCGGCCATCAGGCACCATCCGAACGACGCCATGTAAAGGTAGCGATCCTGGATTAGTCCCTGCTGAAAGAGACCGCCCAGATTCATCATCGGCGCGATCGCGATCGCGATCCACGCCGCGCAGAACAGATAGAGCCGCCGGCGCGGATCGATCCGCACGAGCCAAAAAAATCCGCCCGCGGCGATCGCGAGCACCAGCACGCCGAGCCAGAATTCGATCGACGATGGACCGGTGACCATCGTCAGCCGATGCGACGGGCCGGCGAACCACGGCATCGCGAGCAGACCGAGATCGATCGCAAGCGCCGGCGGAATCGTCATCAGGACCTGCGCGATGGTCGCGTGGTTGACGGGATTGCGGCGGTTGATAAAGCCGAGCACCAGGTATCGCACGATCAGATAGGCGAGCGTTTCGGCCGCGAACGGTGCCGCCGCGATCAAGCTGCTGCGTGCGCGCGCCGCTGAGGTATCGGGTCGTGGTTCGCCGCCTGGATGCGCCGGTGCTTCGATCAGGAACACGTAGGCCGCGACGATCGCCGGAAATACGACCGCGCTTTCGTGGCTGAAGAGCGCGCCCGCGTAGAGGGCCATCGCGCCCGCCCAGTAACCGGAGGCGCGGGCCGCATCGCGCCGCGCGATAAACAGGTAGAACGCCGCCAGCTCCAACACCGCGCTCAACGGCAGCGGGATCGCGGTGGGCCACACGACCGCCTCGGCATGAACCGGGAGCAGGCCGAATAATCCCGCGGCCAGGATTGCCGTGCGCCAATCGCCGCTCATACGCGAGACTATCTTGAAGGTCATCCAGACCGCCGCGAGATGCAGCGCGATCATCGTCGCGTGCCATCCGCCGGGCACCAGCCCGAAAAGCTGATAGTGGATGCCGAGCCAGATGTCCTGAAGCGGCCGGTAGTAGGAACTCTGCGGCAGATGGAGCGGGTCGCGGAACCACCACGAATCGTTGACCAGCGACTTCCATAGAAACGACCATTGACCGACGTAGCGGTTGATCACGATCATCTCGTGGTCGTCGAACACGAAGCCGTTGCCGAGGCATCGGATGTACACGAGCATCGTGAGCAACAGCACGCCGTCGAGCATGAGCGTCAGGCGCATCGCGCGATCGTCGGAGGCAAGCGCGCGCCGGCGCGCCGTCTGGGCGGGATGGTTGCGGCGTCGCCGCTTGCTTTGGCCTCGCGCCGGCATATCGACTACTGGTTAGCCCTCGGACACAGCTCAATCGCGATGCAAAACTGCCGGGAGAAACCCTAGCCCAAAAGGAACTCTAGCCCAGGAGAGACTTTAGCAATGGCAACGTCGAAAATCGCGCTGATTACGACCGGCGGCACAATCTCCACGATCGACGCGGGCCGCGGCGCGGTGCCGAAAGCCGGCCCCGCCGACTTGATCCGGATGCTCGGAGATTCGGCCCGCGGAATCGAAGTCGAGACCGTCGAGTTCGCGCGGATTCCGGGATGCGAGATGACACCCGAAACGATGCTCGCGCTGGCGGATGCGATCGAGCGCGAGCTCGAGCGCGGCGACATCACCGGCGCGGTCGTGACTCACGGCACCGACACGATCGAGGAGAGCGCGTTCGTCTCGCATCTGACCGTGACGAGCGCCAAGCCGGTGGTGTTCACCGGCTCGATGCGCACCGGGTCGGAGCTTTCGTTCGACGGGCCTCGCAACCTGCTCGATTCGCTCAAAGTGGCGGCCTGGCCGCGCGCGGCCGGGCTGGGCACGCTCCTGGTGATGAACGAGGAAATGCACTCGGCGCGTTTCGTCACCAAGGGCAACGGACTGCTGCTCGGCGCCTTCCATTCGCCCGCATCGGGACCGCTCGGGCGCATCTACAACGGTGCGCCGATGCTCTTCACGGTCCCGGCGGCTTCGCGGCGCACGCTTGCGCCGCGAATCGACCCGCGGGTCGCGGCCGTCAGGGCGCTCAGCGGCGAAACGCAGTCGCTGGCCGAAACGCTTGCGCGTCCGGAGCTGCGCGGAATGGTGATCGAAGGATTCGGCAGCGGGCGCGTGCCGCCCTCATGGTGCAAGCCGCTGGAATCGGCGGTGAAGCGCGGGCTTCCCGTGGTGCTGGCCTCGCGCACCGGCGCCGGCGCGGTCGGCGATTCGTACGGATATGCGGGCGCGAATCATCTGCTGAAGGCGGGTCTGATCGCCGCGCACGAGATGCCGGGGCACAAGGCGCGCCTCAAGCTGATGCTCGCGATCGGCAATAAGCTTCCGATCGCGGCGATAAAAGACCTCTTCGAGAACGAATGAGCCCCCTGCGATTTGCGTTGACACGGGCGCAGCCAGGCCGGAAAATCGTCGGATAATGGCGAGAATAACTGTCGAAGATTGTCTCGATAAGGTCTCCAACCGCTTTGAGCTCGTGCTGGGCGCCGCCAAACGCTCCAAGCAATTGCTCAAGGGAGGCCGGCCGCTGGTCGACTCCGACAACAAGGAAGTTGTCACCGCGCTGCGTGAAATCGCCGCCGGCAAGGTCATACTGGAACGGCCGAAGATGGAGGAGGCGGAGTAGCCTCCGTCCCGGTCGATTTTCTGCGCCGCCCCGCTCCGGCCGAAGCCCAGGATTTAGATTGCCGGCGCGTGATCGGGAGGCGTTAGCGCCCGCATCCGGCCAGGACTTATCCGTGGCCCGCAAGACTATCAAGCGCAGCAGGAAGAGCACCGCGCCCGCCGAGCGCGGCGGCAACCGCGCCGTAAACGATGTCGCGATCGAGCCCGAGCTTGCCGACCCCGAGGAAGCTTCGGGCGCGTTGCCCCTCGACGACGAATCGACCGAGCTCGACGCGCCGGGAGTATCGGAGCTGGACGCCGATCGCGAGCATCCGGAGATCGAGCCGGACGGAGCTTCGCTCGACGATCATGATGAAGCCGGGCACGGCGAGGGTCTCGTCCGGTACGATCCGCTCGGCAGCTATCTGGCGGAGGTCCGGCGCTTTCCGATCCTGTCGCGCGAAGAAGAGCAAAAGGTCGCGCAGGAGTATGCGCGGACCCAGGACCCGCAGTACGCCTACCAGCTCGTCACGTCCAACCTGCGGCTGGTGGTCAAAATCGCCGGCGAATTCGCCCGCGCCCAGCGCAACCTGCTCGACCTGATTCAGGAGGGCAACCTGGGCCTGATGGAAGCGGTCAAGCATTTCGAGCCGAGCCGCCGCATCCGCTTTCCCTCGTACGCCGTGTGGTGGGTGCGCGCTTACATCTATCGCTACCTGATCAACAACTGGCGCCTGGTGAAAATCGGAACCACGCAGGCGCAGCGCAAGCTCTTCTTCAACCTGAGAAAGGAGACCGCGCGGCTGGAAGCGGAAGGCTTCACGCCGCAGCCGCGCCTGCTCGCACAGCGAATCGGCGTGAAGGAGAGCGAAGTCCTCGAGATGCAGGAGCGGATGGGGCAGAGCGAGGTCTCGCTCGATCAGCCGGCCGGCACCGGGGACGACTCCCGCCTGCTGGACGTGATTCCGGACCCTTCGCGCAGCCCCGAGGAAATTGCCTCCGGCGCGCAATGGCGGAGCTTCGCCAGGGAGAAAGTCGAAGCCTTCGAGAACACGCTCAAGGACAAGGAGCTGGAGATTTTCCGCAGCCGCCTGATGGCCGAAGAACCGGCGACGCTGCAGGAAATCGGCGAGCGGTTCGGGATAAGCCGCGAGCGCGTGCGCCAGATCGAAGGCCGGATCAAGCGCCGGCTGAAGGCCTTCCTCAAGTCACAGGCCTCGGATATCGAGCAGGCCGGGCCCTGACAGCCGGTCAGTGGGCGAAGTCCTCGGTCACGTAGGCTTCGCCGACGGCGCCCGGGCTTCGCTCGATACCGAAGCCGGTCCGCTCGAAGCGTGGCGACAGGAGATTTCGCCGGGCCTTGTCCTTCGCCATCCAAGTTTTCAAGCTCTGGTCGGCCAGGTTGGCGTCGGCGGCAGGAAGAGTCAGCACGTTCTCGCCGACCGCATCACTGTGAACCCCGACCTGATCGAATCGATCGGCGAGCGACGCCTCGCCGGCGCCCTTCACGCTCACGAAGCCGCCCTTCGCCATCGCGGCGCTATGGGCCTCGGCCGAGCGCTCGAGCTCAGGGTCGATCGCAAGGGGCTTGAGGCCGTTCTGCTCGCGCTGCTGGTTGATCAGATTCAGAAGCTGCGACTCGATCTGGGCTTTGGTAAGCGCAATGGCCTGCGTGCTCTGCGCCGCGGCCGCCGGCGTGCTCGCGGGCGCAGCCTCGCTTGCTGACTGAGGCACCGCGGCCGGCTGCAACTGGCTGGAGGAGCATCCGGCGAGCGCAAGCGCCCACGTCATGATGATTGCGATTGCGAGGCGTCCGTTCTTCATTGAGGATTCCCCTCGTGAGCCCGATCGCTCCAAGTGCGGAGCCAATCATTCCCAAAAGGATAACGTTTTGTAGATCGTAAGCTCGCCGTAGGCGCCGGGAGTACCGTATCCGGTCTGCAGGTCGCCGCCCATTTTCCAGAAGTTGTTATAGAGCCCGAGGATTGCTCCCCCCTGACCGTCGGCGCCGTGAATAAAGCCGCCGCCATAAACGGCGCCGCCCGCGCCGACCACGACCGTCCAGTCGGGGCTGCGGGCTGCGACAACGCGGAAATCGATTTCGCTGCTGGTGACTTTGTTCTGGGTGTCGTAGATCGGGGCGACGAACAGGTTTATCGGATGATCGCTCGACTGGAGCATCCAGCTCGACAGGTCTCCCTCGACCACAAACGCGTCGCTGTCGCCGGCATCGTGACCGCCGAGCAGATACAGGTTGGTACCCTCAACCGGGCTGATATCGACTCCGCCCTCGAACCGCCCGAAGTTCAGCCGCGCTTCGGTCTGTTTGCTCGAAGCCTGCAGCGGGCTGACCGTGTTCTCTGTGAGGTAGAGCTGATAGCCGGTGGCGCGCCCGATCAGACCGAGCCCCTGGGTCAGGCTCTGCTCGATTTGTATGCCCTCGTCGGTGTCGTCGTAATCTTCGCTGACGAAGCCTCCTCCGAAGGGCGTAATGTCGAGGTGGGGCGCGGTAGCCGCGGCAAGGCGGGGCGGACTCTGGGCGGGAGGAGAAGAAGTAGTTTGCGTCAGCTGCGCCATCGCACTCGTGGACGCGAGCATCAATCCGGCAATCCCGGCTAAAACGGCGACAATTCTCATTCCGGCACCTCCGGCTAGCGGATAAGGTACTCAGTTGCCGGTCTGATGCCGGCCGCAAAGTCGCTCTTTATATATAGGATATGGCGGGCCGAATAGCCATTGGGGGGTCTATTCACTTCGTGACCGACTCGCGGAATTTCTCCTCGGTCGCTTCCACCGCGCTCTTTGCGCGATTGACCGCCTTGGTCGCGGCGTCGGCTGACTTGGTGGCGCGCTCGGCGGCTGCCTCGGCATTGCCGGCTGCCGACTCGGCGTTGTTGGCCGCGGTGGTGGCGTTGTTCGCGCTTTGCTCCGCGCCAGCCACGATCGGAGCGATCGGGGTCGTCGGCCGCGTCACGAAGACCGGCGGCGGGGTGCCAATTCCGGGCGGCGGCGGAGGCGCAACCGGAGGCGGAGGCGGAGGCGGCACCATCGGGATGCCGCATGGGGCGGCGGAAACGCGCAGCGCGCCGGAGAGCAATGTTGCCAGGGCCGCAACGATCAGCAACTGGATCCGCAGGCCCATAAAATTACCTCCAGGTATCTTGCAGACGTCATCTTAGTCATCTTACAGGATCTCGTTACAGGATCTCACCGATGTGAACTCACGCAAGCCACGTGCCGTCGCGAAACCGTTGGAATTGCGGGGCTGTCCCATAGCAGGAACCCGTGCGGCAGGTAGCAATTGCCGCACTGCTTGCGAACCTAGTATACGCAGCCCAACATTGGTCCGTCAAAGGTTTTGTCGCGAATCGCCATTACTTCGTAGCGAAAACGGGCGCTGCGCCGGTGATTCCTGCCGTCAGCGCATTCGGCGCGGCGCTCGGTTTGACCTGCGCCGCCGGAAAACTGCCGCAAAATGGCGGCAAATCGATTCTCAGGCGCCATCATCCGATAGTTAGATTTATATACATTTAGTATCTAGGCGATTGACAGGTGAAATGCCCTTCACTTACAGTGCCGGTGGGGCACGCCGTCCTGAGTTATCAGCGATCGCCGGCGCGAGCGGGCAATGATTCTCTATTGTCATAACATTCGCGCGGTGTACAAGTAGTGCCTGCGGAATATGAAGTGATGGAAGGCAAGCTGCCGATAGACAACCGGTGTGCCGCGCAAATGGGCCGTCGGGTCAGGTCCGGCGCGCTCCGCGCCGCGAATCTCCGCAATGCCGCGCCGTTTGGCCGGCGCATCGGCGCGGTCGGTATCGCGATCTTGCTCGCGCTGCTCTGTGTCAGCCGCGACGCGTTCGCGTGGACGCCGAGGCCGACGGCTTCGCCGACGCCGGTTCCGCCGCCGACACCGGTGTCCGGAGCTTGCGTGCCGATAAGCCTGGTCGGCACGCCGGTGGTCTCTCAGAACTGGAGTTCAAGCCTTAATGTGAGCTGTCCGGCCAACGTGCAGCCGGGCGACTTTATCGGGGTCTGGTTTGTCGCCAATGACAACTTCGCTCCGACACCACCACCCGGTTATAGCAACTTGATCAGTGGCGGCGATTTGGACGGCAACGGGGTCTCTTTCTACTATCATATTCAACAGCCGGGCGATCCCACCTCCGTCACTTTTGACTATAGAGAAACGGTCAGCCTGTCGGCGATTTGCGCGGCCTACTCGGGGGTCAACACCACACATCCGATAGACACTTCCGCCTCGCTGGTAAATACCAGCAGCACGACGATCGTGTCGCCTTCGATAACCACCACGATCGCGGACGACACGCTGCTGATGCTCTATAACCTCAACGCGACAGGCACGGTCAGCTCGCCCAGCCTGGGAACGATCGAGCGGCAGGAAACTTTCGGCGGCGAAATCATGGCCTGGGTGGATCAGCCGCTTGCGATTCCGGGCGTCACCGGTAATCAATCGGTACAGTATGCCGCCGGTGCCGACAGCTTCACCGCACAGGTCGCGCTGGTGCCGGGGCCGTCTTGCGCGACACCGACAGCTACGGCAACGGCGACGCCGACTCCAGTGCCGCCCACACCGACCCCCACGCCCCCGACGCCGACACCGCCGCCGGTCCCTCCAACCCCGACACC
>Ga0209415_10012786_pt1 | contig 13938 bp, 13 predicted proteins | sample PeaSoiSIISIP2007_FD_187696 | JGI IMG/M metagenome (GOLD analysis project Ga0209415, IMG submission 187696) | Peat soil microbial communities from Weissenstadt, Germany - SII-SIP-2007 (SPAdes) (version 2) | ecosystem: Environmental > Terrestrial > Soil > Wetlands > Peat | place: Germany... | reverse complement strand
CCGCTGAACTCCGGCAGCTCGTCGAGGAAGAGGACGCCGTTGTGCGCCAGCGACACCTCGCCGGGCTTGGCGCGCAGGCCGCCGCGGGTGAGCGCGGCCATCGAAGCCGAGTGGTGTGGGCTGCGGAACGGCCGCGCGCGGGTGAGCGCGCCGCGCGCGATCAGGCCGGCGACCGAATGGACCATGGACGTCTCGAGCAGCTCCGTCGGCGAGAGCGGCGGCAGCAACCCCGGCAGGCGCTGGGCCAGCATCGACTTGCCCGATCCCGGCGGCCCGATCATCAGAAGGTTGTGGCCGCCCGCCGCGGCGATCTCGAGCGCGCGCTTGGCCCCCTCCTGACCTTTGACGTCGCGCAGGTCGGGTCCAGCGCCGCTGTCCACCGCCGGGCCCGGCTTAGGCGGGCTCAGAATCTGCTGCCCACGGAAGTGGTTCACCAGCGAGATCAGCGACTTGGCCGCAAGCACGCGGCAGTCGCCGACCCAGGCGGCCTCCGGCCCCGACGCGTCGGGGCAGATCAGGCCCAGGCCCATCGCGCTGGCGGCGACCGCCGCCGGCAGCACGCCGCAGACCGGCGCGATCCGGCCGTCGAGGCCGAGCTCGCCCAGCGCCACCCAATCGGCGAGCGTGTCGGGCGGGATCACGCCGAGCGCGGCCATGATCACAAGCGCGATCGGCAGGTCGTAGTGGCTGCCCTCCTTCGGCAGGTCGGCCGGCGCCAGGTTGACCACGATGTGCTTTCCGGGGAGCGAGAGCCCAAGCCCGCCGAACGCCGCACGCACCCGCTCGCGGCTCTCCCCCACGGCCTTGTCCGCGAGGCCCACGACCGTGAAGAAGGGCGCGCCAGAGGTCATCTGCACCTCGACGTCGACCCGGCGAGCCTCAACGCCGTGGAAGGCGACGGTGACCACGCGTGCAACCATGAGGCGCTCCCCACTTATCCACAAATGGTAGGCGAACCGGGTGGAGCGGATCAAGAACAAAAAAAGAACTAATCCGGAAAACTCGCAGTTTCAGTCACTTAACCGACACAATCCACGCCGGACGATCAGCGGCCGCCGGTGGAGCCGAACCCGCCCGCGCCGCGCGATGTCGCGTCCAGATCATCGACCTCCACCCACGACGCCTGGGCGACGGGCGCGACGACGAGCTGGGCGATGCGGTCCCCGCGTCGGATGACCGCATCCGACTGGCCAAGGTTGATCAGGATCACCTTCACTTCGCCGCGATAGTCAGCGTCGATGGTGCCGGGCGTGTTCAGGCAGGTGACGCCGTCGCGAAGCGCGAGCCCCGACCGCGGCCGCACCTGCCCCTCGAACCCGGCCGGGATCGCCATGCAGAGCCCGGTGGGCGCAGCGAACCGCTCGCCCGGCTTCAGCACCAGCGGCTGGTCTTCCGGCGCCGCGCAGCGCAGGTCCATGCCGGCGGCGCGCTTCGTTTCATAGGCCGGCAGCGGCAGACCGGCGGCGTGGGCCAGCCGCTTGACGGCGATCTTCGGTGCGGCGCTCAAAGATCCTCGGCGATCCGCCGCGCCAGCCTGGCCGCGACCTCGGCCTTCGAGGCGCGGGGCCAGGCGTCCAGCCCCTGCGGGTAGACCAACAGCACCTCGTTCTCGTCGCCGCCCATGACGCCGGCCTGGCTCACGTCGTTGGCCACGATCCAGTCGCAGCCCTTGGCCTTCAGCTTGGCGCGCGCGTGCTTTTCGACGTCGCCGGTCTCGGCGGCGAACCCGATGACCAGCTTCGGCCGCTTGGCCCCGCTGGCGGCGATGGTGGCCAGGATGTCGGGGTTCTGCACCAGGTGCAGCGCTGGCGGGCCGGCCTGGCCCTTCTTCAGCTTCACCGGATGGGTCTCGTCCGTGCGCCAGTCGGCGACGGCCGCGACGCAGACCGCCGCGTCGACCGGCAGCGCCTCCAGCGATGCGGCCAGCATCTCGCGCGCCGTCTCGACCGCGATGCGCCTGACGCCGCAAGGCGCCGCGAGCGCGGTCGGGCCGGAGACCAGCGTCACCTCCGCGCCCAGGCGCGCCAGCGCCTCGGCGATGGCATAGCCCTGCTTGCCGCTCGAGCGGTTGGTCAGGACGCGCACCGGGTCGATGGGCTCGGCGGTCGGGCCGGCGGTCACCAGCACCCGCTTGCCCTTGAGCGGCGCGGCGCTCCCGGCGTCGAGGGCGGCGAGGACGGCGCGGAAGATCGCCTCCGGCTCGGCCATCCGGCCAAAGCCGAATTCGCCGCAGGCCATCGGCCCCTCGTCCGGCCCGACGAAGCGCACGCCGTCGCCCTTGAGCGTCGCCAGGTTGCGGCGGGTGGCGGCGTGCTCCCACATGCGAACGTTCATCGCCGGCGCCATCAAGACCGGCTTGTCGGTCGCGAGCAGGGTCGTCGTCGCCAGATCGTCGGCGATCCCGGCCGCCGCCTTGGCCATCAGGTCCGCCGTCGCCGGCGCCACGACGATGAGGTCGGCCGAGCGGGAGAGCTCGATATGGCCCATCTCGGCTTCGTCGGTGAGCGAGAAGAGGTCGGCATAGACCTTGTCCTCGGCCAGCGCCGACAGCGAAAGCGGCGTGACGAACGCCGCGCCCGCGCGGGTGAGGATCGGGCGCACCGCGACCTCGGCCGTGCGCAGCAGCCGCACCAGCTCCAACGCCTTGTAGGCGGCGATGCCGCCGCCCACGATCAAGAGGACGCGCCTGTCTGCCACGGCTTTTCAGAGCCCTCGCGCCAAAGCGCCCGCTCCTTAGCGGCTTGAAGGCCCCTGGACAAACCCCCTCTTGACGGTTCCGCATTTGTTCTTACACCGATCCTCGGTTGCAGATGGAGGGGTTAGAACCATGCGTAGGATATTGCTTGGCGCCGGGGTCGCGGCGCTCTTGGCGGGCGCGGCCGCAGGACTGAGCGCCTGTGACGGCGGGGCGGCGTCGACCGCGGCGCGCGATCACTGGACGAGCACGGCGGCGGAAACGACCGTGGCTGCGGCCGGCGGCGATCGCGCGGCGTTGACCGACGAAGACCGCGCCGACGCGAGCGGCGACACCCGCAGCGATCCGAGAGCCCAGCCGGTCGCGCTGGTCGACGGAGCGCCGATGTGAGCGGCCAACCGCCAGCACACGGCCGAGGAGAACGCCGACTATCAGTTCCGTCGCGATGGGGCCGACTTCGGCGCCCGCGACGAGGCGGCCTACGTGCGGCTGGCGCATGCCTTTACCGCCGCGCCGCCCAAGGATGTTCTGACGCTGCTGCGGCCGAACGGCGACAAGCTGCTCTACGACCCGAAGCGCAACATCTTCGCGGTGGTGACCAAGGATGGCGCGCCCAGGGCGATGTTCAAGCCGACGGCCGGCAAGGCCTACTGGGACCAGCAGGTCGCCCGGCAGAGCGATCCGAGCGATCGAGGCTCGTCCAGCCGCCGCTACAGCCGCCGCTCCGGCGACGGCGCAGCTGGGGACGATCAGGGCTAGCGCCGCAGCCAGACCCAGGCCGCGACGGCCAGCGCCGCCGCCAGCACGCCCAGCGCGAACCAGAGCAACCGACTCTGGGCTCGCGGCTTAGCCGGCGGCGGCTCGCTCGCCGGCGGGGCCTCGGCCATGCGGGCGATCGCGACCAGCGCGCGCTGGGCATCGTCGGCGAACGTCCTGATCCGCGCCAGTGGCGAGAGCTCGCGAGTGATCCAGCGCGCGACGACGGGTTCGGCGGCGGCCCACAGGTTGTGGCCGGGGTCGATCCGGCGCGCGACGCCTTCGACCGTGACCATGGTCTTCTGCAGGAGCACGAGCTCGGGGCGAAGCCGCATGTCGAAAAGGGCGGTGATCTCGAACAGGAGTCCGAGGATGCGGCCCATCGAAACGGCGCCGGCGGGCTGGCCGACGTTCGGCTCGCCGACCGCGCGCAGCGCCTGGGCGAAGGCCTCGACCGAGTGGTGGGCGGGCACGTAGCCGATGTCGAAGTGGGCCTTGGCGACGCGCATGTAGTCCCGCTGCAGGAAGCCCCAGAGGATTTCCGCCAGGTGCCGGCGCTCGTTCGGCTCCAGGCGGCCGATGATGCCGAAGTCCACGGCGGTGAGCTCGGCCGTCGGGGCGACGAACAGGTTGCCCTCGTGCAGGTCGGCGTGAAAGACGCCATGGTCCAACGCTTGGGCCAGGAACGCCCGCACCAGGTTGTCGGCCAGCGCGTGGCGGTCGATACCGGGCTGTTCCAGCGCGCCGGGATCGGACAGCGCCACCCCGTCCGCCCAGGCGAGCGTCAGCGCCCGCTTGCCGACCCCGCTCCAGATCACCGGCGGGGCGCGCATGTAGCCGTCCTTGGCCATCACCTCGGCAAGCTCGCTCGCCCCTGCGGCCTCGAAGCGGAGGTCGAGCTCGAGCTCCAGCACCCGGGCCGCGGTGTCGGCCAGCGCGACCGGCTCAAGCCGCCGCGCCGCGGGGGCGTGACGCTCGACGAGACGCGCGGCGAGCTGCAACGCCGCGACGTCGCGCGCGATCTGCCGTTCGATGCCGGGCCGGAGCACCTTGACGGCGACCCGTCTGCCGTCGGCCAGCGTGGCCGGGTGCGCCTGGGCGACCGAGGCCGCGGCGATCGGCTCGCCGAAGCTCACAAACAGGCTCTCGACCGGCTGGCCCAGGGTCTCGGCGACGGCCGCCTTCGCCTGCGCGGTGGGGAAGGGCGGCAACTGATCCTTGAGCTTGGCGAGGTCGTTGGCGAAAGCGAGGCCGAAGATGTCGGCGCGGGTGGACAGGATCTGTCCGAGCTTGATGGTGACCGGCCCGAGCCGCTCGAAGGCCCGCGCCAGCCGCTCGCCCGGCCGACCGCGGCGCGAGCCGCCGCCCGCCAGCAGCCGGATTGTCCCCGCCACGAGCCGCGCCTGCGCCGGCAACAGCGGATTAAGCTCTCGCGGGATGAGCGCGTCCTCGCGCGCCAGCACGAAGCACGCTCCGGCCAGCCGGACGTAAGTTGCGGGGCCGCTCATCCCGCCCCGAGCGCCCAGCCCTGGTGCAGAGCGGCGATCCCGCCCGTCAGGTTGGTCCATTCCACCCGGCCGAAGCCCGCCTCGCGCATGAGCGCCGCAAACGCAGCCTGGTCCGGGAAGCGGCGTATGCTTTCGACCAGGTAGCGGTAGGCGTCGCCATCGCCGGCCACGGCTTGGCCAAGTCGCGGGATCAGCCGAAACGAGAGCGCGTCGTAGGCTGCGGCCAGCGCCGCGCTCGCCGGCTTCGAGAACTCGAGGCAGACGAAGCGCCCGCCCGGCTTAAGCACCCGCCGCGCTTCGCCGAGCGCTTGGCCGATGTCGGCGGTGTTGCGGATCCCGAAGGCGATCACATAGGCGTTGGCCGAGGCATCCGGCAGCGGCAGGTGAAGCGCATCGCCCACCGCCCAGCAAATCTCGCCTGCGCCCGGCCGGGCGCGTCCGACGGCGACCATCTCGGCGTTGTAGTCGATCACCACGACCTTGGCGGCGGGCCCGCCGCGCCGCCGCCTCGCCGCGCCCGCCGCCTTCGCCAGGCGCAGCGCCATGTCGCCGGTGCCCCCGGCGCAGTCGACGATGGTCTCGCCCGGCTGCGGGTTCAGCCTGGTAGCGGCGATGTCCTTCCAGATCCGGTGAACGCCGCCGCTCATCAGGTCGTTCATCAGGTCATAGCGGCCGGCGACGGAATCGAAGACGCCGCGGACGAGGCGCGGCTTCTCCGACGCATCGACGTCTTTGAATCCAAAGGAGGCGGAAGGCGGCGTCATGGGCTTTGCAAGCCTCTTAGCCTTCTCGCCTCTGGGCGTCACCCGCGACGCCGGCGGCGGAACCGGCTAGAGCTTGGGCCGCATGCCTGAGCTCCCCGAGGTCGAAACCGTCCGCCTGGGCCTCGAGCCGGTGCTGGCCGGCGCGCGACTCGCCCGCGTCGAGGCGCGACGACCGGACCTGCGCTTTCCCTTGCCGGAAGGGTTCGTCCAACGGCTGACGGGCGCCCGGCTGGAGCGCCTGGACCGTCGCGCCAAGTACATCCTTGCGCCGCTCGACCGCGGCGACGTCCTGGTCATGCACCTCGGCATGAGCGGCCGGTTCGAGATTACCGGTCATACGGCCACGCGGCGTGCCGGCGACTTCCTCTACGCCGCCCCGCCCGACCCAAAGCACGCGCACGTGCTGTTCGAGACCGAGGCCGGCGCGATCGTCACCTACTTCGATCCACGCCGGTTCGGCTATATGGGGCTGATCCCCATCGCCGACATAGAGGGGCATCCCTGGTTTGCCGGCCTCGGGCCGGAGCCGCTCGACCCGGCCTTCTCGGCCGCCCATCTTCGCCGCGCGTTCGCCGGCAAGCGGCAAAGCGTCAAGGCCACGCTGGCCGACCAGCGCATCGTGGCCGGCCTCGGCAACATCTACGTCTGCGAGGCCCTTCACCGCGCTCGCGTGTCGCCGCTGCGCGCGGCCGGCGATGTCGACGCGCGCGCGCTCGGCCGCCTTGTCGCGGCCGTGAAGACCGTCCTCGCCGAAGCCATCGAGGCGGGCGGCTCGACCTTGCGCGACTACGCCGCCGCCGACGGCGCCCTGGGCTACTTCCAGCACCGTTTCGCCGTCTACGGCCGCCAGGGGGAACCTTGCTTGCGCGCGCGCTGCTCAGGCGCGATCGAGAGGGTGGTGCAGGCCGGGCGTTCGACCTTCTATTGTCCCATCTGCCAGCGCTAGCGGCCCGCCGCGTCAGCGCCCCTTCGATCCGAAGCCCTCATGCTCTAGGCTCGGGCCCGCGATGAACCGACTCGTGCGTCTCGTCATCACCGCCGCCTGCGCCTGGCTGGTCGCCGGCGCCGCAGACGCCCAGCCGCCGGTCTGGGTCGCCCATCGCGGCCAGGCCACCGTCGTCCTATTCGGCTCGGTGCATATCCTGCCCCCCGGCCTCGACTGGGAGCCGCCGGCGCTGAAGACCGCGCTCGCCGGCGCGAACGATCTTTGGTTTGAGATTCCGCTCGATCCCGCCTCGAGCGCCACCGCGAGCCGGCTGGCCGTCGCCCAGGGCCTACAGGCCGGGGGCGCCAGTCTGAGCGCCGAGCTGTCGCCAAAGGGCCGCGCGCGCCTCGTCCGGGTCGCGAAGAGCGCCGGGGTAAACGTGCAGGGCCTCGATCAGCTCCGGCCGTGGCTGGCGGAGATCACCCTGTCGCTGGCGGTCTATGCGCAGGCGCACGCAGCCGCCGACCAGGGCGTCGAGCGGCAGATCGACCAGCTGACGCCGCAGACCATCCCGCGCCACGCGCTCGAGACCACCGCGCAGCAGATCGGCTACCTGTCCGAGGCGCCGATGACCGATCAGGTCGCCTCGCTGGAGGAAACGCTCGGCGAGCTCGACGACGGGCCCGCCAGCTACGAGCGGGTGGTTAAGGCCTGGATGGCCGGAGACGCCAAGGGTCTGGTGCGCGAGGCGCTGCAGCCGATGATCAAGGCGGCGCCCGGCGAGTATCGCTCGCTCGTGGTCGCGCGCAACCAGCGCTGGGTCGATCAGATCGTCCAGCGGCTCGGCGGGACCGGCGAAGCTGTGATGGTGGTGGGGGTTGGCCACCTTGTCGGGCCCGACAGCGTACCGGCGCTCTTGCGTGAGAGGGGGATTTCGGTCGAAGGACCGTGAAAGAGGCGCCGCCTCGTTCAAGCCTGACTGGAGCGCCGATGTCCTATGAAACCCTGATCGTGGAGACGAGCGAGGCGATCACCCTCATCCGTCTCAATCGGCCCGAGGCGCTGAATGCGCTGAACCAGCAGCTGGCGGACGAGCTGACCGACGCTCTTGAAGCCGCGGAAGCCGACGAAGGTGTGCGGGTCATCGTCATCACCGGTTCCGAGCGCGCGTTCGCCGCCGGCGCCGACATCAAGGAGATGGCCGCGAAATCCTATCGCGACGTCCTCAGCGAGGATTTCATCACCAAGAACTGGGAGACCGTCGCCCGCTGCCGCAAGCCGGTGATCGCTGCGGTCGCCGGCTATGCCCTGGGCGGCGGCTGCGAGCTAGCGATGATGTGCGACTTCATCATCGCCGCAGAGAACGCCCGGTTCGGCCAGCCGGAGATCAACCTCGGCGTCTCGCCGGGCGCCGGCGGCACCCAGCGGCTGCCGCGCTTTGTCGGCAAGGCCAAGGCGATGGACATGGTGCTGACCGGCCGGGTGATGGACGCGGCGGAAGCCGAACGCGCCGGCCTGGTCAGCCGCGTGGCGCCGACCGAGAAGCTGCTCGACGAGGCGATGGCCGCCGCGCGCGCGATCGCCGCGCTCTCGCCCAACGCGGTGATGCTGACCAAGGAGATGGTCAACGCCGCCTTCGAGACCCCGCTCTCCCAGGGGATCAAGCTCGAGCGCCGGCTGTTCCATTCCCTCTTCGCATTCGAGGATCAGAAGGAGGGGATGGCCGCCTTCATGGAGAAGCGGAAGCCGACCTTCACCGGCCGCTGACCGCGGAGGATCGATTGACCCTCAGGCGGCCTTTTCGTATATGCCCGCTTCCGCGAAAATTCCCCTCCCCGGCCGCGCTCGCGGTCGGGCTCGTTTGACAAGGCGAAAAGACAGGCATGGCCAATACGCCCGGCGCAAAGAAAGCGATCCGCAAGATCGCCCGCAGATCCGAGGTCAACAAGGCGCGTCGGTCGCGCGTGCGGACCTATCTGCGCAAGTTCGAGGAGGCGGTTGTGAGCGGTGATGCGAAGGCGGCGACGAGCGCATTTGTGGACGCACAATCCGAATTGATGCGTGCGGTGAGCAAGGGCGTCGTGCACCGGAACACGGGCGCACGCAAAGTGTCTCGTCTTGCCGCGCGCTTAAAGGCTTTGGCCAGAGCTTGATCTGAACTCATTACAGCCAAGCTATTGTATTCTAGCGGTTTATTGAAAGCTGCCATGGGTCTTACAAAGGTCGCCACCGGCGCCGCGCTGCGACATATTGTTCAGTGAACAGACTCCTTCCAAGGGCACCTCGTTGAGGAATTTGACCCTTTCGGGAGTCAACCCGAAAAATCTGTATGCGGCAAAAATAAACCCGGTTGAGCCGGCCCGGATCGGGGTCTAGGTTTCCCTCAATCAAGCTTATTCTCTGTGCGGATGATTGTTCGATCGGGGCCCGATAGGAGGCTGCCGAACGGGGCTGTGCGCGTAAGACGACTGGGCCGCGCGCTGGGGGGCGAGCGGAAAACCAAAGCACCATTGAATCAGGTCGGGGGTGGCCGCGATGACGATAGGCTATGGGGCATCAACAAGCCGCGCGTGGGGCGCGGTCGAGCCGGCTGGCCGGCCGGAAGGAACCTGGCTGAGCGTCTCTGCGGCGCTGAGAGCCGAACTCGGCGAGGCGGCTTTCGGGTCGTGGCTGGGCGGCGCGGAGGTGCGTGAGGCGGCCGATGGCGGCCTTGCCCTGGTGACGTCGACAGTGACCGCGCGCGACTGGGTCGGGCGCAATGCGTGGCGGCGGATCGGTGGTCTGTGGGCCAAGGCGGACCCGCTGCATCGACCACTGAAGCTGATGGCGCGGGCGGAGTTCGAGCGCCTCGCGCCGTCGGCGGACGCGCGTCGGGAATCGAAGGCCGATCCGGCGAGGCAGCCCGAGCCCGCGCCGCGGGCGGGAGGCAGACCGCCGCGGGGGGCCGGCCTTCAGGACCGCTTCACCTTCGAGACCTTCGTCGTCGGCCCGGCGAACGACTTCGCCTTCGAGGTGGCTCGCCGCGTCGCCGCCTGGACCGAGGGACCGTTCTTCAACCCGATTCTGTTCCACGGGCCGTTCGGCTTTGGCAAGACCCACCTCCTGAACGCGATCGCCTGGGAGGCCCAAGCCCGGGCGCCGGACAAGAGGGTGATCTATCTGACCGCCGAGCGCTTCCTCTCGGGCTTCGTGCGCGCGCTCATGGACAAGAGCGGGCCGGCCTTCAAGGAAGACCTCCGCGCCGCCGACCTCTTGCTAATCGACGATGTGCACTTCGTCGCCGGCAAACAGTCCAGCCAGGAGGAGCTGTTCCATACCCTCGCCGCCCTGACCCAGGACGGACGCCGCGTCGTGTTCACGGCCGATCGGGCGCCGACCGCGCTCAGCGAGATGGACGCGCGTCTGCGCTCGCATCTGCAGGCGGGTCTGGTCTGCGGCATCGAGCCGGCCGACCGCTCGCTCCGGCTCGGCATCCTCGAGCGCAAGCTCGAACTGCTCAGTCATGAGCCGGGCGTCGGCACGCTGGGCGTCCGCGCCGAGGTGCTGGAGTTCCTCGCCGACCGCTTCTGCGACAGCGTGCGCGAGCTGGAGGGCGCGCTGAACACCCTGGTCGCCCGCGCGGGCGAGAACATCGGCAGCCTGAGCCTCGACGAGGTGCAGGCCATCCTTCGCCCGCACCTGCGCGGGGCCGAGCGTCGGATCACCGTCGACGAGATCCAGAAAGCCTGCTCCGAGCACTTCGGCCTGCGCCAGGCCGACCTGATCTCCGAGCGGCGCAATCGGGCGATCGCGCGTCCCAGACAGGCGGCCATGTGGCTCGCTAAGAAGCTGACCACCCGCTCGCTGCCGGATATCGGGCGCCGTTTCGGAGGCCGGGACCACACGACGGTCCTGCACGCCGTGCGACGCATCGAGCAACTGCGCGCCGAGGACCCGCAGCTCGCCCGCGACCTCGAGGTGCTGGCCCGCAAGCTGCGCGGCTAGCGCTCCCGACGAGGCGCCGCAGCGGTCCGGAGCGACCCCTCGAGAGGGGCCCTTCCCCACGGGCTGTTTTCCGCTAATCTCCGCAGCCCCCACGGGCTGCCGCGACGGGGGCTTGGATCAGGCGATCGCGGTCGGGAGTTCGGACGTCCCTATGCAGCTTTCCGTCGAACGCGCGGCCTTGCTCAAGGCTCTGGGCCACGTGCAGAACGTCGTCGAGCGGCGGAACACGATCCCGATCCTCTCCAACGTGCTGTTGTCGGCCAATGACGGCGCGCTGGCGCTGTCGGCGACCGACCTGGACATGGAAATCGTCGACGAGGCCGAGGCGCGAGTCGCCACCTCCGGGCAGGTCACAGCCCCCGCCCACACCCTCTACGAGATCGTCCGCAAGCTGCCCGAGGGCGCCGAGGTCGAGCTCGCCTACGCTGGCGACGATCCCCGGCTGCAGGTCACGGCCGGCCGCTCGCGCTTCAGCCTGCCCGTGCTTCCGGCCGGCGATTTTCCGGTGATGTCGGCGGACGGGCTGGGCGCCCGCTTCGCGATCGACGCCAAGGACCTGATCCGCCTCATCGACAACACGCGCTTCGCCATGTCGAGCGAGGAGACCCGCTACTACCTGTGCGGCCTCTATCTCCATCCGGTCGTGGAAGGCGGGCAGACCAAGTTGCGCGCGGTGGCGACCGACGGGCACCGTCTGGCGCTGGCCGAGATGCCGGCGCCGGAAGGCTCGGCCGGCGCACCCGGCGTCATCATCCCGCGCAAGACGGTGGCCGAGGTCCGCCGGCTGCTGGAGGACGCCGGCGAGAGCGTCGAGGTGCAGATCTCCGCCCAGAAGGTGCGCTTCGACTTCGGCCGGGCGGCGCTGACGTCGAAAGTCATCGACGGCGCCTTCCCCGACTACCCGCGGGTGATCGAGCCCCTGTCGGAGAACCATCGCGTGCTGGTGATCGACAACGGCGCTTTCGCTCGCGCGGTCGACCGGGTCGCGACCATCTCCGAGGAGCGAAGCCGCTCGGTCAAGGTCGGGATCGAGCGCGGCAAGGTGGTGCTCACCGTGCGCAACATGGCCGCCGGGCAGGCCGTGGAAGAGGTCGAGGCCGATTACGACGGCGAGCCGTTCGAGGTGGGCTTCAACGCACGCTACCTGCTCGACGTCGCCGGCCAGATCCGCGGCGAAACCTCGGAGTACCGCTTCGCCGAGCCGCAGACGCCGACCCTGGTGCTCGATCCAGCCGACCCGGACGTCCAATACGTGCTGATGCCGCTGCGCGTCTGACCCCAGCCCGCCGTGAAGCGGGGCCATGCCGCGCACCGTCCTTCGCCGTCTCACCCTGACCGACTTCCGCTCCTACGAGCGGGTGGAGGTTGTCCTCGATGGCCGGCCGGTCTTCCTCGCCGGACCGAACGGGGCGGGCAAGACGAACCTTCTGGAGGCAGTCAGCCTGCTGATCCCCGGCCGCGGGCTGCGCAACGCGGGCCTGGGCGAGATCGGTCGGCGCGAGCCGAGTGAAGAGCGGGGCCGCGCCTGGGCGGTCGCGGCCGAGGTCGACGCGCCGGACGGGCCGATCCGCCTCGGCACCGGGCTGGAAGCCGCCGATGCGGCGCGCCGCAGCGTTCGCCTCGACGGCGAGAGCGTTCCGGCCGGGCGGCTCGCCGATGTGGTGCGGCTCGTCTGGCTGACGCCGCGCGAGGATCGGCTCTTCCTGGAGGGGGCGGCTGACCGCCGCCGCTTCCTCGACCGGCTGGTGTTCGCCGGCGACCCCGCCCACGCCGTCCAGGTGGCGGCCTATGAGCGGGCGATGCGCGAGCGGATGCGCATCCTCGCCGAGCCGCCGGCGGATCCCGCCTGGCTCTCCGCGCTCGAGGCCAGGTTGGCCAGGGCCGGCGCGGCCATCGCTATCGCGCGCGCCGAAACCTTGCACGCGCTGGCTGGCGAGATCGACCGTCGCGCTGGCCGGCCCTTCCCGCAAGCCGAACTCGCGCTCTCCGGCCTGTGGGAGGGGCGGGCGGCCGAGGGCGAAACGGCCGAGACGATCGCCGGCGAACTGGCGCGGGCGCTGGCCGCCGGACGCGCGCGCGACGCGGCCGCCGGGCGGGCGCTCAGCGGGCCACACCGGGGCGATCTCGTCGTCACCCACGCGCAAAAGGGCAGGCCCGCGGCCGAATCGTCGACGGGCGAGCAAAAAGCGCTGATTCTCAATCTGATTCTTGCCCAGGCGGCGCGACTTTCCCGTGCGGAATCGCAACCGAATCCTATATTGTTGTTGGATGAGGTCGCCGCGCACCTGGATGCTTCCCGGCGCGGGGCGCTCTTCGACGAAATCGAGGCGCTAGGCTTGCAGGCCTTCCTCACCGGCACCGAGGCCCAGCTGTTCGCCGACCTGAAAGGTCGGGCCCAGGGCTTCAGCGTCGATGCCGGTCGCCTCGCCCCAGCGGAACAAGAATGACCGAAGACACAAGAGACGATCCACCGAACGGCGACGACTACGGCGCAGATTCGATCAAGGTGCTGAAGGGCCTGGACGCCGTGCGCAAGCGGCCGGGGATGTACATCGGCGACACCGACGACGGGTCGGGCCTGCACCACATGGTCTATGAGGTGGTCGACAACTCCATCGACGAGGCGCTGGGCGGCTATGCGACCCGGGTCGAGGTGAGGCTGAACGCCGACGGCACCGCGACGGTGATCGACGACGGGCGCGGCATCCCGACCGACATGCACGAGGAGGGCGTGTCGGCCGCCGAGGTCATCATGACCCAGCTGCACGCCGGCGGTAAGTTCGACCAGAACTCCTACAAGGTCTCGGGCGGGCTGCACGGCGTCGGCGTCTCGGTCGTCAACGCGCTGTCCGACTTCCTCGAGCTGAAGATCTGGCGCGACGGCCAGACACACCAGATGCGCTTCGAGGGCGGCGATGCCGTCAGTCCGCTAAAGGTGACGGGCCCGGCGCCGCGGCGCGAGAACGGCGAGTTCCTGACCGGCACCGAGGTGACCTTCCTGCCGTCACTCTCGACGTTCGCGACGATCGAGTTCGACCGCAAGACGCTCGAGCACCGCCTGCGCGAGCTCGCCTTCCTGAACTCCGGCGTTTGGATCGTGTTCAAGGACCTGCGCGGCGCCGAGCCGTTCGAGGAGGTGCTGCACTACGACGGTGGCGTCGAGGCCTTCGTGCGCCACCTGGACAAGGCCAAGACCGGGCTGATCCCGACGCCCATCGTCGTGCGCGGACAGCGCGAGAAGGTCGAGATCGACATGGCGATGTGGTGGAACGACGGCTACCACGAGACCATGCTGTGCTTCACCAA
>Ga0209415_10012784_pt1 | contig 13940 bp, 15 predicted proteins | sample PeaSoiSIISIP2007_FD_187696 | JGI IMG/M metagenome (GOLD analysis project Ga0209415, IMG submission 187696) | Peat soil microbial communities from Weissenstadt, Germany - SII-SIP-2007 (SPAdes) (version 2) | ecosystem: Environmental > Terrestrial > Soil > Wetlands > Peat | place: Germany... | reverse complement strand
CCGATCGGGCTCGCGCAGGCGCCGCTCGGTGCGCCTGTCGGCGCGTTCGGATCGATGGCCCCCGAGGCTCCGAAGAGCAAGCTGCCGCTCATCATCGGGGGAGCGGGAGGAGTGGTCGTGCTCCTGGTGCTCGGTGTGGTGCTGGGCATGAAGCTCGGCGGCACGGCTGCGCCTCCCGTCCCGTCGGCGTTGCCGGTGGCCTCGGTGGTCCCCACGACCACCGCGTCGGTCGATCCCAGCGCGTCAGTGAGCGCCGCCGCGACCGACTCGGCGGCTCCTTCTGCGAGCGTCGCTTCCGCCAAGACCGGCAAGGGCGGAGTCGCCCCTCGTCCGGGCCCCGGGGTCAAGCCCGGCCCGGGTGTCGGCGGCAGCAGCGGCGGCGCCGTCGTTCCGCCCTCTCCTGCCCCCGCGCCGAAGAAGGCCGGCGGAGATTGCGGCTGCAACGGCGACCTGATGTGCCTCATGAAGTGCTCCACGCACTGAGGTCCTGGGGTTGCGTCGCGCGCTCGCGGTCGTAGTACCGGGAGTAGCGCTCGTGTGCTGCGCGAGCACGGTCGTGATGCCGTTTCCCGTGCCGGCGCCGCCACCCGCGGCGCCCCCCGCTCTCGACGCGGCGGTCTCCCTGGCTGCGCTGATGGACGGGTCGTTCGACGAGGGCGACGAGCTGCTCCCGGACGATCCCATGGCGCTGCACCACGAGGCGCCCGAGGCGCTGCGCGCGCTCATGGGCGCAGCCGGGACCATCCAGCTGCCGGTCGGAGGCGGGGCGTGGCGGCTCGGTCAAGGCAACCGCAACGTCTCCCGGCACTCCATCGGCAAGCGAGCATGCCTCGATGGCCTCCGCGACGTGATGGTCCAGACCCCCGAGCAGCGCACAATCTGCGGCGCCGACGCGATGGTCCCGGTCTGGGAGCGTGGGGGCAGCATGCAGACGGCCCGGTTCTGCATCGACGTGTTCGAGTTCCCCGGGATCCCCTGCGAGCTGCCGTTCGTCTTCGTGACACCGGCGCAGGCCGAGCACATCTGCCGGATGCAGGACAAGCGCCTCTGCACGCAGGACGAGTGGAACCTGAGCTGCCGGGGCGACCCGAACGGAGGGCCGGACCGTGTCTACGCGTACGGCAACGACCTGGACCTGACCGTGTGCAACACGAACAAGGCCCGCGTGAAGCCGCCGTTCTGCGACGTGTCGTCGCAGGACAAGCTCTGGACCACATGCGGGACCGACACCGAGCCGTCGGGGGCCTTCCCGCGGTGCCGGTCGCGCTTCGGTGTGTTCGACCAGCACGGCAACGTCGCCGAGATCATGACGCGCTTCGAGCCGGCCGACGGCGAGGTCAAGACGCAGCTCAAGGGCAGCGCGTTCTTCTACGTCGACGTGGCCAAGAAGCCGTGGGAGCCGGGCGGCTACTACACGCGCTACCCGGACCACTGCAACTTCGACCCTCGCTGGCACGTGGAGAAGCTCGAGGCGTCGTCGCACATGAACTACCACCTGGGCTTCCGGTGCTGCCGGAGCCTGGAGATCCCGGACGCGTCGACGGGTGGTTAGTGCCCGTCGCCGCGATGGCCGCGCACACCCTCGCCCGGGACGATCATGAGCGAGGCACCGAGGCGCGCGAGGATGGGCTCGAACGCGTCGGCCACTTCCGCCGAATAGCTGACCTCGACGGTGGAGATGATGCCGTCGGCGAGGATCGAGCGGGAGTAGAAGAGGCGACCGCCTTCGCGTACGCGCACGACCCAGGTGTTCACCGCGAGGGCCTTGAAGGTCACGCCGTCGCGCCGCGTCCAGTCGCCGTAGAGCTGCTCCACGGTCATCGGCGGGTTGTCGTACATCGCCCACGCGCGCACGCGCGCCTTGCCGCCGTAGTCGAACGGCTGACCGCGCCCATCGGCGTCGGGGGGCCGGCGCGTGAAGAACGTGGGCACGTCGACCGTGAAGCCGAACTTGCGGTTCTCGTAGCGCTGGTAGCTGGGGCAATCGATGGATCCGGGGCTCGTGCAGGCGGCTGGCGCCTGCACAGGCGAGTCGGCGAGCGCGGCCGCGGGCAGCAAGGCGCACGAGGTCGCGAGCAGCAGCGTGGCGAGCGGTCGCACGGACCCGAACGGTAGCGCGGCCCCCGTCACGGGGCGAGAAAGCGGCGAAGTCCTTCATCCCCGAGCACGAGCGCGAAGAACGCGACGCTGACCCAGGCGTTCACATCGAAGAACGCGCGGTCGATGGCGGCGAGCCCGCGGCGGTGGACCAGGGCGTGCTCGTAGACGAGCAGGGCTGCGGCGGTCGCCACGGCGACGGCAAACCCTGCGCCGCGGTGGAGCACGAGGCCGCAGCACGCGAGGGCGACCACGGTCACGACGTGCGACGCGGCGCTGATGAGGAGCGCGTGGCGCGCGCCGAAGCGGGCCGGGATCGAGTGCAGACCCGCGTCGCGATCGAAGGACTCGTCCTGGAGCGAGTACAGGACGTCGAAGCCCAGCAGCCAGGTGAGCACGGCGAGCATGAGCAGCCAGATGCCGGCTACGGGACGGGCCCCCATCGCGAGCCACGCCCCACCGGGGGCCAGCGCGAGGGCTACCCCGAGCCACGCGTGCGCGGCCCAGGTGAAGCGTTTGGCGTACGAGTATCCGAGCAGGACGGCGAGCACTGGGGGTGCCAGCACGGCGGGCCACCAGCCGAGCGTTGCGGCTGCAATCAGGAACCCGACGCCGGACACCACGGCCAGCGTGAGCGCCTCGCCCGCGCGGACCTGACCGCTCGGCACGTGCCGGGACTTCGTGCGCGGGTTGCGTGCGTCGACGTCGCGATCGGCCCACCGGTTGAACGCCATCGCGCTGGTGCGCGCGCACACCATGCAGGCCAGGATGGCGAGGACTCGTACGAGCGTCAGCGGCGCGTGCGGGACTGCGAGCGAGAGCACCACGGCGCTCGCGGTGAACGGCAGGGCGAACACCGTGTGGGCGATCGCAACGAGCGATCCGTAGGTACGAACGCGGGCCAGGACGGTCATGACACGGTCTCTCCTCGGCGCGAGATCCACCGGCGAGGTGCGCGCACGTTCTTCAGGACGAAGGCGCACGGGTCGGCGCCGACGTCGCCCTCGATGGCGATGAGCCCGGGACGGGCGCCGCGCGCGATGCGCCCGACGTCCGTTCGCCCCAGCGCCCGCGCACCCGCCCAGGTGGCCATGCCCACGAGATCGCTGGCGGGCACCGCCGGGAAGCGATCGTGCAGGGCGCGGGCCTCGGCCAGCACGTCGAGCGAGGCGTTGGATGCGAGCGAATCGGTGCCGAGCGCCGGAGCGATCCCGGCCGCACGCAACGCGAGCAGCGGCGGCAGGCGCGTCTCGATGTGGAGGTTCGACCGCGGACAGAGCACGACCGTGGCACCGCGGCGCGCCACCAGATCGAGCTCCGCGGGGAGCGCGTCGGTGAGGTGGACCGCCAGCACGTCGGGTGCGAGCGCGCCGAGGGCGTCGGCGAAGGCAATGGGCGACTCGCCGGGCCACTCGAGCAGGTCGCGGCGGAGCTTGAGGCGCGCCTCGTACCACTCGGCGACGGGACCGTCGCCCTTCTCGAGGAACCGTCGCTCCGCAGGGTGCTCGGCGACGTGCACGCTCGCGCGGCTCCCCCGCTCCCGGGCGGCTGCGAGCAGGCGCCGGACGACGTCGGGGTGAGTCGTGTACAGCGTGTGGGGCGTGGCGGAGTACGCGAGGTCGGCGGTCGGCCAGGTGCCCACGCGCTCCGCCACCATCGCTTGCAGCCCTGCGACGCGCCGCTCGAGCGGCTCGCGCTCGACGCCGAACACCTCGTGGAACACGCAGCCGACGATCCCCGCGCGCGCGAGCGCCCGCACGGCCGCGAGCGAGTTGGTCACCTCGCCCACGGCCACCGTGCCGCAGCTCACGAGCTCGTCCACGGCCCGCTCGACCGCGGCCGCGTCGTCCTCGGGCCGCAGCTCGGAGCGCACGCCGATCATCTGCTCTACCCACGGCACGAAGCCGGAGCCCCCGGGCACGCGGCCACGCAGGGCGCTCAGCTCGAGGTGCGTGTGCGCGTTGACCAGGCCGGGAAGCACTGCACCACGCACGCGCTCGATCGGCGCGCCTGCGTGCCTCGGCAGGACCTCGCCTGCCCCACCCGAGTCGAGGATCTCCCCGCGGTCTCCGATGGCGACGGCGCCGTCGAGGATGGGGGCACCGTCGCCTAGGACGAGCGCGTCTGTGTGCACCAGGCGCATTGTCCGCTGCCTCAGGCCGGGGGCGTGAGCCACTCGTAGAGCACGTTGCGGCGGGTCGCCTTGAACCCGGCCGCCCGGATGCGCGTCTCCATGGCGTCGGCGTTCATGCAGAAGGTCGTCCCGGCGCTCGAGACCACATTCTCCTCGAACATCACGCTCCCGAAGTCGTCCGCCCCGAACCGTAGCGCCACCTGACCGACCTCCGGTCCCTGAGTGACCCACGATGCGCCGACGTGGTCGACGTTGTCGAGCAGGATGCGCGCGAGGGCCTGCTGCCGCAGGTACAGCACGGTCCCGTTCTCGCCGGGCTCGATGCGCGTGCCCCGCTCGTGCTGGAAGTCCCAGCAGAAGAAGGCCGTGAACCCGCCGGTCTCGTCCTGCAGCTCGCGGATCTTGACGAGATGGTTGATGCGGTCGCGAGGCGTGTCGACCGTGCCGTACATCATGGTCGCGCTCGACCGCAGGCCCATGTGATGAGCGACCCGCATCACGCCGAGCCACTCGTCGCTCGTGCACTTGGCCTTCGCGATCGTGCGGCGCACGCGGTCGACGAGGATCTCGGCTCCGCCGCCGGGAACGCTGTCGAGCCCCGCGGCGCGCAGGCGCTCGAGCACGCGCTGGACGCTCAGGTGCTCGAGCCGGGCGATGTGGAGGATCTCCTCGGGCGACAGCGCGTGCAGGCCGAGGCGGAACTCGCTCTTCATCCAGCGCAGCAGGTCCTCGTACCACTCGATGCGCAGCTCGGGGTGCAGGCCGCCCTGCAGCAGGATCTGCACGCCCCCGGCGTCGACCACCTCTTGCAGCTTCTTGGCGAGCTGTTCGCGCGACAGCACGTACGCCTCGGCGTGGCCCAGGGGCCGGTAGAAGGCGCAGAACCGGCAGCTCGTCGTGCAGACGTTGGTGTAGTTGATGTTGCGGTCGACGATGTACGTGACGACCTGCTCCGGGTGCTTTCGGCGCCTCACTGCGTCCGCGGCCAGACCGAGGTCGAAGAGCGATGCGCCGGCGCCGAGCCTCTCGCCTTCGGAGGCGCTGAGTCGCTCGCCCTCCGCGGCGCGCGCCAGTAGACCGTCGAGAGACGGGACCGGCGCGGCCGATCGGCGGTCCTCATCGTAGAACCTCACCCGCGCAGGGGGCAGCAGACCGGCACGGGCGGCCTCGTCGTAGAACCGCTCGAGACCGCGACGCTCGTCGTCGCCCAGGTCGTAGCGCAGGGCCTCGTCGAGGTAGGCCCGCAGGGATGCCTCCGGCAGGCCCGTACGTGCGGCGTGCTCCGCGGCGATGGCATGCCGCCGGGCGAGACCGTCGATCTTCGCCCGCTCGAGCAGGCGCTCGTCCTCTGCCGTGAGCACGCCGGGGCGACCGCACCACGCGGCGAACACGAACGGGAGGCCCGTCCACTCGCGCCAGGCGAGCCCCAGGTCGAGCACGTGAGGAAAGCGCCCTTCCACCTCGAGCGCCGGGTCGCCGATGATCAGCGCCCCCCGCGGGCCACCGATGCGGGCCAGCGCGTCGCGCGGCGAGGCTCCGAAGAGCTTCGGCTCGCGTCCCCCGAGGCGCGCCCGGAGCAGGAGGCGCGCGAGCACCACGCTGGTGCGCGATGAGAGGTCGACGGCGATCTCTTCGAGCTCCTCGACGGGCCGCTCGGCCACGATGACGACGCTGCGCACGGCGCCGCGCGTGCCGATGGCGCACCCGCGGACGATGCGCAGGTCCCCGATCGTGGCGGCCGCCGCGACGGGCATCAGGGCGATGTCGGCCTCGTCCTCGGCGATGCGCCGCGCGACCTCGCTCGGGGCCGCACAGTCCAGGCGCATGCGAGCGCTCGCCGGCTCGCGGTCCAGCCCCTCGTAGAGCGGGCGGGCGTTGAGGTAGCCCACCGCCGCGACCCGCAGGCGCGCGTCGCTCACGAGAGCACCTCCAGATGCTTGGATGCCTTGCGCTCGCGCACCCTGAGGGCCGCCTCCGGCAGCGACGCGCGCGGGTGCTCGCGAACCACGTTGTAGAGGGTGTCGCGCTCGACGGGCATCCGCCCCGCCTCCTGCACGAGGCGCACGAGCTGCTCGACCGACAGCGCGCCCGGGGAGCGCGAGCCGGCCGCGCGGTAGATCGTCTCGTGCACGATCGTGCCGTCGAGGTCGTCGGCCCCGAACCGGAGCGCGATCTGCGCGACCTCGGGGGTCATGCTGACCCAGTAGGCCTTGATGTGCGGGACGTTGTCGAGCAGGAGCCTCGACACGGCGACGGTGCGCAGCGCGTCGACCGCCGTCGGGGCGGGCAGGTTGCGCATGCCGTTGCCGTCGGGATGGAACGCGAGAGGGATGAACGCCTGCAGGCCTCGCGTCTCGTCCTGTAGCGCACGCAGGCGCATCAGGTGGTCGACGCGATGCTCGAAGGTCTCGATGTGACCGTAGAGCATGGTCGCGTTGGTGCGGATGCCCAGGCCGTGCGCGACGCGGTGGACCTCGAGGTACTCGTCGGCCGTCGCCTTGTCGTGGGAGATCCTCGTTCGAACCTCCGGATGAAAGATCTCGGCGCCGCCGCCGGGCAGGCTGTCGAGACCCGCGCGGCGTAGTCGTTCGAGCACCTCGCGGTAGCTCATGCCGTAGAGCTTCGAGAAGAAGTGGATCTCGACCGCCGTGAAGCACTTCATGTGCACGTCGGGCTTGATGCGCTTGAAGCCCGACAGCAGCTCCTCGTAGTACGAGAAGGGCAGACCGGGGTGCAGGCCGTTGACGATGTGGATCTCGCTCGGCGGATCGTCCATGCGGGCCTCGAGCTCGGCCCACGCATCCTCCGCGCGCATCGTGTGCGCGCCGGGCGAGCCCTCTTCGAGCTTCGCGAAGGAGCAGAACAGACACGAGGCGACGCAGACGTTGGTCACCTCGAGTCGCATGTTGCGGTTGAAGTACGTCCGGTCGCCGTGGAGGCGCTCGCGCACCTGGTTGGCCAGCTGCCCCACCGCGACGACGTCGGGGTGCTGGAAGAGCGCGATGCCGTCTTCGGGCGACAGGCGTTCGCCACGGTCGACCTTGCTGCGGATGGCGTCGAGCATCACGAGACCTCCTGGGCGAACGACGGCAACCGCCCCGCCCGGCGCACGAACCCCTCGAGCTCCTTGCGCTTGACGATCTCGGCGAGCTCCATGCGCGACTTCTTGCCGACGCCGAGCCGCTCCCCTTCCACCAGAGGGAGGCCCCGCTTGCTCGCGATGCGGCCCTCCAGCTCGCTCGCCCCGAAGCCGAGGGCGATCTGAGCGAGCTCCAGGCCGCAGCGCGTCCAGTCGACTCGCACGCGCGCTGCGCGCGGTCCCGACATCCGCGCCAGGGCCACCTCGCGCAGCAGGTCCAGTCCGGTCAGCTCTTGCCCAGCCTGGGGCAGCACGACCACGTCCGGCTCCGGATCCGGCCCCGGCTCGGTGAAGATGCGCACCTCGTCACCGACCTCCTCGGCGCGCACGCGATCGGCCAGGGCGCCCAGGACCAACAGGTCCGCGCCACGCAAGCGCTCGACCTGCTCGGCGGTCACCACGCCCGTGCGACGGGCCGCGAGTACGTCGTCCAGGCTCGCGCCGTGGATGGCACGGTCGACGAGGGCGCTCATCGTGACCCCCAGCGGCGGGTGAGCTGGTGCTCGACGCCGAGGTGATCGAGCAGGCGGCCGACCACTGTGTCGAGCGCCTGTTCGAGGGTCTCTGGCTTGCCGTAGAACGACGGCATCGCGGGCAGCACGACCGCGCCCAGCCGCGCGAGCTGCGTCAGGTTCTCCAGGTGCACCAGCCCCAGGGGAGTCTCGCGCGGCACGACCACGAGCGTCCGTCGCTCCTTGAGCATCACGTCGGCCGCGCGCGTGAGGAGCGTGTCCGAGATCCCGTGCGCGATGCGCGCCGCGGTTCCCATCGAGCACGGCACGACCACCATGGCGTGCCATCCGGCGCTCCCGCTCGCGAACGGGGCCTTGTAGTCGCGCGTGCCCCAGAGGGGCGCGCCCACGGCCTCGCGAAGGTCCCCGCCGCACTCGAGCGCCCAGACCTCGGGCGCCGTCTGCGATGCGCACACGGCCACCTCGACGTCGTCCCTCGACCGGAGCACGTCGAGCAGCCTGCGCGCGTACGGCGCGCCGCTCGCTCCGGTGATCCCGACCACGATCTTGCGTTTCATGTCCTCTGCACCTCTGCCCTCACGATCGAGGCGACGCCGAGCGTCAGGTCCTGGCCGCGCACCCGGTGGAAGCCGGCGCCGCGCAGGACGCCCTCGTATTCTTCGCGCGTGAAGAAGCCCGCCATGCTCGCGGCCAGGTACCGGTACGCCGCGCGATCGCCGGACACCCAGCCGCCGACGGCGGGCAGCACGACGCTGCCGTATGCCCGGTGGAACGCGCGCGTCACCAGGCGGGTGGGCCGGAACAGCTCGAGGGTGACGAAGACCCCTCCCGCACGGAGCACCCGCCGCACCTCGCGCGCCCCTGCCGCGGGATCGGACAGGTTACGCATCCCGAAGCCGCACACGACCGCGGCAAACTCGCCGTCTGCGAAGGGCAGCGCAGTCGCGTCGGCCACTAAGGTCTCGACCGCCGGGGCCTTGGGGCGCCCCGCCTCGAGCATGGCCGGTGAGAAGTCCACCGCGACGACCCGGCGGCCCGGGCGAGCCCGGACGAGCATTGCTGCGAGGTCGAGGGTTCCCGCGCAGAGGTCCAGCACCGGGCCCGGCGGCGCGTCACACAGCTCGGCGATCGTGCGGGCGCGCCAGCGCCGGTCGACCCCGGCTGACATGAGGCGATTGAGCGTGTCGTAGGTGGGGGCGATGCGCTCGAACATGCTGCGGGCGGCGTCGCCGTGAGCCCCCTCTGCGCCGCTGCGGGCGCGCACGTCGGTGATGGGGCCGGCGGTCACGGGCGCGTCCTCTCGAGGATGCCGCGCGCCGCGTGGAGCACGCGACCCAGCGCGCCGCTCTCGCGCGCTCCGTTGGTGTGCCGCGACCGGGGGGCCACGGCGTCGATGCCCAGCTCGGGCCACAGGGCGTCGACGCGCGCGGCCACGTCGTCGCTCACGCGGCACGGCTCGGGCCACTCCCTGGCGTACCCCTCTTCGCGCCATTTGCGCGTGCCGTCGATGCAGACCTTGCTCCCCCAGAGAGCCTGGTTCGCCCCGTGATCGAGCTGATCGATGGGGCCGTCGACGAAGGCGAGATCTCGCTTGGGATCCAGGTTGGCGAGCAGGCGCCAGGCGACCTGACCGACGTCCTGCACGTCGATGTCCTCGTCGAGCACGCAGATGACCTTCGAGAAACTCATCTGCCCCGAGCCCCAGAGCCCGTGCGCGAGGCGCGCGGCGTGGAACGGGTACTGCTTCTTGATCGAGACGAGCACCAGGTTGTGGAACGCACCCTCGACCGGCAGGTTCATGTCGACGACCTCCGGGAAGATCATCTTCAGCAGCGGCAGGAACAGCCGCTCGGTCGCCTTGCCCAGCCAGGCGTCCTCCATGGGCGGCGGCCCGACCACGGTCGCCGGATAGACGGCGTTTGCCCGGTGGGTCACGGCCGTGACGTGGAAGCGCGGGAAGCGGTCGACGGGCGTGTAGTAGCCGGTGTGATCTCCGAAGGGCCCCTCGTCGACGAGCGCCTCGCGCGGGTCGACGTATCCCTCGAGGACGAAGTCGGCGTCCGCCGGCACCTCGAGGTCGACGGTCTTGCACCGGACGGTGGCGACGGCCTTCCTGCGCAGGAACCCGGCGAACATCCACTCGTCGATGCCGTCCGGCAAGGGCGCGGTCGCCGCGTAGGCGAGGGCCGGGTCGCCGCCGAGGGCGACGGCCACGTCGAGGCGAGTCTTGCCGAGCTCTCGGGCGCGCCGGAAGTGTCGAGCCCCCGTCTTGTGCACCTGCCAGTGCATCGCGGTGCTCCGCCGGTCGAGCTTCTGCATGCGGTAACACCCGACGTTGCGCACGCCGGTCTCGGGATCGCGCGTGACGACCTGGGGCAGCGTGATGAAGGGGCCGCCGTCCTGCGGCCAGCACGTGAGGATGGGGAGGGCGTCCAGGTCGACGTCGTCGCCCGTCGCGACGACCTCCTGGCAGGCACCATGGCTGGCGGAGCGCGGGGGGATGTGCGCGAGCTCCGGGAGCTTGAGAGCGAGCTGGGCCAGGTCGCGCGCGCTGGCGGGGGCTCGCGTCAGCACGAGGTCGGCGATGGCGCGCGCGTGCTCCTCGAGGTCGTCGACGCCGAGGGCCATCGACATGCGGCGGCGCGAGCCGTACGCGTTGATGAGCAGCGGGAAGCGGGCGCCGGGGACGTCCTCGAAGAGCAGGGCCGGCCCCTGGGCCTTCATGACGCGGTCGGCGATCGCCGCGATCTCCAGGCGTGGATCCACCCGACGGCGGATACGGACGAGCTCTCCGCGCTCCTCGAGCGCACGCACGAACGCGCCCAGGCCGTCCCACGCCATGACCTCGCCTCCGAACGTTCAAAACAATTTGAACGATAGGCTTGTAGGCGCGCGCTCCAGGGTCGTCAAGGCAGGTTGCGCCTGGCGACTGCGGGGGGCACAACGGCCCCAGGCTGCGCCGTGAAGCCCTCCGATCACCCCGATTTCTTCCGCCTGCCTCCGCCCCCAGGGCGTTCGCGGGAGAGCACCATCCGGCTCGACTCCGAGGGGCGGTTCTGGCACGAGGGGCGCCTCGTGGAGCACGCGGGGCTGCGGGCCGGGCTGCACTCGTGGATCAGCCGGCACCCCGACGACGGGCGGTACATCCTCACCAACGGGTACGACTGGTCGTACTTCACGGTGGAGGACGCGCCGTACGTGGTGCAGTCGCTCAAGGTGGGGCCCCACGACGTCGCGCTGGTGCTCGACGACGGTACGGAAGAGGTGTGGGACCCCGCGGGCACGCGGGTGGGCGACGTCGGGGCGCTCTACACCGCCGTCAAGCGATCGGCGCCAGGTGGGCCGTTCGAGGCCCGGTTCTCGCGCCACGCTCAGGGGTCGCTCGGGCCGCTGCTGGTCGACGGCGATGACGGACGGCAGCCGTCGGTCCGCATCGGCGGGCAAGTGCACTCGATCGGAGCGAAACGCGGCGGGTTCGGCTAGCATCGCCGCGAAATGCGTCTGCTCATCGCTGACAAGCTCCACCCGCGCGCCGTCGAAGAACTGCGCACACTGCCGCTCGAGGTCGTGTACGAGCCCGAGCTGAACAAGGAGAGTCTCGAGAAACGCCTGCAGGGCGTGGGGATCCTCGTCGTCCGCTCCACCGAGGTCACCGCTGCGGCCATCGAGTCCACCAAGCAGCTGAACCTCATCGTGCGCGCGGGGGCGGCCTACAGCACGATCGACGTGCGCGCGGCCAGCAAGCGCGGCATCTACGTCGCGAACTGCCCGGGCAAGAACGCCTCGGCAGTCGCCGAGCTGGTGCTCGGCATGATGGTCGCCCTGGACCGCCGGATCCCGGACGCCGTCGCCTCGCTCAAGGCGGGCAAGTGGGAGCGCCAGGAGTACGGCAAGGCCGAGGGGCTTCACGGCAAGACGCTGGGCATCGCGGGAATGGGCGCCATCGGGCGGGAGCTCGCGCAGCGGGCGCGCGCCTTCGGGCTCAACGTGGTCGCGTGGAGCCGGTCGCTGACGCCGGCGCGGGCCAACGATCTGGGCGTCACGTACGCCGCGTCGATCGACGAGCTGGCGGCAAAGAGCCACGTCGTGTCGGTGCACCTCGCACTTGTCGAGCGCACCAAGCACATCGTCAGCCGCCGGGTCATCGGCCTCTTGCCGGACCACGCGATGCTCATCAACGCGGCGCGAGCCGACCTCATCGAGATGGACGCGCTGATGGAGGCGGTCGACAAGCGCGGGCTCAGGGTCGCGCTCGACGTGTACTCGAACGAGCCTCGCGGCTCCAAGGCGTTTTCCTCGCCGGAGATCTTCCGCAGCACGCAGTCCGGCGGCCTGGTGTACGGAACGCCCCACATCGCTGCCGCCACCGATCAGGCGCAGCTCGCGATCGCGACCGAGACGGTTCGCGTCATCCGCTCCTTCCTGCTCGAGGGAACGGTGCCGAACGTGGTCAACGTGTCGTCCTCGTCGGCGGCCCGGTTCCAGCTGGTCATCCGCATGATGGACAAGGTGGGCACGTTCGCCAACGTGCTGTCGGTCCTCAAGCGCCACGGGATCAACGTCGAAGAGGTCAGCAACAACGTGTTCGAGGGCGGCGTGGCGGCCTGCGCCAAGCTCCGCCTGCTGTCGCGCCCGACCGAGGCGTGTCTGGCCGAGGTCAGGGCGTTCGAGGAAGTGCTCCACGTCGACCTGGTGACGCTTCCCATGCTCGCGTGATGGCCTGGCGCGCGCGGTTCGCGGCGCTGGTGGCCATGCTGGTGACGGCCTGCGGTTGCAGCAGGGGTTCGCATGCCGCGGCGGGCGCCGGCGACGCGGCCCCGATGGACGGCGGCGCCCCGGGTGCGGTCGCCAGCACGGCGCCCCAGCTGGACGCGGCCCCCGCGGACGACACCATCCCGGCCGCGTCGAGCGACGAGCTCACGGCCCGCGGGCGCCACCTGCTCGAGGCCATCTCGAAGGACGATCCGGACCTCGCCACGGACATCCTCTTCCCGCGCGACGGCTGGCTCGCGGTTCGCGACACCACCGAGCCAGGCAAGGAGTGGGACAAGAGGATCGATCGCCCGTTCCGGCGCGGCGTTCACGTGCTGTCCCGGCACCACATGGAAGGGGCGCAGTTCGTGTCGCTGGAGCTCGGGCACGCCGTCGTGCAGGAATCGACGCTGCGCAAGGGCTGGAAGAAGGCGCTTTGGACCGTGCACGGCACGCGGCTCACGTACGTCGTGGAGGGGCACACCCGCACCATCTCGATCCACGAGATGACCGGCTGGCGCGGGGCCTGGTATGTCACCCGACTGCGCTAGGGTCGCGCCCTATTTCGGGCTCTTGCGCTCGGCCTCGATCTCGGCGAGCAGCTGCTCGATGCGCACAGTGCGGTCGAGCCCTTCGTCGTAGGCGTAGCGCAGCTCCGGTGCGTGGCGCAGCCCGAGGCGCTGGGTGACCTCGCGGCGAAGCATGCCGCGCGCCCTCCCGAGCGCGTCGATGAGCACCTTCCGGCGCTCGGGCTGGTCCCCGCCCTCGAGCAGCCGGACGAAGACCCTGCCGCTGCGCAGGTCGTCGGCCATCTCGACGCGCGTGACGATCGCGCCGGCCGCCCCCGGGTCCTTCACCTCTTCGCCCAGGAGCGCGGCGAGCTCGACGCGCACCCCCTCGGCCACCCGCAGGACTCTCGTCGCGTGCTCAGCTCCCAAGGTCGCCTCCGTACAGCTCGTCGCCGAACGAGACGATCTCGGTCTGTCGGTCGGTCAGCACGGCGTCCTCCTGGGTCTCGGCCGCGCGGGCCACCTGCTCGAGCACGGAGTCGCACACGGCGGCCTCCGAGGACACCACGCTCACGCCGAAGATGGCCCTCTGAAGCTTGTCCTGGGCATCCACCTCGGCGATGGAGACGTCGAACCGAGAGCGGATGCGGTCGCGAAACCTGAGCACGATGCGCCGCTTGTCCTTGAGGGAACGAGCGTGTGGGACGTGGAACGTGAGCCGCAGGACCCCGACGAACATCGGCTAGAGCTTCTGCTTGATCTCCTCTACCTCGAAGCACTCGAGGATGTCCTTTTCCTTGAGGTCGTTGAAGCCATCGAGGCTGATGCCGCACTCG
>Ga0209415_10012783_pt1 | contig 13940 bp, 12 predicted proteins | sample PeaSoiSIISIP2007_FD_187696 | JGI IMG/M metagenome (GOLD analysis project Ga0209415, IMG submission 187696) | Peat soil microbial communities from Weissenstadt, Germany - SII-SIP-2007 (SPAdes) (version 2) | ecosystem: Environmental > Terrestrial > Soil > Wetlands > Peat | place: Germany... | reverse complement strand
CCGCCACTCCCTCGGCCGCGACGACCTCGCCGTGGCCCTGGAGGCGGCGGTCGACGACTGCATCGGCGACGGGGCCCTCTCGCCCGACCTCGGCGGGTCCATGGGGACCGCGGCGATCGGGGCCGCGGTGCGCGACCGCGTGGTGCGGCGGCTGGCGGTGGTGGGCGCTCCGCGATGACCGGGCTGCAGCTCTACGACACCACCCTGCGCGACGGCGCCCAGGGGGTCGGCATCAACTTCTCGGTGTCCGACAAGCTCCGCATCGCCGAGCAGCTCGACCAGCTCGGGGTCGCCGTCATCGAGGGCGGCTGGCCGGGGTCCAACCCCACCGACACCGAGTTCTTCGCCGAGATGCGCGGCCACCGGCTGAAGCACGCGGTGCTGGCCGCCTTCGGGGCCACCCGGCGGGCCCATGTGCGGCCTGAGGACGACCCCCAGCTCCGCGCCCTCCTCGACGCCGGCACCCCGATGGTGACCCTGGTCGGCAAGACCTGGGACCGGCAGGTCGCCGACGTGCTGCGCACCACCAACCAGGAGAACCTGCGGATGATCGCGGACTCGGTGCGCTGGCTCACCGAGCAGGGGCGCCGGGTGGTCTTCGACGCCGAGCACTTCTTCGACGGCCAGCAGAGCGATCCCGACTACGCGCTCGGCTGCCTGGAGGCGGCCATCCAGGCCGGTGCCGAGGCCGTCGCCCTCTGCGACACCCGCGGGGGGATGCTGCCCGACCACGTGCAGGCGGTGGTCGCGGAGGTCATCGCCCGCCTCGGCCCGGTGGCGGGCATCCACTGCCACGACGACTCCGGCTGCGCCGTCGCCAACACCCTGGCGGCGGTGCGGGCCGGCGCCACCCAGGTCCAGGGCTGCGTCAACGGCTACGGCGAGCGCACCGGCAACGCCAACCTCTGCACCCTCATCCCGGACCTCCAGCTCAAGATGGGGATGCCGGTGGTGAGCGAGGAGCAGCTCCGCCACCTGACCGTCATCGCCCGCGACGTCGCCGAGATCGCCAACGTGGCGCCGCCGCACTCGGCCCCGTTCATCGGCACCTCGGCCTTCACCCACAAGGGTGGGCAGCACGTCGACGCCATGAGCAAGGCGATCTACACCTACCAGCACATCGACCCCGAGCTGGTGGGCAACCACCGCCAGACCGTGGTCAGCGAGCTGTCGGGACGGGCGACCGTGCTCACCAAGGCCGCCGACTTCGGGGTCGACCTCGGCGACGACCAGGCCCTGGTGCGCCGGGTGGCCGACCAGGTGAAGCAGCTGGAGCACCAGGGCTATTCGTTCGAGGGCGCGGAGGCGTCCTTCGAGCTGCTGGTCCACCGCGCCCGGGGCCACCAGCCGCCGTTCTCGCTCATCGACTACATCGCCCTGGTCGAGCAGCGCGAGGGACGGGCGATGGTCTGCGAGGCCACCGTCAAGGTGCAGATCGACGGCGTCGCGGTGCACACCGCCGCCGAGGGCAACGGCCCGATCAACGCCCTGGACGCCGCCCTGCGCAAGGCGCTCACCCCGGCCTTCCCGGAGATCGGCAGAACCCAGCTCTTCGACTACAAGGTGCGTGTCCTCGACGGCCAGGACGGCACCGCCGCAGGGGTGCGCGTGCTCATCGAGAGCGGCGACCACCAGCGGCGCTGGAGCACGGTCGGCTGCAGCACCAACGTCATCGAGGCGTCGTGGATCGCCCTCGCGGACGCCTTCGAGTTCGCCATCGTGGAATGCCGCCGGCACCCGGAGTGCCCGCCGGCGGGGGCCGGCTAGCGGCGGAGCAGTCCTCCCATCATCCCGCCGGCGACGCCGCCCGCCACCCCGCTCGTGGCGGCCTCGACATGCATGTACTCGCCGAGGGAGTGCGCCAGGATCGAGAGCGGCATCGACTGCAGCCACACCTTGCCGGGGCCCTGTAGCTGGGCGAGGAAGAAGCCGTCGCCGCCGAAGATCTTGTTCTTGATGCCGGGAACGGTGGTGATGCCGAACTGCACGGTGTCCTGGAAGAGGCCGACGTGACCGGGATGCACCCGCATGACCTCACCCTGGGCCAGGTCGAAGGTGATGATCTCGCCCGCCAGCTCGACCCAGGCGCGCCCCTGCCCGTTGATCCTCTGCAGGATGAAGCCGTCGCCGCCGAAGATGCCGGCGCCGAGACTCTGCTGGAAGCCGATGCCGAGATTCACACCCTGGGTGCCGCAGAGGAAGCCGTGGCGGTGGGCCATGAAGGTCATCCCGGGCTGCGGGGCCACATCCACCGGGAAGATCGTCCCCGGCAGCTTGGCGGCGAACGCCACCATGCCCGGCTGGCCCGCCGCGGTGTACTCGGTCATGAAGATGGAGCCCCCGGCGACGGCGCGCTTGAAGACGCCGCCGATGCCGCCGCCACCCCCGGCCTGGGTGGAGGTACGCATCTGCACCGACGCCGTCATCCACGAGAGCTCGCCCGATTCGGAGAAGACGACCTCGCCGGGATTGAGTGCCACCTCGAGGACCGGCATGACCGTGCCGACTATCTGAGCATCCATGTCGCATCACTCCTGAATTCGACCGAGAACATGATTCCAGGGGGTCGTGGAAGAGCGCTCCCGATTGCCCTGCCCGGTGCGCTCGTGGCGAAGCGGAGGCGCCCCCCGGTTCACGGATGGTACCTGGGATCGGGCCTGGCCACCAGGGACGGCGCTCAGACGCCCTGGCCGCGGCTGACGTCGGGCGGAGGCTACGCGGGCGCCGTGGGGGCGGGGAGCCGCTCGATCTGGGTCACGACCCAGCCGCGGTGGGCGACCAGCCATCCCTCGTCGCCGAACTTGTAGGTGTGCTCGAGGTCGGTCTGGGAGCTGTCCATCGAGGGGTCGCGCTCGAAGCGCCAGCGTTCGGACCAGCGCCGGACCGTCGCGTCGCCCGCGACGATGGCGCCGGTGGTGTCGTCGCGCTCCATCTCCTCGCCGGCGACGTCGAGGCGGACGTCGAGCACCTCCCTGCCCCCGGTCACCGCGGCCGCGACGATGGTGGCGCCGTCGACCTCCAGCCCGGGCAGCAGGTGGTGGCGGTGGGCGGCGACGTCCCCGCTCACCTCCTGGCTGACCTCCGCCTCCATGGCCGGGCTCAGCAGCGCGTCCGCCTCGGCCGTGCGCTCGGTGCTGCGCGCCTCGCGCACCTTGTTGAAGGTCTCCCGGGCGATGGTGCGGAAGGCGAAGTCGTCGAACTGCGGGTCGACGGCCCGGATCGGGGCGAGGTCGACCCCGACGGCCTCGGCGGGAGGCTGCTCGTAGAACTCGGTGCCGAGGTCCACCATCATCTGCTGGTTGCGGCGATCCTCCTCGCCGAGGTCCTGGGCGATCTGGTCCATCTTGCGAACCATGGAGCCGCCGAAGGGCACGAGATGGTCGGCGTCCCGCACCACCCCACTCTGGCTGAGGCGCGTCAAACGGTCGGCCTCGCTTTCCTGGTCGTCGACGGCATCGGGCATCTGCGTCTCCTGAACAGCCGGGGAAGAGCCAGCGTGAGCATAGGAGGACCGCCGGCGCCCGGCGAGGATGCGTCAGCGATCTGCGACACGGCCGATGCCGCACCCCGGGCGGCGGCGCGGGGGCCGGATCCCTCGGTCCTCCGCCTGCCGCGCTCGCCGGGGCCGGGTGGTCTTACCCGAGAAGCTGCTTGGCGTACGCCTCGACCTGGGACAGCGTCGCGGTGGTCATGGTGCAGGCGATGCCCACGAAGGTCGTCCCCTTGACGGCGAGGATGCCGAGGGCCGTCGCCCCCGCGGTGATGCTGTAGTCGTAGGAATACGCCTGGTCGCCCACCCCGGACACGGAGCTGAAGGTCAGGCCCGCGGCGGCGGCGCTGGCCTGCATCGTCGCCTCAGCCTCGGTGAGGTACGACGCCGGGATGCCGTTGACGATGCTGATCGTCACATCGAACACGGGGGTGGTGGTGCTCTCGTAGTTGCACGCCACGCCCGAGGCGCTCGTCCCGATAGTGGTGGGAGCGGGAAGGCCGGTGAGTCCCAGGGCCGAGTCGACCGCGCTGGCCGTCGGGCACGACACGGTCCCGCCCGAGGCCGGGGTCGCGGTGGGCGCCGAGACTGCCGCCGTCGGCGTCGCCGTTCCGGCCGCCGCGCTGGTGGCCGGAGACGAGCTGCTGCTCGCGCTTCCGCAGGCTGCGAGCGTGAGCGAGCAGAGGAGTGCCGCCCCGGAGACGAGACCGACACGCTGACGCGTCGGGCGAAGAGTCGGAGTTGCGATAGATGATAGGAATGTCATGCGATGACTGTACCAGTTGTCGCGCCGCCGCGTGAGTACCCAAGCGGAGCGAACACGGCAATCTCACGACCACCAACCCCGCCGCCGGCCTCCGCGGCGATCGACTACCCTCCCAGGGTGCCGATCGCCACCACCGGGGACACCGGCTCCGCCGGCCCTCATCCGACCGGCGGCATCGCGTGGCCGGTGCTCGGGATCACCGACCGGGAGCGCTCCCTCGACTTCTACTGCGGGGTGCTGGAGTTGCAGATCGCCGGCAACCAACCACAGCAGTCCGGTGCCCGGGGCGGACCCTGCTCAGCGCCGGGGGGCGCGCGCTGATGCTGGAGGTCATCGCGGACCCCGAGCCCAGCGAATGGGTCAACGACGACCTGCAGCGCGGCATGCGTCACGTCGGGTTCAAGGTCGATGACATCGAGCCCTGGGCCGACCGCGTGCGTGCCGCCGGCGCGCCCTTCACCATGGAGCCGCGCGACGCCTTCGGCGACGTGCGGATCGCCTTCTTCCTCGACCCCGACGGTGCCCACCTCGAGCTGGTGCAGGGCAACGTGCGCTACACCCACCCGGGGTCACCCGAGCTGGTGGCGCGCGAGCGGGCTCTCCCCGCCCCGGCCACGCCCCGCTTCGACCACGTTGCGCTCTCCGTCGCCAACCTCCCGAGAACGCTCGCCTGCTACCGGCGCGGCGCCGGCGCCGCGCTGATCGGCGAGCTGTACGCCGCTGACGATCCGCGCGGCTTCCGGATCACCTACCTGCAGGCCGGGCCGGCCATCCTGGAGCTCTTCAGCTTCGACCGCCCGCTGCGGCCCAATCCCTGGCGCCCCGGCCGGGTGACGCCCGGACTGCTCCGCATCGGGCTCTCCTCCGACGACCCGGCGCGCGCCGCGGCGGTGCTGCTCGAGGGCGGCGGCTCGCACCCGGCCGCCGGTGGTCCGGACGCGGACGTGGTGCTGGACCCGGATGGGACCCCGCTGGAGATCGCCGCCGCGCCGGTGGCGGAGAGACGGTCGAGGTCAGGCTGAGAGGGGCGCCGGCGAGCCCCCGGGAAGGCCCGCCGGCGCCAGTCCCGGCCGCTCCCGTACCCTGTGACCGCAATGCGGATCGCCATCACCGGGGGTACGGGGTTCGTCGGCGCGCAGCTCGCGGCGCACCTCGCCGAGCAGGGTCACGAGCCGGTGCTGGTCTCACGCGGCAGGCGCCGGCCCGGCTCCGCTCCGCCCGGCGTCACGCTGGCCAGCGCTGACGTGGTGACCGGGAGCGGGCTGGTGGAGGCCTTCGCGGGCTGTGAGGCCGTGGTCAACCTGGTCGCGATCATCGTGGAGCGGCGCCGGCAGAGCTTCGACGCCGTCAACCGGCGGGGCACCGCCAACGTGGCCGAGGCGGCCGTGAAGGCGGGCGTCGGGCACCTCGTCCAGCTCAGCGCCGTCGGCGCCGATCCCGACCCGCGCTTCGCCTACCTCGCCAGCAAGTGGGGCGGAGAGCAGGCGGTCAAGATCAGCGGCATCCCCCACACCGTCATCCGGTCGAGCCTCGTCTTCGGCCCTGGGGACGGCTTCTTCGTCAAGCTCGCCCGGCTGATCCGGCGCACCCCTCCCTTCTTCCCCCTGCCCATCGCCGGGGACGGCCGCACCCTCTTCCAGCCGATCGCCAACGCCGACGTCGCCCGCTGCATCGCCATCGCGCTGGAGCGGGGACCGAGCGACGGCGTGGTGGCGATCGGCGGGCCCGATCACCTCAGCTACGAGCAGATCATCGACATCATCCGGCGCGAGGTGGTGTCCCTCCCGCGGCTCAAGCTGCACGTGCCCGTGATCGCCATCAAGCCGGTCGCCGCGCTGATGGCGAGGGTGATGCGCGACCCCCTGGTGACGCCCGCGCAGCTCGACCTCCTCGGGCGCAACAACATCACCCTCCCCGGCGCCGTGCCGGCGGCTTTCGGCTTCGAGCCCCAGCGATTCGCCGACAGCTGCGCCTATCTGCGGCGGCGCCCGCGGTGAGCGTGACCCAGCGCCTCGCCGATCTGGGCATCACCCTGCCCCGTCCCAGCGCGCCGCTGGGCAGCTACGTGCCCGCCCGCCGTGCCGGCGGCCTCCTTCACCTCTCCGGTCACCTCGCCAAACGCGACGGTCAGGTGGTCACCGGCCGAGTCGGCGCGGAGGTCGACGTGGAGAGCGCCCGGGAGCTGGCACGGCAGATCGCCCTCGACCTGGTCGCGTCCGCCGCGGAGGCGGCCGGGGGGCCGGACGGCCTGGCCGGCGTGGTCAAGCTGGTCGGTCTGGTGCGCAGCGCTCCCGGGTTCGACCAGCAGCCCGCGGTGCTGAACGGGGCGTCGGACCTGCTGGTGGAGATCTTCGGCGAGGCGGGCCGGCACGCGCGCACCGCCGTCGGGGGCGGCGAGCTGCCGATGGGTGCGGCCATTGAGATCGAGGCGGTCTTCGCACTGGCCTGACAGCAGCCCAGCAGCCGGGTCAGAGGCGTCATCGTTTGGAAAGACACAGGGGGTAGAGTGAGCCTCACTGTGATGAACGACGACACGACCCCACCCCTCGACCCTGACCAGACAGGCTCCGGGTCTCCATCGTCCGATCCCAATCCGTCCGCCGCCGGCGGCGAGCCCGCAGAGCCGGGTGGCGCTCCAGGATGGGGCTGGGGTGGCCAGCAGTGGGGACCCGGCACCACCGGCGCCCCCGGCTGGGGTCAGCCCTGGGGTCCACCGCCCGGCGCCTACGGCTCCGGCTACGGATGGACCAACGACCCGTGGGCCGGCTACCCGCCCTACGGTCCGGCCGCCGCCTACCCCCCACCCCCACCCGCGCTCACCGACTACCCCCCAGCCGCGCCCCGCAAGCCGGCCCGGCTGGCTCCTGTCGCGATCGCCGTGGCGGTCGTGATCGCGCTCGCCTCCGGGGTGACCGGCGCCGGCATCGGCATCGCGCTGCGCTCCAGCTCCTCCTCGACATCGCCGTCCATCACCACGACCCCGAACGGCGGCTCGACCTCGAACGGGAGCCCGTCGACGAGTGGAAGCATCGACGCCTCGGCCATCGCCGCCGCCGTCGACCCCTCCGTCGTGGACGTGATCAACACCCTGCCGGGCGATGAGGGCCTCGCCGAGGGCACCGGCATCATCATCAGCACCTCGGGGCTCGTCCTGACCAACAACCACGTCATCGACGGCGCCCAGAGCGTCACGGTCCAGATCGACGGCCAGGGGGCGCAGCTCGCCTCCAAGGTCCTCGGCTACGACCCGGTCGACGACGTCGCCCTGATCCAGATCGACAGCACCTCCGGCCTCAGCCTCAAGGTGGCGCCGCTCGGCAACTCCGACAGCGTGAGCGTCGGAGACTCCGTGGTCGCCATCGGCAACGCCTACGGCCGCGGCGGCACCCCCGCGGTGGTGACCGGGAACGTCACCGGTCTCGACCAGTCGATCACGGCGAGCGACGGTGGCAGCTCCGAGAACCTGACCGGCATGATCCAGATGGACGCCGACATCGTCTCGGGTGACTCCGGCGGTCCCCTGGTCAACGCGGCCGGCAAGGTGATCGGCATGGACACTGCGGGTTCGACGACCGGCGCGAGCTTCGGTGGTCAGACCGGCAGCACCCAGGGGTTCGCGGTCCCGATCGACACCGCCCTGCAGGTTGCCCAGCAGATCGAGTCCGGCCAGTCCAGCGGCAGCATCAATGTGGGGCCCGGACCGTACATCGGCGTCGAGGTCGGTGACAGCGGCACCGCGTCGGGAGCGCTGATCGACGCGGTGGAGCCCAACACCCCGGCGTCGAGCGCCGGCCTGCAGGCCGGCGACGTGATCACCTCCGTCAACGGCAACCAGATCACCGACAGCGCCGATCTCAGCTCCGCGCTGGAGGACCTCCACCCCGGCGACACGATCCAGCTCGGCTGGGTCGACGGCTCGGGTCAGCAGCACACCAACTCGATCACCCTCGGCTCCGGCCCGCCGCGCTGACGGCCGCCGGACGGCGGTGGTCACCCGCCTGAGCTCTCGCCCGCTCCCCCCGGCGGGTGATCGGCGGGTGACCACCCCGGCTGCCACCTTCCGGCCGGCTAGGCCCGGTCAGTCCCGTGGCAGGAGCGACGGCGCCGCGGCTCGCAGGCGACCAGGACAAACCCCGCCGCCACCAGGAGGGCCCCGAACCCCCACGGGTGGGGCGTCCCGGCGGGCGTGCTGGTGTCGGAGCGGTCCGAGTGGGCCTGATCAGCCCGCGACGGGGTGGGGCGGCGCCGCACCTCGCAGGCGACCAGGAGAAGCCCCGCAAGCGTCAGGAGGGCGCCGAGCGCCCACGGGAATGACGTCCCCGGTGGTGCTCCCGTCGCGGGCGTCTCCACCGGCACCGTCGTGATGGCGTCGACGGCGGCCAACGGTGCCCTGTCAAGGCTGTCACCCGCCGACACGGCCATCGACCGGCGTCGCGGCAGACTGTGCAGATCGGCGTTACCGAAGCGCTACGCCACCACCCGTCCGTGACTGCGACATCTGCAAAGCCGTGACACGGCCACGGGGGTCACGAGCAGCGCAAGCCGCCGGGCAGGGCCCTGCGCCGGCCGCCAGCGCCGCCCCTGCGCTGCACGGGATCGGGGTCGACCCGATCACGCCCGGCGCGGCCTCTGGTTCGAGCGCCGGCGCCGCGCCCCGCCCGCGACCAGGAGGAACCCGGCGACGCCGACGAGGGCTCCGAGCCCCCACGGATACGACATCGCGGAGGGCAGTCCGGTATCCGGCGTCGCGACGGGCACGGTGGTCATGGCCGTGACGGTGGCGAGAACGGCGCCGTCAGCGCTGTCGCCCGACGAGAACGCGGCTGCGAGGTTCCCCGACGCGGCGGAGCTGACCCGCACCTGGACGCTGAGGTTGAGGAGCGACGCGCCGGGGGCGACGGGCGTCGCCGCGGTCCGCACGCACGTCAGGGTGGTGTCGCCGTCGGAGAGCGCGCAGCTCCACCCGGGAACGCTGGGCGCGGCCGCGAACGTCTCCCCCGCCGGCAGGACGAGGGTCAGGGTCGGCTCGTTGTAGGCGGGACCGCCCGACGGCGAGAGCGCGACGCTGACGCTGAGCGTGTACGTGCTCCCCCCGGGGCTGGCGGGCGGGGTCCCGGAGGTGGAGAGATCGAGCACCGGGACGGCAGTCACGTCCACCGAGGCGATGGTACTCGCCGTCGTCGCCGCGTCGGAGCCGTCGGCCAGCGCCGCTGTGGTCTGAAGCGTCCCCAGGGCCCCGGCGGAGATGTCGACGGTCGCGGTCACGCCGGGCAGCGCCGTGCTCGTCGCGACGGGCGCGAGCGACGAGGTGCAGGTGAGGACGCTGTCGCTGACGCTGAGCGAGCAGCTCCAGCCGGCCACCGAGGGCGCGGCGGCGAACGTCTCACCCGAGGGCAGCGTGGCGAAGAGGGTCGGGCCGTGGTACGCGGGACCGGCCGGGGAGGAACCAAGGGACGAGCTCAGGGTCAGGCTGTAGGTGCTCCCGGCGGCGGCGGCGGCGGGCGTGCCCGAGGTGGTGACGACGAGGGCGGGTGGGGCGGTCACGTCCACCGCGACGCTCGCGTCGGCGGAGATCGCCAGGTCGGCGCTGTCCGTCAAGGAGGCCGTGACCTTGGGCGTGCCCGACGCGGAGGAGATGGCGACGGTCGCGATCACGCTGGTCAGCGACGCACCCGCGGAGATCGGCGCCGCGTACGAGGTGCAGGTGAGCACGCTGTCGCTCACGCTGAGCGAGCAGTTCCACCCGGTCGCGACGGGCGTGACGGCGAACGTCTCACCCGAGGGCAGCGTGGCGGTGAGGGTGGGGTCGTGGTAGGCAGGGCCCCCCGACGCCCCCAGCGACGGCACGAGGGTCAGCGTGTAGGTGCCCCCTGCGGAGGCGGCAGCCGGGGCCACGGCGACGAGGCCGAGGACCGGTGGTGCGGTCACGTCCACCGTGGCGGCGGCGCTGGCCATCGTCGCCAGGTCGGCGCTGTCGGCGAGCGACGCCGCCGTCTCCAGCGTCCCGGCTGCCAGGGACGAGATGTCAACGGTCGCGGTCACCGGGGTCAGCGACGTCCCCGCCGTGATCGGTGCCGACGTCGCGGTGCAGGTGAGGACCGCAGCGCTGCCACTGAGCCCGCAGCTCCAGCCGGAAGGCGACGGGGCGGCGTCGAAGGTCTCCCCCGAGGGCAGGGTGGCGATGAGGGTCGGCTCGTGGTAGGCCGGGCCTGCCGGAGAGGCGCCCAGCGACGGGCTGAGGGTGAGGCCGTAACTCGTGCCCGCCGTGGCCCCCGACGGCGTCCCGGCGGTGCTGATGACCAGCACCGGGTCGGAGGTGATGGTGAAGCTCGTGGTCGTGGTTGCGCCCTGGTAGTTGGAGTCCCCGGAGTAGGTCGCGGTCACCGCGTAGCTGCCGGTCGGGACCTCACCCGTCGCGCACGAGGCCGCGCCCGAGCTGATGGCTCCCGTCGTACACAGGGTGGACCCACCCGCACTGAAGATCACGTCGCCGGTGGCACCAGACGGGAGACCCGAAGCCGTGAGCTGGACGGTGTTGCCGACGCTGGCGCTGGTGGGGGTGGCCGAGGCCGTGAAGGAGGTCGCGGCCTTGGTGATGGTGAAGCTGGTGCTCGCCGTCGAGCCCACGTAGTCCGCAGTTCCCGGGTACGTGGCGGTCACCGGGTAGGAGCCCTGGGTGAGCACCCCCGTGCTGCAGGACGCGGACCCGGAGCTGAGCTGACCCGTCGTGCACAGTGTCGAACCGCCCGATGTGAACGTCACGGTGCCGGTGGCGTCCGACGGAAGGCCGGACGCGCTGAGTTGCACCGTGTTGCCGTAAGCGGTGCTGGTCGGGTTCGCCGAGGCGGTGAACGAGGTCGCCGCCCTGGTCACGGTGATCGTGACCGTGGCGGTGGCCGTGCTCCCCGCCTGGTCCTCGAGCGTGTACTGGAAGGAGTCGGTCCCCACATAGCCCGTGTCCGGGGTGTAGGTGTAGGAGCCGTTGGCGTTCACGGTCGCGCTGCCGTGGGAGGGAGCGGTGCTCGACGTCACGTTGAGCCCGGTGCCCACGTCATTGCCGAGAACCCCCGGGGCGGCGACGCTGAGCTCGGTCCGATAGGCGGTGCTCGCACTGTCGGGGTTGGCCACCGGGGTGACGACGATCGACGCCGTGCCGTCCGCCTGCTGGCTGCTGGAGTCGGTCACCTCGAAGCCGAAGCTGTCGTTCCCGGAGTAACCCGAATCGGGGACGTAGGAGAAGGAGCCGTCGCCGCTCAGGCTGAGGGAGCCGTGGGTCGGCCCGGACGTCTCACTGGCGGTGAGGCCGCTGCCATCGGAGACGGCGGCCACGCCCTGGCCGGCCGGGACAGTCAGGGTCGTGTCCGCCGCGGTCGTGTAGTCGGGGCTGGCTGCCGCCGGCGTCACCTGGACGGTCACGGTGGCGGTGCCGGACAGCCCCGAGCTGTCGGTGGCTGTGTATTGAAAGGTGTCGACCCCCGAGAAGCCGGCATCGGCCGTGTAGGTGAACGACCCGTTGGCGTCGATGCCCACCGACCCGTGGCCCGGGGCGGTCTTCAGCGTGGCCGACAGCGCCGTACCCACGTCACTCGACAGCACCCCCGGGGCCGCCACGCTCAGAGGGGTCGTCCCGACGGTGGAGTACGTGTGGGACTGCACCGACGGCAGGACGTCGATGGTCGCGGTCGCGCTGGCGGTCTGGCTCGACGAGTCCTCCACCGTGTACTGGAAGGAGTCGATGCCGGACCAGTTGGTCTGCGGCGTGTAGAGGAAGGATCCGGTGGAACCCACCGACACCGTGCCGTGCCCCGGAGCGGTGTTGGCTGCGACGCTGAGGGAGCTTCCGGCGGCTCCGCTCAGCAGCCCGGGTGCGCTCTGGCTGTAGGCGGTGTTGACATCGGTGGTGTAGGTTTGATCCTGGGGCGCCGGGAGTACGGCCAAGGAGACGGTCGTGGAGCTGGAGGTCCGCCCGTATGGGTCCTCGGCGACGTAGGTGAACGAGTCCGGCCCCGAGTAGCCGGCGTTCGGGGTGTAGGTGAAGGAGCCGTCGCTGTTCAGGGTCAGCGACCCGTGGCTCGGAGCGGTGTGGCTGGAGACGGTGAGTGGCTCGCTCCCGGTGTCGTTGGCGAGGACACCGTCGGCGGCGCTCACCGAGTACGCCTGCCCGGCGGGGAGGCTGTAGCTGTCGGGGTTGGCCGTCGGCCCGTCGAAGGGCGACCCGGCCAGCTTGCAGGCCGCGCCGTCGTTATCCCCCGTAACGGCGCCGGCCGCGACCCGGGTCCCCGAGGGGGTGCTGGCCGTGTACCCGGAGAGGGAGTAGATGCCCTGGCCGCTGTTGTCCGCGAAGAAGAGGTCGCTGGGCTGGTCGGAGAAACCGGCTCCGAAGGCGCCGTCTGTACTGGTGAAGCCGCTGACCGAGTGGGCGGAGGCAACGTCGGTGCCGAGGTCGACCATGAGGAGCATCACCGGGTCCTCGTCGTAGAGCCCATACAAGTACCCGTCAATCCACACCAGGTCGTCGACGGAGTGCGTGGACCCGGTGATGGTCAGCTTGGTCGCCGTCATGCTCGCCACGTCGATCGAGTAGTAGGCGGTGTCGGTGTCCTGGACGATCAGGTCGCCGCTGCTGTCGAAATCGCCGGCAATCGCCGAAGCCCCCGGATAGCCGCTCGGAACCCCCAGGTCGGTCACGGAGCCGTCGCTGGCGATGCGGAGGAGATCTCCCGCGTGGCTCCCGGTGTCGATCGCATACAGGTAGTTGTTCAGGGTGTCGTAGCCCATGGCGTTGTAGGTGTCGCTGTAGGTGCTCCCGATGGGCGTGTAGATACCGGTGACCGGGTTGAGCTGGTTCAGCTGACCGCTCAGCACCTGGAAGAACCCGGGGGTGCAGGTGAACGGCCCGCCGGTGGCATCGGCGGGAGCGGCCGCGGTGACCGTCAGCGTGAGGCCGGCGAGGAGTGCCACCACCCCTCCCCCGGCGGCGGCTGCCCGGCCGCGGGGTACGGTGTGGAGATTCATGGCCACAGCCTAGGTGCGGACCGGTCACCGCCCCGGGTGGCGGGTCACCCCGTGTAGGTGCGTTACCGGGACGACATCTGAACACGCCGTCCGTGACTGCGACATCTGCAAAGCCGTCACGGGCATGCGGGACGGGGCATGCGCGGGCGCTCTCCGCTGGGGGCCCGCGGCCGGGGCGTTGGCGCCGCGGCAGCCCGCCTAGCCTCCGGCGGGAAGCTCGGCGTGGCCGCCGAACTCGCGGCGCATCGCCGAGAGGAGACGGTCGGCGAAGTCGGCCTCCCCCCGCGAGCTGAAACGCTCGTAAAGGGCCGCGGTGAGCACGTGGGCGGGGACGCCCTCGTCGACGGCGGCGAGCACGGTCCAGCGGCCCTCGCCGGAGTCGGACACCCGGCCGGCGAGGTCGGCGAGCTCGGGGGAGCGGAGCAGCGCCCCGGCGGTGAGGTCGAGCAGCCAGGAGGCGATCACGCTGCCCCGGCGCCACACCTCGGCAACCTCGGGAAGAGGCAGGTCGTACTGGTAATACTGCGGATCTCGGAGCGGAGTGCTCTCGGCGCTCGCCGCCTCGACGGACTTCCCGGCATTGGCCTGGTGGAGGATGTTGAGCCCCTCGGCGTAGGCGGCCATCACCCCGTACTCGATCCCGTTGTGGACCATCTTGACAAAATGTCC
>Ga0209415_10012782_pt1 | contig 13940 bp, 10 predicted proteins | sample PeaSoiSIISIP2007_FD_187696 | JGI IMG/M metagenome (GOLD analysis project Ga0209415, IMG submission 187696) | Peat soil microbial communities from Weissenstadt, Germany - SII-SIP-2007 (SPAdes) (version 2) | ecosystem: Environmental > Terrestrial > Soil > Wetlands > Peat | place: Germany... | reverse complement strand
TTGTCCGCTTCTGGGGGCGACGCAATGCCAAAGCGGACAAGAATGTCCGCGCTCCGGAAAAATGTGAGATGCGCACTACGCCTCGATACCCGCCCCTCCCGGAGCTTTCCATCAGCCTTGGCCCCGTAGCGGCGTCTCGGCAGAGCCCCGCCATCCCCGGGAGCCATCTGCAGCGGCGCTCTGTCGAGACGCCGCTACGCCGAGGTCCAATTAAACGATTGATGCGGGGGGAACCTGGCTTATGATGAGGGCCGGCAATCGCTTCCCAAATCATGAAGACGCAACTCCTCATCGGAATCGGCCTTCTCACCGCAGCCAGCCGGAGTTCTGCGGGGGCGCCCAGGATCACCGCCGACCAGGACACGGTGCGGTTGGTGTCTGAGCATCTGGATGTCCGGGTATCGCTGCGGCAACCGGCGTTCGTGTCGCTGGGAGTGGACAGCCTGGGACTCAGCGAGTGGGGCGCAAATGCTCTGCGTCCGCCGCCGCCCGTCTCCGCGCCCTTCCAGGTTCGCTGTGAGACAAACCCGGTGCTGGCGGTCGAATACAGCCGCTCGGGCCAGGCTGCCGCCCATCCGGGCGGGTGGCGGATCGAGGTCGCCGAGCGCAGCGTGCGCCTGGTCTCGCACTGGAGCGAAGCCGAGAAGCCGGAGGCGCTGGCGCTGGAATTCGACCCGCATCGCTGCCACGTCACCCTGCTGGGCCTGTTCAACGAAGACGGCTCCATCCGCCTGCCCGCGGTGCTGCACTTCCCGGACCAGGGGTCTTTCCGGGTTACCGCAGAGGGCGGCGAGGACCTGGCGCTGGGCTACGACGCGCGCCGGGCGGGCGAGGGCTACATCAAGGTGACATTTCCGCCGGCCACTGCGGCGCACCCTCGACTCGAGTACGGTTGGGAAGTGGCCGCCATCCATCCGGCGCTGCCGAGTTGGGGGGGCGATCGGCGGCTCAACGGGTTCCGGCGAAACTGGCTAAACGTGTTGCAGTTGAATCCGCGGCTGCGGGCGCTGGCCAACCACGCGGGGAGCGACACATGCGCTTTCTGCCTGTATGAATATGCCGACATCGCGCGCCATAGCCCGTTGCTGGCGGGGAACCTTAGCGCGCTGGACCTGGTTCGGCAGTCGCTGGATCGTTACCTGGATGGGTTGGCGGGTTACGGTCTGCCGGGCAACATTGCGTTCGATACGGCAGGCGCCGAACCGACCCGCAATCCGCCTTACCTGGACAGCTATCCGTCGTTGCTGATCGCCGCGGACGACTATGTGGCCGGCAGCCGCGACCGGGCCTGGCTCGAGCGGCAATACCCCCGCCTCAAGGGCTGGGGCGAGAAGCTGCTGGCGATGGACACCGACGGCAACGGCCTGTTCAAATATCCTTACAGTGGGGACTCCGGTTCCTGGTCCGGCAAGTCCGGCCAGATGCCCTCCAAACGCCCCTCGAATTGGTGGGATACCATCGGCTTCGGCCATGAGGACGCCTACGCCAACGCCCTGGCCTATCGCGCGTTGCGGGGCCTCGAGGAGCTGTCCGCCAAACTGGGCAACACGCGCGACGCCACGCGCTGGCGCGCGGCGGCGGACAAATTGCGCGCCGCTTATTTCAAGGCCTTCTACAATCCAGCCACCGGTGTCCTGGCCGGCTGGCGCAGCGCGGACGGCCAACTCCACGACTACTATTTTCTCTTTGTGAACGGCATCGCCATTCACTACGGGCTGGTGCCCGCAGAAAATGCCAACGCCATCATGGACCGGCTCCTCGAGAAGATGAAAGCCGTGGGCTATGCCCGCTTTGATCTGGGACTGCCCGGCAACTTGATCACGGTCGCCCGGAAAGACTACGCGCATCTCGACCGCCGGTGGGGCGGCGGTGAGAGGGAGGACAACGCCGACGGGTTCCAGATTTACGAAAACGGGGGCGCGACGGCATCCTTCGCCTACTTCACCCTGGCGGCGTTATATGATCTGGGCCGACGTGAGGAGGCCGATCGCGTCCTCTTTCCGATGCTCGGGGCCTTCGCCAAAGGCGGCTTTCAGGGCCAGGCGGCCAACGGCATGAGCAACGATTGGAAGGCCTGGGACGGAACGCCCTGGGGTTACGAGGGCTTCCTGGTGGACAACTATTACGCGCTGCTGGCGGTGCTCACGCGGGAGGGGCTGGACCAGACCGGAGCCTCGCCCGCGCGGCACTGATGCATGGACGCCGCCTCAGCAAAACTCATGTTGTCGCTGCATTCGCCAGCACGCTTTGTGCGTAGTCACTGACGCTGGTGAGCCGGATCCGGAACGCGTCCACGACCGAAGCCATGTCCATGGCATCTCCACGCGAGCAGGCGAGCATCAGGGCTGCAAAGCTCTGCTGCAACGAATCCGTGGCGCCCTGGAGTTGTAAGAGCAGCGCCGGCTCGGGAACGTGCTCGAGTCGGAACGGCCGGCCGCGGATTCTTTCGAAGCGGGCGACCACCGCAAGCGGGCTAAGCGCCTCCGGGCCGCCGAACTCGATGACCTTCCGCTGCGCCGCAGGATGGCGAAGGCCGAGCACGCACATCTCGGCGACATCGCGGAAGGACACCCAACTGATCGGGTTGGTTCCCGGTCCGTAGATGCGGGCGGTCGCGTTCGCATAGTCGAAACCGAGAGCCGGGCTGAGCCATACTTCCATGAAGAAACTCGCCTGAATGATGGTAAAGTTGAAGCTCTTGACCGCCTGCTCGACCTGTTGCTTGGCGTCGCCCAGGGGGAACGACAGGCCTGCCGGCCGGCGAAATGACACAAACAGGAAACGGCGTGCATTTGCGGCCTTGGCCGCGTCCACGAGGTTCAACTGTCCAGCCGCATCGACCGATTCAATCGAATCGCCCGGTTGGCGGGACAAGGTGGAGGAGGCGGTCGAAATCACGGCGTCAACGCCGCAACAGGCAGCGGCGAGCGACTGAGGGTCTTTCAGGTCGCCGATGCACAACTCGACACCGGAGGAGCGCAGGGCTTGAACCCTTTCTTTGGAACTGGCAGGGCGAACGAGGGCTCTGACCTTTTCGCCTCGCTCGGCCAGCGTTTGACAAATCGCGCTGCCCACCAGACCGGTAGCCCCGACAACCAGAACCATACCCGGCACTATGGCTCATCCCATGCTACTGCGTCAAGCACCTGCGTGCCGCGGACAGCGCCTCGCTGCCGCATGAATGCGGCGTTCCGAACCCGGCCGGAACGCCGCATTTATGCGGCAGGGCCCCAAAATGAGAATCGTAACTATTCAGGTCGGATAGCTCGTCAGGGGTAGGGCGCGTCCCGATTCCGAATCGGGACGCGCCGCCGCTGTGCCCCGCCCCACGGCGGGCAGAGGACTACCCGCCCTACCTGAACAGTTACGTTCTTTTTAGGAGGCCGTGCCTCCGGGGTTGCTGCTGCCGCCAGTTAGTATTCGAGCCAGCCCTCGAATGGGCAGAAAGCCGCTGCTGCGGTCCCTGAAGCGCCGACTGTTCCGAAGCCTTTCACTCCGTCAAAGATTCCCGTCCCCGAGGTGAAGTCGTAATAGCCGGAGGTGTCGACCACACCGGTAGCGGTGTTAAGAGTACCCGTCGTGTGAAACGTGCCATACATGCTGCCTACCTCGGTGTCGGTGTCATCATAAAAGGTGAATGTCATAGCGACGCAATGCGGGGAAACGTTCCAAACCGGCTTGGTGGGATTCGCAATAGTGAGGTATCCGACGTCGCTCACGGTCACGGTATAGGTGGTTTCACCCTCCAGCCCACTCACGGTCGCAGTGCCTGTCCAGCCGCTTTCCACGAAGAGCAAGGTGGCCGGATTCCCTATCGGCGTTGCCACCGGCAGGGTGACTGAGCCGTTGACACCCGCCGAGAACCGCGCAAACGGATCGTGTCGAAGATCGGCAAGAGCCGAGATCGCGCTGAGGGCGAGGCCGAGGGTTAAGGCGAAACGGACTTTTTTCATACTGTTTTTCCTTTCTTTTTCGGAGGCCGCGCCTCCGAGGTTGTTCTTGTTAGTTCTGTTTTTGGTTTCAGCGTGAGATGGACTTCTCCACTTCACGCCTTGTTTCACTCCTTGCTACAGGAAATCCGGCGGAAGGTTACAAGTAATTGTGATGGTTCAACAAACCGGGCCTGTTTGAGACGCCAACGGCGGCATTCGTAGGGGGCTGAGCTTCAAGCGTCCCTTCGGGACGCCGGCTCTTTGGGCGTCGTACCCGGCGCTGAAGCGCCGGGCTATTCTCGGGATGTCCCTCCGGGACAAAGCCGGCTTCGTTGCTCACGCGTTAGCGATCCGGAATAGGCGCCTGGTTCGCGCCTCGCCAGCGGGCGACAGTCCGGCGCCATAATCGCGGGATTATTTTTGCGCGGTCCCTAGCCCGGACATTTCACGGCCTTGGCCAGCCGGAAGGCGTAGCGCAGACTTCCAGTCTGCTGTATCGCGGATTTCCAATCCGCCGACGCGAGCAAACAGGCACAGCCTGCCGACTGGAAGTCGGCGATACAGCAGGTTGGAAACCTGCGCTACGCAGCCTCGGCGGCCTGCTACGGCTCTTACGCCGTGAAATATCCGGTCTAAGCAACCGGTCTCCAGGTGAAACCGTTCTCGTTCCGGATGACGTAGCCCAGGCCCGGAAAGGGGAAATGAAACGACATGACCATCGCCCCGGTTTCAGCGGCCCGTTCCAGAAGGCGCCGCCGGCTGGCGGTCGTTTGCTCCGGGTAAACGTCCACCACTGAGTACCACTCGATCCGCTCGATCATGATGGGGTGCAAGATCGTATCGACGGCGTCAATGAGCGTCTCTCCTTGGGAGCTGATTTCGAGGGCCACGTGGCCGGGAGTATGGCCGGGCGCCGCGATCGTGCGAATACCGGGAACAACTTCTACCTCGCCGTCCAGGAGGTCAAGCCGGCGCCGGATCGGGGGCAGCATGTCGGCAGCATATTGAAGCAGCAACTGCTTGAGGTGATCGCCGCAGGTCAAACTGGAAAGATCGGGCTTGGAGGTCCAGAAATCCCACTCGACTCTGGACATCACGTAGCGGGCATTGGGAAACGCCAGGTTGCCATGGGAGTCGAGGTTGCCGCCAATATGGTCGGCGTGGGCGTGCGTCAGGATAACGGTATCGATGGTTCCAGGATCGATCCCTTGACTCCGCAGGTTCTCGACCAGCCGCCCCGTTGTAGGCGCGAGCTTGCCGGCGCCGGTATCCACCAGCACCCGATGCTCGCCGGTATCGAGATAAAGACAGACGTAGGGCGTGGTAATTTGGTCGAGCGGAAGGTGGCGCTGGCGCAGCGCCTGTTCGTATTCTTCCTTCCGGGCGTTGGCGAAGAAGAGGCCGGCAGGGTAGGCGAACGTCCCGTCGCTTACCGCCAGGCAATCAAAGGCGCCGAGCCTGAATCGGTGAGTCTCAGCTTCCATGGGCTCCTTTTGGCGCTGGCAGCTTGGCGCGGCGGAGCATTTCCTGGAACCGGGCGTCAGAGCGAAAGGCGTCAAAGGCCGGGTCCACGTTCAAGTACGCCACCCTCACCGACCTTTCTTCACATGCTTTCCCAAGCCAGACCAGCGTCTGATCGCGGTCGCCCAGGCCCGCCCAGATGCCCGCAATAGAATAAGCGGAGACGTACTTTTGCCGGCCGGTCTTTTCGAGTCCCTGGAGCAGTTCGAGGGCTTTGTCTTCCTTGCCCCAAAGCGCGTAGGCGCGGGCGAGTGCGGCCAAGATCGCCGGGTTTTCCGGCGCCACCTCCAGGCCACGCTGAAAGTGCCCCAGGGCGTCCTCAAAGCGGCCAAGCTGTTCGCAGGCCGACCCCAGGCACCAAAGAGAAAGGTAAAAACCAGGCTCGATCTCGAGGCTGTTCCGGACCTTCTGGATGGCCTCTTCGTAGCGTCGGGCGTAAAAGGAGAGTTGGGCGTCCACGAAGAGAAGGGCGGCTGATAGCGGATCCAGTTCGAGGCCTTGAGCGATTTCGTGGGCGGCCCGGTCGAATTCCCCCAAACCGGTGAGAATCTCCCCATATACCTGGCGCGCTCGAGGATAGTTTGGGTTGAGCGCGACGGCCCTTTCGATTGTCTTCAGGGCGGCTTCGTCGTCGCGTTCGTAGAGGAAGAGCACGACGGCAAGAGGAGTATGTGCTTCGGCAAGCTGGTCGTCGAGTTCGAGCGCTTTCAGGGCCCAGGCCTTCCCCTTGGGAAAAGCCTCAACCGGGGGGACATATTCCCAACGTCCGAGCGGCATATAGGATTCGGCGAGCCCGGCATAAGCCAGCGCGTACGCGGGGTCCACTTCGATCGCCTGCCGGAAGAGTTCAATTCCTTTCCGGAGGCTCTCCTCGCTGCGTTTGTTCCAGAAGAACCGGCCTTTGAGGTAGAGCTTGTAGGCCTCGTGGTTTGCAGTGGGGCGCTTGGCGAGCCGCTTCTGCTCGCGCCCGGTCAGTTTCACCCGGAGGTTTTCGGAGATCTCGCGGGCGATCTCCTCCTGCACCGTGAAGACATCCTGAAGCGGCCGCTCGAACTGCTTGCCCCAGAGCCGCCAGCCATTGGTGGCGTCCATCAGTTCCACCCCAATGATCAAGCTGTCGCCGCGTTGCACGACGCTCCCGGTCAGCACGGCCCGGACGTTCAGTTCCCGCCCGACCGCCTGGGGATCGGCCGCCTGGCCCTTGTAACGGAAGACGGTGCTGCGCGCCATCACGCGGACTTTGGGGAATTCCGAAACGCTTTGAATGATGCTCTCGGTGATTCCGTCGCTGAAATACTCGGCGCCGGGGTCAGAGCCCGCGTTCTCGAACGGCAGCACCGCGAGCGAGTCCAAGGCCTTGGATGGGGAGCGTGGGCGCGCGCCGGAGCCGTTGAGCGGTTTCGCGGCCAAGCGGCCGCGGTCGGTGTCCCGTTTAAGGCACTTCAGATCGGCAAGCAAAACGGACACGTTCTGGTAGCGCTCGTTGCGGTGCTTTTTGAGCGCTCTGCCGATGACCCGTTCCAGTTCGGCGGGAGCCAGGGGGTTCAACTGAGTCGGGGGGATGGGCGGGCGGTTGAGCAGGGCGTCAATGATAAGGGCGAAAGTGGTTCCCGGGAAGGCGGGTTTGCCGGTGGCCATCTCATAGAGAACAACGCCGAAACTGAACACGTCAGTGCGCGCGTCCATTTCCTCTCCGCGCGCCTGTTCCGGAGACATGTACGACACTGTCCCCATGACGACCCCGGGACTGGTCTCGTATTCTTGCCCGCTTGCCGTCGGCCGATTGGCGGCCCCGGTTGCGTGCGCCGGGCGGTGCAGCGGCGCGCATAGCTTGGCCAGCCCAAAATCAAGAATTTTGGCTTGGGTGCGGTCGTTAACGAAGATGTTCGCAGGCTTGATATCCCGGTGGATGATGCCCTTCGAGTGCGCGGCCTCCAAGGCCTCGGCGATCTGGACCGCCAGCTCGAGTAGTTCGTCCGTTGGGACCGGCCCTCCGGCGATGCGGTGCTTTAGCGTCCGCCCTTCCAGGAACTCCATGACGATGAAAGGCCGCTCCTCGAACTGGTCGATGTCGTGAATCACGCAGATGTTGGGGTGATTGAGTGCCGAAGCGGCATGAGCCTCTCGCCTGAATCGCTCTAAGGCCTGGGGGCTTTCAGCCAGTGCCTCAGGCAGGAACTTGAGGGCGACAAAGCGCGGTAGTTTGGTGTCTTGGGCCTTATAGACCACACCCATGCCCCCGCCGCCCAACTTCTCGAGGATACGGTAGTGAGAAATGGTCCGGCCCAGCATCGGTCGGATGGACGAACCGCCGGCGGGCTTTCCGGCTTGCAAAGGGGAAGGGGGTGACGCGCCGAGGGCGTTGCCGCCAGGCCCATCGGCGGGGGCGTCCGCGGCGAAGTCCAGTCCGCCGAGCAGCATGCAGGTGGGGCAAAGCCCTTCCGGGGCGTAGGCGGTCAGCAAGGCGCCGCAGCGCTCGCAACGCCGCGCCATGAGCGAGGAACCAGTCTCGGTGCTCATCGTTTCCATACCGTCCTACAGGACCCCTTCGGGCCTTTTTCCAAACCAGGCCCCAGCTACGCCGGGGCGTGCCTGCCGTCCCCAATGACGGCAGGAAGGTTCGGGCCTTGGGCCGGGGAAATCCGAAATCCGAAGGCCCGAAATCCGAAGAACCTCAGTACGTGAGCCGCCGCATCTCCGCCACGGCCTCCCGGGTGGGCTTCCGGAACCAACACTTTTTTTCGCCTTTTTTTTCACGCGAACTTCCGGGTCCGGATTTCGGATTTCGGATTTCCTTCGGATTTCGGGCCTTCGGATTTCGGATTTTGCTGGCACCCACCGTCCGACATCGAGCCCGCGGCGGCTCAGGCGCTGATCACGGCGATCAGGTGCCGCAACTCGTCATCCACTTCCTCGGGCTGGGCCACCGTGTGGGCGACCTCCATTCGCAGCAATTCCCGGTAACGTTGACGCAGTCGATGCACCGCGACCTTGAGCGCGCCTTCGGTCAGACCCAACTCGGCGGCCACCCCGGCGTATGGCGGCGAGCCTTTCTCGCCCCACAGGAGGACCTTGAGCCGCTCGAACCGCTCGGCCTGACCGCAGGCGGTGAACTCCTCCCGCAACCGCTCGAGCACCTGTTCCAGCACGGCGACGGCCCACCGTTTCTCGAAGGCGTTCTCCGGCGTCGACCGGTCGGCGGGCTCAACCAGAAAGCGGGTCTCCGTCTCGCGCTGGTCCCAGGAAATGACCGGCTGGCCGTCCCCGCGTTTGGCGGCGCGGCCTTTCTCCCAGTCGTTGACCAGGAACCGTTTGAGCGCGGTGAGCAGGAAAGTGCGGAACCGGCCGCGGACCGGGTCGGCGTGCCGCAAGTACTCCTTCCCCAGCAGGCGGGCGAAGAAGTCCTGGGTCAAATCCTGCGCCTCCTCGACGCCGCGGCCTTGGCGCCGCACATAGGCGTAAAGCGGATACCAGTAGGCGCGGCAGAGGCGCTCGAGCGCGGCCTGGGCGTTGGGCTGCGAGCCCGCGCCCGCGCTCAGCACGAGGCTCCAGTGGGTCGTGGGAAAGCCGTGTTCGGCGCCCGAGACGGTGTCAGTTTCTTGTGTGGAGAACATCAGGACTGCTTCACTCTAACCCTGGCGCCCAGGCTTGGCAAGGTGTGTCCGGAGCGGCTGGTTCGGAACCTTTGTCGGGACCTTTGTCGGAACGGCCATTTTTCGACACAGTTTTCGACAAAGTGGCTTGGTCATCACCCCGGCCGCCAGAGTGCCGCCCCTTTTCCGGCTCACCGCGCTCTCCCGATCGGGTCGTCAGCAGGCACCGAGCACGCGGGCGACCTCGGCGTCGTTGGTAAGGCCGGATTGGACCAGGGCGCGGGCGGAATCGGCCAGCGATGGGCTGGCGGTCAAACGGTCGAGGTCGCCGGCGGCCAGGGAGCGGCGCAGCCGGACGTTGGAGCGCAACCATTCGACCAGGGGCAGGCGGCCTCGGTAGCCGGTGTTCAGGCAGTTGGGGCAGCCGTGGCCGGAGCAGCCGGGGCAGGGGCGGCGGACCAGGCGCTGGTTGAGGACCAACTCGACCGACGAGGCGACCGCCGAATGATCGGAGCACAAGACCAGGAGCCGCTCGAATACGCCACGGCATGAGCCGGCGTGGAGGGTCGAGATCACGAGGTGCCCGGTAAGGGCCGCGCGCACGGCCAGGTTGGCGGTTTCGTCATCGCGGATTTCCCCGATTACCAGCACCTGCGGGTCCTGGCGCAGGAGGTGCCGGGCGGCCTTGGCGAAATCGAGCCCGCGCGCCTCGTTGACCTCGGTTTGCATGATGCCCGGGAGGATCTGCTCGGCGGGGTCCTCGATGGTGATGATGTGGCGTCCGCCGGGTTCGGCCAGGTGGCGCAGGCAGGAATAGATGGTGGTCGTCTTGCCGCTGCCCGCCGGCCCGGTGAGCAGGAGCAGCCCGGCGGTTTGGGCCAGGAAGCCCTCGAGTTCGTGGCGCGCGGCCTCGGGGAATTCCAGGCCGGACAAGGTCTTCACGGTTGCGCCCTGAAAAAGGCGAAGCACAATCTTCTCCCCGGTCACCGTCGGATAGGTGGCCACCCGGATGTCGCTCCGGGCGTTCACAGCGGCTTTATCGATGCGACCGTCCTGGGGCAGCGATTCCTGGTAGGTCTTGAGCCGGGCCAGGAACTTGATGCGGCCAAAGACGCGCTCGGCCAGTTCTGCCGGGAGGGTCCCCGCCGGGGCCATCACGCCGTCAAGACGAAAGGCGAGGACCGCAGGCCCATTCTGGATGTGCAGATGGATGTCGCTGGCCTGGGCGCGCTCGGCCTGCTGGACCAGGCGCTCGAGAGTCTCCGGCGCGCCGGCCTCGGGCCCGGAGGGCGGGGCTATGGTATCCTTCTTATGCATGGACGCCTGGGCGCAGAATACACGAGCTTGCCCGGAAGCCAAGCTGAACGGGTTTAAACAGAAGAAAACGAAGGAAACGAAGGTGCTGCCTTGGTATATATGTGCCTATATGGAGCCTGTCCCAAAAGCTCCGACTCCGAGCCTTTGTCGGAAAACTTTGTCGAAAACTTTGTCGAAAAATGGCCGATTCGACAAAGGTTCCCGACAAAGGTTCCCGACAAAGGTTTGCGGCGTGACGGACCCGGTTTTGCCCTGTCCAATGACTATAAGTTCGAGCCATGAACCACGACGAATTCGCTTTTTTCAACCAGCAGCTTGCGGCGATGTTGCGGGAGGGCGTACCGCTCGAGGGCGCGCTCAAGCAATTGTCGGCGGGGATGCGCGGCGGCGCGTTGCGGGCGGAGGTGCAACGGCTCGAGGAGGACCTGGCACGAGGCACGCCGCTCAAGGATGCGCTGGGGCGGCGTTCGCTGCCGGGGTTCTACGCGCGGATGGTCGAGGCGGGCGTCCGGAGCAATGACCTGCCCGGCGTTCTCACCTTGCTGGCGGACCATTACCACCGGACCAACGCCATCTGGACCCGCCTGACGGGCCTGCTGGTCTATCCGGCGATCGTGATTCTGGTCTCGCTGGGCCTGACGACCGTGCTCTCGGTCATGTTCAGCAGGTTCATAGGCCAGTTTTTCAACAACCTGGGCGCGTTGCCGCCCAGCGGAGCAGGTTCGCTGCTGGCGGTGGTGTTCATGCCGCCGATCCTGCTGGCGCTGGCGGCGGGGGCCGGGATCGCCGCGTTCTGCGTCGAGAAATGGCGCGCGCGGTTGCGCTGGCGGCTGCCCGCCTTCCGCGAGGCGAGCCTGGCGCAGTTGGCCTCGGCCATCGCCTTGGCCCTGCGGCAGGGCACGCCGCTGGCCGAGGCGCTCGCCCTGGCCGAAACCCTCGAAGCCGGCACCCCCGCGCACCAGGTCCTCGCCCGCTGGCGCTCTCTGGTCGAGAGCGGCCAGGGCAAGCCCTCCCAATGGCCGGCCCAGCGCCCGTTCCCGCCCCTGTTTCTGTGGCTGGTGCAGCACGGCGGCGAGGACCTGGCCGCTGGATTCGAAAAGGCCGCCGACCTTTACCGCGCTCGCGCCGACTACCGCGTGGAACTCGCCCTTTACGGCGCCCTGCCGGTGTCGGTCCTGCTCCTGGGCATGATGGTCCTCTGGCAACTCGCGCCCCTGTTCGGGAGCCTGGTCCGGCTGATGAACATGCTGGGAAGCGACTGAGCGCTATGAACGAGAGTCTCACCCAGTCCTTCCTTTCAAATCCGCTTTCGGAGGTGCTCGGCGCGGCGCTCTCCTTTGCCATCTACGTCCTCCTGGTTTTGGCGCCGCTGTGCGCGGCGCTCTACCTGGTTTATTTTCTGCTCACACTGCCGCTGAGGCGGAACGAGCGGGCGCGGCTGTTTGTGGACCTGCTCGAGCTGGGCCTCGAGCAGGGACGCTCTCCGGAGGCGGCCATCCTCGAGGCCGCCTCGAGCCGCGACCCGGCCCTGGGCGCCCGCTTCCACCATCTGACACCCTATCTGGCCCAGGGCCTGCGGCTCAGCGCCGCGCTCGAGCACGTGCCGCACCTGCTCCCCCCGCAACTGTGCGCCATGCTCCAAACCGCCGAGCGCACGGGGGACCTGACGAAGGTCCTGCCCGCCTGCCGCCGGCTCCTCGAAGACGGCGTCTCGCGCGTGCGAGGCGCCCTCAACTACGTTCTGGTAATAGGCCTGGCCATTACCCCCTGCCTGGTCCTGGTGCCCGCGATGTTGAGGCTCCGGATTCTCCCCAAGTTCGCCGAGGTGTTCGCCGCCCTGAGCGCCGACGAGCCGCTGCCCGCCTTCACCCAGTTGGTCTTCGGCACCAGCGCCTGGACCACGGGGCTCCAGGCCGGGCTGGTCGGCCTGCTCTGGCTGGCCGTGCTGGTCTATGTGGCGGGTCCGCGCGCCAGCGAGTGGGTGGGCCGGGTAGCGCCGGGCCTCCCGGACTGGGTCGCGTCCCGGCTGCCCTGGCGGAGAAAGCGACTCCAGCGGGATTTTTCCGCCATGCTGGCCGTGCTCCTGGACTCCGAAGTGCCCGAGCCGGAAGCGGTTGCCCTGGCTGCGGATGCGACGGCCAACGGCGTCATGAAGCGGCGGGCGGCCAAGGTGTGCCGCCGGTTGAGAGAGGGGGCCAGGCTCCCCGAGGCCCTCCGCGCGATGGACGACACGGGGGAACTGCATTGGCGGCTCTCGAACGCCCTGCAGCAACGGGGCGGTTTCGTGCGCGCGCTGGCCGGCTGGCACGATGCCCTTGAGGCCAAGGCCTTCCAGTTGGAGCAGAGCGCCGCCCAGATTGCCACCACTCTCCTGGTCCTGCTCAACGGCGCCATCGTCGCGTCCATGGTCATCGCCATCTTCCTCGTCATCATCCGCTTCACCCAGGCCGCCAACCGATGGTAAGTTGAGGAAAAAGGAGGCTCCTCCTTCTCATCAACCGGGATGAATTGCTCACGCCGGCACCACCGCCATCCAAAGAGCGGGACCGAACTTGGCTCTGAACTTCTCAGCCAGGGCTTCGGCGGAGGCGCGGTTCAGGAGCACGGCGAAGGTGGTGGAGCCGCTGCCGGACATCAGGGTGACAGTGGCGCCGTTGGCGCGCAGGAAGTCCTGGTACAAAGCCAGGAGCGGATACTTTTCGAGGGCGGGGGCTTCCAGGGAATTGTAGAACTCCGCCCCGGCGGACTTAAGGTCCGCCGTCTGCAGGAGCCCAACGAGTTTCCGGGCGCGTCCGGGCCGGCCATGCAGGGCCTCCGGAAAGCGCGCAAGCTGCTGATAGGCCCAGGCGGTCGCAATGCCGAAACCGGGATGCACGAGGAGGAAGGCCGTTCCTTTCAGGGCCGGAAAGGGAGCCAAGACCTCGATTTGCTCCCCGCGGCCGGTCGCCAGGGCCGGGGTTGCGTGTAGGAAGAACGGGACATCCGAGCCGCAGCGCGCGGCCAGAGAGTGCAGGGCCTCGGGGCCGAGAGGGCCCCCAAAGAGCGCGTTCAGACCCAGCAGAGTCGTGGCGGCATTGCCGCTCCCGCCGCCCAGGCCCGAGGCCAGGGGAATCCGTTTCTCGAGGTGCAGGCGGACGCCCTCCCGGATGCGCGCGGTCTCGAGAAAGAACTCGGCGGCGCGATAGGCAAGATTGCGCGAGTCCGTTGGCAGCGCCGGTTCGTTGCAAGTCATTTCAAGTCGCTGGCCGGTCCGGCTCAAGGTCAGACGGTCATACACCGCCATGGGTTGCATGACCGTTTCCAGCTCGTGGAACCCGTCGGGGCGCTTGCCCAGGATATTCAGCAACAGGTTGACCTTGCAGGGCGACTCTTTTTCCAGGGTCATGGGCGGCAAAAGAAAGGCGCCAACACCGGGGTGCTGGCGCCCTCAAATCAGGCTCGCGCGAGGCGATTAGGAGGCGGTAATAAACTAAGGTGGCAACATGACGCAGGGACTTTGGCGGCTGGCAAGGCGCAAGCGAGGCGCATATCCAAGGGATCTGTAACGAGCGAGCAACGCAGCCAGCCGCCAAAAGAA
>Ga0209415_10012781_pt1 | contig 13941 bp, 11 predicted proteins | sample PeaSoiSIISIP2007_FD_187696 | JGI IMG/M metagenome (GOLD analysis project Ga0209415, IMG submission 187696) | Peat soil microbial communities from Weissenstadt, Germany - SII-SIP-2007 (SPAdes) (version 2) | ecosystem: Environmental > Terrestrial > Soil > Wetlands > Peat | place: Germany... | reverse complement strand
GGAATTCTTCATGATGAAGGCGGCGTCCTCGGCGGAGCCGAGCTTGACGGGCTTCGCCTCGCCGCCCGCCGCCGGGCCCGCGACCTCGCCGCCGAAGCCGCCCAGGATCACCGAGATGAAGCTGCGGTTCATCCCCTTGCACATGATATAGGACAGGATCGCGCCCGAGGAGCCGACCAGCGCCCCGGTGATGATCAGCGCCGAGTTGCCGAGCGTAAAGCCGATGCCGGCGGCGGCCCAGCCCGAATAGGAATTGAGCATCGAGATCACGACCGGCATGTCGGCGCCGCCGATCGGAACGATGATGAGCCCGCCGAGCGCGAGCGACAGCGCCACGATCAGCCAGAAGTCGACCGCGCCCTGCGACACCACGAATTCGTAGACGAAAAACACCAGCAGCAGTGCGATCGCGATGTTGATGTAGTGCCGCAGCGGCAGCAGGATCGGCGCGCCGCTCATGCGGCCGGACAGCTTGAGGAACGCGATCACCGATCCCGTGAAGGTGACGGCGCCGATGGCGACGCCGAGCGACATTTCGACGAGGCTCGCGCGGTGGATCGCGCCGGCGGTGCCGATGTCGAAGGCGCTCGGAGCATAGAACGCGCCGGCCGCCACCAGCACCGCCGCCATGCCGACCAGCGAATGAAACGCGGCGACGAGCTCCGGCATCGACGTCATCGGCACCCGGCGCGCGATCACGGCGCCGGTGCTGCCGCCTGCCGCGACGCCGACGACCACCAGCGCCCAGGCGCCGATGCCGGCCGGCGGATGGGCCGCAAGCGTGGTCAGGATCGCGATGGCCATGCCGACCATGCCGAGCAGGTTGCCGCGGCGGCTCGTTTCCGGGTTCGACAACCCGCGCAAGGCCTGGATGAAGAGCACGCCGGCGACGAGGTATAGCAGCGCGGCCAAATCGGCGTTCATACCGTCACAACCCCCCTCTCGACCGCAGCATTCCGCGGTACGTCACCACGCCGGCAGATCGGCCGGCTTCACTTCTTTTTCCTCTGGTACATCGCCAGCATGCGCTGCGTGACCAGGAAGCCGCCGAAGATGTTCACCGAGGCGAAACCGAGCGCCACGAAGCCGAGCGCCCGCGCCACGATCGGCCCGCCATCATTGCCGACCAGCGCGACCCCGACGGCGAGCAGCGCGCCGACCACGATCACCGAGGAGATCGCGTTGGTCACCGACATCAGCGGGGTGTGCAGCGCCGGCGTCACCGACCACACCACGTAGTAGCCGACGAACACCGCGAGCACGAAGATCGAGAGGCGGAACATGAACGGATCGATCGCGCCGGCCGTGATGGCGTGGGCGCCGGCGGCGGCGACATCGGCATAGCCCTGGGCGGCCTCGGCGGCCTGCCGCGCCACCTCGGCGGCGTCGCGGGCGCGGTCGGCGGCTTCCTGGGCGCTGATCTGGGCCATGTACATCTGGATCTCCCTCAGGCGGCGGATTTCGGCCGGAAGTTCGAGTGGACCACGGCGCCGTCGCGGGTGAGCACCGTCGCCTTGACGATGTCGTCGTCCCAATTCACCGCAAACGCCTTGGTCTTCTTGTCGAAGAAAATTTCGAGGAACGCATAGAGGTTCTTGGCATAAAGGCTCGACGCCGAGGCGGCGAGGCTTGCCGGGCTGCTGTAGCCCACGATCTTGACGCCGTTCACCTCGGCGAGGCGGCCGGGATCGGCGCCCTCCACATTGCCGCCGCGCTCGACCGCGAGATCGACGATCACCGAGCCGGGCCGCATCGAGGCCGCCATGTCGCGCGAAATCAGGCGCGGCGCCGGGCGGCCCGGGATCAACGCCGTGGTGATGACGACATCCTGCTTCTTGATGTGCTCGGCGACGAGCGCGGCCTGCTTTGCCTGGTATTCCTTCGACATTTCCTTGGCGTAGCCGCCGGCGGTTTCGGCCTGCTTGAATTCCTCGTCCTCGACGGCGACGAACTTCGCGCCCAGGCTCTCGACCTGCTCCTTGGTGGCCGGGCGCACGTCGGTCGCCGTGACGATGGCGCCGAGCCGGCGCGCGGTTGCGATCGCCTGCAGCCCGGCGACGCCGACCCCCATGACGAACACCTTGGTGGCCGGGATGGTGCCGGCCGCCGTCATCATCATCGGCAGCGCGCGGCCGTATTCGGCCGCCCCGTCGATGACGGCGCGGTAGCCGCCGAGATTGGCCTGGGAGGACAGGACGTCCATGCTCTGCGCCCGGGTGATGCGGGGCATCAGCTCCATGGCAAACGCCGTGACGCCGGCCTTTGCCATGGCGGCGAGCGCGGCGTCGTTGCCGAACGGGTCCATGATGGCGATGACGAGCGCGCCGGACTTGTAGCCCGACAGTTCGGCGTCGCTCGGGCGGCGCACCTTGAGGACGATATCGGCGTCCTTCATGGCCTCAGGGCCGACCGTGGCGCCGGCCGTCACGTAGTCCTGGTCCAGGATGCCGGATTTGACGCCGGCGCCGGGCTCGACCGCCACATCGGCACCTAAAGCCTTCAGCTTCTTGACGGTTTCCGGGGTGGCGGCGACCCGCGGTTCAGCCGGGTCACTCTCCCGCGCGACACTGATGCGCATTCACGCCGTCTCCCATGACTGCCGATGTTCCGGATTGGCAGGGCGGTGCTAAGCGTAGGCGTTGAACAGCAGGGTGAGGGCGGAAATCGCCACCATGATCAGGCTGACGGTCCGCGATCCGGTCCACGCGCTGATGCCGGCCGCGATGACCGCGACGATCAGGATGGCGGCCGCCGGCAGCCAGTGACCGATCACGCCGCCGACCGCCAGTCCGATCAGGATATTGATGACCAGGGTCGATCCGATAAAGGTCGCCTGAATGAATTGGCCGTAGCCGGCCTCGTGAGCCGGAAGATCGTTGCCTTCCGCCGTCGCGTATTGAACTTCACCATGATCGGCCATGAATCTCTCCAGGCTTGCCGGGTCCCCAGGATGGCTGGGGCTTAGCCTAAATGTACTGCAAGGGCAATGTGGAACGGGCAATTCGCATGCCAAGACCCACAGCCGGGAAGACAGCGGGTGCCGGCAGCGACCCGCTCGGCTGCCGCGCCGGACCTCAGCCTCAGTCGTCCTGCGCGGCAAGCCCCGCTGCCGCCAGCGCGTCGCGCTGGCGTGCGGCCACGCGCTCGATCGAGAATTTCTCGATCGCCTCGTTGAAGAGCCGGTAGTAATTGAGCTTCGCGGCGAGATGCAGGAACACACCGCCGAGCCCGATGGCGGCGCGGTCCATGAAAACGAACTCGCGCGGCACCCGCACCGGTCCTTTTTCCCTGAGGGCACGGTGCACCCGAAACGCCTCGCGCCGTCCGTATTCGGAGGGCTTGACGCCGTCCGCAATGGTGCGCTCGCGGTCGTCGAGCAACGGGCCATAGATGAACCGGGCCCAGATGTTGAGGGTGTCGATCAGTTCGCGGGACAGACGCCGGAACCCCCAGGTCTCGTAGGCGTGCACCACCAGCGCATCGTCGCCCTTGAGGAGGCCGTGGTAGAGGTCGACCACGCCGCCGACGAATCTCGGGGGGAAGATGCGGATGCAGCCATAGTCGAGCAGGTTGATGCCTTGCGGCGTGCCGTCCTCGATGAAGGCCGTATAGTTGCCGAGATGCGGGTCGCCGTGGATCACGCCGAAGCGGCTGAAGGGCTGCCACCACGCCTTGAACATGGCGACCGCGATGCGGTTGCGTGCCGCGAGGTCGTCGCCCTTGTGCGCCAGGAGCTTGTTGCCTTCGAGCCAGTCGAGGGTGAGCAGGCGTCGCGTCGATTGCGGGAGCCACACCCGCGGCACCCGCACCTCGGGGGTCGACGCCAGCATGGCGTGGTACAGCGCGACGTGCTTCGCCTCGCGCTGGTAGTCGAGTTCCTCGCGGATGCGCGCCCCGATCTCGCCGGCGATCTCGGTGGTGTCGATCGCCGGATCCATGCGGCGATGGATGGCGAACAGCCATTCGAGCTGCTTCAAATCCGCCTCGACCGCCGACTGCATGTCGGGATATTGCAGCTTACAGGCAAGCTCCGTGCCGTCATGGGCCTGCGCCCGATGGACCTGGCCGAGCGATGCGGCGGCCGCGGGCTTGTGCTCGAAGCTCGCGAAATGCCGCTGCCAGTCGGCGCCGAGCTCGGCCATCATGCGCCGCTTGACGAAACCCCACCCCATGGGCGGGGCGTCGCTTTGCAGCTTGGTGAGCTCGGCGGCGTATTCGGACGGCAGCAGATCCGGCACGGTCGCCATCAGCTGGGCGACCTTCATGATCGGGCCCTTCAGGCCGCCGAGCGCCGCCGCGAGGTCGGCTGCGCCGCGCACGCTGTCGCGATCGAGGCCGAAAAAGCGGTTCGTCGCGATCTTGGCGGCGACGCCGCCCATGTTGGCGCCGACCCGCGCATAGCGCGCCGCACGGGCGGAAAAACGGTTCGCTTCGGTATCGCGGCGCGGCAAATCGGACCTCACGGAGCCTGACGTGATCGGGACGGCGCGGCACCGATTGTCATCGCACGATCTATGCCTGAATCCAGCGAATTGAAGGGTACCATCACGCACCTGCGAGACGGCTTGGATCGGCCCTACGGTTTGGGCCAGTTGTCTCGAATCCAGCGGGCGAGGCTCTGCTCGCTGACTTCGCCGGCCGCGAGGGAGAGGATGATCGCGGTCGCATTCTCGGGCGGTACCATGAGATCAATTCCATTGAGTCCGAGGAACACGACGATTGAGGCAAACGCCGCGCGCTTGTTTCCGTCCACGAACGGATGATTCTTGGCGATGCCAAATCCATACGCGGCGGCAAGCGAGGCGAGATCGGTTTCGCCATAGGCATGTTTGTTGATGGGGCGTGCAAGAGCCGATTCGAGAAGCCCCGAATCACGGACGCCGTCCGGCCCGCCGAACAGCGCCAATTGCTCGGCGTGGACATCGAGCATGATGTTGACGTCGAGCCATTCCGGCTCGCTCACTCGGCGAGCGCTTTATAAGTGTCGGCATACACACGAAACGAACGCCGCGCGATCTCCATCGCCTTGGCGTGCTTTGGATCATATGGGCTGAGCTTCACGCCGCGCTCGGTCTGTTCGACGATATGCAGCTTGTCGCCCTCCTTGAGCTTCAGTCGGGCAAGAAGTTCCTTTGATAAAATCAGACCGAGCGAATTTCCGATCTTGCGGACCTGAAGCACGGTGCCTTCGCTTTCGGTGTTGCGCGCAACCTCATTCACGGCTTTGCCCTCTGCTTGTTATACAGTTTGTATAACGTAGTCCGGAACTAAGTTCAACATCTGTATAACGCGCAGATTTCGCCCCTCGGTAAATTGAGGTGGCAAGCTTCCCTGCGGTTCGGCCCGGCGCCGAACTCCCCAAATGGCCAGTGGTCCAACGCGAGCCGGGTGCATACCTTCGCGGCGTCGGCACACCGTTCAGAGGCAAACCCGTCTACCCACCTACGCGGAGGTCCACCGGTAACCATGTCGATCGCCAACACACGACGCCACCAGATGTTTCTCGTCCTGGAGCCGGCGGAGATCGAGCGGATGCGTCGGTTCGGCGAGCCCCGCCGCTACGAGGCCGGCGAGGCGCTGATCAGGATCGGCGAGGTGGGCCACGGCCTCACCGTGATCCTTGCCGGCAAGGTCGACCTCATTCGGGACGAAGCGGGCAACCGCAAGCTGTTCGTTACCCACGAGACCGGCTCGATCCTGGGGGAGCTCAATCAATTGGCGGGCCGGCCGGCCCTGGTCGACGCCTACGCGCAAGGACCCGTGGAGGCGTTGATGATTCCGCCGGACCGGCTGCGGGCGCTGTTGGTAGCCGAGGCGGAACTCGGCGAGCGGATCATGCGCGCCCTGATCCTGCGCCGCGTCAGCATGATCGAGATGGGGACCGGCGGGCCGGTGATCGTCGGCCGCCCCGAGAACGGCGACGTGCTGCGGCTCGAAGGCTTTCTGTCCCGCAACGGCCACCCGCGCCAAAGGCTCAACCCCGACACCGATCCGGCGGCGCAGGCGCTGATCGAGCGCTTCAACGTCGATCCCGGCCAGTTGCCGATTGTCCTGTGCCCCGGCGGACAGCTGCTGCGCAATCCGAGCGAGAACGAGCTTGCCCGCTGCATCGGGCTGGTCGGGCCGATCGACCCGGGTCGCGTCTTCGACGTGGTCGTGGTTGGGGCTGGGCCGGCGGGTCTCGCCACGGCGGTCTATGCGGCCTCCGAGGGGCTCTCCGTCCTGGTGCTCGACTGCCGGGCGTTCGGCGGCCAGGCCGGGGCGTCGTCCCGCATCGAGAACTATCTGGGTTTTCCGACCGGGATCTCCGGCATGGCCCTGATGGCACGCGCCTACAACCAGGCCCAGAAGTTTGGGGTCGAAATGGCGATTCCCGATGAGGTGAGCGGCCTCGAATTGCCGAGCCACGCGGACAACGGCCACCTGGTGCTACGGCTGGCCGACAAAGAACGCGTCAGCGCACGCGCGGTGGTGATCGCCAGCGGCGCCCGTTATCGCCGCCTCGAGGTCGCGAACCTGGACGCCTTCGAGGCATCGAGCGTGCACTACTGGGCCTCACCGCTGGAGGGCAAGCTGTGCGCCGGACAGGAGGTGGCGCTCGTCGGGGCCGGCAATTCGGCCGGCCAGGCGGTGGTCTATCTCGCCGGCAAGGTCGCCAAGGTCTGGCTGCTGGTGCGCGGCGCGGGACTGGAGGCGAGCATGTCGCGCTACCTCATCGACCGTATTGCCGGGCTTGCCAATGTCGAGGTGGTGACGCAGGCGGAGGTCAGCGACCTCGTGGGCCGCGATGGCCTGCTGGAGGCGATCCGCTGGCGCCAAGGTGCTGCGGGGGCGGAAACACAACGGTCGATCCGCCACATGTTCCTGTTCATCGGCGCCGACCCGAATACCGATTGGCTGTCCGGATCCGGGGTGGCCCTCGATGCCAAGGGATTCGTGTTGACCGGGCAAAACGCGACCGGACCAGATGCCGCCCGCGAGCGCCATCTCCTGGAAACCAGCCGCCGCGGCGTCTTCGCCATCGGCGATGTCCGCGCCGGTTCGATCAAGCGGGTAGCCGCGGCCGTCGGCGAGGGCGCGCAGGTGGTGGCGGCGTTGCACGCCTACTTGGCCGAGGGCGGCCGCGAGCCGGCCGCTCTGGCGAAGCCGTAAGGACCCGTTCGCATGACCGCGCTCTGGTGGCAGAAGGGCGTGATCTACCAGATCTATCCGCGCTCCTTTCAGGATACGAACGGCGACGGCATAGGCGACCTCAAGGGAATAGAGCGGCGGCTCGGCTATCTGGCCGGGCTCGGCGTCGACGCGATCTGGATCTCGCCCATCTACCCCTCTCCGATGGCCGATTTCGGCTATGACGTAGCCGACTATTGCGGCGTCGATCCGCGCTTCGGCACGCTCGCCGATTTCGACGATCTGCTTGCGCAAGCCCATGCACGCGAGCTCAAGGTCGTGCTTGACTTCGTGCCCAACCACACGTCTGACCGGCATCCCTGGTTCGTCGAGAGCCGCGCCTCGCGCGAAAATCCGAAACGTGACTGGTATATCTGGCGCGATCCCGCGCCCAATGGCGGGCCGCCCAACAATTGGATCAGCGATTTCGGCGGCCCGGCTTGGGAGCCGGATGAGGCCACGGGCCAATACTACTACCACGCCTTCCTGAAGGAGCAGGCCGACCTCAACTGGCGCAATCCCGCGGTGCGGGCCGCGATGTGCGACGTGATGCGCTTCTGGCTCGACCGTGGCGTGGACGGCTTCCGCATCGACGTGCTGTGGCACATGGTCAAGGCGACGGCCTTCCCGGACAATCCGCCCAACCCCGCCTATCGGCCACCGATGGGCGAGATGCACCGCGTGCTTCAGCGCCATTCGACCGACCAGCCCGAGGTGCACGAGATCGCCGCCGACATGCGCGCCATCGCGGACGGTTATGGCGCAACCGGACGGGGCGAACGCGTGCTGATCGGCGAGATCTACCTGCCGGTCGATCGGCTGATGCACTATTACGGTCGGGAGCGCGCCGGGGTGCACCTGCCTTTCAACTTCCAACTCGTCGATGCGCCATGGGACGCGCGCTCCCTTGCAACGCTGATCGCCGATTATGAGGCCGCGCTTCCACCGGGCGGTTGGCCGAATTGGGTGCTCGGCAATCATGACCGGCCGCGCGTCGCCACCAAGCGCGGGCAGGCCCAGGCTCGCGTCGCCGCGATGCTGTTGCTGACGCTCCGCGGCACGCCCACCCTCTACTATGGCGACGAACTGGGCTTGAGCGATATTGCGATCCCGCCCGCCCAGGTCCAGGACCCGCGCGAGCTCCGCGAGCCTGGGCTCGGCTTGGGTCGCGATCCGGTCCGCACACCGATGCCTTGGGACGCAAGCGACAATGCCGGCTTCACTACGGCGAAGCCGTGGTTGCCGCTCAACACCGACTGGCCGACGCGCAACGTCGCGCGGATGGCGGAGGATCCTTATTCGATCCTGACACTCTATCGTCGGTTGTTGGCGGCGAGGCGCGCGCATCCGGCGCTGTCGATCGGCGATTTCGCGCTGCTGGACACGCAAGGCGACGTGCTCGCCTATGAGCGCCGGCACGGCGCCGAGCGACTGATCGTGGCGCTCAATCTCGGCGGACGGCCGCATCGGCTGGAGCTGCCGGACTGGGCTGGCGATTACGGCCCGCTCTTGTCGACGATCGACGATGCGGCGGTGGCCGCAGACCGCGCCCTGCTGCTACGGTCGGACGAGGGCGTGATCCTTACGGCCGATTAACGCAGTGCAGGGAAGGACGATTGCTTGCGTATCGCCATGCTGGCGCCGATCTCCTGGCGCACGCCACCTCGTCACTATGGTCCGTGGGAGCTGGTGACCAGCCTGTTGACCGAGGCGCTGCTGACGCGCGGCGTCGACGTCACCCTGTTTGCCACCAAGGACAGCTGGACGGCGGGCAAGCTGGCCGGTGTCTGCCCGGCACCCTATTCCGAGGATCCCGCCATCGACGCCAAGGTGTGGGAGATGCTGCACGTCGCCCACGTCTTCGAGCGCGCCGGCGAGTTCGATCTCATACACAACCAGGCCGATTTCGTGCCGCTCGCCTTTTCGCGACTGGTGGAGACGCCGGTGGTGACCACGATCCACGGCTTTTCGTCGGGCCGCATCCTGCCCGCATTCAAGGCTTACGAGGATCGCGTCCATTATGTCGCGATCAGCGACGCCGATCGCCGCTCGGACCTGCGCTATGCGGCGACGATCCACCACGGTATCCGGCTCGAGGACTTTCCGTTCGACCCGCACGGCAGCGAAGACCTGCTTTTCTTCGGCCGCATCCACCCCGACAAGGGGGCGGCCGAGGCGATTGCGGCGGCACGTCGAACGGGACGGCGGCTGGTCATGGCCGGCATTGTCCAGGATCACGACTATCACAACGCGCAAGTCGCGCCCGCCCTCGACGATCGAACTGTGGTCTATCGCGGTCCGCTGGGCGGGACGGCACGCACCAAAGCCCTGGGTTCTGCGCGCGCGCTCATGCACCTCATCAACTTCGACGAGCCGTTTGGACTATCAGTCGTGGAGGCGCTTGCCTGCGGCACGCCGGTCATCGCCTCCAACCGCGGCTCGATGCCCGAGTTGATCGACGATGGCGTGACCGGCTTTCTGGTCGACAGCGTCGATGAGGCCGTCGATGCGATCGGCCGTATCGACGAAATCGACCGCGCCGCCTGCCGGGCGGCCGTGTCCGCGCGCTTCACTGTGGAACGCATGGCCGATCGATATCTGGACCTGTACCGATCGCTGCTTGGTTGAGGAACCTTATGGGCCTTCGGCGGCCGTCAACCATCTGGGCGGATCCGAATTCAAGCCTTGCCGAGCCCCTCCAACTCCGCGATCATCCCCTCGATCACGCTCAGCCCGCCCTGCCAGAACGCCGGATCGCGGGCGTCGAGCCCGAACGGCTTGAGCAGTTCGGCATGATGCTTGGTGCCGCCGGCCGCCAGCATGGCGAGATAGCGTTCTGCGAAGCCGTCATGGGCTTTCTCGTAGACCGCATAGAGCGAGTTCACCAGGCAATCGCCGAACGCATAGGCGTAGACATAGAACGGCGAGTGGATGAAGTGGCCGATATAGACCCAGAAGGACTCGTAACTCGCCTTGATGTCGATGGCCGGCCCCAGGCTCTCGCGCTGGACCTCGAGCCAGATCTGGCACAGCCGGTCGGACGTCAATTCGCCGTTGCGGCGCTCGGAATGAACGGCGCGCTCGAACGTGTAGAACGCGATCTGCCGCACCACCGTGTTGATCATGTCCTCGACCTTGGCGGCGAGCATCGCCTTGCGCTGCTTGGTGTCCGTTGTGGCGGCGAGCAGACGGCGGAACGTCAGCATCTCGCCGAACACGCTCGCGGTCTCGGCAAGCGTGAGCGGGGTCGGCGCCATGAGGGCGCCGTTCGGCGCCGCCAGCACCTGGTGGACGCCATGGCCGAGCTCGTGGGCGAGCGTCATCACATCGCGGGTCTTGCCCTGGTAATTGAGCAGGATGTACGGGTGCGACGACGGCACGGTCGGATGCGAGAACGCACCCGGCGCCTTGCCGGCGCGTACCGGCGCATCGATCCATCGATCGGCGAAGAACCGCTCCGCGATTTTCGCCATCTGGGGCGAAAACGCCCCGTAGGCTGAGAGCACGGTGTCGCGGGCTTCCTGCCACGGAATGGCGCGCGACGGCACATCGGGCAACGGCGCGTTACGGTCCCAATAGGGCAGCCGCTTCTTGCCGAACCACCGGGCCTTGAGGGCGTAGTAGCGATGCGACAAGCGCGGGTAGGCCGCGCGCACCGCCGCGACCAGCGCTTCGACCACCTCGCGCTCGACCCGGTTGGCGAGATGGCGGGCGTCGGCGATGTCGGCGAAACCGCGCCAGCGGTCGGAGATCTCCTTGTCCTTGGCGAGCGTGTTGGTGATCAGCGTAAAGGTCCGCAGGTTCTGGGCGAACGTGCGGCCCAGCGCCTCGGCCGCCGCCTTGCGGGTGTTCGGGTTGCGGTCCTGCAGCAGGTTGAGGGTCGGCTCGATGGTGAGCGTCTTGGTGCCGATCTTGAAGCGCAGGCTCGCGATGGTGTCGTCGAACAGCCGGTTCCAGGCACCCTGGCCGGTCACGGACTTTTCGTGGAACAGCTGCTCGATGCGATCCTCGAGCTGATAGGGCTTTTCCTTGCGGACGTCCTCGATCCATGGCCGGTAGTGGCCGAGCGCCGGGTCCGCCATCGCGTGCTCCAGCACCTCGTCGTCGATCTTGTTGAGCTCGAGCGAAAAGAACAGAAGGTGCGATGACGACGTGGTGATGCGCTCCTGCACGTCGCCGAAGAACTTGGCGCGGGCCGGGTCGGTGGTGTTGCCGGTGTAGACGAGCTGCGCATAGGAGGCGATGCGCCCGATGAGGTCATCGATCGCTTCGAGGTCCTTGACGGCGGCGGCGAGCGCCTTGCCGCCCTCCGGTCCGCCCGCGAGCGCGGCGAGCTTGCCCTTGTAGTGCTCCTCGAAGGACAGGCAGAGCGAATCCGAGCGCGCCAGATCGCCGGCGATCTCGGGCGAATCGAGCCCGGGATAGAGATCGGACAGGTCCCACTCCGGCAGCGCGCCGATGCTGCCGGGCCGCTTTGCCTGCGACGTAGTCCCGGAGCTCTTTTTCGATGTCGGTGATTTTGCGCGCTTGGCGGCGGTGCGGCCGGATCGGGTCAGCATGTTTGGAACGGGCTCATGAATCAATCGGCGGAATATTGTTGCATAACTTAGATGGGGGTTGCGGCAAAGGGATGGCGGTCGCCCCGCATTGCTCATGACGCCGTGTGACGGCGGATCGGTCACCTTTACAGGCCGTTAAGATCGTTCGGAGAGAGTGGCCCGAATCGGGACAATCTGCCCCACAGCCCGATTGGAGCCCCCATGGCCGAGCGCGTCCTGATCGTCGATGACGACCCCGTGCAGCGCCGGCTGCTTGAGAACATGGTCGGCAGGGCCGGCTACGAGGCCGTGACGGTCGACGGCGGCGAAGCGGCGCTCAGGCTGATGCTCGCGACCGAGACCACCGCGTTCGATTGCATCGTGCTCGACCTCGTCATGCCGGACCTCGACGGCCTCGGCGTGCTCGGCCGGATGCGGGAAGCCGGGCTCGATATTCCGGTCATCGTTCAGACGGCACATGGCGGCATCGACAATGTGGTCACCGCGATGCGGGCGGGCGCCACCGACTTCGTCGTCAAGCCGGTCGGCATGGAGCGACTTTCGGTGTCGCTGCGCAACGCCGTGGCGACGCGGGCGCTCGCCGGCGAGATCGCGCGCCTCAAGCGCAGCCGCAGCGGCACGCTGACGTTCCGTGACATCATCACCCGCAGCCCCAAGATGCAGGCCGTGCTGCGCGCCGCCGAGAAGACCGCGAGCTCCGCCATCCCGGTGCTGATCGAAGGCGAGTCCGGCGTCGGCAAGGAGCTGATCGCCCGGGCGATCCACGGCTCGGGGGACCGCCGCGCCAAACCCTTCGTTGCGGTGAACTGCGGTGCGTTGCCGGAAAATCTGGTGGAATCGATTCTGTTCGGCCACGAGAAGGGCGCCTTCACGGGCGCCGCCGAACGCCATGACGGCAAGTTCGTCGAGGCGTCCGGCGGCACGCTGTTCCTGGACGAGGTCGGCGAACTGCCGCCCGCCGTTCAGGTCAAGCTGCTGCGCGCGATCCAGGAAGGCGAAGTGGAGCCGGTCGGCGGCAAGAAGCCCATCCGGGTCAATGCCCGCATCATCTCGGCGACCAATCGCAACCTGATGACCGACGTCAAGTCAGGACGGTTTCGCGAAGACCTGTTCTATCGCCTCCACGTCTTCCCCATCATGGTGCCGCCGCTGCGCGAGCGCGCCGAGGATATCCCGGAACTGACCCGCCATTTCCTGGTGCGGTTCGCGGCCGAGGAAGGCAAGCGCATCCGCTCGATGTCGGCCGAAACGCTTGGAATGCTGATCTCCTACCAATGGCCCGGGAATGTGCGGCAGCTGGAGAACGCCATTTTCCGCGCGGTCGTGCTTGCGGACGGAGAGGAAGTCACCTGTGGGGAATTTCCCCAGATTGCGGCCCAGATCGGCGATGGCGATGTCGGCTCCCGGCGCGCGCCGGCTGAAATCGCGGCGTCCCATGATGTCGGCGCGCATCAGCCATGTGATGCACCTGCGGTTCAAACTGCGATCGAGGCCCCTCTCCTTCTCGACGACGGCATCGGCCGCGGGCATCCCCTGATACCTGCGGGGGCCAGCGGGGGCGGCGGTACGATGCTGAATCTGCTCAATGATGGCGGTGACCTGCGCCCCTTGGAAGATATCGAGGCGGATGTGATCAGGTTCGCGCTCGCCCATTATCGCGGCCAGATGTCCGAGGTTGCGCGGCGGTTGCGGATTGGGCGCTCAACGCTCTACCGCAAGCTCGATAGTCTCGGTCTCGCCAATATGGGCACCACGATGGCGAATGATGCCGGTGTCTGAGTTGCCTTGTGGTGACACTTGGGGCAAAAATGACAAAATTCAGAAAGATAAAGGGTGCGAGGGGCGGAACCGGTCGGTACATTTCCCTATATTTGCGTCGGCGGTGAAACTTCGGGGTGCCCTTCGGCGACTGACAAGCTCGGCTGTGCCCTGTGCGAACTAAGGACTTTGCGATGCGCGGACCTCGTCTCGATCTCTGGCTGGCCACCACGGCGGTTGCGTTGGTTGTGACGGGATCGAGCGTTCCTGGGCAGGCGGCTCCCCGCACCGAGGCCGAGATTTCTGCAGCTGTGCCGATGCCCGAGCCCGCGAACCTGCCACCCCCGACCGCGGCCGATATCGGCCCGGTCATTACGGCCGATCCGCCGGCGGGGGCGGCGCCTACGCAGGCGGCCGCGCCTGCGGCCGCAGGCGAATCCGCGCAACCCGCCGC
>Ga0209415_10012780_pt1 | contig 13941 bp, 11 predicted proteins | sample PeaSoiSIISIP2007_FD_187696 | JGI IMG/M metagenome (GOLD analysis project Ga0209415, IMG submission 187696) | Peat soil microbial communities from Weissenstadt, Germany - SII-SIP-2007 (SPAdes) (version 2) | ecosystem: Environmental > Terrestrial > Soil > Wetlands > Peat | place: Germany... | reverse complement strand
ATCAGTCATGGTTCATTGTGGTGCGCCGGGACCGGCCGCTCGATTCCGATGAGGATTGAGTTTGGACGCGCGACGGGCAACTCAAACACTTTCCACACCCTCTGCATTTGCGTTAAGCCGCTGTGAATCCATTACTGGTCCTTTGTCTCATCATCCAGTTTCCCAATATGCCGGTTTCCTCGGCGGGTTCGCTATTGGACAGCTCCCTGCATGTGCCTCAGCGAAGCGCTTAGACCCTTTTGGGGATCACTCCTATAGATTCCGATGGCACGCCGGGATGATGCTGAAGCGATGACATGCTGTCCACTCAACTCCTGCACCGTGGCCGGCGCTGGTCGTATGAGCAAGTGGTGAGGGGCAAAGGCAGTATTTAATGTTCTTATGGCTGCCCCTCGAATGCTCCCTGCTTGGGTTCTGAGCAGCCTGGTGCTGTGCTCGGCGGCGAGCGCTGCCGGCCCCGCCTTTTCGGGCAATCCATACCGCCACATTCCCGAAAGAAATGTCTTTGGACTGAGACCGCCACAGCCTGCGCATCCGGAACCACCGTCTGCTCCCTTGCCGAAAATCATGCTCACGGGCATCACGACTATTTTTGGGGACAAACGCGCATTGTTAAAGGTGCAGTTTCCTGCCCAGCCACCTCGACCGGCCAAGGAACAATCCTGCATGCTGACCGAAGGCCAGCGAGACGGGTCGATTGAGGTCCTGCAAATCAATGAAAGGACCGCGAAGGTCACGGTGGACAATTCTGGGACCGTCATGGAAATCACCTTTGAAAAGCCCAGCCCGGCGCCGCCGCCGGCGGCGCCGCGCCCCCGTCAGTACTGGCCGCGCCTGTCAATGCAGCGAGTAGTTCGTTAAACTCAAATTTGTCCTTAGCGGTGCAAGTGTCTTTTCGCTATCTTTGCTGCGATGGCAGAAACAGCGCAAGCCACTTTGAAAAGCCCGCGGCGGTTGAGCGCGGGGAGGGGTGACCCCACGCCGGCTGCGCCTGCGGCTGAAACCCCGCTCGAGGGGTGGGTCTGGCCGGAAAGGGCCAGGAACCTGGCGGCGATTGTGGAGTATTCGAATGACGCCGTTTTTAGCCGCAGTTTCGACGGCACGATCGCCACCTGGAACGCTGCCGCGGAGCGGATCTTTGGCTTCAGCGCGAAGGAGGCAATCGGCCGGGGAAGCCGGATGATTCTTCCGCGAGGGCACCGGGATGAATTTCGCCGGCTGATAAAGAGAATCCGCCGGGGTGAAGTGGTGGAACAGTTCGAGACTGAGCGCCTGCGCAAGGATGGGCGGCGGATTTTCGTCTCTTTGACCTTGTCGCCGGTACGCGAGGCGAGCGGCCGATTGATTGGCTTTTCCACTATTGCGCGCGACACCACGGAGCAGCGGCAGGCCCGGGAGGCCTTGCGGCGGAGCGAACGGGCCTTGGCCGACTTGTTCGAGCAGGCCTCCGTGGGGTTGTTATGGACCACGCGCCAGGGCCTGGTATTACGAGCCAACCAGGCGGTGCTCGGCCTCCTGGAATGCACGGCGGAAGAGTGTCTCGGCCTGTCGCTGGCGAGGTTTCAAACCGAGCGCGCCGGGCTGACGGCCTTGTTGAAGCGGTTGGCCAGCCGGGAGACGTTGCGCAACCACCAGGCGGCCTTGCGGACGCAAACCGGCCAGGTGCGGGAGGTGTTGATCGATGCGAGCGCGTTTTGGGAGGAGGGGAAGATTGTCCACCTGCGCTGGTTTGTGCGGGACATGACGCGCCGCAAACAACTCGAACGAGAGGTGCTGGCCATTAGCGAGCGCGAGCGGAGCGCCTTTTCGAGGGAACTCCATGACAGCCTGGGCCAGCAACTGAGTGGCATCACCTATCTAACCAATGTGCTCCGCGACCGTCTCCGCGACGCAGGCTCACCCGAGGCGGCGGCAGCCGAACGCATTTCCAACCTGCTCAAGCAGGCCATCGAACAAGCACGGGCGGTCGCTCGTGGCCTGTCACCGGTTCGACCCGAGCCGGAGGGTCTGTCTGCCGCCCTCAAGGAGCTGGCGGCGCAGAGCAGCGAGGTTTTTGGAATCGAGTGCTGCTTTCGCTGTCCGAGGCCGGTGCTGGTTGACCACAGCGAGGAGGCGACGCACCTCTATCGCATCGCGCAGGAGGCGGTACACAACGCCTTCAGGCATGGGCACGCCAAGCGGATCACCATTAGCCTCACCTGGAGGCGGGCGCGCGTCCGGTTGAGGATTGCGGACGACGGCAGAGGCATCGGAACGTTATCGCCACGAAGAAAAGGCCTGGGCCTGCGCCTCATGCAGTACCGCGCGGGGTTATTACAGGGAACGGTTTCGGTGCGGCCCCGGCCTGGGAGCGGCACGCAGGTTTGCTGTATCGCCCCAGCGAAGGTCTCGCGAGCCCAAGGCGAAGGCGCTCGTGTTAAAGTTTAACCCTGCTGACAATGGCTGTTTCGAAACCAGAAAGAGCAAATCCAGGCCGCAAACGAATCCTTATCGTGGACGACCATCCGGTCGTGAGAGAGGGCTTGGTTCAACAAATAAACCGCGAAGCGGACCTTGAGGTATGCGCCGAGACCGGCACCGCCTCGCAGGCGCTCGAAGCCGTCGAGCGGCTCAAACCGGACCTCGTCCTGGCAGACATCAATCTCCCGGGTCGCAGTGGCCTGGAACTCATCCGGGATGTTCATACGATTTGTCCGCGCCTCCCAGTGTTGGTGCTCTCGATGCACGACGAAGCGGTCTTTGCCGAGCGAGTGCTGCGGGCCGGCGGGCGCGGCTACGTGTCCAAACAAGCCGGTGCTGACCAGCTTGCGACGGCCATCCGGCGAGTCCTGAGCGGCCAAATTTATGTGAGCGAAACCGTATCCACGCGTTTGCTGGACGGCCTTTCCGGCGAGCCTCCCGGGCGGGTCGCGTCCCCGCTAGAAAAGCTGACCGATCGGGAGCTGGAGGTGTTCACCCTAATAGGGCAAGCCAAAGAGACCAAGGAAATCGCACGGCGACTCAACATGAGTTCAAAGACGGTTGAAGCCCACCGGGGTTCCATTAAGCGGAAGCTCAAGCTCAAAACCGGCCCTGAACTCACCCGCCATGCGGTGTTGTGGGTTGAAGCCACGAGGTAGCGCGACCAGAGAGTTCGGGGTCCAGCAAGATTCGTTGATTGATGCGGCTGGGCTGAGCATAGAGTAGATTCCAGCGATGGATAAGTTGACGAAACTTGGAAAGTGGCTGCCAGTGATTTGGGTCGGCCTGGCCGCGGTCATCCTCGTCGGGGACTATTTCACCGGGCCTGTAGTCTCACTCTTCATCTTGTTCGTAATCCCCGTCGCCTTGGCCGCGCGGCTGAGCGGGCCCAGGTGGGGTGTGGGGTTGGGGACGTTAATGCCGCTTATGCACTTTGGCTTCACTTTCCTGTGGAAGACGCCTTGGACGGCAGTTGATGCGCTGATCAACGCGGGAGTAAGAATGGCTGTCCTTGTAGCTGTCGCCATGATCGTCGACCACATCACCCGCCAAGCTCGTGAAATCCGGGTGCTCCGGGGGTTGCTCCCGGTCTGCTCCTTCTGCAAGAAGATTCGCACCGAGGACCAGAACTGGCAGCAAATCGAGGCTTATATCACCAACCATTCTGAAGCGACATTCACGCACACGTTTTGCCCGGAATGCGCAAAGAAGCATTACCCTGAGTTTTACGACAAAAGCGATGTTGAGCGGAGGAATGCGCCCGGAGGTGCGGGGGCGCAGACCGCCTGAGCCTGGGCTACCTGTCGCGCGCCGCAGATCAATCCTTTCTGGAATCGAGCGGTCGGTCTCTGCGCGCCAGATTTCGAGGCTCGAGCTCGGAGAGAAGTGGCTGTCCGGCAGGGGTCATGGATTGACAGCAGAAGCCTGCGTGCGGGTTAAGTTGCAAAATCATCTGTGAATGTGAATGGATTGGCGCGGTTTGTCCAGAGACTCCCTGACCGGAGCCGGCCGGTTTTTTTGACCTGCGTTTATGGGCTGGGCGCTGGGCTGGCCGCGGTCGCATTTCAACAGGGGATGAATGCCTTGTATCGGCTTACGCTCGTCCAGTTGTCGCGCCAATCGGCCACGGTCTTCGTCGTGGGCAGCCTGCTGGTCATCGTGGCCACCTCCCTCGTGGTGGGATACCTCCTGAGCTCCTTTTCCCCCGCAGCTTCCGGCAGCGGCATTCCGCAGCTCAAGCTGGCCTTTTGGAAGGATTTTGGATACGTGCCCTGGCGCGTCGTGTGGGTCAAGTATGTCGCCGGCGTGTTGAGCATCGGCGGAGGGTGTAGCCTGGGTCGGGAGGGGCCGAGCGTCCAACTGGCCGGGGGGGTTGCCTCGCAGTTGGCCGGTCTTTTTGGAGAAGCCAAACAGCGCCGCCGCATGGCGGCTGCGGCAGGGGCCGCGGCGGGACTGGCCGCCACCTTTAACACGCCCCTGGCGGCGGTGACTTTCGTGCTTGAAGAAATCATCGCCGATCTGAACAGCGCACTGCTCGGCGGCGTGCTGTTGGCGTCGGTCATTGGCGCTTTCGTGGTCCATGGTCTGGTGGGCAAACAACCGGCCTTCGCCGTCACGGGGGTTGATTCTCCGAGCTGGCTAGTCTATGTCCTGACGCCATTGGTTGCCGCGGCGGCAGCCTTGTTTGGGGTGGTGTTCCAGAAGTGGACGATGCGCCTGCGAAAGGCCCGAAAGCATTTCCGGCATCTGCGGCCGTGGGCACGCCCATCGCTGGGCGGGGTGATCACTTGGGCGCTGGGCTCTGTGATCTTTCTGACGACAGGACGACTGGGAGTCTTCAGTCTCGGTTACGATGATCTTTCCGCGGGCTTGAGCCACCATTTAACCTGGCAGGTTGCGGCCATCTTGCTCGGCGCAAAACTAATCGCCACGGTGGCATGTTATGGACTCGGCGGCTGTGGCGGGATTTTTTCACCCACACTCTTTTTCGGAGGGATGTGCGGGGTCTCTCTGGCCGGCCTGGGAACGATGATCCTGCCGCTGAATGCGCCGGACCAGTTGACGCTCGCCGTCGTGGGCATGAGCGCCTGCCTCGGGGCGGTTGTCCGGGCGCCGGTCACCGGCATCCTGATTGTCTTTGAAATGACCCATGAGTTTTCGCTGGTCCCGGCGCTGATGCTCGGGGCCCTGGTCAGCCAGGCCATCAGCCGCAAGCTGAACCAGCACAGTTTTTACGAGGAGCTCCTGGTGCAGGATGGTCACCGGCTGGATCGCGTCATTCCCCCGCGCGACCTGCAGAGCTGGCAGCAATTGCCCGTCTCGGCCATCGCCAATTTTCATCCGGTCGTGGTGAAAGAGGTGGCACCCGGTGAACTCCAGAAACTCTTGCAGGCGCATCCGTACCAACGTTTTCCCGTGGTGCTCGAGGGAACGGTGGCTGGCATCCTCACGCGCAAGGAAGCCGAGGCGGCGCTGGCGGGCGGGCGCCGGCCCAAATGGGAGCCGGCGGTCACCTGTCTGCCCAACCAAACGATAGCGGATTTGCAAGGCCGGCTGATTGAATCCAGTTCTCTGATCGTCGTGCTGGTGGATCGGCCGGGTGGTCAAGTGCTGGGGCTGATAACCCTGCACGATCTCTTGCGCGCTCAGGCGTCAATGTCCAGAAATAGCACTGGCTGAACGTGAGTTTCTCACGCGTCACCCTCGGTTGCCTACCCCAGGAGCCTGAGGGCCGTTTTGTAGGGTTCTCGGCCTCCCCATCGCGTTCGTCTTTGCAGTCGATTCCTCAGCTTCTCTTTTCGCCTGAAGGCGGCCTCCGAGCCGTCCCTGACCGCCTGCAGGAATCCTTGCTCCAGTTGATTCTCAGCCAGGCTTAGCTCGTCCGCATACTCGCGCAATAACGCGTCCGCCTGGCGGACTCTTGACCCTTGTGCCTCAGCCGCCGCCTTCGCCACCAAGGGTCTTGGCGGCGCCAGGCCTGGGTCCCCGGCGTAGGGCGCAAACAGTTCCCGAAGCAAACCATTGAAGTCATCCCGCCGGGGGGTTTCTTCAAGTATCGCCTTGGCCCGGTCCGCCCACGTGGTCGCTTTCCCGGTGTCACCTTGGCCAAGGTCCTCCTCAATCGCCCGCAGGAATAGCCAGGATAATTCGGTAAAAAAGGGGGCCAAGGCCCGTCGGTTTGTCTCGCTCAACCGCGGATAGAGTTCGCTGGCTCGTTCAAGAGCCTCGGCCGCATTTCCCTCCTCCGCCAGGGCCCGCAACTTGACCAAGGCGCGCAGCATTTCGCTTCCCGAGGGCGAAGCGGCGCTCGGCGCTTGGTTCCTCATCCAGCCGCAAAGGCAAATCATGCTCTCTTCGAACGCCGCCCGGTCTTCGATTCGCACGCGAGGCACTGGTTGCTCTGTCAGGCTGGCGCCCGGTTTGGGCATAGAGGCCAAGGTTCCCCGCAAAGGTTCTGCGACCTTCCTGTCGAGAGGTTCTCCCAAGAGGCTCAGGATCGTGCGCTCGGCTTCTTCGAACCTCTTTCTCGCCTCCGCCAACTGCGCCGCCCTTTGAGCCGGATTCGCCCACAGTACACTGGGCGCCGCCGAAAGCGACACCGCGAATAAGCGTTCATAGTGTTGGCGCAAGGCCTCTTCGGCCCTTTCAAGGATTCCCCGACGCCTTGGATTCTTGTTTCCGCCGGTGGCGCTCACGAGTATGCCCATAGCGCATTCGAAGAGAAAGACGCTTCTGGCCTCCCGCTCAGGGAACGAATCGGCGCAGCGGGTGATAACCGCCCCAGCCTCGAACAGAACTCTCCCGGCGACGCCGTTTAGACTCCGTGCGAAAGCGTGAAGCTCCGGCTCGTCAACCACCCACCTTCCTCGAGGGTCAACCGCCAGAAAAACACGCATCAGGGGGGCATACAGAGGGCTGTTCAGCAGTGAAAGGAAAAGCTCCGAACCTTTGGGTTGGAGAGCCTCCTGGCGAATTCTCGCGCCGGGGATGTCCGCGGTCTGGGCGTGTCCGGCCTTGAGGAAAAACAAGCGGGTATCTCTCCAATGGCCAAACTGTTTCCGCGCCTTCTTCACCTTGCTCGGGTCATGCGGAGGCGCTTCGCTCGCGGCCTGCTCCAGCCAAGGGTCGTTCCCGTGCCCATTTCTAAAGCCAAGCGCGAAGAACCGTTCGATCACGAACCGCTCAGCCGGTGTGCGGCCCAGCGTCTCGCCGATCCGCTTCGCGGTCGACGCGTCTGCCCGTTGGGGCCCACAGACGAGCAAACCATCGGTGATGGCCAATTCAAAGAGCCTTTCGGCTTTAGAGCACCTTGTTTCCAAGGCCTCGGAGGGCTCGAAGGCCAAGGCCTCGAGCGCCGTTTTCGAGGATTCAAAGCACGAACCAGACGGCCCGGAATCCCGGTTGCCGGCGGTCGGAGTCACGAGGCCGGCCAGGAGAACGAGATCCAGCGCGGAAATGGAGCCCATCGGAGTCGAGGCTCGCAACGGCCTCAGGAAATGAGCCCGTAAGAGCGGTGGATTCCCTTCAACCTGGGCCGCGCAGAATTCGCATCGGTATATTCCATTTTCCATGAGCCCATGAGCGAAATGAGGAAAAGCGTGCAGCAAGGGTTTCAAGCCCGCGGCCCGGTATTCCAGGATGGAAAAGCGAGGATCGTAGCCAAAAACAGACCCCAAAAACGAGGCTTTCCTGTTCTCCGAGATGAGATAGTTTCGGAAAGGAAAGAGGTCTCGGCGCGAGTCGGCCGCCAACCCGGCGTCGGCCTGGCACCCGGCGACGATTCGGCCGATCATCGCGGCCATTAGCAACAGGATTTTTTTGGGTTGCCACGCGATATCCCGGTGTGCGCCTTCTCGCAGCCCGTCGTGCCTGAACGAGTCAACGGCGTCAGTGAAGTCCTGGAAGGTCATCGGGACCACTTGGGTGGTCCGGTTGGCGACGGCAATCAGGTTGGTGTTGAACACCTCCGCCGCAATCGCCCAAGCCCTCCTTCCCGTTTCGTCCGCGGCCCCATTGGGAGCGAAGAAGCCAAAAAAGGATTTGTAGAGGCCGCGCCACTCTTTAACGGGCCGTGTGTGGAGAGCGACCGGATCGAGAATCTCCTGGATCGTCCTCTGAAGGGGGGCAAGGGTGATGGCGGCCTCCCCCCGGTCACCGGGCGCCGCGGGCTGGGAGACGACTCCGCCGGCAGCCACAACCAGGCCACTGCCTTGCCGGACGGTTGCGGTCGTGCTCTCAATGGGCTTTTCAACCCCGCCGGTCAGCACGGCGCCGATCCCAATCACCAGCGGTTTTCCCGCAAAACCCAAACGATTCATCTGTCGCATTAGACGTGCGGATGCCTCTTTTTGTTGAACCTTTCGGAGCTTTTCATAACTGTCATGTTCCCGACAGGTTCCAGTCATGCAAGGCGAACAGCGGCGGTCCATGCCGAAACCCTCGAACGGCAGCGCCTGGAGGGGGGGGCCAAGCTCCAGGCGGAGGTTGGCCCGCTCCGGTGACCGTGGCGCTTCCGCCCAAGGTCCCAGCGGAGAGTTGGCCTTCGACGTCAAACATGCCGGTGCCCCGGAGTTCCTGAACCGACTGGCTACCCGACGTGAGGGTTGCGTTCGTCGCGTCCGCGCTATCGCTCGCTCCGGGTGCGCCAACGAAGCTGGTGGTGGTGGTGGTGGTGGCAGCGTACCATTTGCGGCGGGCAAAATTGCCGCTGGCGCCTGGCTTTGACGAACGTAGCGCGTTTTCCATCCAAGAAGTCTTGGTGCCGCGGCTGAGTTAGCCTCTCTCGCGTCTTCGCGCGGGATCGCGCGGGTAACTGCGACTGGACACGTGGCAGTTTGCGCGACTATATTCAGGGGTGAGGCCCGCCAGTACAGATCTTGAATCTGGGGCGCTGCGACATTCGTTTTGCGCCGCGGTCTTCCAACGCAACTCGCACTCGCCATGAAAATTGCATCTACCGTGCAGGAAGGTTTTCTTCCGCTCCGGGTCTTCGAGACCAAGGAGCAGACCAGGGCGTTCTACAACAAGATCAGTCGTGTTTATGACCTGTTGTCGGAACGCAGCGAGGCGCCGATGCGCAAGGCTGGGATGGAACTGCTAAAGGCCAAACCTGGAGAGTCCATTTTGGAAATTGGGTTTGGCACCGGCCACTCCCTCGTTTCGCTGGCCAAGGCGGTGGGGCCGAAGGGCAGAGTGCTCGGATTGGATTTGTCTGACAAGATGGCCAAGATTGCGAGGGAGAACCTCGCCAAGGCCGGATTGCTCGAGCGGGCCAGGATTCGTTGCGGCGATGCGGCGCAGCTTCCTTACCCGGCCGGCAGCATGGACGGAGTGTTCATGAGTTTCACGTTGGAGTTGTTCGACACGCCGGAAATCCCGAAAGTGCTCGACGAGTGCAAGCGCGTGCTGCGGCCCGGCGGGCGCATCGTCGTGGTGGGGATGTCCAAGGAGGGCCCGAAGGACCCGCTCGTCAACGTATTCGAGTGGGCGCACAAGCACTTTCCAAAGTTTCTGGATTGCCGCCCCATTTACGTGCGGCGCGCCCTGGAGAAGGCTGGATTTCCCATCCGCAAGGCGGTGACCAAGCACATGTGGGTTCCAGTCGAAATCATCCTGGGCGCGAAGGCATGAGCGTTGTGGGATCGGCGACTATAGAAAAGACCAGTTATCTGCAGGGCTAAAAGACGCGGAGCGACCGAAAGCCTTTAGCATCCTGTGCTTTCAATGTTGGGGCACGATCCGTACACCCACAGAAACACGGGTCGAAGGCCTAGGGGCTGGTTTGCAGGGTGTGCAAAACGCACGATGTCCGGCCAACGCTCGTGCAATGTGCAATGGTTTCGTACCCCTCAGCGCTCACCAAAGACGACGCAAAACCGCCGTGATTAGCCTGGAATGAAGGGGTTAGAGCGCCGGGTGTCAGGTTGGCCCTGCAATCGCTAGAGAGGAGAAGAAATAGTCTGCGAAAACAAGCATGAACAGAACAACGAAAGAAAGAGCATGAACAAGAACAATTCGGTCGTGGCGGTCTATCCATCGCATACGGCTGCCGAAGCGGCCATCAAGGAACTACAGCGATCCGGGTTCGATATGAAGAAACTCTCGATTGTCGGACGCGACCAACACACGGATGAGCACGTGATCGGCTACTACAACGCCGGGGAACGCATGAAATACTGGGGACAAATGGGAGCCTTCTGGGGCGGGATTTGGGGAATGTTGTTCGGCTCCGCATTCTTTTTGATTCCGGGCATCGGGCCGCTGCTCGTAGCGGGGCCGCTCGTCGCTTGGATCGTCGGGGCGCTGGAAGGCGCCGCAGTGGTCGGCGGTTTGAGCGCGGTTGGCGCCGGCCTGTACGGCCTGGGCATCCCGAAAAACAGCATCTTGAAGTTCGAGACGGCGCTCAAGACCGACAAGTTTGTCCTGATCGCCCACGGCACGGCGGAGGAAACGGCGCGCGCCCGAGATATCCTCAACCGCACCAACCCGGAGGTTTTGGAGCATCATCAATGAACGCCTCGGCGATAATGGTGGAAGCTCCTGGCAACACAAAAAACCGCTCCTCTACGGGAGCACCACTGCGGAGATAAGTAAAATGAAACAAAACAGGTCGTTTGCAATATTGATATTCCTTGTAATTCTGGGCGTTGGCGCCGCATTGGCCTACGCCAGGTATAGAGTTGGGGCCAACTTGGAAGCCGCCGGGATTGGAGTCGGCGGCTTTGTCCTGGCCCTGGCCGTTTCCTACGCAATTCAGGTTGCCGATCAGTGGGATCGGGCGGTGATATTGCGCCTGGGCCACTTCCACGCCCTTAAGGGGCCGGGACTGTTTTTCATCATTCCGGTCATCGATGCGATTCCTTACTGGATCGACACCCGCGTTATCACGACCGGCTTCAAGGCGGAAAAAACCCTGACCAAAGATACCGTGCCGGTGGACGTGGATGCGGTGCTTCTTTGGAAAGTTCTGGACCCAAAAAAGGCAGCCCTGGATGTGGCAGACTATCAAAGCGCCATCGGTTGGGCCTCGCAAACCGCCCTGCGCGATGTGATCGGCAAGACCATGCTGTCAGATATGCTGGAAGGCCGGGACAAAATCAGCAGCCTCCTGCAGAAGATCATTGATGAGCGCACCGAACCCTGGGGCATCAATGTTATTTCCGTGGAGGTCAAGGATGTTTTGATTCCCTCTGGCCTGGAGGATGCCATGTCCATGCAAGCGCAGGCGGAAAGAGAGCGTCAGGCCAGGGTGATCCTGGGTGATGCCGAGCGGCAGATAGCAGAGAAGTTTACGGAAGCTGGCAAGAGCTATGAACAAAATCCCATTGCCTTTCATTTGCGCGCCATGAACATGCTTTATGAAGGGTTGAAGAAGAATGCCACCATTGTAATCGTTCCCAGCACAGCCGTGGAAAGCATGCAACTTGGGGGGCTTGCCGGGATGACGGCGCTGACCATGGGATTGGGCCAGGAACGCGGCAACGGACATAAGGAAGTCGAACTCGGGAAACCAATGGACGGCGCAACCCGTGGCAAAGCAATCCTCAATCGCACCGAGCCGGAGACAATAGAGCAGAATCAGTGAATTCACCAGCGATGAGTCGCCTGCGCGAAGGCGGGGCGACTCACGCAATTGACAATAAAAAGAAGGTTTTACACATGAGAACCAATCCGTTGAAGGAAGGGAATATATCGGAGAATTCCGCCGGCCTCGGCACCGTGACCCGCAAGATGGTGCGGGCCCGGGCGGTTGAGTTGGCAGCCATCAACGGTCGTTCGGCGCAGGAAGTGTCGAAGTCCGATCGGGACCGGGCCAAACAGGAATTGACCAGCGATTCGGACACGGACTCGAAGCAGACAGTCCTTGAATCGGCTCCTGAATCCGAACGCTGGGATCCGGTGCCCGGCTCGACCGGACGCAAGGTGCCAGTGGCTTCCGGCGACGATGAGGACGACGAAGGTCGAAGTGATTATGAACGACTGATGGATGAAGGCATCTCGGGAGCGGAGCATGATCAAACGCGCCAGGCGGCCAGGGCAGCCGAAAAAGAGTCTTGATCACGGCTCCAGCAACTGCAGGTTTCACGCGATGACTATGCGTGCATTGCTCCACTTGCTCTTTCTTGCTTGTCTGGCTCTTCTTCTCTTTTGCGCAGATTTGGTCCGATTGCGATCCCCTAAGGTTCAACTTGCACTGCCCTCCGTCCGCCGACCATCTCTCCTCGCGGTCGAAGGGGGGGGGCTCACAAGGCTGGCATCGCTACGTTGGTGACCGAAGCGACGTGATCGGTGTGGACCGTCTTGGCCCTTCGGCTCCGGGGCCGGTGGCGATGGGTGAATGTGGATTCAGTATCAAGAATGTGTGCCGACGCGTGCTGGCCTCGCTGGAAAGGAAGAATGCCTGATCCCTCGACAGAATCCCCAGGAATGTCGAAGCCCATCGGCGTCGCGGCCGACCACGGTGGGTTTGAGTTGAAGGAATACCTGGTCGGAATGTTGCGGGAGGCCGACTATGAAGTCATCGATTTCGGCGACCGCGAGCCGGCGCGGGAAGATGATTATCCGGATTTTGTCGTGCCGCTGGCCCGTCGGTTGCCGGCGGAGAGGTGGAGGGCGGCGTGGCCATCTGTGGAAGCGGTGTGGGGGCATCGGTCGTCGCGAACAAGGTGCCGGGAACCCGGGCCTGCCTGATTCATGAAACCTTTTCGGCGCACCAAGGCGTCGAGGACGACGATCTGAACATGATCTGCCTCGGGGGTCTCGTAGTCGGCCACGCGCTGGCTTGGGAATTGGTTCAAACATTTCTCGCCGCGCGATTCAGCGGCGCAGGGCGTCATCGTCGCCGTCTGGCGAAAGTTGCAGCACTGGAAAACAAGCGATGACCTGAAAGTCATGAAAGTAAGTCCCCTTGCAGGAAAGCCGGCCGGAGCATCGATGCTCGTGGACGTGCCACGACTCGTCACGGCCTACTATACCGAGACTCCCGACCCGACGATGCCCGCGCAACGGGTGGCGTTCGGCACCTCAGGACACCGCGGTTCCGCGTTCGAAAAGGCTTTCAATGAATGGCACATCCTCGCGATCAGTCAGGCCATTTGCCTCTACCGGGAGCGGAAGAGGATCGTGGGCCCGCTGTTTCTCGGCATGGACACGCACGCCCTTTCCGTGCCGGCTCTTGCCAGCGCGCTTGAGGTGCTGGCGGCCAACGGGGTGGAAGTCATGCTCGCGCAGGGGGATGAATATACCCCAACCCCTGCCGTTTCCCACGCGATTCTGACGTACAACCGCGGGCGCAAGACCGGACTCGCCGACGGCATCGTCATCACGCCCTCACACAATCCGCCCCATGACGGCGGGTTCAAATACAATCCCCCCAACGGCGGGCCGGCGGAAGCGGACGTCACCGGCTGGATCGAGGCAAAGGCAAATAAAATCCTCGAAGCCGGGTTGCGGGGCGTGAAAAGGATTCCTCTCAAAAAAGCTCTTGCGGCCTCCACGACGCACCGGCACGACTATCTCACCGCTTATATCAGCGACCTCGGCAACATGCTCGACATGCACGCCATTCACGGCGCGAAGCTCAAGCTGGGAGTTGATCCGCTCGGCGGCGCCGGGGTCCATTACTGGGGGCCGCTTGCCGAGCGCTACGGGTTGGACCTCACGGTCGTGAACGAGGCGGTCGACCCGACCTTCCGTTTCATGACGGTGGATTGGGACGGCCAGATTCGCATGGACCCGTCCTCACCCTGTGCGATGCAGAGGTTAATCGGTCTTAAGGATCGCTTTGATGTCGCTTTTGCCTGCGACACCGACCATGATCGGCACGGAATCGTCACCCGAAGCGCGGGATTGCTGCCGCCCAACCATTACCTTTCCGTCGCCATCCTCTACCTCTTCCAACACCGGCCGAAGTGGCGCAAGGACGCGGCCGTCGGCAAGACAGTGGTGAGCAGTCAGATGATTGATCGCGTCACCGCGAAG
>Ga0209415_10012779_pt1 | contig 13942 bp, 10 predicted proteins | sample PeaSoiSIISIP2007_FD_187696 | JGI IMG/M metagenome (GOLD analysis project Ga0209415, IMG submission 187696) | Peat soil microbial communities from Weissenstadt, Germany - SII-SIP-2007 (SPAdes) (version 2) | ecosystem: Environmental > Terrestrial > Soil > Wetlands > Peat | place: Germany... | reverse complement strand
GGGCCCGTAGCTCAGTCCGGCCTAGAGCGACCGGCTCATAACCGGTCGATCGACGGTTCAAATCCGTCCGGGCCCATCGGACACCCACCGATCCCCGCCCACCTCCCGCTCGCTCTCGGAGAGAACCCACGGGTGCCGAGTCGCGGACTCGTCCGAAACAGATCCTCGGGGGGGTTAGGAGCTCGCTTTTCTCGACCTCAGGAACTCCAGGTTCGCCGCGAACATCGACCCGAACTCGTACTTCCGGTAACGCTCCGGCATGTCCGAGCCGGTTTCCTCCTCGGCGATTCTCCGCAGGGTGGTCAGGTACTCTCGCGCGCTTTCCACGGCCTCCAGCGAGGAGACCGGACCGTGACCGGGCACGATCGTCTCCGGCCGGAGCCGTTCGATCTCGTCGAGGACTTCTAGCCAGTGGTCGGGGTCGCCCGATCCCAGGCTCAGGTGGTTGTCGACCAGGATCAGGTCTCCCGCGAACAGGACGCGGTCGTCGGGAAGAAAGAGCACTGCGTCACTCTCCGTATGGCCACTGCCCCAACTGATGAGGTCCGCTTTGCGCTCCGTGGGCAGACGAAGGCGTCCCTCGAACGGGTGGTCCGGCGCGGTGATACGGAAACCCGTTCCGGCGGAAAGGAGCGCGTAGTTCAGCCACAGGATGCCTCGAAGGTTTCTCGCCACGTCGGGGCGTCCGCTCCGCGATTGCCGTTCCAGGCTCGCGACCTCCTTCTTCAGCGCCTCGGGGAGGAGTTCCGCCGCGAGCTCGTCTTTCTTTTGAAGCAGGATCTCCCGCGTCCGGCGGGTGGCGTAGATCGGCGACGAGGAGAACACCGAGTTCCCCAGAAGGTGGTCGAGATGCCAGTGGCTGTTGGCGGCGAGATCCGGACGTCTACCGGTGAGGGCGTGAGCGGCCCGGGCTAGGTCCTCGGCCGCGGGCGGGGTGAATGTCGTGTCGAACACCAGGGTGGCGCCTCCCCCGTCGACGATGGCCGAATTGCAGACCGCTCCCTCTCCCCAGCGGGCGATGGTGGCACTCACCCATTCGCGCAAGGGCTCCACGGTGAAGTGCTTCGACTTGAACATCCCCTCACTCCGCCCTGGGCCGGGGCAGACGGGGGGAGGTACATAGACGCAGGTAGGGCACGCTACGACCCGCGAGGTCCGATTCGGACGATGGGCGGGAAGGGTTCTCCCGACGTATCGGACGCCGGTCGTCGACGCGGGGAAATCTCGAAGCCAGTGCTACGGACGATGCGGAGGTCTTCCGGATCGCGGGAAGAAAAGAGAACAAGAAAGGGTTGGACCGGGCGCGGTTAACCGCACCCGCACGCGCCGGAGCCGCAACCGCCGCTCTCCCCTTCGTGGCCCGTCGGGGCCGACGTTGGGGTGTTCGGGGCCGTGATCTTGAAACCCGATGCGTTCAGGTCCTGGACGAAATCGATCTTCGCGCCGTTCAGCATCTCGGCGGAAAGATCGTCGACGACGATCGAGAACCCATCGACGGAGACGACCTGGTCGCCGTTGCGCGGTTTGTCGAAGGCCATCCCGAAGGCGACCCCTCCGCCCCCACCGCTGCCGCAGCCGCATCCGCCCCCGCCCGACCCGCAGCCGCCGGAGCCGCAGCCCCCGCCGCCACTACCGCCGGACTGGAGATAGACGCGCACGGCCGTGCCGGGCTTCTGGGCCCTCATCAGGTCCCGAACCTGGTCCTGCGCTTCTTTCGTGACTTCCAACTTGATCGAACTATCGCTCATGACGAGGGTCCTCCTTCACTACCCCGAGAATGCAATCCCGCCTCGGGTATAAAGCCCCGGTATCCGCAGGGTGAGCGGTTCACGCGGAGAACGACTTCCCACACGAGCAGGTATGGGTTGCGTTGGGGTTGAAGATCTTGAACCCGGAGGCCTCGAGGCCCAGCAGGAAGTCGACCTTCACCCCCTCGAGAAGTGGGGCGCTGGCATGGTCGACGACCACGACGAGTTCTCGGTCCTGGAACGCCACCTCGTCCCCGGTCTCTTGCTTGTCGAACGACATCCCGTAGGTGAGCCCCGAGCAGCCACCGCCCTGCACGTAGAGCCGAAGCGCGGCCCCGGGTTTTCCCTGCTTTTCCATGATCTTAAGAACCTGGTCCCGCGCGGCGGGCGTGACCTCGATAGCGACCATTGTCTTGCCTCCGGACACCGTTCTAGTCCGGGGATGCGTAAAAAGGGTTGCTGGCGCGCGGGTGAGCGGTTCCCGCGGTCGCGGAGGCTTATTTAGCGCTCCGTGGTGCGCGACGTCGATGTGCCGACTGTTCGGTCTCCTTTCCACGCGCGATGAATCAGCCGAGCCGTGGCTAGTCCGTTCCGACCGGTCCCTGCTCGCCCAGTCGAACGTCTCGCCGGACACTGTCCAGAAGGATGGCTGGGGGATCGGTTGGTTCGAGGATGGCGGCCGAGCGCGTGTCGAGAAAGGCACGGGCGGGGCGTACGAGCCCTCCGAGCACGACCGTTATCTGCGGGCCGCCCAGGACGCGAAAGGATCTCTCATCATCGGTCACCTGCGTCACGCCAGCAATCCTCTGTCGTTGCCCCAGGAGAAGCTGATCGCGATCGAGAACTCCCAACCGTTTGAGGCGCACACGACGATCTTTGCCCACAACGGGTCGATTCCCTTTCCGACGGAGACCCGGCCGTTGCTCGGGGTCCACGAATCCAAGGTCCGAGGCGTGAACGACAGCGAGGTCCTGTTCTGGCTCCTGTTCCGGAACGTCGAGGAAACCGGCGACCCGCTCGTAGGCTACATCCAGACCGTCGAGGACCTCGTTCGGGTCTGGCAGGGCTTGAAACGTCCGCCGGTCCCACCGTTCTCCGGGCTCAACATACTGTTCTCGCGCGGCCCGGACGAGCTCTGGGCGTTCTGCCAGTGGACGGGCGACCATGGCTCCGGACTGTTCGATGAGTCGCGACGTTACTACGAGATGACCTACCAGGAGAGCTCGCATCGAGTGGTCGTCGGCAGCGAGCCGTTCGACCGGGAGCCGGGCGTCTGGAAGTCGCTGACCAGCGGGTCGTACCTGGTGGCGCGTCGAACCGACCGTCACGTCGAGGTCAAGGTCGGGAAGGTCCCTCTCCCGGCCGCCCTCGAGCTCCACCCTCCCGCCGCGTAGGGTTCGTCTCGGTCCCCCGCTCCGTTCCTAGAAGGTCGATGCGTGACGACGCAAATGTTGTCCGGTCCGGACCTCGGGGGCGGATTCCTCCATCAGCTGGCCCTCGACCAGGAGGGAGAGCAGACGACCTTCACGTTCCATGTGCAGGACGGTGGCTCGGATGCCGGGGGTCCCCCGAAGGGAACGCTGGAGGGTTTCGGGTTCGTTCACCCTCCCTCGCCGTGCATGTTCGGAGGACCACGATGTTGGCATCGACGCTTTCTGCTTCCGGTCTTAGAGGCACCCAGGGTGCGGCAAGCCTACAACCGATTTCGCTTCGTGCTGGAGACCATGATCTCCCAGGCGTCCGAGGAGCTCCCGGTCGCGGTCGAATCGGGAACGCTCGAGGTCCTCCAGCGAGTTGCCCCCGCGCTCGCGCACGAAGGGATCGAGTGGTACGTTGGAGGGTCCGTGGCCGCCTGGCTCCAGGGAGCTGCCGTGCACCCCCGCGACCTCGACCTCGGGACGACACGAGCCGGAGTGGACCGCGTCGCGGCTCTGCTCGGAGAGTATCTCATCGAACCTCTCGCTCCCACTGATTGGCCGACCGCGGGCATCGTCCGGGGCGCGCGAGCGTTCGTGGGGACCTTCAAGGCAGGGATCCGGGTCGAGTGGTCGGTGCCTCTGGAGCCGGGAGAGCCTCGCCCGCTCGAGGAATGGAGCGGCCGGCCGGGGGTCGCGCGGCTCGAGACCGTCACGTTCCGGGGGCACACGCTCCGCGCCAGTCGCCTCGAGTACGCGCTGGTGCGGGCCGCCGAGAAAGGTCGGGCCCAATCGGTGGTCTCCCTGCTCCAGCTGATCCGAGAGCGGGGAGCCGACCGGGCCCTACTCGACACCCTGCTCGGACGGTCCACGCTCTCGGACGAGGAGCGAGCGAAACTGGTCGCCGCGACATCGGCCTGAGCGTACGGAGCCGCGGCCCGTCGCGCGCCTGCTTCTCGTCGAGACCTACCTTCATAGCCCCTGCCTCACAGCCGAGGTCGATGTTGGCACCTCTAACGACCCCCGTCCCGGAACACCTCACCCCGCACGAACTGGTGACCTACTTCCGTTGCCCGTACGAGATGGAACTCTCTCGCGGGATTCACGCCCGCGCCGTCGGCAAGGCGCCGCCGCCGGTTCGAACTCCTTTGGACGTCGTGCCGCTGCGTCATTCGCCCATGTTCGCCCCTCCGCTCGGCCATCTCGAGGTCAACGAGGGTCGACTGGACCTGTCGGACCACGACCGGCTCGTCTACGAGGACGACGGGGAGGACGAGCTTCCCGTCCTCTTCCCCCCCGAACGGGTCCATCTCGACCCACGATTTACGAACGGTCACGCGAACCTAATCGATGCCGAGCTCGGGATCGCCGGTCGGCCGGACCTGGTCATTCAACACGAGGACGGAGGGTTCGTCCCGCTCGAGTACAAGGCGACCCATCTCTTCGTCGGATACCACGAAGCGCACGGCCGGCTGTTCGACACGGTGCAGGCGATCGCAGAATGTCGTCTGGTCCACACCGCGTTCGGCCGTCGCCCACCGTACGGGATTGTGCTCTACGGTGACGCGGCGGGGGGAGGAGAACACGAAGGTTGGGTTCAGATCCCGTACGGTGAGGCAGAAGAGCGATGGCTCAAGGTGGTCCTGAACCAGATCCGCGAAGACCACACCCGCGCGCCGGTCCCTGCCGAGCGCAACTGTGGCAGCTGCGAGCCCAACGCCGAAGGGCTCTGTCGCTTCGCGGCGGCCCGGTACGAAGGACCCCATCACCACCAGACGTTCCTCGCCTCGCGACGGTTCTGATCCTCGGTCCGCGATCCCCTTCCACCCCCGCGCACTCTGGCCGGCTCGCGAGAGAGAACCGCCACCATCGCCTCGTCCCGGTATCCTCCGCGTACGCGGACAGGGGAGAAGAACCCTGACGCAGCGAGAGGACGATGAATCTGAGGTCGGCCGGATTCTGTCAGCGGCCCGTAGCTATCCGGGACGCGGTTCGCGGGACCGAAAACCTTGGGACCCGGCAACCTCGCGCTTTATCAGCCGCTCGTTCGCTACTAAAAGGCGTGGGGACCCCCCGGAACCCTCCACGTTGGTGGGCGGCTGCACTCGCGTTAGCGTTCGCCGTAGTCATCGCCGGCAGTTCGCTGGTCATCGGGCCTCCGGTCCGGAGCCCGACCAGCTTCGAAGCGCCTTCGCCCACTTCCGTCCAGAGCGGGACAGAGAACTACCCCCTCCACCAGGCCATCACCTCGCTCCACGCGGGCATCGGTCCGGGAGGACTCGCAGCATGGTCGTGCGCGTCCAGCGGAGAGCTTGCCGCGCGGTGCGAAGCCGCCGGCCCCACCGTGCCGCCGGCTGACTCGCCTATACTGGGATTTCAGAACTCCACCGCGGGGAGTCCCCTGTCCACGGGGTCATACTTGAGTGAGCTCACCTGGGACGTCGCCGATCAGGAGGTCGTCTTGTTCGGCGGGTGGGTCGGTCAACACCTCACGAATCAAACGTGGCTGTACCGCCAAGGGGGCTGGGTTAATGACACGGATCCGACCAACGCCCCTCCCGCCCGCTCCGGCGCGGCCATGGCCTATGACAACCAGACGGGAGTCCACGCCGTCGTCCTGTTCGGAGGGTGCGACCCGACCGGGGCCTGCCCCCGGAACGACACGTGGCTGTTCTCCGCCGGGACGTGGCGGAATGTCAGCCCCACTATCGGCCCCGCACCGACGTTGTACAATGCGAGCATGACGAGCTGGGGACAGAACGGCACGATTCTCTACGGAGGATGCACGACCAACCCGTGCGGAACCGACTCCAGTACGACGTGGGCGTTCCAGAACACCTCCGGCTGCTGGGCGCTCCACCGCAGCCCGTGCTGGACGCCGATCGCGACTCACGGGACCTCCCCGCCCGGGCTCGCCAACCCCGCTCTCGCCGACGACCCGTCGGTCGGTCCGACCAACGGAACGATCGTGCTGTATGGCGGTGAGAACCGCTCTTGCGGGACGTGTCTCGCCCGGGACAGCAATGCCACGTGGGAGTTCAACGGGGGTAGCTGGAGCAATCTCACCTCGACGTACACCGGCAGCTCGTACCCGGGTGCGGGTCGGTCGCTCGCGGCGCTCTTCTGGGACCCGACTTCACAGGCACTGTATCTGTACGGCGGATTCAACGACTCGACCGGGGTCGTTTACGACCAGCTCTGGATGACCGGCCTGTACGCATGGGTCAATGAAACAGCCCTACCGCGGCCGACTCCGGCGCGATTCGGGCCGGCCGTCGCCGGCGGTGGCAGTGCCCCCGGCACGCCGATGCGCGCGCTCCTCCTCGGCGGGAGGAGCCCTACCGGTTCGGCGGAACGCGACCTGTGGGTCTTCGAGCCATCGTTGGTCGTTCGCCCCCAGGTCGATCCTGACCCGGTCGAAACCAACGCAACGGTAGGCCTCTTTTCGAACACCTCCGGTGGCACCCTCCCGGGAGTGAGCTGGGCCACCGGTGACGGCGGGACGGTCACCGGCGCCAACGGCACGTATTCGTATCGAACCCCGGGGGTGTACACCGCGCGCGCGACCGCGACGGATTTCTACGGAGTGCGGAACGTCTCCTCGGTCCTGGTTACGGTCCATCGGTTCAGCCTCGGACTCGTCGGACCTACCGTAGTCGATGAGTCGGCGGCCGCCCTCTACTCGTCGGATCCGACGAACGGTACCGCGCCGTACAACTTCACCTGGACGTTTTCGGACGGGTCGACCGGGTTCGGTGCCACAGTAAGCCACGTCTTCTTGGCGACGGGACCTGCGAGCTTGGATCTCGCGGTCCGCGATGGTACCGGCACGATCGTCAGCGAGCCGGAGAGCGTTCACGTCGACCCGGCATTGACCGGCCGAGCGAGCGTGGCCCCGGCGGCCGTCGATGTGGGTGGGACCGCCAACCTCTCCGTGTCAGGATTCGGCGGAACGCCCCCGTACGAGTCCGTGTGGACTCTGCCTGAAGGTCGAACGATCGCGGGCGGCAACGCCACGTTCCGCCCCACCGCTGCCGGTGTCGCTAACGTGACCGTCGCCCTCACCGACCACGCCGGGGTCGTCTGGGCGGATTCGTTGGCGTTGATGGTCAACCCCCTCCTTTCGTTCACCGTGAGCTCTTCGTCCAGTTCACCGACCTCGGGAAGGTCGGTAACGTTCTCCACGGTCCTGGTCGGAGGAACCAGCCCGTACTCGTATTCGTGGAGGTTTGGGGACGGGGCGACCTCCACCTCTCCGTCGCCGACTCACACGTACCCAACGCCCGGATCGTACAGCGTGAACGTGTGGGTGAACGACTCGGGCGGAGGCTCGTTCCGACAGACGGTGGAAGTGAAGGTGCCTCGAACCTCGGGAGGACTGCTGTGGCAGATACTGGCCCTTCCCGTGACCGACCTGATTGCAATCACGATAGGGATCGTGGCGGCCGTCCTCGTCGTGGCCGCCTTGGTGTACCGTCGCGTCCCGCGTCCCCGGTCACCGGCGTGGGGGCCCCCCCCGCCCTCGCCATCCGAACCTTCCGGTTCAGAGACTATCGGGTCCTCTCACCCATGACCTCGTGCGGCTCGAGCGGGTGAGGCACGCCTAGCACTTCCTGGGAATGTGGACGACCGACTCCGTCCCATGCGGGGTCCGGGGGAGGCTCGGGGTAGACGGGTCGCCGACCCTCCGAGGTGTTAGACGTACTCCTGCACGGCCCCGGGTCCCAGCGTTCCGAACGCTTCGAAACGGAACGTCTGTTTTAGGATGTTGCCGATCGGGAAGAACGGGATCCAGGGCAGGGCGTCGCGCCGACCCATCTTGACCAGGAAGTAGGCGAGGGGCACCGACCGTATCGCCGTGGCCAGGCCCAGTAGGATGAGGGTGTAGGCGAGACCCGGGACCCCGAGGAACAGGATCAGCAGGAGGAGGAAGACGTAGACCAGACTGCGGACTCCCGAGCGCATGACGAGCAAGAACCAGAACAGAACGCCCAGTCCCCCGAACTCGGGCGTCGACCCGAACAGCGACAGGTAGTGTTGCCCGTTCGCCATGATGATCCCCCGAGACCAGCGCACCCGTTGCTTTCGGAGCGTGTCGTAGTTCGAGGGAACGTCCTCGAGCGCGAGCGCGCCGAACTCGATGCGGATGCGATAGCCCAGGCGCTGCACCCGGATCGAGATCTCGGAATCCTCCCCATTCCACGGAACCCAGCCGCCCAGTTCGACGAGGTCCGCTCTTCGAAACGCCGAGAACAGTCCATCGAGCACTTCGGAAGAGCGGGTCGCGATCCCCGCGGGACGGAGCATATAGTGCAGCCAGGCGATCTCCAGCGCGCGCATCTTCCGAGTCCACCCGACGCGCTGGCGTGGGTGGACCGCGCCCTGGACGCCCCCGACTTCCGGGTCGGCGAAGTGGGGGATCATGGCCGCGAAGCCCGGCGGATTGGCGAGGACAGTGTCGCCGTCCAGCCGGATCACGATCTCCCCCGTCGCGAGCGCGAGAGCGCCGTTCAGCGCGTTCGATTTGCCTCCGTGGGGCAGGTCGACCACCTTCCCTTGGGCGTGCTGCAGCTGTCCGACGGCGACGCGGGCGAGCTCGAGTGTGCGGTCCGTCGACCCGTCGTTGCCCACGACGATCTCCACCGGCCCCGGGTAGTCGGCCGCCGCCTGGTCGGCGGATGCGATCGCTTGCGCGATCCATTCCTCTTCGTTGTAGGCCGGGATCAAGACGGAGACCGACGGGTGGTAAATCGACAGCGGAGGAACGGGCCGCTTCCGCAGTCCTCGGTAGTACAGCGGACGGGCGAAGGCACAGAACAGGGGAATCGACAGCACCGGGATCAGCAGCAGGAGAGTGAAGCCGAGGGCAACGTCGCGGACGTGCAGCACGTAGAGCACGAGCAGGAGTCCCGCCGCGGAGAGCGCGACGGCTCCGGTCCCAATCCCGAGAAAGGCGGCGATGGCTCCCCGGTCCCGCGAGAATCTCGGCGTGATCCGCTGCGGGCGCGGTAGGTAGAATGCGCAGAAGGTGAGGAAGGCCATGAACAGTCCGCCGGTCAGCACGCGGACGAGCAGGGCAAAATTGCGCAGTGTACTGCCCGGGATCGTGAAGAACAGAGCGTCGAGGATCAACTCCACTCCCACGTAGACCACGACCGTCGCGAGCGCGAGAAGTCGGCGGCGGAGTGTGTAGCGCGGCCGGTTGACCGCCAGGCCCGAGGCCGCGACGAACGCGCCCATGAACGCGAGGTACATCGGAAAGATGTAGTCGGGAATCACGAGGGTGGGCACGCTTACCGCATAGATCCCCGGCCAAGGAAGTGGCCAGTACAGCCAGGTGCCGACCAGGGCGACAAGGTGGTCGTACTTTCCGAACAAAGTGGGATAGAAGAGGAGGAGCGGGACGGAGAGGGCGGCGAACGTGGCGGTGAGCACCACCACGAACCGCAGCGCCCGGGGGCCCGGCACGGATGGGTGCTCTCCGGCGCCCTGCAAGCGGATCACGTCCTCCCGGTCTCGGGAGAACACCCGGACGTCGACGCGGGAGGGCCCCCCAGACGTCGCCGGGGAACTGTCCGGGGACCCCGCGGGACCTGCCGGAACTACGGACACCCGCACGGTGCCCGCCCCTTCTGTCGCAGACCGATTACGCAACGACTGCACAAGCAGGTACAGCAGGAGTCCGAGTACAATCCCGGCGACGATCGCGCCGATGGGGAGACCGAGCGGACGAAGCGCTTGACCGATCGGTGCGAGCCAGGAGAACACCCCGCCCCTCACCACGTGGGAGACGGCGGCGAGCGAGCCGAGGGCGTTCAGGGCTTCGCCCCCGGTCGGCGACGCGTGGTGGCACCGACCAGGGCGAACGTTCCCCAACCGGCCAGGCCGATGACGCTCGCAGCCACGAGAGCTGGGATCACGAGGTTCCAGATCGGCGGGTCGGACGGGGGTCCCAGCACGACAAAGGCGATCGGCAAGACCGTGGGGGCGGCGTCCACGGTGATGACGCCGTGGGACGGGGTGGCGGCGAACCCGCTCGGCGGGGTCACATTGAACGTGTAGCTACCGTTCGGTTCGACGAATCGGGCCCACAACTCGACGACCGAGAACGTGAGGTTCGAGAAGCGCACCGACCATGGGTCGTTCTCGGGAATCCCCGATACCATGAACATGACCGGGAACGCGGCGCGAACGAACAGGACCGGGCAATGAATCTCGGTACCGTTCACTCGGAAGCCACCGGAGCGGTTGACCACCGGGATGTAATCCCGCACGTTGGAAATGGAGTACGTGTACGACCCGTTCGTGAGCGGAGCGGTGGTCCATGCCCCAGCACTCCCGTACGTCTGCCCGCTGACGCTGACGGTCCAGGAAAGGTTGGGACCGAGACCACTCTCCTCCCACACCACATTGTAGCGGACGGCGGCGAACCCCACCGGGACGACCGTAGCCGAGCCATTGACGACAAACCCGAACGCCGGAGGGTGGGGATGGAAACCGGCCACGGTCGCCGCGACATATCCGTAGCTGCCATTCGACTCCTCCAACACCAGAGTTGAGGTGGTCGAGCTCCCCGTCACATTGCGCACGGTGATCGACCAAGGAGTTCCGTTCGGCAAGCCCGAGGCGAGGAACGTCACGGGGTACTGGGGGGCCGGAGGGGTAGTGGGAGTGAAATTGACCGTGATCACCACGCGGCCGCCTTGGACGGTGAACTCAGCGCCCACCGGCCGCGACCGGTAACCGCCGACCGGGTTCACCGAGAAACCGTAAGTACGGTTCGCCTCCGCCACGATAATCGCGTTCATCATGGAGTTGGCGGTGGTGTTGATGACTGCGGGGCGGGTCGTGACGGCGGAGCTGTTGAGCCACGTTCCATTCGGGTCGGTCGCCGTCTTGACCTGCAGATAGTGGGTCACGCTCAAGGTGTCGTTCCAGTTCGAACGAACCGTCACGGACCACGGGGTTCCCCGGGGGAGGCCGAATTCGTTGAAGGTGACGGGGTACGCGGGCGCGAACACGGCGCGCTCGCTAAGCGAACCGTTGGGCCAGACGGTCGTGATCGGCGCGGCGCCCGTCACATTGGAGAGGGACGTCCAAGTCGTCGCTGCCGTCACATTCGTGAAGGTGGTCCCGTTCGCTACGAGCGTGCCGCTGGAGGGATGAAGTATGTTCACGCCATCGCCCAGCTGTTCGGACCCGACCCAGTCGGAGATCGCATAACCGAACGCCGGGCGCGCCGACAGTTCGAGCGGGGCGTTCGCGTTCGCCCACGTGGGGGTTGGCGTGACAACGCCGGCGACGTCTGAGCTGGAGACGATGCTCACCTTCCACTGTTGGACGAACCGAACGGTGGCGCTCGTCCCCTCGGGGGGAACGCTGAGCCCCGGCAGATCGTCCGCAAGGAAGCGGCTGGAATTCCCCAGCCCGGGCGTGTACGCCGGGAGAGCTTCGGGGAACATCGGCCCCAGGGGGGCGAAGACCGTGAGATTCGAGGAGTTGGTCGCGTTGAAGCTCGAACTGGTGCCCGTGCGTAGGAACCAGGTGGTCCCAGCCGGAAGTCCTGTCTCGCGGAAGCTCACGGGGGCGGCGGCGCCATGGTACCCCTCGAAAACGATCAGGCTTTGGGGCGGGAGGTTCCAGCTCGACGGGAGGCCCTGAGGGAAGAACTCCGCCATCGGAGCTACGGTTTGGGCCACTGCAGTTCCGTTCACGACCGACCCGTTCCAGTACCACGCCTCCACCGGCGACCCCGCGAGGTAATCTGGGATGAGCGGCTGGAACGACGCGGTCGAGGTCACATTCGTGTTGACCATCATCAGGTCGCCGCGGTCCCGGTCGTTGGGAGCGAGGGTACTGATGCCGAACACAGTCGAAGAGAAATTGGCGTTGTTGGCGGAGAGGTTGACGGCGAACGCCACCGGTCCGAGGTGGTTGAAGACCTGGGTGTAGGCTAGGTACACGGGACGCGGAGCTCCTTGGAGGGTTAGCCAGGAGTTCGTCGTGTTGAACACCCCACCGAAGATGTCCGCATTGCTCACGTTCAGGGCCATCGCCTGGACGATTTCGGCGCTCATGGCGAGAGCTCCCGGAAACCCACCGCTGAACACCCGGCCGTACGGCTTGTGCGAGAGCGCGGTCCCGATCTCGGTAACGAATACTGGGATAGAGGAGCAGGTGGTCGGGCAGTACTGTTGGGCCGAGGCGTGAATCGCCTGTTCGACGGATTGCAGCCGGTCCGGCAGTCCACCGGCCTGCGTTAACGAAGCGTAGAAGCTGGGAAGGGAGACGTTAGAGAACTTGTTGCCGGCGGCCGGATACTCGTGGAAGGCGACCGCCGCGATCTGGGGGCCGTTGACCTCGACCGTATCGTTGATCCACGTCGTGAGTGGGTCAAGTGGGTCGGAGCGGGCGGCGGCCGGGATCCCGATGATCTGTGGCGGGAGCGCCCGGAACGGCGTGGCGGCGTTCGCGGACTGCATGGCGGAGATGTACGTAGCGACCTCGAGGGCGTACTGCATCGGGGTTGGTCGGACCGTGCGCAGGGACCAGGTGCTCCACGGCAGTGCAAAATGTTTCCATTCCTGGGGCTCGTTGCCGATTTCCCAGTAGGCCGGTCGGTAGCTCAGGTTGACCTCGGTGTACGTGAGAATGCTGGCGGCCAGAGCCGGGTCATCGATCTCGCCCGGCACTTGGAAGATGGCCCGGCAGCTGATCGATTTGCACCACCGGACAAACTGAGCCTCGCTGGTAGTCGGCGGGCCCAGGGCGGCGCCCCCGTCCCCATGCAGGACGTTGGCGATCGGGTCGTATGTGTCGCCCGCCCCGGCGCCCGGCCATACAATGAGCTGGGTTTGGGTCGCGTTCACCAGGTCGACCTCGTTGGGGAGGAGTTGCGCTCGCGGAGAGACGGTCGTCCCCCAGAAGTCGTTCGACAGGTCGATCGCCGTGGAGTTCAGCGAGAGAGTCAGCGGGACGACGTTCCCGGCGACGGAGCTTTCGGTGGTGGGTCCCAGTAGCGCCGATGCGACCGTGGTCGCGTGGGCCCCTCCGGTCCAAGGGGGAATGCCGAGAAGCCCCAGGACCACCAGGACGAGGACCAAGGTCGAGAGTCCGGGCCGGGCTCGAGCGCACGCCCTCATGCCACGGTGGTCCCCCCCGGACCGAACAATGCCGTCAAGGCTACCGCCCGCGTCGCGAGTCTACCGCGCCGCGCCTCCCCCGTTCAAGGGGGTGACCCGGTCCCCCGAAAGACCGACCGAGAGGTCGATCAGCAGTTGGAGATTTCCACGACGACCCGGTTCGGGTGTCGATGAGGTGCCCGTAGCCACCGGGCGCCCGAGCACGCTGCGGGTCCCGTTCCGTCGTCGGAACCGCGGCATCCGCAGATGGAGAATCGAAGAGAATGGCGCCATCACGTGGGGCTCAGTCTGAACTTTGTGAGTTCCTTTACATAAATGCGTCGAGTCTTTCAGAAGCTGCGCGCTCGTCCGAATCCTCCCCGCATCTCCCGCGCCGGTCGTCGGGGTTAAATACCGCCAGCCACTCCAACCTTGGCCGCGCCACGGCGCAGCTGTTCGGTCGGCACATGCACCCGCAGAGGCCTTGGCCTCTCCGGGGAAGGGCGAGGGTCCCTTCGCCGTGCCGGCAAGGGACCGATGACGCCGATCACACGCGTTCTGGACGCTTGTCAAGTGTAATTAGTGTAGCTGACTCCTGTCAGTTGGGGAATGGCTAGGCTCGGGCGCCGATGAAGGTCGTGCCAAGCTGCGATAAGCG
>Ga0209415_10012777_pt1 | contig 13944 bp, 18 predicted proteins | sample PeaSoiSIISIP2007_FD_187696 | JGI IMG/M metagenome (GOLD analysis project Ga0209415, IMG submission 187696) | Peat soil microbial communities from Weissenstadt, Germany - SII-SIP-2007 (SPAdes) (version 2) | ecosystem: Environmental > Terrestrial > Soil > Wetlands > Peat | place: Germany... | reverse complement strand
GCGCGGCAGTGGTACAATCGTTCGTGTCTGTCGTCGCCATGGACGGAATCTTCGCCGCCATCTTCGTGATCCCCCAGCTGACGGGAGTCGTGTTTTGAGCGAGGTGCTCACGGAGGCCTGCGGCCTGCGATTCGGTTTCCCGCGCGAGGAAACCATCCTGGACGGCCTGGATCTGGAAGTCCGGCGCGGCGACGTTCGCATCCTGGGCGGCGAATCCGGCAAGGGCAAGAGCACGTTGATGCGCCTTCTGATCGGCCTGGAGAAGCCCCTGCCGGACGAAACCGGCTCCATCTCGGGACAGGTCTTCCTGTTCGGGGAGGACATCTGGGAGGTGCCCCGGCCGAGGGTGCGGGAGCTGCGCCGGCGCATCGGGTACGTGTTCCAGAACAACGCCCTGGTCTCCAACATGTCCGTGCTGGAGAACATCGCCGTTCCGCTGCGCTACCACACCGACCTGCCGGACGAGGAGATCCTCAGGTCGGCCCGCAGGTGGATCGACAACCTGCTGCTCACCGGCCACGAGGACAAGCGACCCGCGCACCTTTCCCTGGGAATGCAACGGCGGGCCGCCATGGCCAGGGCGATGGCGATGAGTCCGGAGCTCGTCTTCCTGGACGAGCCCACCGCGGGGCTGGATGCGAAGAATTCGGAGATCATGCTCTCCCTGATCGGCAACCTGCGGGCGCTCTCGAACGTGGCGATCGTGATGGTCACCCACGACCTCGCCTCGGCGCATTTCCTGGGTGGGCGGATCCACCTCCTGCTGGACGGGCGGTTGCGCCCCGCCAGGACCTACGAGGATCTGGTCCAATCCCCCGATCCCCGCGAACGGGAACTGGTCCGCGACGACCAGGAAACGAGGTTCGGATGAAGGACGTCGGGTGGAGGGACCTCCTGCGCATCCGCGAGGTGCGCCACTTCCTGACCGGAGCGGTGCTGCTCGCGAGCCTGGTGGTGTTCGCCGCGGCAGCGGCCGCCTACCTCCTGCGCAACGACGTCTTCGAACCCCAGTACACGGCGTACGCGTTGTTCGACGACGGCACCGGCATGTCCCGCGGAGCCAAGGTCCTGCTCAACGGGGTCCAGGTGGGGACGGTGGAGGATGTCCGGCTGGACCTGACCGACACCCGCGTCGTCTTCCAGCTCTCCCTCAAGCAACGGTACGCGGCGCTCATCCGCCGCACCTCCGTGGCGTATTTCAAGCGGGACCGGAACGTCGTGTCCGACCGCGTGCTCAACATCGAGAAGGGCGATCCCTCCGCTCCCCAGCTGCTTCCGGGCGACACCCTCAAGCTCGGCCCCCCGCAGGACCTGGAGACCGCCCTGGGCTCCATCGCGAATCTCACCGTCCAGTTCCGGATGACCCTGACCCGGGTGGATTCGCTGTTGCGGCTCGTGACGGACACCCACACCACCATCGGGGCGATCCTGGTCAAGGACGATCTCTACCGGCGCACCATGACCACCGTCGCGGCCTTCGACCGGGCGGCCGTGCGCAGCGGAAAAACCCTGGACCGGCTGGATCGGTTGGGCGCGGTGGCGGAATTCGAGGTGCCCCGGATCCTCACGGAGACGGACACCATGGCCATGGGGATGCGGCGAACCACCGTGACCGCCGAGAGCCTCGGCGTCGCGGGACTCCGCCTCGTCCGGACCACGCAGATCCTCGCCGACAGCGCCCGGAAGGTGACGCAGCGGGGCGACGTCCTGGTGGGGAAGGGCAACCGGCTCATGACGGGGATCGAACACTCCTGGTTGCTCGGAAGGTTCATGGCGCCGGTCGACACCTCGGGGAAGGCCACCGCCAAGGACACCTCGCCATGAGCCCGTTCCGGTGTCTGCTCCTGCCGCTCGCGGCGATGGGACAAGTTTTGTCTTCGCAGGGGGATCCCCGCCCCCTGGGGGAGGTCGGCCGTCCCGTTTCGATCGCGGGTTCCCCGTTCGAGGTGTGGGTGGCCTATCCGCACTCCATGGTGGTGATTCCCCGGATGGGCCCCATGCATCCCAAGTGGTACGGTTCCGAACAAGGTCTTCCGGAGGAGGGGATCGCGAGCCTCTGTTTCGACGACGGGACCCAGAGCCTCTGGATCGGATCGGTCACAGGACGTTCCTTCCGGTGGACTCCGGGATTGGAATCCGCCCAGGAAACGGTCCTGCCCCCGGGGGGATGCACCAACCGGACAAGCCGTCCCGTCGCGGTCTCCGACCTTCCTCCCCTGTTCCCTTCCTCGCCGGGATGGCTCCAATCGGCAGGCGACCTCGTCGGTCCCGATGGACTGCACCAACGCGTCCGCTACGGACTGGTCCTGGATGGACGCGACCTGTGGATCGCCACCGACAGGGGGATCTGGACCGGCAGCGCCACCACGGGACGGATCTCCCCCGTGCCCACCGGGCTCGCCGAATCCTGCATCGTCGAGGTCCTTCGCGACTCGTCCGGGAACGCATGGCTCCTGGGATGCCAGGGATCCATCTCCGTCGTGGACGCCTCCGACCACCCCCTGGCGAGCTTCCTCCCCGAAGATCCGCAGTACTACCAGTTGCGCTCTCCGCACCTGCTCTGTCCCGCGGGCGCGGACGGAATCTGGGTCTCTGTCCTGGACGGGGTCCTGCGCATGGATCCCCGCGGTCTCCAGGAGGCGTGGACCGGCCGCAAGGCGCCATTCGGCGGGCGGACGCTGTACTGCCTGGAAACCGGAGACACCCTCTGGTGCGGAACGGAGAATTCGCTGGTGCGCAAATCCCCCTCGGACCGCGCCTTCCGGGTGGATGCGCCGCCGAGGGCGGGACCGGGCCCCGTCACCAAGCTCCTGGCCACTCCTGCCGGGCTTCTGGCGGCCACCGACAAGGGATTCTGGTGGGAGGCCCCCGACGGATGGAAGCGTCCACCCTTCCTGGCCGGCCAATCCAGCCCCATCCAGTCGGTGGCGGCGGAACCCCTGGAGCCTTGGCGAATCGCCTGGAGCGACGGTCGCGTCCTGCGGGTGGACACCCTTCCCGGGCACCCGGGAGCCTCCGCCAGTTGGATTCAGGACCGCCCCATCGCCAGCATGGCCTTCGATCAATCCGGTCGGCTGCAACTGGCGCTCGGGGGATCCTGGTCGATCTGGAATCCATCCACCGACGAGCACCGCGAATGGCGTTCCGGACTCGGCCTGTCCGGCGACATCGACGTGCTCTCCATCTGGAACGATCGCGTGATCCTCGCCGGACGGCAAGGTGCCGTCTCGGTCCGGATGGCGCCCTACATGCCGTCGGCCGCAAGCTCCAGGTAGGATCGACCGATCCCGTCCCAGGAGAAATCCCGCGCCGCCGCCCGGGCGCACATCGCCGACCATTCCGCCTCGTTGCCGCGGATCTGCAGGGCCTTGCGCAGATGGCGGAGGAGCGTGTCCGGAGCGAGGTCGTCGAACAGGAATCCGTCCGCGGAGGGCTTGGGCCAGGGGACGATCCGGTCGGCCGCGGCCCCGGCCCGATGGGCGAGCGTGGGCGTTCCCAAGGTCATCGCCCGGGCGTAGAGGATGCCTCCGGGCTGGTGGGCCACCGGGAGAAGGAGGAGGTCGGCGGCCGAAAGCACCCGCCGGAGGATCTCGTCGCCCTTGGGGTAGAGACGGATCCTGTCCGGATGGCTGCTGGCCACCGATTCCAGGTGGCGGTGCTCCTCGGTTCCATGTCCTCCGACCACCCCGACCCGCACGCCCATCTTCAGGAGATCCGGCATCAGGGTCAGCACATGGTCGATTCCCTTCCCCGGTCGGAAGGAGGAGGCGAACACCAGGAACGGCTCCTGCCCTCCCACGAGTTCCTGACGCATCAGGGCCTTCCAGCGGAGCAATCCCGAGGCATCGCCGCCGAAGGTTTCGGGCAGCTTCCATACCGAGGTGTCGACGCCCGGATTGACCGCGGCCACCTTGTGGCCCAGCGACCGGAACAACCCTTCCAAACCGTACCCGTGGCTGTCCTCCAGCAGCTCCTGCAGATACTGGAGGCTGGGAAGGGTGACGTGGTGCGAACAGAGGAGTCCGGCCTTCAGGAGGTTGAGCCGACCCCAGAACTCCAATCCTTCCGAGCGCATCCATTCCGGTCCCAGTCCGATCTCGCCGGTCCAGGAAAGGTCGCAGAGTCCTTGGAACGCCGCATCCTGGAAGCTGAAGAGGAGCTTCGTGCTTCCGAAAAGGGTCTTGAAATGCTCGGCAGCATAGAGGATCGCGAGACCCGACTGCCACTCGTGGGCGTGGATGAGGTCGGGAATCCAGTCTTCGGCGGCGCAATCCACGAGGGCGGAGGCGCAGAAAAGAGCGAAGCGGAGGGCGTTGTCGGGGTGATCCCATCCTCCGGCGTCGAGGTAGGGATGCTCTCGCACCAGGATCGGGTGGCTCACCAGCCTGACTTGCGCCCAGAATGGATGGCCTCCGAGGATCGAAGCCTCCTCCAGGCGCAGGAAGGAAACCCGGACATTCGCCAAGGCGCGCCATTCCGGGTCTTCGCAGGGGCGGTACAGCGGTGCGGTGACCCGGACATCGTGCCCCATCTTGCGGTAGGACGCGGCGATGGCCTCGACATCGCGACCCACAGGAGAACCGGACCCTTTGGTATTCTGGGCCGGGTGTTCAGGTGTGAGTAGGAGGATGCGCATGTTCCACGGTACCGTCCAACGATTGTAACGCCGTGGAGGTGGTCTCGACAAGCAGGTTTCGGGGCTTTATGCGACCGAAAGCCTCTTGTTCCTCTCCCAAGTGAGGATGGGATCGCATTTCCCCGGGAACTTGACCGTGACCGGGTCCTGGCACCCGGTGGGACCGCCCAGCTTGGGGCAGGTCGCGCAAACCTTCTGGAACCACTCGTCCGTGATGCCGATGGCGGCCACCCCTGGAGACGCGGCTGCGGAACCCGGCTGGTCCAACTTCTTGAGGATTCCCTTGATCACGGGCACCAGGGCCTGCATCTCCTGCGGACCGTACTGGCTCCCCACCATCTGGGCGTAGAGTTGGAGACCGCGGGCGACGAGTTCTTTCTCTTCCGGAAGCAGTGACATGCTCCTCAAAGTAGTGACCTCGGCAACGCTTGGACAATCGTCGGCACCGCTCATTGCGTCGCGAGGGCAATTCCTGGAACAGTTGAAACACGAGGTCGTCCCCGAATGAAACGGCTGCGGTCCTGCCGGCGGCGGCCGGAGCCCATGGCGGCAGGAGACGACAAGTGGCACGGCTCTTGATCTCGTACCGGTCGTGTCCAAGCCGGGGGATCGCTCCCCCGATAGACCATCAACCATCGAAAATCAGGAGAACCGCCATGTACGCCACACTCACCAGCCCCCGATCCTTCCTCGACGAATTCTTCCGCGACTTCGAGCGTTCCGCCCAGCCCGCGACCTTCCGCCCCGCGGTGGACGTGGCCCAGGTGGAAGACGGGTACGTTCTCCGCGCGGAGCTCGCCGGAGTGCCCAAGGAATCCGTCCGCGTGGAGGTCAAGGACCAGGTCCTCGCGATCTCCGGAGAGCGCCCCGCCCCCCAGCTCGCCACCAAGGGATACCGCCATTCCGAGATCGGCTACGGCAAGTTCGAGCGCCACTTCCAACTCGCCGACGGGATCGACCGCGACCGGGTGGAAGCCAAGTTCGAGAACGGCCTCCTGGACGTGAAGCTCTACCTCAAGCCGGAACTGGGGCCGAGGCAGGTGGCGATCGCCTAAGCCGGACGGGTCCGCCGTTCGGGCATCGAGCATTTGTCCAAGACGGGGGATCGGGGAGCCGACCCCCCGTTTCTAGCATTCGTCCCACCATGGACCACCACCACGACCCACTCCCTCCGGGCACGCCCACCTGCCTCCTGTTCATCTACGGGACCCTGCGCAGCGGGCAGCCCCACGCCCCTCGGTTGGGCGGCGCCGAAGCGCTGGGACTCGCCACCGTCTCCGGGGAACTCCGGAATCTGGGCGACTATCCCGGACTTGCCGATGGGACAGAAATTGTCCACGGAGAGCTGTTCCGGATCCCCGAGGCGGCCCTGGGCCGCATCGACGAACTGGAGGGCTGCGACCCCGACGACCCGGAGGGCTCGCTGTTTTGCCGCGAACTGCGGCGCATCACGCCGGCGGACGGAAGCGCCGTTGAGGGCTGGACCTACATCTGGACCCACGGCGGCGGGACCCCCATCCCCTCCGGCGATTGGCTGGAATTCCTGGACCGGACCCGCGCCGGACAGCCACCCGTTCCCTGGTTATGACTTGACGGGCGCCTTCCCCGACCGGATCCAGAGGTAGATGGATTCGCGCTCGGTCCGGAGCCTCCGGGGTTCGGCCACCACCTTGAAGAAGACCCGGCCACCCGGCCCCTCCACCACCGCCCCCACCATCGTTTGACGGGATCCGTCCGCCGCCACCGAACCGTCTCCTCCCCGGTAGCTCCCCGTCCACCGCCCGATGGTCTGGGCCACCCCGCCGGTGGTGTCCCACTCGATCGCGCTGTCCGTGACCGGCTGGAACTGGCTCCGCCATCGCTGGAGGTTGGCGGCGACACTGCCTCCCCCGCGCCCGAGCGAGAAGACCAGGATTTCCAGCTTTCCCGGCGTTCGCATCTGGGCGATGCGCGGATGGGTCCCCGTGGGGGACAAGGTCCATCCCTTGGGGACCGTCCACACCAGTCCATGGACACGGATCGAGTCCGCGGTCACCACGGCCGACCCGGTGTCGGTGGTCATGGTCCCACCCAGCAGGGCACTTTTCTGGATCACCGCCGGTATGGAGGATTGGAGCGGTGGTACCGATTCCGACTCCCGTCGGCACGAAACCAGCAGGAACAACCCGATGCAGCCACAACAAGTCAACGAGGTCTTGGGAAGGTTCATCGGGTTGAGGATCTAATCATCGGGTTGCCAACGGACAACTGGACGTCGGGATCCCGCTGGGGAAAGAGGGAGACTCGGAGCAGTTAGGTTTCACCCCTTGCGCGGTCCTCTGCCCTACCTCGACCACTGTCGCGTGGTCCTTCCCTTCCGACCTTCCCGGGCCCAAGCTTCGGCGCGGTTCTGGGGCAGCACCCTCTCGGCGTGCCTCCCGATCCCACGAGGAAAAGAGGTTCTTGAACTGGCCCGGCGGTTGGATCCGTCCTTGCCTCCCCCTCTTCCCCGTCACCTCTTTCGGAACGCGGTCGAACAATCCTCCCTGCTCCTCGCCGGAGGTTGGAAAAGCCTGGACCTGACTCCTCTCCAAGATTTGGAGGCGGTCTGGAAGCAGTGCGGAGTCCCCACCCTGTTCCTTTCCATGCACCATGGAAATTGGGAGTGGCTGGCCGGCATTCTGCATGTCCTTCGGACCGACACCATCGGGGTCGCCCGCTCCGCACACCATCCGCTGGGACAGGGTCTGCTCCAATTCGTCCGTCACTTCCACCGGACGCCTGTCCTCTATGATGTCCAAGGATTCAGGGCTGCCCACAGGACCCTTGCCTTTGGAGGACTGGTCGCCTTCCTCCCCGATCAGCGCCCGCCCTCCCGGGGCGAGCCGGGAATCTGGCTGGGTCAGCCCACACAGGTCACGCCCCTTCCCCGTCGATGGGGCCGAACCCACCACCCGGATCTGTGGATCGGACATCTCACCCCATCCAATCCAACGGCCTATGTCCTGGAACTTTATCGGTATCCTCCCGAGGTCATCGAGATCTGGGACGAGTTGTTGGATTTCCATTTTATCCCCTGGGTCCGCCAGGCGCCCCACCTTCACTTCGGCTTCTTCCACCGGCGATTGGTTCCACGTGAAACATTCTGAGCCCACCCCCACCCCACCCCCACAGGCCGTCCCTCTGCTACGCGCCTGGGAAGCTCTGCTTCGACGCGCCACACGGGAGCAGAACTTGGTGAGCGAGGCGGACCTCCCCTTTCTGTGGGAACGCCACATCCTGGACTCGCTGGCACCTCTCTTGGTCACCGAGGGATTGGGACTCTCCCAAGGGAGACTGTGGATCGACATCGGGTCTGGGGCCGGACTTCCCGTCATCCCTTTGGCCATCTCCCTGCCCCACTGGCGATTCGTGGCCGTGGAGCCCCGCAGCCTCCGTGCCCAGCACCTGCTGAAGGTCCAGAAGGAATTGAACCTCGGCAACCTGCGCGTGCTGTGTTCCAAATCCGAGGCACTCGCGGGATTCCCCGATCTGATCCGAAAAGCCGCGGTGGTCTCCACCCGAGCCGTGGGAAAAATTCCGGAGGACGCCGGACGCGCGCGCCCGTTTTTGGGTTCGCAGGGGACATTCCTGACCTACAAGCACCAGGAGACATCCGCTGCGATTGACGGCTACAACCCCCTGTCGTATGTTCGATACCGACTTCCAACGGTTCAGGATACCAGATCCTTGGTCCTGGCCACCCTCTCTTCGCAGGCAACCAAATGACTCGCATGATCGCGGTTTGCAATCAAAAGGGCGGCGTTGGAAAGACCACCACGGCGGTGAATCTTTCCGCTGCGCTCTCGATGGCCGAACGGCGCACCTTGCTGGTCGACTCCGATCCCCAAGCCAATGCGACGCAAGGCGTGGGGGTCGCCATCTCCGACGAGCCCACCCTGTACGACGCCCTGTTGGAGGACGTCCCGTGGACGCCGGACTCGGCTGCCAGTTACGTCCACAAGACCCAACTGCCCTTTCTGGACCTGATCCCCTCCTCCCATCATTTGGCGGGGGCGGAGATCGAACTGGTCAACATGGTTTCACGTGAAACACGGCTCCGCGCACTCCTGGATGTGCTTGCCCCCCGGTACGACTACATCCTGATCGACACCCCTCCATCCCTGGGTCTTTTGACCTTGAACGTGCTCGTGGCGGCAAAGTCCGTACTCATCCCGATCCAATGCGAGTACTACGCCTTGCAGGGCCTGGCGGAGCTGTTGAACACCATTCGCCTCACCCAACAATCCTTCAACCCGCGCCTGCAGATCGAAGGGGCGCTGCTCACCATGCACCAGGCCTCCACGGTCCTCTCCAAGCAAGTGGTCGAGGAAGTCCGGACCTCCTTCCACGACAAGGTCTTCCATTCCGTGATCCCGCGGACCATCAAGTTGGCGGAAGCACCGTCCTATGGGAAACCCATCCTCCTGTACGACATCGCGACGCCGGGGGCGGTGGCCTACATGAAACTCGCGCAGGAAGTCATGGGGATCTCGGGATGAACAAACCGCGCGGATTGGGCAAAGGTCTCGGTGCGATCTTCCAGGAAAAGAACCTCGCCCACCGCGACGATCTTCCCGGTGTACCCGCCACCGACGGTTCGAGCGTGGAGGTGCTTTCGCTTGGACGAATCCAACCCAACCCGTTCCAGCCCCGGAAGGACTTCAACGCGGCCGAACTGGAGGAACTCGCCGCCTCCATCCGGGAAAAGGGGGTCTTCCAACCCATCCTGGTACGACGCCAGGGAGCCAATTTCCAGATCATCGCCGGAGAACGACGGTTCCGCGCAAGCCAGTTGGCAGGGAAGGAAACCATTCCCGCACTGGTCCGAGACCAGGTCTCCGACCGGGAAATGCGAGAAATCGCGTTGCTGGAAAACATCCAACGCGTCCAGCTCAACCCCATCGAGGAGGCCTTGGCGTTCCAGGAGCTGATCGATTCCTGCGGGTACACGCACGACCAGCTTTCCCATCAACTCGGAAAAAGTCGTCCCGCCATCACCAACAGCCTCCGGCTTCTCCGGTTGGTCGAAGGCATCCAGCAACAAGTGGCCAGCGGCATCTTGTCCGCAGGCCACGCCCGAGTCCTCGCCGCCTTGGAGCCGACCAGACAATCCGCCTTGGCCCAGCGGGTAGTCGCGGAGGGGTGGAGCGTCCGCGCCTTGGAATCCAAGGCCAATCAAACCGGCGCTCCGGCCAAATCCCCGAAACGAACTGGAAAATCGGGTGGGGAGGACGCCAACCGCCAAGCGTTCCTGCGCGATCTCGCGCTGCGGCTGGGCACCCGCGTCCACCTGGAAACCCAGCCATCCGGCAAAGGGTACTTGCGCTTGGACTTCCATTCCAAAGCCGACTTGAGTCGCTTGGCGGACATCCTCCTCGGCCTGAACGCGGCACCATGAAAGGCGAGAGGATCCGGATTCTGGTGCTTCGGGACCTCACCGGGGAATCCTGGCAGGTCGGGATCCCCTTGCGTCTCTTCCATTTTCTGGTGGTGGCGCTCGTTCTCCTCGTGATCTTGACAGGTGCCACGATCACTTGGTTGGGTAGCATCGCCATCAAGCTCCAGGCCGCCGAAATGGTCACCGAGGAAAACCAGAAGCTGCGCCAGCAACTGGATCGGGTCGGTCTTTTGCAGGAGGAACTCCATCGGATCGAGGAACGTGAAAAAGCGCTCACTTCCCTGACCCAATCCTTCCTGGACGACCCTACGGCCCATGAATCCCCCTCGACCCAGGCTCCCTCCACCGATCTCTACGACCAAAGGAAGAGGGAGGCCTTCGTCGCGGAAATCCGCTCCGACTTCCAGACCAAGGAAGCCCGGCATCGCGCCGGCAACGACACCCTCCGGCTTCCGCTCCTCCTGCCACCCTTGCGGGATTGGGAGATGGCACTGGGGCCGAACTCCGAGATCGGGCCCGGAAAGCGGAATTTCCTGTCGGCATCCGCCGCGACCATCCGCAGCCCCTTGGACGGCGTGGTGTCGGAATCGGGATGGTCCGCCTCCACGGGACTGGAGGTGAAGCTCCTGCTCCTGGACGGTTGGGAGTGCGAACTGTCCGAGCTCGGCGAACTCGACGTGCAGACCGGGGACGTCGTGCGCAGGGGGGAACCGATCGGGAAGACCCAGCGGGCCGGCGGCGAAAGTTCGTCGCATTTTGTCGTGGCGCTTTCCTTCCACGGTCTTGCCATCGATCCGTGGTTTGCTATGATGCGTTAGACCATGTCCGACAAGATCTCCAGCGGCAAGGGCTTCACCTTCGTCAACTCGGGTACCGTCGTCACCGGCGAGCTCCTGGTGGAGAACGATCTCTCCATCGAGGGATCCGTGAAGGGGACGATCCGTGCGACAGGAACCGTCTCCATCCACGCCCAAGGGATCGTGGAAGGGGAGATCCAGGCGGCGTCCGTCAAGATCGGCGGAAAGGTGAACGGCAACGTGACCGCCACCGACCGCGTCCTCCTGGAAACCAAGGCCATGCTGGTGGGAGACCTCCGCACCCGGGAGCTGATCATCCAGGAAGGTGCCGTGTTCCACGGCAAGTGCGACATGCAGCCGGGGCAAGTTTCCCCTGGACGCGCCTGACCCCAAGCGCGGATGGATCGGCATCGGGAGCGAGGCCACCGGTTCGTTGACCGCCTGTTGCGCGGCGGGCTGGTTCCTGACCCGGCATTTCGGGTCCCCCATCCCGCTGGTGGTCTGCTCCCTCTTCGGCGTGGCGTTCGTCGTCTGGCGGATGCTCATGGCGGTCCGGTGAAGGCCAGGACCCGGCACGGACTGTTCCTGACCCTGGCCGTTCCCGCCCTGGCCGGGGCCGGAATCGGGACCCTCTCCTGGATGCATCTGCTGACGGCGTCCCGGATACGCGCCCTGGCCTGGGCCGTGGTCGCCGTCGGGCTCCATGCCGGACTGGGCTGGGCGCTGTGGAGGCGGACCTCCGGGATCGGGGGATCCGGCGTGGCGAGAGGAATATCCATCCTCCTCCTGCGCTTCGCGGCCGGAGCAGGGTTGTTCGCGACAGGAATTGTCGCAAACCGCGGATCCGAGAGGGTTTTTGTTGCCGTGTGGTCGGGGATATTTCTTATTCTTCTGATCTCCGAATCCATCTTCTTCGTCCAGGGAGTCCAGGAACTTTGAGCGGATCGGGAAACCTCTCGGAATTCATCATGCACCACATCGTGGACAGCCACGAGTGGCCCATTCTTCCGGGCGTGGCCATCCCGCTCCCCCACTTCCTTTCCCTGCACGTGCTCATGCTCCTCGTCGGGGCCTTCCTCACATTCCTGCTGGGCCTCGCGGGCGCCCGCCGGGCCGGACTTCTGCCCAGTTCCCCGATCGGGCACATCGTGGAAGTCCTGCTGCTCTACATCCGCGACGAGGTGGCGCGCCCCAGCATCGGCAAGAAGGACGGCGACAAGTGGGTCCCCTTCCTCGCCACCTTCTTCTTCTTCATCACCGTGCTCAACCTGATGGGGTTGGTCCCGCTGTTCGCCGGCGCCACCGCCGACATCTCCGTCACCGCCGGCATGTCCTTGCTGGTCTTCGTGGTCTTCAACGCCGTGGGCATCTTCCACAACGGCCCTTTCCGGTACGTGAAGAACCTGGTGCCGTCCGGAGTCCCCTGGTGGGTTCTCCCCATCCTCGCCCCCATCGAGATCGTGTCCATCTTCATCCGGGCCTTCTCCTTGACCATCCGCCTCTTCGCGAACATGGCGGCGGGACACATCATGATCCTCGTGATCGCCGGACTGATCTCCATCCTGGCGCCCATGATCTCCGCGAGCCTGCACGGGTTCCTGGGCGGGGGAGCCGACGGCATATCCCTCCTGCTCACCGCCCCCCTTCCCCTCGCCTTCCTCCTCTTCATCCTGGTCATCAAGGTCCTGGTCTGCGTGCTGCAGGCCTTCGTCTTCACCTTCCTGAGCTCGCTGTACATCGGCGGCGCTCTCCACCAGGAACACTGAGCTCTCCCAACTCCCAACCTCTTCCCAACCAACAGGAGAACAAATGGACATCACGAACATCGGGAACCTCGGCGGAGGTTTGGCGGCGATCGGAGCCGGACTCGCGGCGATCGGAGCCGGCATCGGCATCGGCCGGGCAACGGCCTCCACCGTGGAAGCCATCGCCCGCCAGCCCGAGATGAAGGACGAACTGCGCGCCAACCTGATCCTGGGCGCCGCCCTCATCGAAGGCGTCGCCCTGCTCGGCGGCGTCATCAGCCTCCTGATCGTCTTGCTGAAGTAAGCCATGCCCGACGTCCAGGCCAGCACAGCCGCCGAGGGGGGAGGGGGAATCGCTTCCCAGCTCATGGCCCCCAACCCGGGCACCATGATCTGGGTGTGGGTGATCTTCGTGGTCCTGCTCGTGCTCCTGCACAAGTTCGCGTGGAAGCCCATCCTGGCGTCCGTCGCCGAACGGGAGAGGAAGCTCAAGGAATCGCTGTCCAAGGCGGAGGAAGTGGCGGCCATGGCCGCGTCTTCGGAGACCGAACAGCAGAGGATCCTCGCGGAAGCCAGGGTGGAAGCCACCCGGATCCTTTCGGAGCAGCGGGATTTCGCCTCCAAGTTCAGGGCCCAAGCCGAGTCGGAGGCGAAGGCCTCGGCGGAAAGGATCGTGGGCCTCGCGAAGACGGAAATCGACGCCGCCGCCCAGCAGGCCTCCGCCCGCTTGCGCCGCGACGCCGCGGAGCTCTCGGTGGAGGTGGCCGAACGCATCCTGCGCCACGAGCTGGAAGGGCCGGAATCCAAGGAATTCGCCGAACGGTTGATGTCGGAGGTCGCGAAGAACTGATGTCGAAGGCGGCTCCACGATACGCCAAGGCCCTGTTGGACGCGCTCTCCGCTTCCGGGGAACTGGAGCGCTCGCTTCCCCTCCTGGGCGGACTGGCCGAGCTGCCGGAAAACGTCACCGCTCTTCTCGGCGATCCCACCCTTCCCGCAGGGAAGAGGGCCCAGGCCCTCCGAACGGCAATGGGATCGCCATCCGGGGATTCCATCCTCGGAAGGCTCGTGGTCCTGCTTTCCTCCAGGAGACGACTGGGCGAAATCGCCTCCATCGCCGGTTGCCTCCTTGAGCTGCGCGAATCCCGGTCGGGATCGGCGCACGGCGTGGTCCGCTCGCGCCAACCCCTGTCATCCGCCCAGGTGCAGAGCCTGGAGCGGACGCTTTCCGTTGCGGGCGCCAAGGTCAGTCTCTCGCAGGAGACGGATCCCTCGGTCCTGGGCGGATTCAAGGTCCATCTGGGGTCCACCGTCCTGGACGCCACCGCAAACAACCAGCTGAACCAG